>Ga0180301_10002866_pt1 | contig 13560 bp, 8 predicted proteins | sample GuaBasSediGuay16_FD_121797 | JGI IMG/M metagenome (GOLD analysis project Ga0180301, IMG submission 121797) | Subseafloor sediment microbial communities from Guaymas Basin, Gulf of California, Mexico - Guay16, Core 4569-2, 12-15 cm | ecosystem: Environmental > Aquatic > Marine > Hydrothermal...
CGGCTCACCATACGGAGGAGAAAGCAATGGGGAATGTGAGGCTGGCTGAGGGCGTCTACTGGGTTGGCGCCATCGACTGGAACATAAGGAACTTCCACGGGTACTCCACCCGCCTCGGAACGACGTACAACGCGTACCTGGTTGTCGACGAGAAGATAGCCCTGATAGACACCGTCAAAGCGCCATTCTATAGCGAAATGGTATCCAGGGTCACCGAGTTGGTGCCTCTCCAGGACATCGACTACGTGGTGTCGAACCATGTGGAGATGGACCATTCCGGCTCCCTGCCAATGGTGATGAGCGAGGCGAAGAAAGCTAAGCTGATCACCCTGGAGAAGTTCGGAGACAGCGGCCTCAAGAAGACCTTCCACACCGACTGGCCCCTGATGCCGGTAAAGGAGGGGAGCGAGGTGGAGCTCGGCAAGAGGAGGCTTCGATTCATCCCCACCCCCATGCTCCACTGGCCGGACTCCATGTGCACCTACCTGGTGGAGGACAACATCCTGTTCTCCATGGACGCCTTCGGCCAGCACATGGCCAGTTCCGTGAGGTTCGACGATGAGGTCGGCCTCGACGTGGTGATGCCCGAGGCCGCCAAGTACTACACCAACATCCTGATGCCCTTCGGGGACTTGATCCTGAAGGCGGCGGACAAGCTCAGCAGGCTGGATATCGGCATGATCGCGCCCAGCCACGGGGTCATCTGGCGCTCTCACCATGAGGCCATACTACAGGCATACGCTGCCTGGGGCAGAGGAGATTCCCGGAACAAGGCGCTGGTGGTCTACGACACCATGTGGGGAAGTACCGAGAAAATGGCGCTGGCTCTGGCCCAGGGTATTGCCAACGAAGGGCCAGAGGTACGAGTCTACAACCTCACCAGGTCCGACCAGAGCGACATAATGAAGGAAGTCCTGGATGCCAGGGCCGTCCTCGTCGGGTCCCCCACGCTGAACAATGGACTGTTCCCCTCCGTCGCGGCCTTCCTGACCTACCTCAAAGGACTCAAGCCTAAGGGCAAGCTGGGCGCTGCCTTCGGCTCGCACGGGTGGGCGGGTGGTGCTGTGAAGCTGGCACAGCAGGAGCTGGGCCAGGCCGGCATCGAGGTAATGGATTCCGGCCTCGCTTTCAAGTTCGTCCCCACCGAGGAAGAGCTCAGCCAATGCATAGACTTTGGAAGGACTATAGGGAACAGGATCACTGGGGCACGGACAGAGTTACCCGCATAAGCCGCTTGATGAGTGCGCTGACAGACCACCCAAAGCGGTCATGCATGAATGAGAGGGCTGGAGCTTCATGAAACAAGACCCGGATACAGGCAGGGCTAGCTCCCTGGCCACAGGGCTGCGCCTTTGGCCGCTGAAGCGCTACAGCGAGATGCACCGCCGCTCGCTGGAGGACCCGGAAGACTTCTGGTCGGGCGAGGCCCGGAAGCTTGACTGGTACAAGACCTGGGACCGGGTGCTGGACTGGCACATGCCTTACGCACGGTGGTTCGTGGGCGGCAGACTGAATGCGTGCTATCAGTGTGTTGACCGCCATGCGAAAATGTGGCGGCGGAGCAAGGTGGCTATCTACTGGGAAGGAGAGAGGGGGGAAACAAGGGTACTCAGCTACTCCACCCTCTTCCGCGAGGTCAACCGCTTTGCCTCGGCGCTAAGGCAACTGGGAGTGACAAAGGGGGACCGCATCGCCCTCTACCTGCCCATGATCCCCGAGCTGCCGATCGCCATGCTAGCCTGCGCTCGGATAGGAGCAGTCCACACGGTCATCTTCTCCGGCTTCAGCGCCCAGGCAATCTGTGACAGAGTGGCAGACACCCAGGCCAAGATAATCGTCACGGCTGACGGAGGGTACCGCCGGGGTAAGATCATACCTCTGAAGGAGATAACCGACGAGGCAGCAGTGCGGTGCCCCTCGGTGCAGAACATCATCGTGGCCAGGCGCACAGGCGAGCCGGTGCCCATGAAGGAAGACAGGGACATCTGGTTGCCGTCCCTGCTGGAAGGCGCAGGCAAGTTCATCGATTGCGAAGCGGTAGAGTCCACTCACCCCCTGTACGTTCTCTACACCTCCGGCACCACGGGTAAGCCAAAAGGGGTGGTGCACAGCACGGGTGGCTATCTGGTGTTCAACCACTCGGCCTATCAGTGGGTCTTCGACATCCGGGAGGAATCGGTATACTGGTGCACCGCTGACGTGGGCTGGGTTACCGGCCACAGCTCCATAGTCTATGCCCCTCTTTCTCACGCTGCCGCCATTGTGCTGTACGAAGGTGCGCCTGATTATCCCACCGTTGACCGATGGTGGGACATCATCGAGAAGTACGGCGTCAGTATCTTCTATACCTCTCCGACGGCGGTGCGTATGTTCATGCGTCATGGTGAGGAAGGGCCGCTGAAACATGACCTGTCCAGCCTGGAGCTTCTCGGCAGCGTCGGCGAACCGATAAACCCCGAGGCGTGGCAGTGGTACTACAAGTACATCGGGGGCGAAAGGTGCCCCATCGTTGACACCTGGTGGCAGACGGAAACAGGCGGTATCATGATCTCTCCGACACCCGGTATCGAGCCCGTGCCACTTAAGCCCGGCTCGGCCACCTTCCCTCTCCCCGGTGTCGATGCCGCCGTGGTGGATGCCAGCGGGCAAGAGACGCGCCCGGGGGAGACCGGATACCTGATCATAAGGAGGCCCTGGCCAGGGATGCTGCTGGACATCTACGGTGACCCCCAGCGCTACAAGGAGACCTACTGGACACGCTTTCCTGGCTCTTACTACACCGGCGACTTCGCCATGAAGGACGAGGACGGCTATCTGTGGCTGCTGGGTCGGGCGGACGAGGTGCTCAAGGTGGCGGGACACCGGATCGGGACCGCCGAGCTTGAGGACGCCGCCGTTGCCCACCCGGCAGTCAGCGAGGCCGCCGTGGTAGGCAAGGCCGACGAGGTGAAAGGCGAGGGGATCGTCCTGTTCGTCACCCTCAAGGAGGATGTCAAGCCATCCGCTACCTTGAGAAAGGAACTGGTACGGCACATGCGCCAGGCTATCGGCCCCGTCGCCACCCCCGACGAGGTATACTTCGTAGACTCCCTCCCCAAGACAAGAAGCGGCAAGATCATGCGACGCGTGCTCAAGGCGCTAGCCGTCGGCCAGAGCGTGGGCGACCTTACCACGCTGGAAAACGAGGCGTCCGTCGACGAGGTCAGGCGGGCCTACGAGGGTTTGAAGAAGCGGGTGAGCGCCGCCGAAGGAGACTAAAGCCACCCCGCCCACGGTAGCCGCTGGGGTGGGCCGAGCGAAGCGATACCTACGCCGGATCCGAGGTTGTCCGCTTCATCTCCTTGATAGCGGGAAGAATGACGGCCTTGCAAAGAGGCCCGGTGACATGAAACCCACCCATGAGGTCCTCCACTTCCTCCAAACCAGTGACCTTCCGGGCATGCTTAGCCCTGTTAACGATACCTGCATGCGGTCACCCAAGAACCACTAATCTCCCGTTCTTGAGCCTGATGCTATGCCCTGGTCCTGCGGGATCAGATCACTGTCCCCACTCTGTATCCATCGCGGGTGGCCTCTCCTATCTTGCGCGGCTCAACGCAGTCACCCACCATGTACAGCTCGGGCACCTTGCCTTTGAGCTCTTCATACAGCGCCGTCACTGGGCTCAGGCCCCAGGCGAGCACCACGCTATCTGCCTCTAAGGAGCGGATGTTGTGCTCTTTGTCGACAGCCAGGACCCCCGTGTCGGTCACCTCCGAGATCTTCAGGTCGGTCAGCATCTCCACCTGGTTCTCGGCCAGCAGCGTCATCAGCGCTCCCTTGCTCATCAGCGTCACATCCGCCGCTATCTCCGGCAGCATTTCCACGATGGTGACCTTCTTTCCCTGCTGGGCCAGGTACGCAGCGGTCTCCGAGCCAATCAGGCCGCCGCCGACTACAATGACCCGGTCCCCCACTTTAGTCTTGCCGAGCAAGACGTCCATAGCGGTGGCCACGTGAGGTTTGTCCAACCCCGCTACCTCCGCCATCAGGCAGCAGGAGCCCGTGGCCACGACCACCGCATCCGGACTGGCCTCCTGGACCGACCCAGCAGTGGCTTCTCTGCCCATCTCCACCTGCACGCCCAGCTTGCGTACCTGCGACGCCAGCCAGTCCCTATACGGCCTGATGTCAGCCTTGAACTCCGGCACCGATGACTCCACCAGATGACCGCCCAACTGGTCGCTCTTCTCCCACAGAGTGACCTGGTGCCCCCTGGTGGCCGCCACCCTGGCGGCTTCCATACCGGCCACTCCGCCGCCAATAACAAGCACCCTCTTTGGCCGATGGGCCGGGATAAGACGATCCCCTTCGTAGCCGACCTCGGCATTGACGGCGCAGCGCACTTCTTTCTGGTCGAAAAGCCTGCCGATGCATCCCTCGTTGCACCTGATACACCGGCGGATGTCTTCCACCTCGCCCCGTGCCAGCTTGTTTGGCAACTGCGGGTCGACCAGCAGGCCCCTCCCGATGGCGATGAAGTCCGCTCTTCCATGCCGGAGGATTTCCTCCCCCATTTCCGGTGAGATGCCCCCGACTGTGATCACAGGCACGCTGACCACCTTCTTGATCTCCTCGGCCAGACCTACCAGAGCGCCGCCGGGCACATACATCGATGACAGACCGAAGGCGCTGGTGCAGCGCGGGTTGAGTATTGTCTCGTACATCCCGCCGGTCACGTGCAGGGCGTCTACCCCGGCTGCTACCAGCCTCTCAGCGATCTTCCTGGCATCTTCTATGGTGAGGCCGTCCTCTACGAAGTCGTCCCCGTTCATTCTGAATATGAGCGGGAAATCGGCGCCAGTCTCCTCTTTCACCCTTTCGATGATCTCCAGGGCGAAGGCCATCCTTTCCTCCAGGTCGCCCCCGTACTTGTCCGTCCTGCGGTTGGTCACCGGTGACAGGAACTGGTTCACGATATACCCGTGAGCACCGTGGATCTCCACCGCGTCGAAACCCGCCGCCCTGGCCCTGGTCACAGCGCGAACGTGCGCCTCCACCAGGTCGGCCACCTCCCTGGTAGTCAGCTCCCTGGGTACCTCCATCTGCACGGGGCAGGGTATTGCCGAAGGCGCCACCACTTCCGTGCCAGTGACCGACGACGTCGTCTGCCTGCCTGCGTGATGAATCTGTATGGCCACCTTTGCACCCCATTCTTTGATGGACTCGGCCAGAAAGCTGAGCCCTGTAATCGAGCCGTCGGTGCATATCCCCAGCTGCTGGTAGAACCCCTTTCCTTGAGGCGTGATGTTGGTGGCCTCGACTATGACTAGGCCGACGCCGCCCCTGGCTATGGTGGCGTAGTGGTCGACGAGGCGCTTACTCACCAACCCGTCAGGGGTGGCGTAGTTTCTGACCATCGGCGGCATGACGATCCTGTTCTTGATGTGCAACTTGCCGATCGTTCCCGGTGTCAGCAGTCTCTCGAACCTGTTGTTCATGTTCGTCTTCATCCTCCTACTTGTCACTTGTCGGGGTGCCGGATAAGACTGGCACCCCCGATGGCTAGCCCGCACCCCTGGGGTTGAGTGCACGATAGTACATTGCGAGTGTGCACGAGCTGTAATACCAGTCTAACCCACACGTGGTTACGCCGGGGTTAAGAAGTGTGCCCAGGAAGTTAAGGACTAGTTACATCACGGAGAGGGGAACGTGATAGCGTGGCACCGGCAAGCCCGCGAGAGACTAACGCCACAACGAGCCGCTGGCAGCGAGCGTGGCACCTGGCTCTCCCGGGATGCCTCCCAACGCGCCCATGCGGCCTAACCGGACTCGGCACAGCATGACACCCGCGCATCAACCACCAGGCATCCCTTGTCTTCTCCCAGCACCTTGACCGGGTTGAGGTCCACTTCGGCAATCTGCGGCAGGTCTTCCACCATGGCCGATATCCTGAGCAGAAGGTCCTCCACAGCAGGCACATCACAGGGCTCTGAGCCTCGCCATCCTTCCAGTAGCCGATAGGCCTTGACCGAGCGCACCATTTGCCGGGCGTCGACGTCGGTTATGGGATGGATACTGAAGGTGACATCCCTGAACAGCTCGGCCTGGACTCCACCTGTACCGAACATGATCAGGGGGCCCAGAGACGGGTCCTGGGTGACTCCGACGATTACCTCGACCCCCTCTTCCACCATTCGCTGGACCAGGACGCCCTTCATCTCGTCAGCCTTTCCCATGCTCGCCAGGCGCTGACTGATCTGGATGGTCGCCCGCAGTACCTCCTCGTCGGACCTGAGGTCAAGCACCACTCCGCCGACTTCTGTCTTGTGCGTTATAGTATCGGACGCTAGCTTCACGGCAACGGGGTAGCCCATCTCTGACGCCAGCTTCACCGCCTCCTCGGCAGTTGCAGCGAACCTCGGGCTGACCGTCCTGATGCCGTATGCCTCAAGCAGGCTATTAACGGATGCAGCATCCAGCCACACCCGCTCGCCACCGCTTCGCTCCAGAGCGGACCGGACTATCCCCTTGCCCCGGCCCACGTCAATCCCCACCAGCCGGGGAATGGTGCCCTTTGGCCCCTTCAGCCAATCGCTGTAGTCACAGGCCCTGCTCAGAGCAGCCGCGGTCGATTCGGGAAAGGTGAAACACGGCACGTAACCGTCGTCACTGGACCCCAGTTGGGAAGGCGCGCCGCGGGAGCTCATGAATGAAGCCAGCAGAGTTTTGCCGCGCTGGCGGAAGTCCGGTGCCGCCTGGCGAATGGCAGAGGCCACAGCTTCCGGCTTTATCACTATGGGAGGGACGAAGATGACGATGGCGATATCCACGTTCTCATCTTCCGCCAGAAGCTTGAGGGCGTGGCTGTAGTCCTCCGCGGTGGCTTCTGCAGTAAGGTCAATGGGGTTGGCCAGACTGGCCCGCGAGGGCAGGAAGCTTCCCAACCCGGACAGGGTACTATCCGACAGCGCTGGCATCTCAAGGCCCCTGGCCGCGCAGGCATCCGCGGTCATGATGCCGGGGCCGCCGCCGTTGGTCAGTATGGCCACCCTTCTGCCGGGGGGCAGAGGCTGGTGTGTCAGCAGGTTGGCCACATCGAATAGCTCCTCCAGCGTGTCCACCCGGATGATCCCCACCTGTCTGAACAACGCCTCGGATGCGGCGTCGCCGCTCGCCAGCGCACCGGTGTGAGATGCAGCCGCCCTGGATCCGGCGGTGGTGCGGCCACTCTTCACCGCGACGATGGGCTTCCTGGCTGCCACGCGGCGGGCAATCCGGCCGAACTTCTTTGGATTGCCGAAGGATTCCAGGTAGAGCAGTATCACCCTGGTCGCAGGGTCCTCTTCCCAGTACTGGAGCAGGTCATTGCTGGACACATCGGCCCTGTTTCCTATGCTGACGTAGCTGGACAGACCGACGTTCAGTGTCTGCGCGTATTCGAGGATAGCCAGACCCAGAGCACCGCTCTGGCTGCAGAAGGCGATGCTGCCGGACGCCGGGAAGACCAGCGAGAAGGTGGCGTTCATGCTGATCTCAGGATCGGTATTGATGACCCCCATGCAGTTAGGGCCGATGAGGCGCATTCCGTAGCTCCGCACCAAGTCAAGGAGCTTCCGCTGCCTTTCCATCCCCTCCGGGCCGCTTTCTCCGAAGCCCGCGGATATGACTACCAGTCCCCGCACACCCTTCCTCCCGCACTGCTGCACCACCTCATTGACCATCGTTGCCGGCACGATGATCACCGCCATTTCGACCTCTCCCGGTATATCCAGGACAGAGGGATATGCTTTGACCGAGGCCACCGAGGTTGCGTTCGGGTTCACCGGATAGACCACGCCGCTGAATCCCTGTAACAGGATGTTGCGGAACAGCCTGTTGCCGATCGTCCCGTCTCTTCGTGACGCTCCGATTACGGCTATGGAGCGCGGCTTGAGAAAACAACCGAGCGAGGCTATGGCAGCCACCTTTTCCCTCTCCGCTGACCTCTCCTCCACGGTAGGGGTGGGCGCAATGGGCATGACCACCCTGTAGATGCCCGACTCCAACTCGTGAGCCACCTCGAATCCACTGTCCTTGAGCATTCTCAATACCGCCTGGTTCTCGGCCAGCACCTCCGCCTCGAAACGCACGATCCCGTTTTCTCTGGCCACGCTTGCCAGGTGCTCCAGGAGTTGAGTGCCTATTCCCTTCCCCTGATAGGCATCCTCGACAACCAGGGTCAGCTCTGCCGCCTCAATGGCACCAAGGCGATAGTAGCGGCCTGTGCCTACAATCCTCTCGCCCTCTTCGTCTCCGGTGACTGCTGCCAGGGCAAAGACATTGTGGTAGTCAAGGTTGCAGAACCGCCTGGCTTCCTCCCGGGACAGCTGGTTCAGGATGCGATGGAACCTGAAGTAGACGCTTTGCGGGCTCAGTCGATAGAAAAAGGAAAGCAGCCGCTCCTCATCGTCAGGCCGCATGGGACGGAGTTGCAGGGTCGAGCCGTCCCTGAGCACCACCGTCGCTCTGTGCTTCTCCAGGTTCGAGCTGCTGCTTCTTGTGGTCATTTGACTTCCTCCGGGTCGTTCGCCGGAGACCGCAAGACCCGAGCCATCGGGCGTCAGCCTCTGGTCTCAACTGCCTTTGTGAGAAGGGAATAAATGCCAGCAACCACTTCCTGACCAGCCCGCCGCCTGCTGGTGGCGATAATACATCCCAGACGGGTCAAAATCAACGGCTTGACGGTTTTCACAGATCGACATTGCCCATCGAGACGCAGTCGGTCGCCTTACCCTGTCACGCTGAGGTCGCCGCAGGCAACCGAATCAATCTCGCGGTGGGGGCAGATATCAGCGCACGGCGCTCGCAGCGACACCCGGACACGCTTCTCCGCCAGAGCCACCCCCTAATCCCAGTCCGGTCGAGCCTGCAAAGGCTCTCCTACAGCCTGTAGCCCACCTGCAGGAGACCCCTTTTGGGGGGTCGATCGGGCGCGGAGACGGCAGGGCCGTTCAATGTATGAAGAAGCCCTGCCACACAAACGCCCTGGTGCAGGGAAATGCAGGGGGTGCAGGGACGGAACTTCCGAGGGGTCTGTTCCCTCGTGCTAGGCAACTACCGTACAGGTCCAGGATGGCATCCAGGATAGCACTCGTTGCGCCACGCAGGTTGCCTGACCGAGTCTTTGCGGGGTCTGGAGGGGGGTGGCCCGCCTGCTTGTCGCGGCGGGCCTTACCTCAGAACCAGGGCCTTTACACGCTCCAGGAACTCGAGTTGCTTGAACGGCTTGAAGACGCATTCGTCGGCTCCCAGCTCGAGACCCTTTGTCACCGCTGCGTCTTCAGACCATGCAGTCAGGATGATGACGGGGACAGCGGAGAAGACGCGGATCCTCTTCAGTACCTCAAAGCCGCTTATGTCGGGAAGGCCGAGGTCGAGGATTACGATGTCGGGGGCTTCGCTACCGGCCAACTCCACCGCCCGCGCCCCCAGGTGGGTGAACATGACCTCGGCTTCGGGCCAGCGCACCTGGAAGGCAAGAGACAGGCACTCAGTGATCTGTGGGTCATCCTCAACCATGAGGACTTTCACTGCGCTTTGGTCTCTCGCTGGCCTTTCCATGCAAACAGACGGTGTTGCCAGATGATCAGAACTGGTGCCTGCTACCATGGTCCGATCGGCCCTTCCACCCTCGACATCCTCGCATGCTCTCCAACCTTTATGTCGAACCTATTCGCCGTAGCGAGAAAGGGGATGGCTATTTTGCTTGCAGCTTGCCGGTGAACATTAATCCCGGCTGTTACTTACCCAGCTGACGAATAGACAAAACACTATGAGCGAGTGTTGATTATGGATACATGATCTGTTCCCTCGTGGCAACCATAGTACGGCTCATCAAGAAGCGCCCTTTGGCTACTCATTATGAGCCCTTGGTACCTGCCGTGCTGTACACAACCTGTCGGGCGTGTGTTGTGCCCGGAGGATGCCCCCGGGGTGCAGACCACCTGCCTCGGCTGGGAGGTAGTCCGGCGGACGCTGTCAGCAGACAGCTCCTAGCGCGCCAGTCCGGCCACGAACCGGCCGTCCCGGTAAAGGAGCGCGTCGTCAACCCAGATCTCGCCTCCATTACGCAGGTCGCAGATCATGTCCCAGTGGACGGCCGACTCATTCTTGCTGCCTGTCTCCGGATACCCTGCTCCCAGCGCCATGTGAAAGCTGCCGTTGATCTTCTCGTCGAAAAGGATCTCGCGGGTGAAGCGGGTGATGCCCTCGTTGGTACCGATGGCGAACTCGCCGATGCGCCGCGATCCTTCGTCGGTGTCCAGCGTACTGAGCAGGAACTCCTCGTTTTTCTCGGCACTTGCCTTCACCACCCGGCCCTTCTCAAACCACAGCCGCACTCCGGTGACTTCCTTTCCCATGTAGATGGCCGGGTACGAGAAATAGACTTGGCCCTCGACACTATCCTCTACCGGCCCGGTGAAGACCTCGCCGTCAGGCATGTTCTTGTGGCCGTCGCAGTTGATGAAAACGCGGTCGGCGATGCTCAAACGCAGGTCGGTCTCGTGGCCCATGACGTGCACCTGCTTTCTGCCCTTGAGCCAGTCTACGATCCCCTGCTGCCACTGAGAGAAGCGCTGCCAGTACCCCACCGGGTCACCCATATCAGGTACACAAGCGCCGTAGACAAAGTCCTCGTATTCGCTCAGGCTCATCTCTGCATCCTGGGCATAGGCGTTGGTGGGGAAGAGCGCGACCACCCAGCGTAGTTCGCCGGAAGCTGACCGCCGCATGAAGGTCTTCATCAACTCCGTGCGCGCCTGCTGGCGCAATACCATCCTGGCTGGGTCAACTGTACTCAAAGCTTTGGTGTTTTCTGCGCCCGCTATGGCAATGCGCACATCGTATGTCTCGGTGACCAGCTTGACCGGCTCGGGAATGTGCCGCAGTTGCTCCTCGGAGGCGTACCGGTAGAGCAACTCTTCCAGCCCGGCCAGCGAGGCCTGCATGAATGGGTGCCCCCCTGACTGAAGCACCCTGGTGTACACTGCCTTCAGCAGAGGCTCGGCCAGGACCGTCCCGTCTATCAACACCCGGTCTCCCGGACGCACTGCCACTGAATAGTTGACCAGCACATCGGCCAGCTTCTCAATCCTCGGGTCTGCCATTCGATCTCTCCTCTCCAGGCGCACCAAGACTGCTGAGGTATCCGGAAGGTAGCACCCACCGGTCCAATTCTACGTCGCCCCGGCGGCACCGGCAATGCCGTGGACTTGCTGACCAGCCCGGTGCTCGCGCAAGCAGCGCAAACCAGAATGCTTGACGGCACGGGCCTAGTCTCACACGCCGGACGGGAGAGACGCGTCAGCCAGTCCTGTGGGACGAGGGTGAGCCTGGGCTGTACCCCTTGGCCCATCCTACCTCACAGTGGGATCGACGACCTTGCCCATGAACAGCATGGTCCCGGAATGATGCCCCCGGCACCCGGGTCGTCGAAATCCAGTCCCATCACCTGAGCGTCGAAGTAGGTCTTGTTCAGGCCGATGGACTCCTTCTCAAACGACCATTCCTGGCAGTACCAGATGGAGTTCGCAAGCTGGAAACGCACCTTCGGGTCGAGCCCGGCCAGCAGTACCGCTGAAACAGACCCGACCACAACCAGGCAAATGGCCAGTGTGACGACTCAGGCGCTCATTTCCGCTGTACCTCCCTCGGTTTGACCATCCTGCGGCCTTTGCTTATTGTGACGAAATCCTTTGAGGGAAAGTTCCCCTCCCTGATATGATGAAGCAAGCTGAAGTGAAGGGAGGTTCGTCGCAGCCATGGCCGGCACCATCGAGGAGCATTTCAGTCAATGGGTGCGCGGGAAAGACCCGTTGGGAGCAAGGGTCAGCATATATGAGAGAATCAGGGACATGCCCTACGCCGTGATTCCCGAGCTGAACGACTCCCAAAGGTACGTGGACATCCTAGAAGTCAAGAGGGGCTCCTGCATGCCGAAGCACCTGCTTATGTGCACCATGTTCCAGATGCTGGGCATGACGGTGCTGTTCGCGGTCTATCCTTTCAGGTGGGACGAACTGGATATTGACTACCCACCGAGCTTGAGGCGGCTGGCCAAGGCCATGCCACCAAGCCATCACCTCGCCTGCAAGGTGGAGATAGAAGGGAGACTGGTGCTGGTGGACGCCACTCTGGATCCCGCTCTCAGGAGCCTTGGCCTTCCGGTGAACGAGAAATGGGACGGCCGGAGCGACACCCTGCTCCCCATCAGGCCGTTCGACGGAGAAGAGATATACCACCCGTCAGAGGCATGGGGCGTTCAGTCACAGCACGATGAGGCAGCGCTGGCCTTCTACCGCGAGATGAACCTGTGGCTGGACAAGCTGAGAGAAGCCTCAGTCCGCTCACACGGGCAGAGCTGAGGCCACGTGTCCCAACTATAGCACCGTCCCACACGAGCTCTCAAGGAGAGGCGGTGCCGTCATCGGATCTGCCAATGTGAGAGTACCTGTTTCGGTATTCTTCAGCCTGGCGACGGATAAGCCCAACAGCCTGCCCAGGCTCCAGTGTGCCCTTCCGCACCCCCTCCACCCACACCGACAGGCCACCAACAAGCTCGGGGGCGGCCCCGGCTAGCGGGGGCACGTCCAGCCACTTGAGGTATGCCCCGTTCCACAGTTCCACCGCCCGGAAGCAGCCCAGAAAAATGTCCCGCAGTTCAATCACCATGGACTTGTATGCCCCATCAAAGCGATGACAGAAGTGAAGACGGCAGACTATGGGACGCACTTGATAGATAGGACACCGGTCAAAACCCGGGGCATAGAGCTCACAGCCGATATCGCGACAGCAATCGCCGCCGCAGCCAGAGCAGACGTTTTCCTCTTGACTAAAACGCTCCAGTTCTGCCAGGATGCTAGCTACCTCCCGGCCGAACAGTTCTTCCATCTCGGCGTCTGTGAGCAGGAGCAACTGGCCATGACGGTCGACGTGGGCCAGAAACGTGCCAATTGCCTTCCCTTTGTCCATGGCAGGTGGACCGTCCCCAGACCGGTCTCATACCGGCGAAGCGTCTGCGTGTCCAGCCCGCTGGCACGGCACTGGGCTGCCCCCATTGTCCTTTGTGGGTGCTGGCCCCAAAAAAGGCAGCACACCGTGCCGAGGCTACCTTTCGAAGGTGCCGGTTAGCTGTCCTCGGGCCAGGATGTGCCCGTGCATGGCATTCTTCAGCACTTCGCTGGAGACGCCTGCCAGCGGGCTGAGTGTCTTGTCCAGAGCATACACAGTGAACTCGTAGTGGTGCACGCCTTCGCCTGGCGGAGGACAGGGGCCACCGTAGCCAGTGCTGCCGAAGTCATTCTCGCCTTGAAGTGCTCCGTTGCTGAGCTGCTCCTGCGTCGGCACGGCCTCGGGCAACTGGCGGCTATCGGGGGGCAGGTTGAATACGATCCAGTGAGTGAAAACGCCACCAGGGGCATCCGGGTCGTCCACGACCAGCGCAAAGACCTTGGTAGCCGCGGGTTGCCCACCCCACGTTAGCGGCGGCGACATGTTTTCGCCGCTACAGGTGTACTTTGCCGGGATCCGGCCGCCGTC
>Ga0180301_10002868_pt1 | contig 13556 bp, 18 predicted proteins | sample GuaBasSediGuay16_FD_121797 | JGI IMG/M metagenome (GOLD analysis project Ga0180301, IMG submission 121797) | Subseafloor sediment microbial communities from Guaymas Basin, Gulf of California, Mexico - Guay16, Core 4569-2, 12-15 cm | ecosystem: Environmental > Aquatic > Marine > Hydrothermal...
AAATATTTTTCTATTTTCCTTAATCTCTCTACACAAATATCACAGTATTTCTTTTCTATTTCTATTCCAATCCATCTTCTATTTAGTTTTTCACAAGCAACTGCTGTAGTGCCACTACCTATAGCAAAATCAAGGACAAGGTCTCTTTCTTTTGTATAAGTCTTTACTAAGTATTCCAGAAGAGTAACGGGTTTTTGGGTGGGATGCATCGATCTACACTTGTCTGTATTAAATCTTATTATACTTCTCGGAAATCTTGTTCCTTCATTTCTGGTCTGTATCTTAACTACATTACCAGTAATCTCACCAGAAGTCCCCTTCCCTGAAATATAAGGTTCACCCCTACTCATAATAGGATAATACTTAACCGCCCTCTTACCAAAGACACTTATAACTTCATGCACCTTATAAGGCTGAAACCTAACAGATAAGAAATTTGCCCCTTGTTCCTTCTCCCATACCCAATCATATCTAAACTCCTCCAAATTACTCACTCTTAACAAACTACTAAAAGGTTCACTACCAAACAATACTATAGCTGTTCTATCCTTCCTAACTTTCTTTAATTCTCTCCACATCTCATCTATAGGAATGATGCTGTCCCACTTACAAGCAGTAGTTCCATAAGGTGGATCTGTTATAATAGCATCAAATATTTTCTCAGGAAACCTACTCATCATCTCTATTGCTTCAGCATTATACAAAATCCCACTATCAGTCTCAAAGTATCTGTTTTCCTTTGGAAACTGATCTTTCCAACTCATCACATTTTCTCTATAATTCTCTCATCCTTATTATTCTCTTTCAACCACTTCTTAGCCTCTCCAACAGTAGGTGCCTTAACATAATCAATAAATGGTGGATATATGACATCTTCCATCCTTATGAAATAGTATAATGCCCACGCACTATCACTCAGAGATCTACCGAATCTTACCCAATACCATCCCCCACCAATTTGTGGAAAACCAAGTTCTTTTAGCTCTCTGCATGACTCCAAATCCAAAATCTCATCAAAACCATCCACAATAATTTCCCTATACATAATAATCCTCTACACTCTCCTTATAGGAGCAACAAGACAAGTAATATCATTTTTCCTAAACACCAACACATCTTCTATCCTTTGATGATAACAAAAAGTAAAACCATCTGGAATACTCATTAACCTTTCCATATTGACACAAGTAGAAAATTCAATATTGCAGAGACTATCTATTTCTGCTACCATTTCACCAAGAAGACCTGACTCTGCTTTAACTCTGAGAACATTATTGCTATTTTCAAGATCTATACTTTTTACCGTTTCCTTATAAAGGGCAATTCCCACATCTCTTACAGCTTTCTTCAAATCAGATATTGAACAAATTGGAATATTGTCCCCAATCTGATTAAACAGTGTCTCTGCTCCTTTTGGAATTGGAGTATGTGGCTGAGCAGATACTACTGCAATTCCGTCCACATCCCTGAATTTCACCATCCACACATTCCCATCCTTGTAAAAAGTAAGCTCATCTCCATAGGAGAGTAGTGGTATAAAACCACCATAGAGAGCACCATCTACATCCTTACTGACGCAATCAGGAATCTTAAGTAGCCTTGTAGCATCGCCGACATAAGCACTCCCATTCATGAAATTAATATATCCAGTATAATCACCCATATCCCTACCAAGGAAAGGAGAGCATAATTCTAAATAATCTGACAGTATGTCAACATTAATTCCATCAGGTGGAATATTAGGTATAGGAATATCAGGTATTTCAGCTACCAAAATGTGTCCTTTAAACTTACCACTCTCTGACTCTACTACCATCTTCGGTTCTTCTTCAGACCCCCTCAGAGTAAACCTGAGATCGTCAAATCTGTTAATCATCTGATATAAGGGATAGAAGTCCATACTGCCTTTAAACTGCAACTCATCACATTTCACTCTCACATACACGGATAGGTTAGAAGTCATCAGGTATCCATCACCTTTAGACATCACCTGATCTGCCCAGATAGGATACCCTTTCTTTGAAACCCCATAACTCAGAATCTTAAAAATGTCTCGTAATTCCATAGAAACCTCCTTTATATATTAAAGGTAAAATCTCATATTCTCTCTTTCTTACACCACTTGGAGTAAAGGTAAAGTCCAATATTAAATCCTTAATCTCTATACATCTCCACCCTTCTGCATCATAATACTCATCATATTTGCCTTTCTTAATAGCTTTCATAATCTTTTTGTATAATGTTTCAAGCTGATCATGAGAAAGATCTACTCCCACTTCAACTGTCATACTCTTTGAAATATAATATGCTGGATAGAAATAATATCCAAGTATGGATTTAGCCCTAAACCTACCATGAACTACTTTACAATTTATCATCTTCATCCAAGCTGGCAGCCACATCATATTACCCTGCCTATTAGATATTTGTAGATTCATCAAAACTTAATAGCTCTCTTATAGGATAAATATATATACTCCCACCCACCCGAAACGGAATAGAACCCAAATCTATAATTTTTTCAATCCTTAAATATCTAACTTTGCCAACATCATAACACTCACTATATCCGCCATTTCTAATAGTTCTCTCAACACTCCTATACAAATCTATAGCATTCTTATTAGAAAGACAAACATCCACAAGAATCATCGTTTTATCAGAGATGTGATATGTTCTTTCAAAACAATCACCTGACATAGACTTAGTCTTAAACCTACCACATAAATATCCATAACCTGCCATTTTTATCCAAGCTGGTAGCCACATCATCTCACACTCTTACCTATATTCTCTTTCTTTCTTCCTTTCCAATCATACAGATTCCCATCTCTATCTACTACCACATAATCGTATTCTTCCACCATGAATCTCTTAAGTAATGGAGATACCTTATCAAATCCAATCCTCATCATCTTACCACTACCTTTCCTGACCATAAGATCAATTGCTTTCCTAATCTCAGATAGCAACTCATCCCTACTCTTTTTCTCATCATACTCAATGTTCAACTCATCACACAACTGCCTTATTTCAGCAAGAGTTGCCATCTACTCCTCTTCATCATCAAACTCATAAATTCCAAGTATACTCTCCTTTGCAGTAACAAAAAATTCTGCCAATTTCTCAAATTCATTAGGAGTCATATAATAGGTTATTGTCTCAGGCTCTGTATCCCTATCAGTTGAATCTTCAACTATAAAATGGATGTAATTCTTTACATTGTTACAAGTAACTCTTACTGTAAAATCACAATCATCTGATACCCAAGTATGATCTGTTTCCATGTAAGACATAATTATCTCCTTTCTTAAGGATTACTCTTTATTAAAATAATACATTTTCAATTCTTGTCAATCTCTTAGCTATGTCTTCACAGAAATATCTATTTATCTCAACCCCTATCCATTTTCTTTTCAACTGCTCTGCTACATACAATGTAGTTCCACTCCCAGCGAAGGGATCTAATACTGTTTCTCCTACAAATGAAAAAAGTTTTATAAGCCTATAGGGGATTTGTTCAGGAAATGGACAAGGACATTTAAACCTTTTCCTTTCAGCAGGTATATCTGTCCAAATACTTGTAGATGCCCATCTAAAAGCATCCATATCCAGCTTACTACTTTCTTTAATGTTATCATCTAGTAACCTAACCCTTGATTTGCCAGGCTTTCTAAAAATCAATATATATTCAAACCAATTAACAAAAGGAATATTAGGTGGATATGGAAAAGACCCCAACATATATTTTGCACCACCAGATGCATGTCCTACTCTACCCTTAGCCCAGATTACCAAGTCCTTGTATTCAAAGCCAGCATTTTCCATCATAAGAATAAACCTTGCATGAGTTGCTCTATTGATATTCTTGCCCTCTGTTTTAAGATTGGTATGTTTATCATCAACAACAATACACACCCTTCCATCTTCAACCACCTTTAAATAAAGCACCCTAAATACTTTGTTCATCATATCCAAATAGTTCTCATAAGTAGGAGCATTTTCAAAATTACACTCATCTTTACCATAATCTTTATAAGCATAATAAGGGGGTGATGTAACTACAAGATGGATACCATCATCTGAAATTCTATCCAACACATCAAGACAATCTCCACAATATAACACCCCTGATGATGTTCTGAAATATTCCTTATTTAAACATTTACCACTATCCATCCTGAATCCCTATCCAATTGAAAATTTCCACTTTCTACCAACGGAGCAACTTTTAATAGAACAAAATTTAACACATCCCCTTTGTCTTTCAACTCCCTACACTCCTTACTTACCCCACAATACAAAGTTCTAACCCGAACCTTAATAGGTTCATTCTCTATATGAGACCAATCTTGTATGTAAGACCAATCTTGAATCCAATAATTCAAGTCATACATAATACAATTTGGACAAGCAAACGATCTATCTGACATATACATCACCCAGCTACCATCACTACCACGCCACACACAAAGAGTATGACATTCTGCCATTTTAAATAATGCTTCAATCAATTGCAGTTTCTTCGCTGACAAACCTACTCCTTTCCCCTAAAAATAATAAAGTTGTGCTACCACCAGCAGAGAATCTACTCTTATCCACATACACAGTTGTTCTTGGTGAAAATGCACTGCTAACCCCATCAACACCCCTTACAAGAGATCTATGGAGCAGTATGACATAGTCAGCATCTGCTGGAATTGCACCAGATCCTTTAAGATCATCCAAAGTAGGTGGTCTTAGGGAGTTTAGCTTTCTTGGCTGAGATACAAGCAGAAATGGAATCTGTAAATCCATAGTAATATCTTTAAACATTCCACTTGCCTTTGCAATATCTGATTCTTCCCCAGTTCTTACCATCCTTTGCAAATTATCAAACACCCCGAACTCTATCCCATATCTATTCCTGCACTCTTTCATAGTCTCATAGAACACATTAGCATTTACCTTTGGAGAGTATCCAAAGTAAAGCGGTAAATCACCAAGCTCTGCTACATATACCATAGCATCATCAGCACTTATCTCGTGCTCACTTATATCGTAGTGAATCTGTATTATTTTTCTTACAAGAGTAATCTCAGTCATTTCCATACAAAAGAACAGACAAGGAATCTTGTATTCAAGAGCAAAGTGGTAACAGATGTTAAGTGCAAAACTTGTTTTCCCTACGCCTGGCACTCCCCCAACCACAAGCAATCTCTCTGACTCTATCCCACCACCAAGTAACTTATTTACACTTTCCCAAGGTAGCTTTATCTTTTCTGGTTCACCATTCTCTTGAGTTCTCTGATACCACTCCCTCAGAGCCACCTTTATTGACTTTATCCCATCTACATCAAACTGCTTGGCATTCTGTAAGCATTTTTCAAACTCATCCTTAAATCTATCCCCATACTTGACATACATTTCATTCACATCTTTTACATCCTTTGGTAATTGCACATGATAACATCTGCCGTATCCCAATCTCCTTGCCCACACTTTCTTAGATGCACTGTATCCAGCATCGTCATTGTCAAATACAAGATAGATCTTATCCATCAGATTCAGTCTATCATACCATTCAGGTAGCAGAGCAGATACTCCTGATGTAGATGCAACCACATTATCATACCCAGCCTGAATAAGGGTGATCGCATCCAACTCTGCTTCACATACCAGCACATCATTTACTTTGTCCAGAATATCACCATTAAACAAGACACTCTTACCACCCTTTTCCCTTACATACTTGCTTATATCAGTATTCTCTATAGGTGGAATCTTTCTATACTTGATTAATACTGCTTTGTCTTTCTCATACACAGGAATACTTATCCAATCCTGATCGTGCTGTCTCCTATACCCAATCTTAAATCTCTTTATAGTCTCCGCACTGAATCCCCGCTTTGCAAGGTATCTCAGTGCTCCTTTATGGTCATACAGTTTCAAATGCAATCTCTCTGCAAGATCAGTAAAATCCACATCCCCCTTCTTTTCATCACTTATCCTTGCAACTGGCAATATATCCCCCCAATATTTCTTTAACTGGGAGATATGACCCTTAGCAAAGGGATTGTCTGGTTCCCTTGCCTGACACCTGAAACAGTGATATATCCCTGTATCTATATTTATATAAAGTTTTGGTTTCCCACAATTAGGACACTTTATTATTGCTTCATTTCCAGATAGCTTGTATTGAATTCCTTTTGAATCAAGGTAGGATAGTATCTCACTCATTTAGATAAGTCCCCCATTCCCATACCACTTACACAGTATTTCATCAATACATTGATATTTATTCTGCCATATATCATGGTTTTCATAAATTTCTCTGACAGTATTTTCAAACATCTTATAATGCAATGGATACCTTTTTCTATATACCTGATGTAATTTAGGTGAATGAAAAGGACATACTATGCAACCCAATCTGCTAAATCCTTCATCATATAGATTACAATATAGAATATGATATTTATCTATATATTCCCATACATGATACTCTGACCATCCAAAAATAGGTTTGTAATGAACCATATACCCTAAGTTCACTACTCTTTCTCTCTGACTTCTTCTAAATGATTCTTCCCTTCTTATGCCCACTAACACTCTCTTTGTATCTAAATTCTTTATAAACCTTTTCATCGGTTCTTCCTTTAAAAAGTAGCAACACCACCTTTTCAAAACCGATGGTAGAAACTTCCTTCTCTTTAATTCTGAAAAGTAAGGTCTAACTGGCTTTAATATTCTACACTCTATACCACTATTTGTCAGGCTCTTAAAAGTATCTCTTACAAACTTCACTAACTCAGGTGGATCTATTGTAGTCAGATTGTATACAACTTTAAAATCCACATTACTTCTCATAGCTAAATCCAACAACACAACGCTATCCTTACCACCTGAAAAAGCCAATACATAACCTTCTGCTGGTTCATTCTCTTTTATAAATTTCAGTGCCTCTCTCTCACACTTACCCAAACCAGAAATCAATGCACTTTTCCTACTTATCACCTCTTATACCTATCCTTTAGCTCATTAAAATCAAAATCTTCCATTATCAGCAACCCTTTCCCACTTGAAGCATGTCTTACTACCTCTCTAACTAAACTATCTATTGTTAAATCTTTAAGGTTCTCTTTTATAGTAAAGTAACCCTTTACTCCCTTCACTCCATCCATTCTAAGTATCGCCATTTTCCATATATCTTGTTTAAGTAAAGGATGTGAAAAAGGAATATACCAATCATCAACTACGGATGGAACTGATGTCCACAGATACAGCATCTTATCCTTTATACTTAAAGTATAGAAGCAAACAGCATCACTCCAACTATTAGACCATATATACTGTATCGGATCATTAACTATTTTACCCTGCCTTAATCTCATATACACATAACCTAACCATACAAAGTGAAATAATCCCCAACCACACCCCATATAAGTTACCAATGACAACGGTATTTCAGATGCTATCATCACTATAAAAGGAAAAGGAACTAAAGAAAAAGCAATAACTTCAACCAATAGACACTCCTTATCAATTGTAAAAAGTTTACCACCAAATATGTCCCTATTACTGAGCACCATACTCCCTCTTCTTTTCTAACCTAATCCCTACCCCATCCCTTGTCAACTCATATCCCTACTCACCCATATCCCCCTATTTCACTCCTTATCCCATCTATTCCATACTTACTTTCCCCATACTCACTCCCATACTCTATATCTACCCCTATTGTCTGTAGTATTTTTAATAAATTGCCAATAACTCTAAGGAGGAAAACCTTTCCTACCTTCTTTACATTAATTACTTTATACACAGATACCTTTATCAGACTTATTGCCTTCATTACTTTCTTTTTATTTATATGTAATATTGTCTTATTTCCCTTTGTATGACTCTTTCTTTTAGCAAGTCCTAAATTTATAAGCATTCTTTGAATTACTTGTGGAGTTCCTTTTACTTTGAGAATATCTTGTAAGGATTTGATAGTCAGGGAGTGGGGAGCTTTTTTGCTAATAATAAGTTCTAATATGTAATTAAGGGATTTAATGAAAGGGGTGTATGCTAAATCTTTTGGGAGTTTATTTACAGTAGTGAAAGCAAAGGATAGTGGGATATTGTTTCCATAGGTATCATAGATGGAATTGAGTATGTAGGGATTCAGTCCATAGTTGTGTTTATAGACAGACTTAACTGTCTTTTCAATCTCTTTATCTGGGAATGTATAAGGTGATGATGTGTGATACTTTTTCCATTCCTTGAGTATCTGTAGGGTTTTGTATTGTGGATAACCCCTGTGATACATTGCTACTGCATAGGCAAACATTGCCTTGTGTCTGTAACCAACCTGAATTACATGCTCTCTGATCCACTTAATTGCACCAGTAGTGAGTAGGTCTGATGATGCAGGTCTATGGTGGGATTTGGGATGGGATGGTTTGGTTTTTTTAGGGTTCAGGGTAGTAACTGTGTCGTTAATAGATTGTTGCTCTGTAGCTATCCAATCATGGAGCAGGGTGTTGGCTCTTACTGATCTTTCCAAATCATTGAAGTTGTATCTGTTGTCAGGTTCATAGTGGATTATCATGGTGCAGAATGGGGTGAGAAATTTGGTGTTGAATGTCAGTGGAAGTCTCATTCTGTATGTGGTCTGATAGGGGGATATCGATCTTATGAAATCAAATTTGATCTTGTCATCAGAGAGAGACTTAATGACTTTGTTAAGTCTGTCTAATTTGTAGATCCTTGACACAGAATAGATGTGAGATTCCATCCAAGATATTTTATCTTTGTCGGGATTGGGTTGGGATTTAAGATAGTTTATTGCGTGCCTTAAATCCACTCTATCTATCCATTCATCCTGTAGGAATCGCCAGTAGAAATGGAATCCGTTGCCAGTAAATACTATTGCAGTGGGTCTTGGGAATCCTGCCCAGAGGAGTCTGGAGTATACCCTGTTGCACCAATAGTCGGCATCAGGAATGGGATAAGGGGAGTTGTTGAAAATGTCCACATCCAGCACAAGGTATTTCCCGTTTCCAGATGGGAGTTTGTAGTAGTAGTTGTAGTCTGGGTCTGGATCGAAGGTGTCCCTTGTTACATCACCTTTACGGATTCTTGTAGGTATTGCCACACCTGATTTGCTGACTTTTAACACATCTATTGATGTGTTAAATAACCAACTGAATATGTCATGTGCCAATTCTTTTGCCATGTCTCAACCCCAGCTCTGAAATTAAATTAAACCAATATTTCATCCATTTTCTCAGCTTAGGGATAGCATCATCATCCCTATTTCTGTGATAGAATATCCCTGCAATCACAAATTCAATATCAGATAACAGTCCTAAGTCATGTTTCTGATTCTTGTATCTCCACTCCACATCATTCATCTTGTATGTGTAGTTTTCAATGTCAGGGATGGGAAATCCAAAGTAGGTGTTGTTGTCTCTGTCAAATATAAACTTATATGTAGTGGTAAGTGGTTTGAAAAGGGAATAATAGGGACTGAATTTTTCATCTTTTACAAGGAATCTATCTGTGTCTCCTTTAATAAACATCCAATATCCCTTATCCTGAGTATTACCGCTGTGTAGGAATTCATACAGGGAGTAGGGGTAGTCATACCAGTATTTGCCTGAATGGAATACCTTTGCATATCTTTTAATACTTTCCTTTAGGATGTCAAGTGGGTCTTCTGTTGGAAATTGCAGTCCGATTGCTTTCAATGCTCTTTTGAATTGGATTTTCAGATTGGTGGTGATGCTTTTGCATTCAAGGAGATAGTAGGAGTTCCATAACTCCATGATCTCTTTTAGATTTTTTAAATATTCATCTCTTTTCATAATACTCCACTTATAAGGTAATCATTCCTTTTCAACCTGTCAAGGGATTTTTTGAAAAATTTTATAAAATTTCTATCTCTCCATTAATAGTAAATTTTACACTCAGCTTACATAGATAAGTATTGTCAATATTGTCTTTCACCCATTCCAGCTTTGCAACTGATTTCCAAAATACTTTACCTAAATACTCCAAAACACACTTTATTATTGGATTCTGAAAGTAAAGGTCTTTCATTTTGCCCCAGATATCGGGATGAATGTATATAGCATACTTATATCTATTTTGATGATAAATTGCAATTTCTAACACAGAATCAGTTATCTTTGTAAATAGGAGCAATGGTTTTACTTTTTCTGTGAAATTATCTGAGTAACAATTCTCCATCTTCATTCCTTTCTATTCCTATAATGATCCTATCAGCACAGTATTTTTGATTCTCTTTTAAGGAATGAAACATTTGGATTTTGTCTGCTATGGTGTTTAGATTCTTAAGGAGAAAATTTATAGTTTCCTCATCTAATAGAGATTTGTTTAATGATTTGTCTGGTGGATAAAGTTGTATGAGAAAAGAATTCATTTCAATAAGAAGGAATTCTAAACCTAACATTCTTATGATAGTTTGTATAATCCTTAATTTATCACCTGATCCCATGTCTCTTTCTCCAATCATCAATGAAATATTCATCTATATAGGCTTTTATTTCTATTCTATTTCTCTTACACTCTGCAATTTCCACTAGCTTCTGAAAGTTTCTTTCAAGAAAATCTACTGCCAAGTGAAACTTTGATCCCTTACAGACCTTTATAAAGTTTATATCTTTACTCAATTTCAGTATGTAATCAGTAGGCTCTGTAGTATCAGAGTAGATGGATATTCTTATAAACATTGGAATCTCTACCATCTTAAGAAAAGCTCTGTATTTATTCAGATGGTAGATAAGGTATTCAGGTGGTATAATAGGTGATAACTCTCCTATAGAACCCATCTCCATCCCCTTCTCACAATTTCATCTGCTACTGATTTCTTAGAGATCACAGTGTTATATATCTTTTCATCAATTGTATCTTTTACTATAAGAAAATAGTAAATACAAGTTGCAGTCTGTCCAAGTCTATGGATTCTGTCCATAGATTGTTCAAGGGAATCTGGGATCCAGTCAAGTTCGTAAAATATAGTGTATTGATAGGCATCTGCAATGTCTTTCTCTTTGAAAAGCTCTATACCTAATCCCATCTGAATCTGTCCGATAAACACTTTAATGTTTTTGCTTTTCTGAAACTTTCTCCACTTTTGATATTTTTTCTGTCCCTGATCTTTTCCAGTGAGAGTTATGTATTTTATCCCCTTTTTATCCAGCTCATCTCCTATCATCTCTATGGACTTTCTATATACGCACCATACTACAACAGATGATCCACTATTTACTATCTCATCTATTTTCTCTACTGCCATATCTAATTTAGGAGTGTCTTTTAGTCTTACAAATTCATCATTATCATCCTTTATAAATCCAGCGGTAAATTGTCTGAGTTTTATTATAAGAGATAAGACATGGGTGATCTCTACAGTAGATGCTCCCTGAGATGTCTCAAGCTCTACTTCAATTTCACTCCTTAGCTTTTTGTAATCCCTATAAAATCCTTCATCAGGTTCAATAAGTATTTCATGTTTCAGTTGCTTTGGTAGATCCAGCTCAGTTTTATCAACTACCATTCCTATCTTTTGAACCACATCCTTGAAATAGTCTTTATACTGATCTCTTATTATCCATTTATTCCATCTCTTTCCAATCTTGATAGGATAAAAGTATTTTCTTCTGAAATGATAGAAACTCCATCCAAGCATATCTCCACCATCAAGCACTCTTACCTGAGCCCACAGATCTAAAGGACTGTTTGCAATAGGGGTGCCAGTAAGGATGAGCTTATGTTTTGCTCTGTCTGCAAGCACGATGCTCATGACAGTTCTTTTTGCAGAGAGATTCCTTATGTATCTACTGCTTTCATCAAATATTACCATCTGAAAGCTATTCTGTAGCAGGTATTCCTGAAAAGGATGGAGTGCTTCGTAGTTTATGATAAAGAATTTGTAGTCCTTATCCAGCTTTTTTATACTCTTTATCAACTCTATTCTCTCATCATGAGTTCCGTGTAATACCAACCCTTTATACTCAGACCAATGCTCAATCTCTGATAGCCAATTATACATCACATTACTTGGACACACCACCAGTACCCTATTGACCTTGTCAAATTGGATCTTGTATCTTGCAATTTGTATTGCAGTTGCAGTTTTACCAAGTCCTGGTTTAAAAAATAGCCCATACCACTTTCTCTCTATCCCCTCTACAAAGGCTTCCCATTGATATTTTCTTAGCGGTTCTCCTAAAAATTTGAATCCTTTAGGAGCTTTCATCGATTGTCTCCTGAGTAAATATATCTATCAACTCATCATACTGTGTCTTTCTCTTTTTACCTTTTCTAACTCTTTCAAATATGAATGTGGAAATAGCAATATCAGATGATTTTATTCTCTTGATGCTATCTACAAACTCCATCCACTCATTTATGTCAGATCCATCATCTTTGTGTTCATACCATTTTTTGTTCAGAATTATAGCAGATGTGTAGAATTTTCCAAATGTATTTACAAATGTATCTACATCTCCACCCTTAACATACTTAAACATTATCCTTGCCTCACTCTTTAACACCTCTTCCACCGCATCCCAATCTATCATATCGCTTGGTGCAGTATATGTGGGAATAAGTGGGGAGATGGTAGTCCTGAGTAACAGTAAGGGAGATATGGATTCAATCTTTGCATGTGGATTGTAAAAGTATCCCCACCCTTTGTCCTTGATGTATATCAACTCCATTATCTCCCTTGCCCACCTATATTCATCTAAATTGTCAAATTTTTCTATCACCTGATCAAGCAGTTCAGTAAGTCTCTGTTTCAAATAAGCTTTTGGATTATTTACATCATAGGCTTTCTCAAGTATCTCATCATCCATACTATCCACTCTCTTTTCTATTACTTTATTTCCATTTATGATAATATCCCTTATTTTGCTGTCATATTCTTTTTTCCATCTCTGGTATTTTTCTTTCAATTCATTTTCCTTTATAACTACCCTGAATCTGCCTTTTTCATTGGTAGGTTCAATCTTTAAGAATTTATCTATCTGCTCTACATCTCCTACTACTGTAAGTATTCTTATATAGTTTTTCATCTTACACTCCTTTTTTAAGAATGTTTCTAAAGTAGTTGTATTTTCCATCCATATCAGTATGAATAGAAATCCCATATATATCTGGATAATCAGCGAGCAGAAATTTCTTATAATATTTAAGTTTTGCTTTAACTTTTTTATCCAACTTGTTGTATTCATTTCTGAAATATTCAGTAACATTGTTTGATTTAACCCAAGCATTTATCTCTCTACCAAACCAAGCTCTGTTGAGAGCATATCTTACCCACTCAATCCCCTGCCATACTGCTCTTGATATTCCTTTTTTGGATGCATCAAGTATGATGCATCTATATCCAAGAGCAAGGTGAATCAAGAGATTGTGATCAAGATCCTGTAATACAAAATCCCACCTTTTCTGCTCACATGCGGTAGATTGTATTCTTACAAAAGATACATCTTGTAATGGAAAGTCTTTTAGCCATTCAATTCCATTTGCAATATTTATAAAGAATTTCACTCTCT
>Ga0180301_10002869_pt1 | contig 13546 bp, 8 predicted proteins | sample GuaBasSediGuay16_FD_121797 | JGI IMG/M metagenome (GOLD analysis project Ga0180301, IMG submission 121797) | Subseafloor sediment microbial communities from Guaymas Basin, Gulf of California, Mexico - Guay16, Core 4569-2, 12-15 cm | ecosystem: Environmental > Aquatic > Marine > Hydrothermal...
ATGTACAAAGGAGGATATACTGGAAAGATCTTGAGGGTCAATCTTACTGATCAAACTGCAAAGGAAGAACAATTACCCGTGGATACCGCAAGGGATTTTATCGGGGGAGCAGGATTTGGAATCAAGTACCTCTACGACGAGGTGCCCGCAGGCACGGACCCCCTTGGACCTGATAACAAGCTTATCTTTGCCCCCGGCCCTTTTTCAGGCACCACCATACCCTGCGCAAGCCGAATGGCCGTTACCGGCAAATCCCCGCTAACAGGCGCAGTGGGGATGGCACTTACGGGGGGATATTTCCCTGTGGAGCTCAAATTTGCCAGCTACGATGCATTGATAATCGAGGGGAAGGCAAAAAATCCCACCTACCTGTGGATAAAGAACGGCGAAGTGAAGTTTCGCAGTGCAAAAAAAGTGTGGGGTATGAAAACCACTGATACCCAGCAAATCATCAAAAACGAGCTGAACGACCAGAACGTGAGGATCGCCTGCATTGGGCCTGCAGGAGAGAACCTGTGCAAAATAGCCTGCATTATTAACGAGATGAGGGCTGCAGGACGCAAGGGACTGGGTGCAGTGATGGGATCCAAGAATCTCAAGGCGATCGCAATCAGGGGAAAGGGGAAAGTACCTATCGCTGATAAAGAAAAACTAAAAGCAGCAAGAGAGGGAATGACAAAAGCAATGAAGGAAAGCCATGTGCTGTATCCTAATTTCTCAAAAAAGGGCACTCCGATGGTGGTTGATGCGACTTGCGCCATGGGTATCTTCCCCACTAAGAACTTCTCGGCCACGGGTGAATATGCTCCTGCGGACAAGATCGGTGTTGACGTGCAGATGGGGCGTAATGTGGGCAGAGAGCACTGCTATGGATGCCCTGTGGGATGCAGCCAGTTAAAGCTTGCAAAGACTGCCCCTTATAAGGGGATATTAACTGAGGGCCCGGAATACGAGACCTTTTTCTCCTTCGGCGGGGAAACGGGAGTGGACAATATCGATGCAATTATTGCCGCAGACCGGCTGGCCGACGAGCTGGGCCTGGATACCATATCAGCGGGCGTTACAATCGGTTTTGCCATGGAACTTTACGAAAAGGGGATACTGTCAAAAGAGGATACGGGAGGACTGGAACTAAACTTTGGTAACGACCAAGCAATGATTACGCTCTTGCGCCTGATGGCTTTTCGGGAAGGGATCGGCGATTTGCTTGCCGATGGTACAAAAGCGGCGGCACAAAAAATCGGGAACGGGTCTGAGAAATACGCTGTACATGTTAAGGGTTTGGAGCTGCCCGCCTATGATGTAAGGGGTGCCAAGGCCCATGGATTAAACTATGCAACCTCTTATACTGGTGCTGACCATAACCGCGGTTATGCATTCCAGGAAATTTTCGGTATTCCCATCCCTTATGGGGTAGACAGGTTAGCGGTAGGAGGAAAAGGGAAGCTTACCAAGTGGAACCAGGATGTTCGCTCTGCCACCTGCGATGCTCCGACCATGTGTGCTTTTCTTCTAGACATGGCCGTTGCCGAAATAGCGACACAGAACACTGCATCTCTGATGGAAGCTGTGACCGGGCTCAAATTGAGCGCTGAAGAAGTGCAAAAAGTGGGGGAGAGGATAAACAACCTGGCAAGGGCCTTCAACGTGCGTGAAGGGTTTACCCGGGCTGACGACACCCTTCCTGAGAGACTGATGATGGAGCCTTTGAAGGAGGGAGCATCAAAGGGCCAGTTTATCAGCAAAGACGATCTAAACAAAATGCTCAATGAATATTACACTGAGAGGGGATGGGACCTTAACACAGGCGCTCCAACAAGAGGAAAGCTGGTTGAACTTGGTCTAGAATATGTAGCCAAAGACATCCACTCATAGGCAGAGGGAGCACCCACTCGATTGAATAATTAGAAGAGGTCGTTGTCTGGATCATTGTGCCCCGGCATCCTGCCGTGCTGCTGGATGTATTTCTGGATTAGCTCACTCTCTCTTTTTGAATACATTTTATCCGGTTCAAAATCAAACCAGGCTGCTTTTTCATTTTCATCCAGGGCCCGGAGCAACTCCTGCCTGAGATCGGGCGTACCCTTGATGGCAAGCACATTTTGGCCCTTGTCATAGAGCTTAAAGACGCCTTCCTCTTCCGGTACCTGGGAAATGTTTTCCCTGTTGAAAACCGAGAGCTTTTGTGGGGGCGATGGATCAGAGCTCATGTAAAGGCGCAGGTCGCACTGAAGGCAACGCTTTGCCTCTTTCAAAGCCTGATCGTTATTGAAGCCCAGACAAACCTCTTGAAACCCCCCGTGCCTGTCTTTGAGTTCAAGCTCAGGCATCTTTTCCCTGGGCCAGGAACAAAACCCCTCGTCCCTGCCAAGATACTGGCCGGGTGCGTCTCTTTCAAAAAGGACTTCTTCTATGTTGCCAGTGCCCCCAAGGGCCTTGTCAATTGACGAGGCAGCCTTCCTGCCTGCAACAACTGCATGAACAATGGAGCCTGCAAGGGAAGTAACATCACCGCCGGCATAAACACCCCTCATGCCTGTTTCAAGAGTTTTCTCATCAACTACAATAAGACCTCCCTTTACCGAGATAGCGCTGCCTTCTTCTAAGAAAGAGAGATCCACCGCCTGGCCAATTGCAAGTATGATCTGATCAGTATACATCATTTTCCTTTTCTCGCTAAATGTGGGGTTAAATATGCCCTGATCATCGAACACTGAAACACAGTGGATCAGCTCCACTCCCTTGACCTCACCATTCTCACTAAGCACCCTGCCGGTTCCCCAGGATGTTATCAGCTTCACTCCTTCTTGAAGAGCCTCCTCTATCTGCCACTTCTGAGCAGGCATTTCATCGCGCTTTTCAAGGCACACCATGGTCACTTCCTGTGCCCCACATCTCAGGGCGGTTCTAGCCACGTCGAGCGCTACACTTCCGCCCCCAACCACAATAACTTTTTCTTTTATCCGCACACGCTCTCCCTCTGCTACTTTCGAAAGGAAGTCAACTCCCCACAGCACGTCTTGCAGTTCAACACCTTCCAGTGCTATCTGCCTGCTTAGTTGTGCGCCCACCCCTATAAATACTACGTCAAATCCGTCATCTCTAAGCCCTTCAAGAGTGAAATCCCTGCCCATGCGATAGTTTGGCTTAAAGTCAATGCCAAGCTCAAAAACCTCACTTATTTCCCTGTCCAGGACATCTTCAGGGAGTCGGTACCTGGGAATCCCGTACCGCATCATGCCCCCTGCCCTGCTCCTGGCTTCAAAAACTGTAACGCTGTGCCCCTGTTTTCGAAGATAGAAGGCAGCGCTCAAACCTGAAGGACCGGCTCCGACAACAGCCACCTTTTTCCCTGTTTCTTCTTTTACTCTTACGTTTTTCTTCCACAGGCCCTGATCAGCATCTGCTGCATATCTCTTGAGCCCGCAAATGGAGACCGCCTCATTTACTTCTCCCCTGCGGCATGCTTCCTCGCAAGGCCGAATGCATACCCTGCCAAGGATACCAGGGAAAGGCACCTTTTCTCTTATAACAGCATTTGCTTCCTCCGGCTTCCCTTGTGAAATCAGCCTCAAATATGTTGGTACATCAACATTTGCAGGGCAGGCCTTCATGCATGCTACTAAGTCTTCTTTTTCCTTACCCGGGATTAATGACTTATCTGTTAATGCCCCCGTGGGACAAACTTCAACACAGGCTGTACAAAACTTGCACCCTGACTCCTTAAGTGTGGGGGCAAGGCTTCCAACCTGCACGAGCCCCTTGGCATCATATACAAAGCCTATGGCCTCGATACCCTTCAGATCACGGCATGCTCTTACGCACCGCGTACACCCCACACACAGGTTATAATCCCTCAGAAATAGAGGCTCGCTTTCGAGTACGGGTAAATCAGTAGGAGTCCACCTGGGAGTATCCGGCGATATTCCAACATAGTTGGCAATGTCTTGAAGCTCGCAGTGACCAAGCTGTGGACAGCACCTCTCGTTTTCAGGAACATTGGAAGAGCACTGGGTTCGGCTGCAGCCCTCCTGCTCCGAACAGGTAAGGCAGGTGTGCGGATGGCGGGCCAAAATAGGAATCAGGTTTTGCTGCCTTTTCTTCCTGATTCGCTCGCTATCGGTCACCACGATCATTCCTTCCACGATCTCCGTGGAGCAGGAAAATACGGGCTCTTTTTCTCCTTCAATTTCCACAACACACAAACCGCAGCCCGTAGCTGATTTTTCATGAAGCGAATTTTCAACCTTACGACCGCCCTGGTAAATGACCTCTGTCGGCTTACCTCCCTTTGCCTGCGGCAGGTCAGGATGGTAACAAAGTACCGGAATATAGATTCCCACGCTTCTGGCTGCTTCCAGGATAGTGCTCCCGGATACTGCTTCCACCGCTTGGCCGTCAATTGTAATGTTTAAAGTCTTCATAGAGAGCTTAACTCCTCTGTCCCTCGCACCTGATCACAAAGAACCGGGAAAAGCCACCTTTCTGTAAACCTCCACGCTAACAAGTTGGCCTCTTCTCAGTGAAGGGGTCCAAGTGTTAAATTGGTATTTCAATTTCCCCCTTTTTTCAAGGCATAGTATGGCAAAGGGATGTGTTAGCCTTTTTTCCTTGACATTACCACAATCCCCCCTTAAAGTTACTTTGTAGCTGAAATGTATCTAAAATGTGACTTTAACAGTACTGGAAAAATCAGCCCATATGGTACAATAATCAAATAGTTACCCTACTTCGGCGAGCAAGACCGCTAATTCTGGATTTATGGAAACACTTGGCCTAATGAGTTACCCGCAAACCGTTCCACGCTAACATTTTTAATTTGTTTGCAGGAAGCATTTCAGATGCCCAAAGAAAGAAACCATAGCAAAGAGTCTCCTCCAAAAACACCCAGCAAAAAAGTCAAATTTGAGGTCTACGGAGAGGAGATGATCGAAAAAGAGATCAAAATGAGTGGGAATAGCGGCAGGGTATATCTTCCTCCAGACTGGGTGGGGCACAGGGTAAAGATCATCAGGATTGATTAGACATGTTTACCTGAAGGAATTTGCCAGTGGAAAAACTCGTCATTAGAAAATTGAAAAAAGAAGACGCTCCGGAAATCGCCAGGATTAACAGCGTAATCACAAAGAGCCCTCCTAAGGACGAGTTTAGGCGTACGATAAAGGAACTCGCCCAGAGCCCGGGCAATGTGAGCTATGTTGCGGAACATAATGGAAAAGTTGTGGGGTACATGATCAGCTATTTGCTCTTCGGCGGTTTCGGAATTGGGAAAAGCGCCTGGATTGCCACCCTAGGCGTTGAACCAAAGTTCATGGGGCAGGGCATAGGCAAGGCTTTGGCAAAAAAGATATTTGATTTTCATTCAAAGAAAGGGATCAAAAGTTTCTATACGTCAGTGCGGTGGGATTCCACTGACCTTTTGTCGTTTTTCAAGACCTTGGGGTTTGACAGAAGCAATTTCATAAACCTCAAGAAAGAAATGTAATCCCGACAGAAAGCCTTCCGCTGCCGGCACTCACGCCCCAGATTCTAAGCGCAAGCAACTTCGGTTAAGCCCGAGTTTTTTTATTCTGAAGTCAGCCCTGAAGAACGTTCTAACTTAAGCATTTGCATTCCAGGACTGAACAAGGGGTAAGGCTCGGGTTTCGGTAATCTTTAGAAAGGGAAAAAAATGCGGTATGCAGAGACAGGGTTTAACTTAGAGATTGATTTATCTCGAGGAAGCATCGAGAAGGTCCCGACCGAGCCAAAACTAACCGAACTCCACCTGGGCGGTCTCGGCACTAATGCCAAGATATTGTGGGATAGAGTTCCCCCCGAGGTAGACCCCCTTTCCCCTGATAATATACTGATATTTAGCTCTGGCATTTTGGCTGCCACGCCTGCTACAGGTGCCAATCGTACCATCGTTTCAACCTTTTCTCCCCAGACTCTTTTGATGGCCTTCTCGATGATGGGAGGTTTCTTTGCACCAGAGTTGAAATACGCCGGTTATGACAAAGTCATCATCAGCGGTAAGTCCCCAAGCCTGGTTTATCTGTGGATAAAAAATGATAAGGTTGAAATACGTGATGCCAGCCACCTTCATGGGAAAGGAGCTCTTGAAACTGCAGACCTCATCAGGCAGGAGTTGAATGAACCAAAAGCGCAGGTGGCGGCTATTGGCCTTGCGGGCGAAAACAGCGTCTACTACGCATCCATCGAGCATGGCAGGTCCAGTGCGAGTCGTGGAGGAATTGGCGCCGTTATGGGGTCTAAAGGCTTAAAGGCCATAGCAGTTCGGGGCACAGGCGATATAAGCCTTGCACGACCTGATGAATTTATCGAGCTATGTAACGAAGTACTCAAATACATACAACACCGGGCAAGCAACCCTATTAAAGGAGTGCCTCCCATTTTAGCAGGAATTGGCTCACCTCAAGAGATGGCAATCCATGATGAGCAATGGCATACCACCAGTTTTGCTTGGGGGCATGCACGTCAGAGAAGAAAAGATTTTTGGACCAAGGAGAGAGAAAAGGAGTGGAGAGAAACTCAGGAAAAGGCGGTAGAAAGATTGATAAGCTGCTATAACTGCCCGATGAAATGTGGAGCAGTAGTTTCCTACCCTGCCCTTGGAGTTTCAAAATACATGATGAAGTGCTACTCCAAACTTACTTATGTTATGGCTGCCATGGCCGATGACCTGGACTTTGGTTTCAGAATCGCGGGGCGTGCTCAAGAATATGGACTTGACAGTTACACCACGCCGCAAGTTATGGCATTCGCAATTGAGCTTTACGAGGCAGGCATTTTGACTGAGGAGGATATGCCGGGGTTTCCATCCCGCAATGAGGATAGATTTTTTTACTTGGTTGATAAGATTGCCATGAGGGAAGGGATAGGAGATGTCCTGGCCAAGGGCGTTTACTGGGCCGCACGCCAAATAGGGAAAGGAGCTGAGGCCTTTGATCATAATACCACCAAGAAACATGAACAGATGGTTATTAAGCTGGGAATGCTTAATCCCATTTACTACCTTATGTATGCCACTGGAGAGAAGATAAGCATCACACAAATTGAGGGGCAGATGCCGCAGGCCCCTCTCCCCAAGGATTACAGAGAGGAATTTATAAAAGACTGGATCCATATTCCTACCGGAAAGGAAGAAGGGTTTAAACGATTCATCTTGGAGTGGGGCGATGAAGACAAGAGATTTCCGTTTTGGCCTCCTATCGATTTGATTTGTGAACTTGTAGACTGGCAGGAGACCATGCACTACATTGATGATTGTACGGGAATTTGCGCGGGCCTGTCCTCGTTTCCAATAAAACCTCCCTACCACATACACAATATACCTCTTTTTCTTTCCGCGGGCACAGGATTAGATATCGATGAACCAGGGCTGCTGGAAATAGTTAGAAGGAATCGAAACTTGATTAGAGCCGTTAATGTGAGAAGAGGGCTGAGGAGAAAGGACGAGAAACCTCCTGAAGACCACTGGAAGAAGAGATTCCCCGAACTGGAAGCAAAGCTGCTTGACGAGTATTACAAGTTCAGGGGATGGAACAAAGAAGGTATCCCCACTAAAGAGGCTCTGGAGGGGCTTGGCCTGGATTATGTGGCCAAAGACCTAATAGAGAGGGGCATCCTGACAAACGGTGAGAAACCCTCTTCTAAAGAGGCTTCTGCGTGAGCAGAGGACAAACAGAGTGAAGAGGTCGTAATTGCAATGAGTGAGAAAAAAAAGAAAATAGTAAAAAGCATAAAAGTGGATGTTGACAAATGCAATGGGTGCCGGGCATGTGAGGTTGCGTGCTCTGCTTTTCATGCATCGCCAAAGTACAGCAGCAACAATCCTGGTAGGTCCCGGGTTCGTGTAATACATGAACCCCTCAAAAACATATTTGTTCCTGTGTTTGCAGGGGAGTACACGGAAGCTGAATGTGCGGGAAGAGACAAGTACGTGATTGACGGAAAGGAATACGATGAGTGTGCCTTTTGCAGGGCATCATGCCCTTCAAGAGATTTGTTTAAGGAACCCGACTCGGGTCTTCCTCTAAAATGCGATATGTGCGAATCAGAACCTCCGCTCGAGGAGCCCTTGTGTGTTCAGTGGTGCCTGGCGGATGCTCTCACATACGAGGAAAGGGAAGAGGAAGTGGAGGAAGAGGAAGAAGAAGAGCAGATGGAAGACATTGAGTTGGGGTTGGAGTCATTGGTGGACAAATATGGGTTTGACAAGATAGTTGATGCAGTTGCCAGGCTGGCTGAGTCAAAGAAGGGCGAAATATCTAAATGAGAACAAAGAGGACTGAGGAAGAAAGTGGAAAACCTGGCCGACTTTAAAGAGATAGTAGATCTCATAAAAGACAACGGTGGAGAAGCCTTCAGTAGATGTTTTGAGTGCGGATTGTGCGATACTGTTTGTCCCTGGAACAGGGTAACAACATTCAGCATGCGCAAGATAGTTCGACAGGCCACTTTTGGTTTGACGGAAATTGAAAATGAAGAGATTTGGCGCTGCACCACTTGCGGAAGATGCCCTCAGCGCTGTCCACGGGACGTACAACAAATAGAATCGGTAGTATCCTTGCGTAGGATTGCAACGGAATACGGCGTTTTCCCCACCCCTGTCAAGCCTGTGCGTACGGCAAGTGCAAGTCTGGTCGCTGAAGGCAACCCCTTGAATGAGGAACGCAGCAAAAGGGCAGATTGGGCCAAGGATCTGTCCGTAAAGACTTTTGCCGAGGGAATGGAGATTTTATACTTTCCCGGTTGCTATCTCAGCTATGACCCGAGACTAAAAAAGGTGGGCAGAGCTACGGCCACTATTCTTAGCCGTGCAGGAGTAGATTTTGGGATACTCGGAGCGAAGGAGAATTGCTGCGGGGAAAGCATCCGAAAGACAGGGGAGGAGGAATTATTCAAACGCTTGGCCAGGGAAAACATCAAAAACTTTATTGATAACGGGGTGAAAAAGATCCTTGTCTCCTCGCCTCATTGCTACCACACCTTTAAAAACGAGTATCCTGAATTTAGGGTGAACTTCGAGATCGTTCATATCACCCAGTTCTTGCTTGAGCTTATTAGCCAGGGAAGGCTTAAGCTCAACAAGGAGTATAAGAAGAAAGTTACCTATCATGATCCATGTTACTTGGGACGGCATAACGGAATATATGAAGAGCCCCGAGAGATCCTGAAGAACGTGCCGGGCCTAGAATTGACGGAGATGCCCGACACCCTGGCAGACAGCCTGTGTTGCGGAGGGGGTGGGGGCAGGATATGGATGGAAACACCAAAGGGGGAAAGGTTCTCTGATCTCAGGTTAGGACAGGCCATAGGCGTGGGGGCTGAAGCTCTGGTCACGTGCTGCCCTTATTGCATTACCAATTTCGAAGACAGCAGGTTGAATCTGGAGGGGGGCGAAGCCATAGAGGTCAAAGATATAACGGAAATAGTACTGGAAACTATGTAGAATAAGCGCGGCCAGGCCGACCAACTGCGTTACAATTATGACAAGAACCTTATGCTATTTCAGCTCTTTTCCATGATCCTATTTCCTAGTTTTAGAAGGTTAAAGAGCTAAAATCTGATTGAGGTGATGGCAAGTGGAAAAGGAACTACTGATAAAAGAAAAGATTCAACAACTTCGCAAAAGTGTTGGGGACGGTAATTTCGGAGACGTAATGGTTGTTGGTGGAGGGATAAGCGGTATTCAAGCTTCTCTTGATCTAGCCACTGCCGGTTTCAGGGTCTACCTTGTTGAAAGATTACCTGCTATCGGCGGCCATATGGCTCAGCTGGACAAGACCTTCCCCACCAATGACTGCTCCATGTGAATACTTGCGCCCAAACTGGTCGAGGTCGGCCGGCATCCTAACATAGAGGTTCTTACCTATACCGAAATTGACCGCGTAGAAGGTGGAGCAGGAGACTTCAGGATAACCCTGATTAAGAAGCCCAGGTATGTCATAGAGGACAAATGCACAGGGTGTACTACCTGTGTGGAATACTGCCCTGTGGAATTCCCTGATCCATACAACCAGGAAATATCCAACAATAAAGCCGTGCATATCTACTTCTCGCAGGCAGTTCCTCTCATTACCTACATTGATGAGAGCTGTCTTTACCTTAAAGAGAAAAAATGCGCCATCTGTGAATCAGTCTGCCAGAATGAAGCCATAGATCTCAAGCAGGAACCCGAAAAAATGGAAATAAAAGTAGGGGCGATAGTGCTTTCTCCCGGCTTTGAGCCGTTTGATCCAAGGGTCAAGGAAGAATATGGCTATGGAAAGCTCCAGAACGTGGTAACCAGCCTGGACTATGAACGGCTCCTGTGCTCTACTGGGCCATACGAAGGTGAGATATTGCGCGCTTCGGACAAGAAACACCCTCACAAAATAGCCTGGATTCAATGCGTCGGATCAAGGCGAGTCACACATGGCGACAACAGTTACTGTTCGGCTGTGTGCTGCACCTATACACAAAAACAGGTAATCCTTACAAAAGATCATAACGCGGATGCAGAATGCACTGTATTTCATAATGATATTCGCTCCTATGGCAAGGATTTTGAAACTTATTACCAGAGAGCTGAGCAGCTACCGGGGACACGCTTCATAAGAAGTTACGTTTCAATCGTGGGAGAAGATCCGGAAACCAAGAATGTGATTGTAAGGTATGCTACTGCGCAGGAGGGAGTGAAAGAGGAAGACTTCGACCTGGTGGTGCTGTCAGTTGGATTGAATCCCCCTGCTGATTACAAAAGCCTGGCAGAGAAATTTGGCATCGAGCTTGATTCGCACGGTTTTTGCAAAACCAATCCTGTGAATCCTATTGAGACCTCTCGCCCGGGTATTTTTGCTAGCGGAGCCTTCCAGGGCCCTGTCGACATTCCCGAGTCGGTTTTTTCCGCCAGCGGAGCAGGTTCCCAGTGTGGAGAGCTTCTTGCCTACAGGCGTGGCAAGCTCGCAAAGGAAAGGGTATATGAGCCGGAAAAAGATCTTTCTGGGGAAGAACCTAGGGTAGGTGTTTTTGTGTGTCATTGCGGGGCAAACATTGGAAGAGTAGTGGATGTTCCATCTACGGTTCAATATGCGCTGGGTCTACCTAATGTTGTCTATGCTCAAGAACAGCTATTTTCATGTGCTACTAATTCTGCCAAAGAAATAACGGACATGATAAAGGAAAAAGGGCTCAACCGAGTGGTTGTTGCTGCCTGCAGTCCCAGAACTCTTGAACCCTTGTTCTGGGACACGCTTCGGGAAGCTGGAATCAATCAATATTTCCTTGAAATGGCCAATATCAGGGAACATTGCTCCTGGGTACACTCTTTAGAAAAGGAAGAAGCCACACTGAAAGCAAAGGACATAATCAGGATGGCGGTAGCCAGGGCTCGTCACCTGGAGCCGCTTCAAGAAATTGACCTGCCTGTAAACAAAGCTGCATTGATTGTGGGTGGAGGTATAGCCGGCATGACCTGTGCCCTGTCAATAGCCAAGCAGGGGCATGAGGTTCACCTGGTAGAAAAGAACCCAGAGCTTGGGGGAATGGCAAGAAGAATCCATTACACCCTGGAAGGGCTAGACGTTCAATCCTATTTGGGGGATCTTGTAGCCAAGGTCTATCAGCATCCCTCAATACACGTCTATACTGATGCTACAATCACAGAGGCAACAGGGTATGTGGGCAATTTCGTCACCAAGGTGGAATCAGGAACAAGGGTGGCTGAGATAAAACACGGGGTAGCTATTATCGCGGCAGGTGCGAGGGAATACAAGCCCACTGAGTATCTTTACGGAGAAGATGACAGGGTAATGACGCACCTCGAGCTGGAGGAGCACATTGCCAAAAGCGATGAAAAAGTAACTAAAGCAAAGAGCCTGGTAATGATTCAATGTGTGGGGTGTAGAAATGAAGACAGGAATTACTGCAGCCGGATATGCTGTAGCCTCGCTGTAAAAAACGCCCTCAAATTGAAGGAGATAAATCCGGAGATGGATATCTACATCCTCTTCCGGGATATGAGAACCTATGGGTTCAGGGAAGATTATTACCGTGAAGCATCAAATAAAGATGTAAAGTTCATTCGATATGAACCCGACGATAAACCCGGCGTAGAAGCGGCTGAGCGTGAGGGGCACCCTGTTCTGAGAGTTAGCGTGTCTGATAATGTCTTAGGCCAAAAGCTCGCAATAGATGCAGACATAATAGCTCTGGCTGCAGCGGTTATACCTCCGGAAGCAAACAAAGAAATATCCCAATTGTTCAAGGTCACCCTGGGGCCGGATGACTTCTTCAAGGAAGCCCACGTTAAGCTAAGACCTGTGGAGTTTGCTGCAGAAGGCGTTTATCTTTGCGGGATGGCTCATTATCCCAAGCATATTCCTGAGGCGATTAACCAGGCTTACGGAGCTGCGGGCCGAGCCTTGACTCTTCTTTCCCACGATATTGTCACTGTTTCGGGTTCTGTTTGCGAGGTGGAGGAAAAGAGGTGCATGGGATGTGGGGCGTGTATCTCGGTCTGTGCCTATAGTGCAATAGAGTTTCGTGAAACACGCCAGGGGAGAAAGGCCGTAGTTAATCCTGTTATCTGCAAAGGGGATGGTCTGTGTAATGCAATGTGCCCCACAGGGGCTATTTCGTTAAAGCACTACACTGATGAAGAGATCATAAGCCAGATTGATGCAGCGGCAGAAGAGGAGATTCCACAAAAAATGGAAGCCGCTGTTGGTGATATATAGAAGCACAAATGGGGTAAGAACGAATGAGTACTAGATCCATATTTAAGCCGAGAATTCTGGGCTTTGTGTGCCACTGGTGAGGATACGGGGCTGCTGACCTAGCTGGAGTTTCCAGACTACAATATTCAACTGAAATCAGGCTTATTAGAGTTATGTGCTCGGGCAGAGTGGACCTGGCGTTTGTGCTCAGAGCCTTCTTGAATGGAATGGACGGGGTATTTATTGGCGGGTGCCGTTTAAACGAATGTAACTATGTTACCCACGGGAATTACCGTGCGCTAAACATGGTGCTCCTGTGCAAAAGAATAATGGAACACATTGGGCTCAACCCGGAGAGGCTAAGTATCGAATTTATGACTTCCGGCGAGGGAATCCGTTTTGCCCAGTTAATGAACATGTTCGGCAAGAAAATCAAGGACCTGGGACCTCTTGGAAAAGCTGAAGGGATCAGTGAAAATGAACTAAAGTCTAAACTCGAAGAAGTGAGGAAGCTGATTCCCTACATTAAGATAGTGGAAAGAGAGAAGCTGGAGTCTCGTCTTGAAAACGAAGAAGAATATGAGGGTTATTTCACACGCGAGGAGATAGAGAGTTTATTTCGCGAAGTACCTTCCTACTACATTGATCCTGAAAAGTGCCAGGCCTGCATGATTTGCCTCAGGAAATGTCCTGCAGAGGCTGTTATAGGAGGCAAGAACCTGATACACGTAATTGACCAGGATAAATGCATAAAGTGCGGAACATGCTTTGAATCTTGCCCCCCGCGCTTTGCTGCCGTGAAAAAGATTACCGGTGAGCCTGCACCTCCTCCAATTCCTGAA
>Ga0180301_10002870_pt1 | contig 13541 bp, 21 predicted proteins | sample GuaBasSediGuay16_FD_121797 | JGI IMG/M metagenome (GOLD analysis project Ga0180301, IMG submission 121797) | Subseafloor sediment microbial communities from Guaymas Basin, Gulf of California, Mexico - Guay16, Core 4569-2, 12-15 cm | ecosystem: Environmental > Aquatic > Marine > Hydrothermal...
GAGCGTAATCCGTATGTCCGAAGAGGTTTTCAAGGTCTGCAATTTCGTGGTCGGCAGACCGGACAAAATAGAGAAAATCATTTAGGAATGCGGAATGTAGAACGTGGCCGTTCCTTCCTGTGGTCTCAGTTGGAACGGAATGTGGTAGATGCTCTGTGTCGATAGGGGGGGCGGCAAATTACGAATGAGAGCGTCCAAAATACGTATACCCCATACGCCGGGCGTGAAACCCGAGTCCTCTGATGAGCCGAATAGCCCGTTTCTACTGAAATGACGAGTAAAAGCGACCGACAGGTCGACCGTTCAATAAATCCTACCGCCCGTAAAATCCCATCAGTTCTGCTTTGGCGATAATATGGCCATCGATAGCGGCGAGAATTTCCTTACGTGTGGCGCCGACTTTCAAATCGACTTTCGTATCGAGAGCGTAGAGAGTGAAGAAATATCTGTGCGGTTTGCCCGGTGGTGGACAAGGGCCGCCGTAATTAGTCCTACCGAAATCGTTTTTACCTTCTATCCCCGGGATATTTTTCTCCCCCTCTGGAATACCGCGAACATCGACCGGAATACTATACACTATCCAATGGCTCCAGACTCCGACCGGAGCGTCCGGGTCGTCGCAGATAAGCGCGAATTCCACTGTGCTATCGGGAGGGTCGTTCCAGCTTAACGCCGGGGATATGTCCTCGCCGGTGCAGGTGTATTTGTCAGGAATTGTATCTCCTCGATTAAAACCGCTCGAAGTTAGCTCGAATGTCATCTCTCCTCCCGTCTTTAACGTGTCCTTAGTTTCTGCTTGTCCCGGTTTTTCGGTTTCTGCCGGTTCGCCAGATGCACAGGCGATAACGGTTAATAATATCGTAATGAATACAATCGAGATTATGGATTTCATACGCCCTCCAGGGTTTATTAAAATATAAAAGCCCAAAAATAGTTTGTCAAACAAGAATAGATTCAGGAATAGATAGCTTTTATGGCCTCTTTCGCCGCGCGTTCGGTGGCTCCGACCGGGCCGAGTTTATCCCGGACACGGGCGAGTTGCTGCTTTTTTCGCTCGCGGGCATCGATGTCGATAAGCCACGGTTTAACAAATGCGGCGAGATTCTCGGCGGTAGCGTCCTTCTGGAGAATCTCCGGGGAGATAACATCACCCGCCACCAAATTCGATAATCCGATAAATTCGGTCCGGATAAACCGCTTGTATATCGCCGCCGAAAGCACATTGGCCTTATACGTTATCACGTGCGGCAAACCAGCGACAGCGCACTGTAATGTCGCGCTTCCAGAACAACAAAGAGCCGCAGTCGAGGCGAACAAGGCATCGGTTATCTCGCCGGTAATAACCTCGATATTCCTGTTTGCCGCACGCTTATAATTCGTCTCCGGTAAGTTCGCCGACCGGATTATCAGCCCGGACAGATTGCCGATTTCTTCTTTTAATATATCGAAAGCGCCGAGCATAGGGCCGAGCAAACGGCGGACCTCCTGTTCGCGGCTGCCCGGTAAAAGCAGTAGCAGCGGCTCGGATAACCCGTGTTCCAATAAGAAATCCTCCCGCCGACAAGACGGAACGACACTTTCGACAAAGGGATGGCCAACGAATGTAACCGGCACCCCCGCATTGCGATAGATTTCTTCCTCGAACGGAAGGATAACGAGCATTTTTTTGACGGAACCTTTGATTTTCTCGATACGTCTCGGTTTCCAGGCCCACAGCTGCGGGGAAACATAATAGACGACCGGGATACCGCGCTTTGAGAGTTCTTTTGCAAGTCTGAGATTAAACCCGGGGTAGTCGATGAGAATTGCGCCGTCGGTTTTGCGTTCGGCTGTTTCTTTGACGAGGGTCTTAAGCCGCTTAAACATAGCGGGAACACTGCCTGCGACCTCCACAAAACCCATTACGGCGAGTTTCTCGATACCCGTTATTATCTCGACGCCCGCCGAGGCCATATTCTCGCCGCCGTAACCCCATAACCGAGTGCCCGGACGGAGCTTAAGAAGCTCTCTTGCGAGAGGCCCTCCGAGAACGTCGCCGGAAGGTTCCCCCGCGACTATAAGCAAATCGCCAGCCACTTATTCTCCCGCTGTCCGGATAATTTCTTCGGCAAGTTCGAGGGCCTTCAGGCCGCGTTTACCAGAAACTCTCGGCTCGCTTCCGAAACTAATCGATTGGAGGAAATGCTCTAATTCCGAGGTTAGCGCGTCGGTTTCGGGAACATCGATATTCCAGAGGTTAATAGATTCCCCGCCGGTAAGTTCGATTTTTCTCGCACCCGCGGGAGGTTCCGGTCCACCGCCGAGTGTAGCGATTTCCACCGTTTTCTCACCAAAATCGATACTGATATAGGCTCCCAGCTGAAAAAGCCTCATCTTGCGCATATTAGACAACGAAATCCGGCTCGCGGTCAGATTCGCAACGCAGCCGCCCGAAAAACGCAGGCGAACGTTGGCGATATCCGGGCTGTCTGTCAATATCGGTCGTGCAGAGGCATCCATCGAAACTACCTCGTCGTCGAGGATGGCGAGAAGCAGTTCCAGGTCGTGAATTAGCAAGTCGTGGACGACGGAGACATCTAAACCTCTTCCGCGGTAAGCGGTCAGCCTGTGACTTTCCACGAACAACGGTTTGTCGATAATCGGGCGGGCAGCCTCGAAAGCGGGATTGAACTGTTCGATATGACCGACCATAAGAGTTTTCCCTGCTTTTGCGGCGGCCTCTACAATAAGAGCGCCTTCAGATGCGCTATCCGCGAGAGGTTTTTCTACAAGAACATGACAACCGGCTAAAAATGCCTTCTCCGCGACGACCCTGTGAGTCGCAGTCGGCGACGCCACAACAACGGCTTCGCATAAAGCCAGCATTTCGTCCACGTCATTGAAAGCCCTTGTGCCGTATTCGGTAGAAACTTTAGACATCTTATCCCTGTCCGGGTCGTGAATACCTACAAGCTCCGCTCCCGGCAATTGTGAAAGAATCCTCGTATGGTGTGTGCCGAGATGCCCGGTTCCTAAAACCCCCAATTTTATCGGTTGCATAATAACCACCAGCTATTCGTGCGGTATAATCGACAATTCCAGGAAATCGAGAATTGTCCCGAGTTCGTCATCGACGATTTTCCCATCGTCGAGAGCGTTTCGGAGTATTGTCGGCAACTGCCTGAACCGTTCATGGTCTATTCTGTTCTCGACGGCGGCTGTTTCGAGTCTATTAAATACTAAAGTAAAACGGCTTGTCTCACCTTCGGGTAATTTAGATAACAAAGCGGCTCGGAGTCTCTGGACTCCGGTCAAAAGGTCGTTTTTTTCGGAATAGCCGTCTTCGATACGGTTTTCGGCAGGTTCTTCATCGGGAATATTGCGGGCGGAGTTAACCCCTTCCTCGGGGAGAGCATACCAATATACCACATAAGCGCCGACAAGAGCAAACAAAACCAACATAACCAGCATGGCGGCGAGGGTAAGTATTCTGCCCCGCCCTGGTTGAATCATCTACTAATTCTCCTGGCTTGATGGTGGAGGGGTTTTGGGAGTCGAGGTTCCCCGGTGTAGTTGAGATTGTTTAGGCACACTTTTCGGCGGTTTACTGGATTTACGCGAGCCTTCAGCTTTCGAGCCGTGTGTCAGATGTTCTTTAGTTTGTTCATCGCGGTGATGTGTTTTTTCGTGTTCGTGTTGTGTTTCCGAATCTACCTTTTCTTCGCCGGTTTCCCCTTCTTCGGTTGTTGCGGCGGCTTTTTTGGCTTCCGCATCATGCTTTTCCGCTGCCTTCTTCTTACGTTCGCTTCTCGATTTGCGTTTCCGCTCGACCGTTTCGGAAACGATTTCGAGAACGGCCATCTCGGCGCCGTCGCCGTCGCGATTCCCGAGCTTGATAATTCTCAAATAACCGCCATTACGTTTTTTGAATTCGGGAGCGATATCGTTAATGAGATGATGCGCTACCGACCTATCGTTAAGCCTTTGTATAATTATTCGCTTATCTGCAAGCGTCCCGGAAATAGCCCGCGTAATTAATTTTTCCGCGTAAGGCCTGGTTTCTTTAGCCTTCGGCAAAGTGGTCCTTATACTACCATATCGGAACAAACTGGTAGCAATGTTTTTTATCATCGCTCGTTTATGCGTGGCGTTCCGCCCGAGTTTGCGGCCTTTTTTGTTATGTCTCATTTTCACCCTTCCATTCTTCCATATACTTGCTAACGTCCATACCGAAGGAAAGCCCGAGTTTAGCTAGAACCTCGTTTATCTCGGCTAAAGATTTTCTACCGAAATTCCGATATTGGAGCATCGCTGATTCGGATTTCTGGACTAGCTCCTCGAGGGTGTTTATGTTCGCAGCGTGGAGGCAATTAGATGAACGCACCGATAGTTCGAGTTCCGCGACGGGCATCTTAAGCAATTCGCGGATTTTGACGACCTCCTCGTCGATTTCCTCTTCCTCCATCCGGTCCACGTCCGTTTCGGGTGATAGGAACAAATCGAAATGGTCCATCAATAACCTGGCGCTCATCGCGAGAACCTCTTCGGGTGTGAGGCTGCCGTCCGTGGTAACCTCGAATATTAACCGGTCGTAATCCGTTTTTTGTCCGACTCGAGCCGGCTCGACATAGTATTTGATTTTAAGAACAGGACTAAATATACTGTCGATGGGTATGGTTCCCACGGGTTGGTTTTCTTTTTTATTTTCCTCGGCCGTCCTGAAACCTTTGCCAACTCCGAGTTCCAAATCGATATGGAATTTAACATCGTCGGTCAGGGTCGCAATGTGGTGCTTTTTGTTCAGAATTTCTATCGACGAATCTCCCTGGATATCCTTCGCGGTAACTTCCCCTTTCTTGTCGACATCGATAGTCATAGGTTTCGGGTGGTCCTCGTGAACCTGAAAACGGACGCCCTTCAAATTCAGTATAATCTCGGTAACGTCCTCATAAATACCTGGTATAGCCGAAAATTCATGCTGGACACCGGCGATTCTAATAGATGTAATCGCCGCGCCCTGCATCGAGGATAGAGCAACTCGTCGCAACGCGTTGCCGATTGTAACCCCGTATCCTTTTTCAAGAGGTTCTATGATGAACTTCCCATAATTATCCGTAGCGGTAATAGGATCCAGGACCACTTCCTTCGGCATTTGCATGGTTTTCCATTTCATCTAGGGGCCTCCTAAGGGGTCATTAATTAGCGAGAATAATATTCAACCACCAACTGCTCCTGGGCTTCGACGGGAATTTCTTCGCGTGTCGGGCAGGACACGACTTTGCCCTGGAGTTTCGCTTTTTCAAGTTGCAACCATGGCGGGACATTATCGCCGATGTTGCGTAACGAGTTATGGATTATCTCAAGGTCTTTACTTTTATCTCTGACTCGAATAACCTGACCCGGCGAAATCTCGTAAGACGGTATATTTGTTACTCTATCGTCGACCTCGAAATGCCTGTGCCGCACCAACTGCCTCGCGGCACGCCTCGAAGGTGCGAAACCAAGCCTGAAGACAACATTGTCGAGACGGAGTTCCAGCAGCTGCAGCAGATTGGTTCCCGTAACCCCTTTCATACTGCTCGCCTTGGCGAAATAACGTCTAAACTGCTTTTCCAGAACGCCGTAAATACGCCTGAGTTTCTGTTTCTCACGCAGACGGACAGCATAATCAGACGGCCGCCGGACGCGTCGGCCCTGTTTATAGCTGCCGGGAGGCTGTGTTCCGCGTCTCGTAATCGCACACATATCGGAAAAGCACCTTTCACCTTTAAGAAATAGCTTTTGGCCCTCTCTTCGGCAAAGTCTGCAAACCGGTCCTGTATATCTTGCCATTATCGAATCCTCCTAAACGCGTCGTCTTTTTTTACCACGGCAACCACCGTGTGGAACGGGTGTAACGTCTTTTGAACGAGTAACTTTCAACCCCGCTGCGCTTAACGCTCGAACCGCAGCCTCTTTCCCGCTACCGGGGCCTTTTGTCCATGCCTCGACGGAACGCATACCAATATCCATAGCGCGTTCGGCGGCCTCGCGTGCAGCGAGTTGAGCGGCATAGGGCGTAGATTTCTTGCTCCCCGTAAAACCAATCCTGCCGCCAGAACTCCAGCTTATCGGATTGCCCTGCGGGTCGGTTATGGTAATAATAGTGTTATTAAAAGTCGCTTTGATATGGGCGATACCCTCTTCCGGTGCGACTTTTTTCGCTCGTTTTGGCTGACGTTTCGGTCTTTTTGCCATCTATATCCTCTCTTTAATCGGTTCCCGGTTTCGACCGCGAAATTATCCTTTCTTGCCGACTTTTTTCTTGCCGAGGCCTACAGTCCGTTTGGGGCCTTTTCTTGTGCGTGCGTTCGTTCTGGTTCGTTGGCCACGAACAGGAAGCCCGATTTTATGGCGCATTCCCCGGTATGAACCTATCTCGATAAGTCGCTTAATGTTCCCAGCCCTCTCGGCGCGGAGAGAGCCTTCCACTGTATAGTTGGCGTCTATCTCCTGTCTGAGTCTGGAGATATCGGCATCCGTGAGTTCATGAACTTTGATAGAAGGGTCGATACCGACGGCCTCTATTATTCTCTTGCTCGAGGTAAAACCGATTCCGTATATATATGTGAGTGCGACATCGAGCCGCTTGTTATTCGGGATATCGACTCCGGCGATTCTAGCCATAATAATATACTCCTATCCCTGGCGTTGTTTATGTCTCGGATTGGAACAAATAACCCGCACTCGTCCTTTCCGACGGACTATACGGCATTTTGCGCAAATCTTTTTTACCGATGCTTTGACTTTCATAAGTTACTCCCGGAATGAATTAGGCGATAATCAAATATCTTTATTTATACCTGTAAACAATTCGACCCTTTTCGAGGTCGTAAGGTGAAAGTTCGACTGTCACGCGGTCGCCGGGAAGAATACGGATATAGTATTTCCGCATTTTACCGGAGACATAGGCCAGTATCTGGTGACCATTATCGAGTTCCACGATGAACGTCGTATTCGGCAAAGCCTTAACGACGACACCCTCTATTTGTAATCCTTCGTCTTTATCCATTCAAAACCCTATACCAAATCGAAACCTTCCTTGCCGTTTTCTCTAAGAGTCAATATTTGCGGCCCGTTTTCTGTAACTGCGATAGTATGCTCGTAATGCGCGGCGAGGCTTTTATCGGCGGTAGAAACTGTCCAACCGTCATCCATTTGCACGACCTGCCAGCTGCCGGCTGTTATCATCGGTTCGATAGCGATAGTCAACCCGCGCCTTATATTTTCTGAAAAGCCGGTAGTAACGAAATTCGGCACCTGCGGCTCTTCGTGAACCTCGCGCCCGATACCGTGACCGACCAGTTCGCGGACAACGCCGAAACCAGCCGATTCCGCGGTAACCTGGACCGCACGGCCAATATCTTTTATCCGGTTACCGGGAACGGCCTGTTCGATACCGTTATACAGGCATTGCCTCGTAATATCGAGCAAACGTTTAGCACTGTCGGAGGCGTTACCCACGATTACAGTCCCGGCGCCGTCGCCACAATAACCGTCGAGACGAACCCCGACGTCGAAACTAACGACATCGCCGTCGGCGATTTTCCGGTTTCCTGGGATACCGTGAACCACCTCCTCGTTAATCGAGATACATACAACACCGGGAAATCCCTTTTGCGCTCCCCTTGGACGGTAGTTCAAGAATGCGCTTTCGGCGCCATAGCTTTCGATAACATCGGCGGCGACGGCCGCCAGTTCGCCGGTTGTGATACCCGGCTTAGCCTTTTTGCAAAGAGCATATATGGTTTCTGCGACAACCACTCCCGCGCGACGCATAAGGTCAATCTCTCGACGAGATTTGAACTCTATCATACGTCTCCCACCGACTCGCCAATAATACTCAATATCTCTTTTTCAGCGAGATTCATCGGGCCACCCGTATATATCTTAAAAAAATGCGGGTGTTTAGAATAATACTCGATAACCGGCCGGGTTTTTTCTTCGTAAACATCGAACCTTCTTTGTATCATATCTTCGGTATCGTCGTCGCGACGATACACTCTTCCGCCACATTTATCGCATACTCCAGAAACCGCGGGTGGATTATTCAAAAGGTTATATACCGCGCCGCATTTTTCGCATTGAACCCTGTTAACTGTTCGCTCTATAATCTCTTCGTTACTCGCCCAAACATAGAATATATAGTCGAAATCCCATCCGTGAGAATCTACTATTTCGTCGAGTATCTTTGCTTGCGGTAGAGTTCTCGGGAAACCATCGAGAATCCAGCCTTTCCGGGTATCTTTGCGCATAAACCTGCTATCGAGTATACAGACCATCATTTCGTCCGGAACAAGTTCTCCCTTATCGAGATACGTTTTTATTTTGTTTCCAAGCCGGCTTCCGGAATATACGAGTTCCCGTAATATATCGCCGGTTGCGATATGTGGAATTCCGTATTTTTTTGCCAGACGTTCGGCATAAGTGCCTTTACCGGAACCGGGTGGACCGAGGAATAGCATCCTGTATGTCCGTTCGTCGGTCACTACGGGTTTATCTCCTGCCTCTTATTCGTCCTTTCTTCATAAAACCCTCGTAATGGCGCATCAACAGATGGCTTTCTACTTGCTGTAAGGTGTCGATTACGACCCCGACGACAATCAACAGTGTAGTTCCGCCGAGAGCATACGCTATACCTGTTCCGCCGGTAGTTCCTCTCAGGAACCAGACGGGTAGAATAGCTATTAGTGCAAGCCCGATGGCTCCGGGGAGCGTAATTCTTGTCAGGACTTTGTCGATATATTCCGATGTCTGTTTACCGGGCCTTCTCCCGGGAATAAAGCCACCGTATTTTTTCATATTGTCGGCGACATCCACGGGGTTAAATATCACAGCCGTATAGAAATAGGCGAAAAACACGATGATTATCCCATAAAATATATTGTATAGGAACGAACCTCCTGTGAACGCCATATTCAAGGCGTTTTTGGCTCCTCCCTCGGGCAAAAACCCGATAATAACGGTCGGAATAAACATAACCGAACTGGCAAAGATTATAGGAATAACACCGGCAGCGTTTATTCTGAGCGGAAGATGCGTGGCGCTGCCGCCGTAGACCTTCCTTCCGACAACCTTACGCGCATACTGGACCGGTATCTGCCTGCTGCCCTGCGAGAGCAGTATTGCCGCAGCTATAAATACCAGCACGCCGATAACCACGATAAATTCGGTTGCTATCGAACGGCCGCCCTCGACCAGCAATATACCTTCCTGATAAAATATCATCGGCAATCGTGAGAGGATACCGACGAGTATTAAAATACTCATACCGTTGCCGATACCTTTCTCGGTCATCAATTCGCCCATCCACATAATAAGCGATGCGCCGGTCGTCAGGCTGATTACCGCGATAAGTGTGAATTGCCATCCCGCCAACGCAGGGTTGACAACCGGCAACTGGCTCGAACTGGAGAGGCTCTGGATATACGCCGACATCCCCAACGATTGCGCGGCGGCGATAAACAGCGTTCCGTATCGCGTGTATTGGGTAATTTTACGACGGCCTTCCTCACCCTCTTTCTGGAGCTTCTGGAAATAGGGTATTACGGCCCCGAGTAGTTGTATTATAATCGATGCCGTAATATAGGGCATAATTCCGGTAGCAAAAATAGTCGCTCTTTTAAACGCGCCACCGACAAACATATCGTAAAGGCCGAACAATCCACCCATACCGGACGCCCCAAAAGCTTGAGAAAGCGCGGTCATATTGATTCCCGGCAACGGTATATGTCCGCCTAACCTGTAGAGAATCAACATACCTATTGTGAAAAAAACCTTTTTCCTTAGGTCCGGGATTTTAAAGACGTTCGATATAGCTTCGAGGATACGTCTCACTTTATCACCTGGACCTTCCCGCCGATTTTTTCTACCTTTTCGATTGCGGTGCGGCTGGCGGCGTTAACCTGAACGCTAACAGAAATCCTCAATTCACCTTCACCGAGCAATTTAACCGGAAGTTTCCGCGAGACAAGACCGCGTTCGCGCATAAGGTCTATTGTAACCTCGTTTCCCTCCTCGAACCGGTTCAAATCGCGGACATTAATAATCTGGTATTCTTTCTTGTTCGGAGGATTAAATCCTTTTTTAGGGATTCTCCGGACAAGCGGCATCTGACCGCCTTCCAACCAGTTTTTTCTACTGGCGCCGCTTCTGGAAAGCTGCCCTTTATGTCCGCGCCCGGAGGTTTTCCCGTGCCCCGAGGATTCTCCCCTGCCGACCCTCTTTCGGTTTTTCTTCGAGCCTTCGTTCGGTTTAAGCTCTCCGATTTTCATTTTTCTCCTCCGGGGCCTGAGGTCTCGACCTTCTCAACTTTCAGGAGATGGCGGATTTTAAAGACCATTCCTAAAATAGAAGGTGTAGCATTGTGTTCTACAGTCTGATGCATCTTTTTCAGACCAAGCCCTTTGGCTGTGCGTTTTTGTTTTTCACTATAACCGATAGGGCTTTTTATCAGCGTTATCTTTATACGTTCCATAATAATCACCGAAAACTACCTTTTAATTTTTTCAGGTTCTATTCCCCGACGCTCGGCGACCATCTGGATATCTTCCTGCTGCAGAAGCCCTTGCATTGTGGCCTTTGCCACATTTATAGGGTTCTTCGAGCCGAGAGATTTCGTCAGGATATCCTGCACACCGACGGTTTCGAGAATAGCTCGAACTGCTCCACCGGCGATTACACCGGTTCCGGGAGCGGCGGGTTTAAGAAGAACGCTGGCGGCGCCGTAACGCCCGATAATTTCGTGAGGTATAGTCCGGCCGCCTATTAGCGGGATTTGTTTCATATTGCGTCTGGCCTCTTCGCCGGCTTTGTGTATGGCGCTGGCGACCTCGTTGGCCTTACCGAGACCTATACCGACGCTGCCCGCCTTGTCTCCCACCGCGACTAATGCGTTAAAACTCATATTTTTCCCGCCTTTGACAACTTTCGAAACACGGTTAATAGAGATAACGCGTTCGTCGAATAGGTCCTCTTTAGGTTTTCGAGAGCGTCTTGTCCGTTTTTTTTCTTCGGCTACCATATTTTTTCCTGAACCGTAATCCTTTCTTAAAATTCGAGTCCGGCTTTTCGTGCTCCCTGAGCAACAGCCTTAACCCGCCCAATAAAGATAGAGCCGTGTCTATCGAATACGACTTTTTCCACACCTTTTGTTTTAGCGAGTTCGCCTATTTTCTGACCGATTAATTCAGCAATTTCGGTCTTCGTTTTGCCGCGAAGCTGGTCTTTTAATTCGGGGGATAAGCTCGAGATAGATGCTATAGTAACCCCGGCGGTATCGTCGATAACCTGAGTGTATATATGTCTGAGGCTTTTGCAGACAGCCAGTCTCGGGCGGTCCGGCGTGCCGACGACGGTCTTTCGGGTCCGGGTTATCCTTCTTCTTTTCTTCTCTTGTTTATCCTTTAGTTTCATAATAGCCCTCACAGATTATTATACAGCAGTTTTCCCTGCCTTGATATGGACACGCTCGCCGGCGTAACGAATACCTTTGCTCTTATAAACGTCCGGTTTGCGGAAACCTCTAATCTTGGCGGCAACCTGACCGACCAGTTGTTTGTCGGTTCCGGCAACCTTGATAGTCCCTATGAACAACTGATTGGGTGTTCCTTCCGCACTAATCTTTCGTTTGAGCACATCGACCTCGAGAGTAATACCTTCCGGAGGAGAGAAAAATATCTGATGGCTGTATCCTAGCGAAAGCAATATATTCTTTCCTCTTTGCTCGACCTTATATCCGACCCCGATTACCTCGAGAGTCTTCTCGAAACCCTCGCTAACTCCGATTACCATATTTTCAACCAGAGAACGGGAAAGGCCGTGCATCCGGCGCGCTTGTTTGGTGTCGTTTTTACGGTTAACGACTAGTGTGCCGTTTTCCTGCTTGATTTTGACCTCGGGAACGAGTGTTCTCGAAAGCTCGCCCTTAGGCCCTTTCAGACTAATATTATTGCCCTTTATCTTAACTTCGACACCTTCGGGGACAGGTATCGGGTTATCGCCTATACGACTCATTGGATTCTCCTTACCATACGTAACATAGGACTTCTCCGCCTACACCGAGCATTTTAGCCTGACGGTCGGTGAGAACACCTTTCGACGTAGAAAGAATAGCGACTCCGAGGCCGCCTCTAACTCTCGGGAGCTTACTAAGTTTCGCGTAGACACGTCGTCCGGGTTTTGAGATTCTCTTTATGCCTTTAAGCACAGGTTCGCCCTCGTTGTAGCGCAGGTATATTTTCAATATCGGCCTCGGCCCGTCCGACGGGATAATCTTATAACCCCGAATGAATTTTTCTTCGGTTAATATCCTTGCCAAATTATGGCGGATTTTACTCGAAGGCATATCTATCATCTTTTTACCGGCCATTACACCGTTTCGGACGCGAGTGAGCATATCGGCTATAGGATCGGTCATCATAATAGTTTCCCCCCCATTTTACCAGCTCGCTTTCTTTACTCCGGGGATATCTCCTCGAAGCGCCAGTTCTCTAAAACAAATTCTACACAGTCCGAAATCGCGCATGTAACCCCTCGAGCGACCGCACCGTTGGCAACGGTTATATGCCCGCACCTTGAATTTCGGTTTTCTTTTTGCTTTGGCGATTAAGCTTTTTCTCGCCATATAATCTCCTCGGATAAATCGTATTACGTTCTTTTAAACGGGAAGCCAAAAGCCGCTAGTAGCTCGAATGCTTCCTCGTCGGTGTTTGCGGATGTAACAATCGTTATATTCAATCCCCGGATTTGCTCGACCATATCGTAGTCGATTTCGGGGAAAATAATCTGTTCGGTTATACCGATAGTATAGTTGCCTCTGCCATCAAAAGCGTCGGGATTCATTCCTCTGAAATCCCGTATTCTCGGTATAGCGATATTTATCAACCTATCGAGGAAATCGAACATTCTCTCGCCGCGCAGATTCACCGATGCTCCGATTGCCATTCCCTTTCGAAGATTGAAATTTGCCACGCTCTTTTTAGCCTTGCAAATTCTGGGTTTTTGCCCCGAAATCAAAGCAAGTTCCGTCATCGAATTTTCGATTATCTTGGAATTCCGTGAGGCTTCGCCGAGTCCCATATTCAGGACTATTTTCTCGACGCGTGGAACCTCATTGATATTTGCATACTCGAAGCGTTCCTTCAGCTTCGGCACTATCTCGGTATTATACAATTCCTTATATCTCGATGCCATCACAACTCCTTAATATTCGGTTCCGCTACCTACTTCTTAAACATCTATCATCTCCCTACATTTCGTGCAGATACGAACCTTGCTTCCGTCCTCTGTAAAATACATACCGATGCGGGTTGGCGCACCGCATTTCGGGCAAATAAGCATAACGTTCGATACGTCTATCGGGGCTTCGCGTTCCTGTATTCCACCCTGGTCTGTCTGACTTTTCGGACGAGTGTGCCGTTTGATAAAATTAACCCCTTCGACAATCAGCCTTTTATCCTTCGGGAAGACTTTGAGCACCTTCCCGGTTTTTCCTCTGTAATTTCCGGCGATAACCTTAACCC
>Ga0180301_10002871_pt1 | contig 13537 bp, 10 predicted proteins | sample GuaBasSediGuay16_FD_121797 | JGI IMG/M metagenome (GOLD analysis project Ga0180301, IMG submission 121797) | Subseafloor sediment microbial communities from Guaymas Basin, Gulf of California, Mexico - Guay16, Core 4569-2, 12-15 cm | ecosystem: Environmental > Aquatic > Marine > Hydrothermal...
CGCAGGCTTGATAGAGGGGGTGAACGGGCATAGCTCACCGGCGGTTAGAGGATACGGGAAAAGAACATTGGATCGTCAGTTGAACGAAGCAGCATCCGCGCCGGGCGGAGCACGTCCTTGCTTCACGAGATGCTGCAGTATCTTAATGATTTCCGCGTAGTCCTGGATAATTGCGATTACACGCATGGCGGAGCCAGAGTCCGTAGCGGCGAATCAGCTGTATTCTCTTCGGCGGTATATGCTGTACCAATTTCCGGATGAACTCCACCCCGTCCATCATCTTGACGTTCTGGCCGAAATACCGGTTGTACTTCGTGTGCCAGAGGATCCTGCCGTGCATCGGGTCGTAGCGAAGCTTCTCCAATGATATCGGAGGGCGCGAGATGTATTCGGCAAGGCTCGCTTGAGACTCCGTATCGAAGCATTTCGCCGAATCGTCAATCGAAAACCCTGAGTGTTTCCACGACAGAAGATTGGCGGCGAACTCCTCGTTGATAAGCTCCTTTTCCAGGAAAAGGCCGATGAGCTTCCGACGGAAGTACTCGGTCATCCGTTCCAGATTTCGGTACGGCAGGTAGTAGAAGGTTCCTTCGTTGTCGAATCCGCCTTCGAGAACCAGAGCGTGCCAATGGGAGTTCCATCGCAGAAAATCTCCATAGGTCTGAAATGCCAGGATTGCCGCTCCGGTGATCGGACGCCCCGCCGTCTCGGTATAGAAGTCGATGATCATCCGATAGATCAGACGCGATACATCGGCAAAGAGTCTCTGATCGTACCGGAAGAACATGCGCAGCGCCTTGGGAATGGAGAAAACGAACTGACAATGGGGCAGATCGAGCAGCACCTGTTCGGTCAGGTGTTCGGCGAACAGCAGCGTCCGTTTCTGATGACATGAGGGGCACAGGTAAAAGGATTTACACGAGAAAGGGCGGAAATAGTCATGTCCGCATTCCGGGTTCGTGCATCTGATACGCGCCATGCCTTTGGCATAATCGTAAGCGCTTCATAAACCCCACCCTGTTTAACAGGATGGGGTAAGCAGCATTTCTTGTGTAAGATTTTCCGGCAGGAGAGACTCCCATTCTCCTGTCTCTTCTACGTAAGGCAGTTTTTGTAGTACATATCGAATATACCAGTATGGTTCTAAAGAAGCACTTTTTGCCGTTTCAATAAGACTATAGAAGGCTGCACTGGCATGAGCACCCCTCGGTGTGTCGGCAAAAAGCCAGTTCTTTCTTCCAACAACGAATGGCCTTATTACCCTCTCCGCTGCTAATCCAATGATGAGGATTAGTCTGCGAAAGAGCTTTAAAGAGAGCTATCCTGAATCGGAAAAACAGCATGTTCCATAAAACCCTAAACGGAGCCAAGGCAGGCGATATTCTCATGAGCGTCATTTATACCTGCATCTTGTGCAAGGTAAATCCCTTTGATTACCTCACAGAGATAGAGAGACATTCAGTGGAGATGGCGCTAAATCCTTAAAGATTGGATGCCCTGGAATTACCGAATGCAGATAGATTCGGTAAAGGCTTCCAGTCGGTAAGTTTAGAGATTATTGTCCCTCAGATTCGAGCTTGCCAGAAAAAAATCTGGCCACGCATGCTTGCAGAAAGGACACGATCTTTTTATAAGCAGATTTGTTTCAGGATCGTTTAGCAGTGCAGGTGGCCCCTCTTTACGAAATAGTAGCACCAGATCGTCATTCAAAGATATTTCGCTTTCAAGCTTCATGTACCTGGAGAAATCGAAGTGAAACAGACTCGGCTTGATTAAACCTCCACCTCGGGTGATCGCCCCTTCCCTGTACCTATTAAACTCCGTTGGATAAAATACGACACTCCCTTACGTGGTCCCATGAGAATAGTGTGGGGAGAAGTTTAACCAGCAGGGATGGTTACTACGAGATAAAAGATCTGGGAGAGCTTCCCGAACTCATAAAATAATTAGAAGGGCATAAGTGATCGGCAAAAATTTTGGATTATATTTATTCATTTTGCTGACCCGCACCTATGTAGAGGCACATAAAGACAGGGCATTCTGACTTTCTTTCCTATGCTGCATCATCTCCATCGATAGGATTTTTAAAGAGATAATCGGAGAAATGCTCCCTTATAAACTCCGAGCAGTTCTTCTTGCCTCCCCTTCTGTAAAAGGAAAAAATTTTTACCGGGCTTTTTCGTTTATCCGTGTTATTATTTGCAAGTTTGCCTTTGTCCTCTTTCACCGTTCCCTCCTTATTTTAAACTTCTTTACTACGAAAGAAAGCCACCGCTTTTGTTGGTGGCACACCCGCTTTGCCGGTGGTTTTTTACTTAACTTTACATGGTGTTCTTCTCTCCTGCTTCAAAAAAATAGATATTTTTTTCTTCAGTTGGATGGTGTGAACGCTTCGCACCGCGCTATCGGCGCTTACGGATTGGCATCCGCTTTCTGTCCGGCGCTTCGCACCGGCCATCAAGCGGATGCAGCGGACAGTTCGGCTGGTGAGCAAGCTCATCGCCTGGCGCTTATCCGCAGCGCCGATAGCAAGGTTTAAAGGTTAAGGATGGTCTGTATTTTTCAAAGCCGAAGGGTCGCTCCTACCAGGTTGATGGAGTAGCTCCATATTGGTTTGAATAGATAGCAGGGTCATCATACCATTTCTCCATGAACTCCCTCCAGCTCTCTACCGTGCCGTTGGCGTTGGAGTCGCAGAAATCGATATGGCCGTAGAGGAATTGCACATCGCCGCCTGCCCATGACTTCGTATCCTCAGAGGTGTACCACCACTGGCATGCGTAGTGGGAGTAACCATCGCACATTAAATCCCCCCTGGAGAAAAATATTGAAAGCCCCCTGTTTACCTGGCTGCCTGTTCCGAGGTAGCTGGACTGTCCGTTTCCGTCATCTCCGTAGGCGTAAACAACCGCACTCGAAAGAGTGGTAATAACCGCACCTGCTGCGTCTTTTAAAGACTGCGAGAAACCGAAACCGCCAGTATCATTCTTTATATTACTGCATAGATCGTACAGGTCGTAGTAGGGATAGGCTATGGAATCCAAATTGTCTATGTAAAAGTGGACCGAGCCGTCGCGGGTTTTCTCGATGTTTCCTTTCTGTCCGGTTTCTCCTGCTGCGGCCATCTCCCCAGCCAAAGCATCGATTTTACTTTTAAGATCGCCCATTTTGGAAAGATCGACTGCGGACATGGTCTCTCCTGTTTGTGAGCTGCTGTAAGTATTTTCTATGTAATCCCTGTAAACTTCGACAATGTGTGTTGCCATTGCCGGAGGGTCGATCAAGCTTTCGTCCTTTGTGCCCGTAAGCTTACCCAACAGAGTATGGTAGGGCCATCCGTTTCCCTGCTCCAGGTACATGGAGCCAACCATATACCGGACAAGATCCCTTATCTCATACCCTACCTCAACGGTTTGCATCAAACATGCATCAAAACCCAGAATATCGAGCTTATCCTGTGCGTTAAAATCCTTCTTAAGAGCCTGCTGTACCTCATCCAGATAGAGGATATCCCCCCCGTTGTCAACATCCTCTGCAATTGCCTTTACCGAAGACAGAGAAAGGGCATTCCCATCGAGGCTTCCCTTTACAGCCCGTGCCCCGCTTCCGTGATTCCAGAGCACAAGCATGCGGTTATCCGCAGGAAACCACTTATTACAGTAGTCTATAAACCAGGATAGTGTAGCCGGACTTCCCATATTCTTCTCTCCCAGGGGATCGACATGCCCAAGGAGGTCAAGCTGCCCATCGTCGAGTCGTTCCGAACCGAAGGCAATGGGGTCGTTATCCCCCCTTATCCTGTAGAGTCTTGTTTCCGTCCAGTCCCCTCCCCCGGGATCGGTGGATTGTGAGCTCTCCCCTTCGGTTCTGTCCATGAGAACAATTAGATTGAGGTTGTCGGTGATATCACCGTTGCCGCTGTTTATTGCATCGAAAATGCCCTTCTCCATCTCGTTGAAATCGACTATACCTGCCAGCTCGAGGTTGTTATCGGTATCCAGATAGATCATCAAAGTCCACGCCTTTCTCTCAACTTTAGTAAAAACCGCAGTGATCTCTTTATCGGAATCCATTATCAATTCTGCGGTCGATCGGTTTCCCGAATAATCTCCCTGCCATCCTGCAAAATAATATTCTCCCTCGGACTCTGCAGTCAGGGTAACAGGCTCTCCCCTTTTATAGAAATTTCTATCGGGTGTAACGGTTACCGTGCCGGCCCCCTCGGGTTCGATTTTAACCGTTAAATTATAGGGGAAGAAGAGAGAGCACGATCCTGAGGCTGAGAGTAAGAAGGAAATGAAAATTATCTTTATAAAAACAGAGTAGTATTTATTTCTCATTAAATATCGTGTCCTTATTAGAGAACATACCATCGACCAGCCGGACTTTCAAAAAATAAATTACAACCGTACTAAAATATTATTCTAAGTCATCTTGCATATACAATATACAGCTTGATCTCAGGCCGGCTACTCGATAATCTCCCCAATGCCCTATTCCTCTGCTACCAGCTCTATAATCCTCTCCAGCTCTTTTGTGCCCTGCTCTACAAGCTCTTCAATTATCTCTTTAACCGGCATTACTCTATTCACCATCCCCACACTCTGTCCGGCCATGATCGAACCTCTCTCAACATCACCTTCGATTGCTGCCTTCCTTAGACCTCCTATCCAGAACTCTTCCAGCTTTTCTGCAGCTTCCTTGGCCGTCATTGCCTCCCTCTCAAGTTGTGCAACCAGCCCGAGCTGGAGAGTTACAAAATCCCTGGTGCCTTCATTAACAATGGCTCTTACCGGTATAACGGGCACCCTGGGGTCGAATTGAGCCGTGGGAACCGCATCCTTAGAAGATGCCTTTATAAGCGCCTCTTTAAAATTGGGATGGGCAGGAGACTCCTCGGCTACAGCAAACCTCGTACCCAGTTGCACACCGGAGGCTCCCATCAACAGATAATGAACCATGGAAATGCCGCTTCCGATCCCTCCGGCCACAAAAATCGGAACCTCTTTAACTGCAGGGAGAATCTCCTCTGCCAGAACACTCGTTGAGACAGGACCGATATGCCCTCCTGCTTCATGCCCCTCTATGATTAGTGCATCTACACCCATCTTAACAAGCTTTTTTGATATATTGAGATTTGGAGCGAAGCAGATAAGCTTACAGCTTGTCTGCTTTACCCTTGTTATGGCATCCCTCGGCGGCAGTCCTCCTGCAAAAATTATAAAGGGAAACTCCTCTTTTAATATATATTCCAGATGCTTTCTGAAGTTAGGGGTAATCGTAATAAGGTTTACCCCAAAGGGTTTATCCGTCAAATCGAAGGTCTTTTTTATCTCCTCTATGAGGAGCTCGACCGGCATGTTTCCGCCTGCCAGTACTCCGAATCCGCCTTCATTCGAAATCGCAGAAACCAGTCCCGCTTCAGAGATCCACGACATGGCGCCACCCAGAATCGGATATTCTACACCCAGAAAATCTTTTCCCCTTCTAAAGAGTTTTTCCAGAGCTTTTTCACCATTTCCCATAAAAAACCTCTCCTTATTGTGTGATAAAAAAATTTGCAGGTTACTGCTTCCGACTCACGTCCATAAATACATGATAACCCTTTAAATCCAACTCTATTTCCAGTATACATATATTTCAAAATTATTTACACTGCCCTGGAAAACAATTATTTCAGGAGCCTTAAAAAATCTCATGTCCTGGGGGTATCCAGAAGAGGACTTAAATCTTTATTTCGGAGAAGATGCTCATGAAGATTGAAATAAAAGAGTGGGAGAGCTTAAGCGAAATTTCAAGAGAAAAACTTCTGCTCAGATCCGAACAATCTATAGCAGAAGTCGAAGAGAATGTGCAGGAGATAATCGAAACCGTTAAAAGAAAAGGAGACAGGGCGGTAAGGGAGTATACCCTGCGCTTTGATAAAGTTGATATGGGAAGCAAGCCCTTAAGAGTTTCAGAACAGGAGATAGAGAAATCAGAAGAAATGCTTTCCAATGATATAAAAGAAAGCCTCCGTTTCTCTGTAGAGAATGTGAGGAGATTCCATCAGAGGCAGAAACAGGAAGGTTTTGATTTTGTAGAAATAAGGGAGGGGGTATTTGCAGGAGAAAGAATCACCCCGATTACTTCGGCAGGTCTTTACGTGCCCAGGGGCCGGGGCAGTTTTCCCTCCATGGTATATATGCTCGCCGTGCCTGCTAAAATCGCCGGAGTTCCCAGAATTTGCATGGTTACACCACCCTGTGAGGATGGTTCCGTTGATCCTGCCTGTTTATTTGCCGCTAGACTCTGCGGTGTAGATGAGATCTATCGGGTCGGAGGTGTTCAGGCAATTGCAGCCCTCGCATTCGGAACGGAAAGCATAAACCCGGTTGTAAAAGTTACCGGCCCCGGAAGTGTATATGTAAGTGCAGCAAAGAAACTTCTATACGGTGTACTGGATGTGGGTCTTCCTGCGGGTCCATCTGAGTCGGTAATACTTGCCGATGAGTCTGCAGATCCCGAGAAAATAACGCTCGATCTCCTGATCGAAGCCGAACACGGCTCAGACTCTTCTGCTCTGCTGATAACTCCCTCCAGAGAGCTGGCTGTAAAGGTAGCAGAGCTAATACCAGATTATATAGCCTCACTACCCGAACCCAGAAAAACCTTTGTAACAGATGTTTTTTCGGGTTACGGTGGGATAATTAAAACAAGGAGCATGGTCTCCGGAGCAGAAGTGGTAAATCTCTTTGCTCCCGAGCATCTGCAAATCCAGACCAGGGATCCCTTTCAAACCCTCTCTCTCATAAAGAATGCAGGAGAGATACTTCTTGGGGACAGGGTGCCCTTTTCTACTGCAAATTATTCGGTCGGTGCAAATGCAGTCCTGCCCACAGGCGGAAAAGCCAGAACCTGCTCTGCCGTATCTGTGAGAGACTTTATCAAATACTCCTCACTGGTCTATCTTACCGAAGAGGGATACAATACCCTTAAACCCCATGTGATCCGAATGGCAGATTATGAGGGATTTGTAGCCCACGGAAATGCACTCAAATTAAGAGAAAAAGGAGATACCCTTTCATGATCCACCTTACAACCGAAACTACATTTACAATAGTCGACGAGGCATTTGGTTATATCGAATCGTTCACCAACCTGGAGAAACCCACTCCTCCCCATGTGAGAGTTCGTAAGATGGAAAGAATGAGATTTTTACTCGACTTATTCGGCAATCCCCATAAACACTTCAAAAGCATACACATTGCTGGCTCCAAAGGCAAAGGCTCAACAGGCATCTTCCTCTCTTCTATTCTTTCAGCCCTGGGGTATAAAACGGGTCTTTATACCTCACCCCATGTGTCTTCGTATAAAGAACGAATCACCATAGCAGGGGAGGAAATTGAAGACTCTCTTTTTATCTCTCTGATAAGTGCAATAAGAGAGAAATTGCAGCCCCTCGGCCCGCAGGATTTTGCAGGCGGCGAAGGCCCTACTACTTTCGAGCTTCTAACTCTTCTGGCGTTCCTCGCCTTTAGAGAACTTAAATGCGAGTGGGCAGTGATAGAAACTGGTATCGGCGGTAGGTTGGATGCTACAAATGTCATAAGCCCGGAGCTATGTGTACTTACACCCGTAGAGAAAGAACATACGGATTTGCTGGGAAAGACACTAAAGGAAATTGCCACAGAAAAGGGGGGGATTATTAAGAAGGGAGTACCGGTTTATTGCGGTTATCAATTTTCGCAGGTGAGCAGGATATTCTCAAAGATCGCCCAAAAGGTCGGGGCAGAAATCACATTTCTGGCAGACCAGGTGCAGGATATAAAAAAATTGCTGTCTCCAAGAGGTTCTGAAGTCGAAATTATATGGAAATCCGGTGTAAGCCTGAGTGCTCATCTCTCCCTCGCGGGGGATTTTCAGGCGGAAAACGCAACCCTTGCAGCTCTTATTGCACTTAGCTTCTCGCCCTTTCAAAATAAATGCACATCTATAGAAATGGAAATGGCAATAAAGCAGGGATTAAAAAAAGCATGGATTCCCGGAAGGATGGAACTGGTAAGGGAAGAGCCTCCTGTAATCATAGACGGAGCCCATACGCCCGGCTCAATTTCAAGACTGGTCGATTCTTTTAAGAAGATATTTCCCCGGAGGGGTATACTAATATTCGGTTCTGTTTTGGGTAAAGATGTGGAGGCCATGGCGAAAGTCCTCTCTCCTTCTTTTGACAGAATTATTATCTCAACTCCCGGTACCTTTAAAAAAAGTGATCCCCAAAAGACTTTCGAGATTTTTTCATCGAAAAATCAAGGTACAATTCTTGAGCTTTCTCCTCGAAAAGCCTTTGATCTCGCTCTTGAACTCTCAGAAGGTGAGACTCCTATACTGGTAACCGGTTCTTTTTATATGGAGGCTGAAATAAAAAAACTCCTGCTTTAAACGGCAGCACTCAAAATGATCATCCGCGGATATGAGAGTTTTAGATTTTTCTTGACAGTAGCAAAAACCCCTGTTAGCTTAATAGATAAAGGTAAAATCTTACTATTAGAGAGGGTGCCTTAAGGGGTTTGTCTGATTTTTCTAAAGAATTAAGGTGGCAATATGGAGACACTTCTGGATGGAAGGCTTAAAATCCTTCAGGGAGATATAACAGAGTGCAGCACAGATGCCGTGGTCAATGCAGCTAACGGCAGTTTAAGGGGAGGTGGTGGTGTAGACGGTGCCATTCATAGAAAAGGAGGGCCGGATATTCTAAGAGAATGTATGGATATAAGGCAACACCGTTACCCCGAGGGTCTCCCTCAGGGTAAAGCTGTAATAACTTCGGCAGGTAAATTGCCCAGCAAGTATGTTATCCATACAGTAAGCCCCGTATGGAAAGACGGAAGCAAGAATGAAAAAGAGATTTTATCCATGGCTTATAAAAACTCTCTTCGAATTGCTACAGAAACGGGGTTAAACTCCATAGCATTTCCGTCTATATCAACCGGCGTATGCGGTTTTCCCAGGGATATAGCGGCATCTGTTGTTTATAAAACAATAAAAAATTACCTGCAAAAAAAAAAGTCTTCCCAGGGAGGTTTACCTGGTATTCTACTCCGAAGATGATCTTAATGTATTCCTGTCTTCAATAAAGTCTTTTCTATAAGAGGAGCCGATTATTGTCTCTGAACTGGAGAGAAATAGATCTTATTCTTGAGGAATTACCCCTTTCGGGATCATACATTCAGAAGTTGAAACAACCTGACTTTGAAAGTCTTATCTTTGATCTTTACAATAAATCAGAGCGTTTCTCCTTATATGTCAACCTCTCTTCGGGAAAAACAAGAATCCACAGACTTACTCGTAACATAGGCTCTGCTATCAAACTGCAGAGGTTTGCTCAGTTTCTTCGATCACACATTATGGGAGGGAAAATCCTTTCGGCCTACCAACTGGGAAGAGAAAGAATTGTGAAAATAACCGTTACAAAAGGCGGAGAAGCAACCCATCTCTGGATTCGACTCTGGGGGGGTGCATCCAATGTGATTGCAACGGACAGGGAAGATACAATTCTGGATGCTTTCTACCGTAGACCCAAAAGGGGAGAAATTTCTGGAGGGAAATACAATCCCGAAACCGACATGGAATCCTTATCAATAAGTGGAAAGTCGAAAAAGGAATATTCCGTAAGGAGTATTCCAGGAGAGGGAAGTTTTAATCAAAAAATAGAGCAGTACTATTTTGAAAAAGAAGAAAAAGAAAAAACAACAAGGCAGAGGGATAAGTTGCTGCAAATTTTCAATCAGCGAGAGTCACGACTTTTGTCTGCACTGGAGAAACTTGAATACCAGTATAAAAATTACGAGAACTTTGAGCAGTACAAACAATTCGCAGATATTATTCAGAGTAACCTTCACAATATCAAGAAAGGCGATCCCTGGCTTACCGCAGAGAACTTCTACAACGATAATGAAACCGTATGTATTCAGCTCGATCCTGCCCTTACCCCTGCTCAGAATGCAGAGAAATACTATAAACAATATCACAAATCTAAATCAGGACTTCTGAGATTGAAAGGCGAATTGGAATGGCATAATAGAGAGCTTGCGAAACTGGTTTCGCAGAAGGAAAAACTCCTTGCAGAAAATGACCACAGAAGGATTTCCGCATTTCTTGAAAGTGAAAGTCCGGGACAGGCAAAGGCACACCTGGAGAAGTTACCCGGAATACGTTTTCAATCGGGAGATTTTATTATTCTTGTGGGAAGAACAGCGAAAGAAAATGATGAATTACTGAGGAGATTTGTGAACGGTAATGATATCTGGATGCATGTCCGTGATTATCCGGGAGGCTACGTATTCATAAAAAACAAGCCCGGCAAAAGCATCCCACTGGAGAATCTCCTGGATGCAGGAAACCTCGCTCTATATTACAGCAAGGGGAAAAACTCGGGTAAAGGGGATCTTTTTTACACAAAGGTTAAAAACTTAAGAAGGGCTAAACACGGAAAGTACGGAATGGTAATACCCACACAGGAGAAGAATCTGACCATTAAACTGGATTTAAAAAGGATAGAGAGATTGAGAAACTCAAGAGAGCAGGTAAAATGAGCAAAGATAATACCCTGATAGAGCCTGTTGTATCGGGTCTTTTTTATCCGGACAGCGTCGATCGGCTAAAAAATCAAATTGAAAACCTCTTTTCCCTCTCCGAAGGTGTAAACGATGAAGCGCAGGCCATAATTTCACCCCATGCTGCATACAGGTATTGCGGTCATCTGTGCGCCACAGCTTTTAAAGCAGCTTCATCCAGAGAAGTGAAAACGGCGGTGGTACTCTCCTGTGTTCACAGAGAACCGGAAGAGAAGATTTTTTTACCGGGAAGGGAGGGATTTCTAACCCCCCTTGGTACGGTCTATGTGGATCAGAAATTAAAAACTCGATTGTTGGCACAAAGCAAAAGAGTTGTTGAGAGCAATATACCCTTTGAGGAAGAACACGCAATCGAAGTACAGCTTCCCTTTATTCAATACTTATTTCCAAAGGTAAAACTTTTACCCATACTGATAGGAAAATCTTCTTCGATCAATACGGAGACGCTTACAAAGTCTCTGCTCAACACACTTCTGGATATTTTTGAGACATGCCTCTTTGTCATCTCCTCAAATGCTTCGGGTTTCCTACCCGAGAGGAGAAGTAAAGATGAAGCGGAAAAACTGATACAACTGGTTAAAAAAAAGGACTGGCAGGGAATACTGGATGCCAAATCACGCGGAGAAGTAAGTGCCTGTGGGGCAGGCTCAATTGCAGCCTTTCTCAAGCTTATCCTGTCGCTCGGGATCGATATGGAAGTAAAAACTCTCGGAGAGGGATGTTCTTCCAAAAGTAGCGGTAAAAGCGATAATATAGTACAATATAGGGCAGTAGGGTTTTTCCCTGAACCTGTAAGTCGATAGGGTGTTGTCTAACAATATTTCAAGGAGGTCTAGGGAGCTTATGGATTTCACTTTAACCGATGAAGAGAAAAGATTGCTGCTGGAAACTGCCAGAGAGTCAATAGCCTCCAAACTGGAAGGCAGAAAGCCGGAGTTTAAAGAGCCAACGGAAAACCTGAAAGTCCAATGCGGTGCTTTTGTAACCCTCCATATACATGGAAGATTACGTGGGTGTATAGGACATATGGTAGGAGTGAACCCACTTATGGAGACTATAAAAGAACTGGCCCTTTCAAGTGCATTCAACGATCCGCGTTTCCCGCCTCTTTCTCCCCATGAGCTGGAAGAGATAGACATTGAGATTTCCGTTCTCACTCCGCTTAAAAAAATCTCTTCAGTTGACGAAATAGAGGTGGGGAAACACGGTATCTACCTTAAAAAAGGAAGCGCTTCCGGGGTTCTTCTTCCACAGGTCGCCACAGAAGAGGGTTGGGATCGAGAAACATTCCTCACTCATACCTGCTATAAAGCAGGATTGACCGGCAACTGCTGGAAAGATCCTAAAACAGAAATCAGTATTTTCTCGGCAATCATCTTTGGAGAAAAAGAGTAATCGGTAGGGCTGATGGAAAAGCAGGTTATCACACTCAGTCCCGGAATTATCAAAATCCATGAAGGTGGAAATGATTATCTGGGTATTCGTATATCGGGCCGTAAAAAGAATTTTGCAGTAACCAGGTATGCAGATATCAGGAAAATACACGGCTTTATTCTGAAAGAGGATAGTGTGGAGTTATGGAAAATCCTTGGAGTAAAAGAGATCAATGGAGAAATATATGTATACGGCCCTTACTACAGCGGAAAGTTTTTATCGGAGATAATAAATTATCCACCCGAAAAGGCTCTATATTATATTCTCATACTGGTTAGAATACTGGTTGCCCTCTCAGCCCGATCTGCCTCACTTTCAAAGATTTACTGTAATGGGGTTGTCTTTCCGGATGATGGGGGAACACTCATACTACCTGTTCAGCTAATGGAAAGAGTAGCAGATCAAATATCAGGAGAAGAGAGGTTTCCTGTTTTTTTATCTCTAAATAACCCTGCCTTCTCCGGTGATAAGAATCTTTCCTTTGCACTTGGTGTTATTCTCTATCGATTGCTTACCGGAGAGTATCCCTTTAAAGGGAGCACGGAGGAGGAAGTACACTTTCAAATGCATGAGAAAGAAGCCATCCCTCCCCATCTGAAATCTCCCGGAATTAAAAAAGAAGTCTCTGAGTTTATTATGGATGCTCTTAAAAAGGAAGAAGATAAAGCTGTGCCCCTCTCCGAATGGTCTGAGAAACTCGAAAGGTGGATAAAAGAAGGCTTTACAGAGACCCTTTCCGAACAGGAGAAAGATATCTTACAGAAAAAAGCCCTTGAGTACGAAAAGAAGGCAACCAGGATCCTCAGATTCAGAACATTTCTCTTAAGGAACAAGGCCAAGATAGTAATTACTGCCGTGATTTTGGTGGTTGTTGGATGGTTTTCATCGAGTATAGTTAAAAATGCCTTGAGACCACCATTAACTGCAGGTAAATCTCCAGAGGAGGTAATCGAGTTATTCTACAACAGCATAAATGAACTCAATCCTCAGGCCATGGAGGATTGTGTTGAAAGGGGTGTTGCAAAGGAGTTGATAAACGAAGTTACCCATCTCTATGTGATAAACAGGATGCGTCTTGCCTATGAAGGACAGACTGGGTTTATCGTTGCCGATGAATGGGTTAAAAATGGCCGCCCTGCTCTTAGCCCGGAAACCGATGTATATGGAATAGCGAACCTCTCTATTGTAAGCGAAGACGAAGGTACGTTTATTGCAGAGTATGAGAAATGGTTACCGGTCTCGGAGAATGAAACCATAGAGGCAGAAAGCCCGGTAAAATCGGTTGGCCTGATCAGGAAGGACCGGCTCTACCTGCGCAGGAAAAAAGACTACTGGATTATCTATAGAATAGAGAACATCGATAGCAGACCCTATCACTGGCCTGATAACAGAGCTCCTAAGAAGGAGAAGAGTGCAATTCCTATTATCCCACCTCCGGATATCATCAGGACACTTCCTGCCGTTCTGGTTGTATCTCTACTCGCTCC
>Ga0180301_10002872_pt1 | contig 13536 bp, 14 predicted proteins | sample GuaBasSediGuay16_FD_121797 | JGI IMG/M metagenome (GOLD analysis project Ga0180301, IMG submission 121797) | Subseafloor sediment microbial communities from Guaymas Basin, Gulf of California, Mexico - Guay16, Core 4569-2, 12-15 cm | ecosystem: Environmental > Aquatic > Marine > Hydrothermal...
GTGTAGGAGTCCTAGTAGTAGTTATAGAAGCTGGTATAGGCGTTACCTTAGGACTATTAGCTGGATATTATGGAGGGATAGTAGATAGGTTAATTACCACGCTAACAGATACAATATGGGCCTTACCTCCACTTGTGCTAGCATTAGGGGTTGTTACTATTTTAGGACCAGGATTAATAAACGTTGTAGTTGCAGTAGCGATTGTAAGTTGGGCGCCATTTACTAGGATAACAAGAGCTAAGGTACAATCCTTAAGATCGAGAGAATTTATAGAGGCGGCGGTAGCCATTGGTGAAAGTGATTTTAGCATAATCTTACGCTATATAATACCCAATATAGTACCATCAATAATTGTTTTAGCAACATTAACTCTTCCATCAGCTATCTTATCAACGACCGCTTTAAGTTTCCTAGGACTAGGGGCACAACCACCAACACCAGATTGGGGAGCTATACTCTCAGAGGGAAGGGATTACTTAAGGATAGCACCATGGATTTCAACATTCCCAGGGCTTGCTATAATGATAACAGTTCTCGGTTTTAATCTCCTTGGAGATGGGCTTAGAGACATATTAGATCCTAGGCTTAAAATATAAGGTGATACTAATGGTAAGAGAATTACTCAAGGTTGAAAACTTGAAAACTTATTTCTTTACTGAAGAAGGAGTAGTTAAAGCTGTTGATGGAGTTACCTTTGATATTAAAAGGGGAGAGATATTCTGTCTAGTAGGAGAAACTGGATGTGGTAAAAGTGTAACCGCACTTTCTATAATGAGACTAGTAAGACCTCCTGGAAAGATTGTAGATGGTAAGATAATCTTTGAAGGTAAAGATCTATTAAAGTTAAATGAAGAGGAGATGCGCGAAATAAGAGGGAAGAGAATTGCCATGATATTCCAAAACCCGTTAACGTCTTTAAATCCAGTATTTACAATAGGATTTCAAGTAGGAGAACCACTAGAAGTACATGAAAAGTTATCTAGTAATAAGATACGTAAGATTGTAATTAATTTACTTAGAAGAGTTAGGATACCTGATCCTGAGATAAGAGTTAATGCTTATCCTCATCAATTAAGCGGAGGTATGAGACAACGTTCTATGATTGCTATGATGATTTCCTGTAAGCCTTCTTTATTGATAGCAGATGAACCAACTACAGCTCTTGATGTAACTATACAGGCTCAAATCTTAAAGTTGATAATAGAATTAAAGGATGAATTAGGATCAGCGATATTATTAATAACACATGACTTTGGAGTTGTTGCTGAAGTAGGAGACAGAGTAGGTGTTATGTATCTTGGTAACTTAGTTGAGTTAGGTAATGTAGAGGACTTATTTAGAGAACCAATGCACCCTTATACTAGGGGATTACTTAATGCACTTCCATTAAAGTTAAAGAGAAAGAGTATGTTAGAAACCATACCTGGAAGTTTATCAAGTCCAATTAATCCTCCACCAGGTTGCAAGTTTCACCCTCGTTGTAAATATGCAATGCCAGTATGCTCTAAGCTACCTCCTCCTCAGGTATATGTAGGAAATGATAGGTGGGTTGCATGTCATCTTTACAATTAGAAGACTCCGAAAGATTACTCATCATAAAGAACTTAAAGAAATACTTTCCTATCGGCTTTTCATTATTTGGAAAAGTTAGGTACATTCGTGCTGTTGATGACGTCTCCTTTGAGATAAAAAAAGGTGAAACTTTAGGACTTGTAGGCGAATCGGGATGCGGAAAGACAACCTTAGGTCGTTGTATACTTAGATTGATAGAGCCTACCTCGGGAAGGATTATTTTTAAGGGAATAGACTTGCTTAAAGTAAATCGTCGTCAACTAAGAACATTAAGGAAATACATGAATATAGTATTTCAAGATCCTTTCTCCTCGCTTAATCCAAGAATGACTATAAGAGAGATCCTGATGAGACCACTTAGGATTCATAAAATAGCTAAGGGAAATAAGGCTTTAGAGATAGTAATCGAAACCTTAGAGAAAGTTGGCTTAAGTAGTGAACATCTCAATAGGTATCCTCATGAGCTTTCAGGTGGGCAACAACAGAGGGTAGCCATAGCCCGTGCTATAATCGCTAATCCTGAATTCATAGTGTTAGATGAGCCTACTTCCTCATTAGACGTCTCTGTTCAGGCCCAAATTCTAAATCTACTTAATGAGTTACAAAGAGATCTTGACTTAACATACCTTTTTATTTCTCATAACTTACTTGTTGTAAGACATATGAGCGATAGGATAGCGGTGATGTACTTAGGAAGAATAGTGGAGTTAGCAGATGCTGATGAGATATTTATGAAGCCAATGCATCCTTATACTGCATCTTTACTATCATCAATTCCGATTCCGAATCCAGATATAAGAAGTAAAAAAGCAAGAATTCTACTAAAAGGAGAGCCTCCTAGTCCTTTAAACCCTCCAAGTGGATGTCCTTTTCATACACGATGTATCTTCTCCTCTGTGGAATGTACTAAAGAGAAACCTTCCTTAGTGGAAATGAAAAAAGGACATTGGGTAGCATGTCATAGAGCTGATGAAATAAAGTTAAGCTCTTTTGAGGAATTATTCGTCGTCCTTAATAATAGCAAGTTCACCCTCGAATATGAGAAGTAATTATCAACTATTTAATGGAGTAAACTGGGAAGTCTGTACTATTAATGGAAGAAAGTTCCTCATAACGATACTAAGATCTTTAGGTACACATCATTGGGTAGTTCTTAATAACAATATCCAGTCTCCTTGTCCTGGAGGTTTTAAAACTGCAAATTTAGCAGAGAGAATCCCTCCTTCAATCTTCTCTCCTGTACGTGGGTTTATCCATATTACTTTGAGAGGTAATTTTAGTTGACTTAAATTTAATTTAAGATCTTGCTCTTTAGGCGTGTATATGATAGCTAATCTTCTATTCTCACTTCGCGCGGCTCCTATAAAGAGTCTTATGTCCTTCATGCCTGGTTGTTCGATTAAAAATTTAGGATCAGGGAGCAGTTCCCACCAAGGTATACTTAGAAATATTTTCTTGAGTATACTCATTTGTTTCGCTCCAGGAAGCTTTAGAGCCTCTCTCCAAGGTATGGCCGTACCAGCTCTAGGATGATTTATAGGCTCCTCAGGTTTCCTGGCCCAATACCATATCCCATTAGTCCCATAAGATACTCCAGCTGGAGGTGCTACTAGCAGGCTCCAATAAGCAGCTCGGCGAACCATATATGCTGTTATAGGTTTATATATTCGATATGCTAAATGAGCTTCATAGTTAGGTTCCAAGTTAATTATAGGCCTAGGTGGTTTTAAACGCCAGTCCTTACTTGGGGGTCCAAGACAAAGCCACTCTAGGTCTTCTTCGCTAACTCCGTGTCCACTTTGGTAGCCAACTATATTATACCATTCTTCATTAATGAATTCATGTAAAATCCAGTGCTTACCCATAGGATGTATCGTTACTAGTTGCTTATTCCTACCAAGAAATAGCTTCTTACCTATCCATTTCCACCTTTCTGCCTTCTTCCCTCTGTAATCACCATCTCCAGCCAGTATCCACACTACTATATAAGCTCCATATCTAGCTATCAGATAACGTGCTAATAAGAGAGCTTCCTCGTTAGTAAGATTAGATCCTGGACTTATATCATCTGGAAATGCCCAAAGTAGTACAGGAGCTGCAACTAGGCCATATTTATTTATCATAGCAAATTTAGGATCAATTCGTTTAAAGAAGTCCACATTTAATTTTTCGATTTTATCTCTTCCTTCATAAGCTCTTTCTCCCTTAATATCGCAGGGTCCTCCACGCCAGTGTGTCATTACAAACTGAATGACTGTAAAGCCTTGTTCTTTTCTAAATTGTAGATATTCTTTCCACTCATCAACAGTAGCTCTAATTATGCCATTCCATGCAGTATCGGCGAGCCAGAAGAAGGGAGTTCCATCTAGATGCATTAAATATCTGCGATTATTTGACAGTACTAAAGGCCCATGCACATATAAAGGGTTGTTACCCTCATAGGGAATGCATTCAAAATGTCCTTTCTTATCATGAAGCCCGTCATCTTGAGTGTTAGAACAAACAGTCCTATACTCCCAAATACCGATCTCATTAGGCATAAATCTCGTTCGCCATACTGATCCTCCATCCCAAAAAGCTTCAATAGTAACTTCTCTACCGCTAGGTGACTTAAGAATAAGGTTCAATGTTACATCTCGTAAAGGATCCTTATAGTCATATTGACTTTTAAACTCAACTTCAAATACTTTCCACTTAGGTACCCTCATCATAAACTTCTCCTCAGATATTCTTAACCGAAATGAACTAAAATAAGAGGAGGATTAAATAGGATAAACATATTCTATGAAGACTTCTTCAGGTTTCGTTAACTTATATTAAGTAGATAATATCATCCGTAATGCCACAAATGCTAGAAGTACTGCAAACAGACGTGAGATGGTGCTACTCCTTAATTTAACAGCTATTCTAGTTCCGATATGAGAACCTAACATAACAGAGGGGACTAGAGTTAAACCAATTAGGTAGTTTACATTACCCATAATGAAGTGAGATGAAGATCCAACTAGAGACGTTAAAACAATCATAAAAGCAGATGTAGCTATAGCATTATGCATGGGTATGCTTAGTATTAGTTTCATTATTGGCACCTTTACTACACCACCGCCAATTCCTAATAGTCCACTAAGAAATCCTGCTACAAAACCCAAACCAATTAAAGTCATTACATAAGAGAGATTCTCGAAATTATAGGATGGTGTGTTGCTTGTTCTATTATGCTCTTGAGATTCTCTGAGCTTAGGTTTACTCCTAGCACCTCGCCACATTCTAAAAGCAGTATAAAAGAGTACTAAAGAGAAGAATATCTTAAGCCAGTAGGAAGGTAGTATGTCTGAGGTATGTGCACCCATAAATGCGCCTATAGTACTTCCGCACTCAAAAATTAATGCTAATTTCCATAATATAAGCCTCTTTCTAAAGTAAGATAGCGCAGCAGATGATGATAAAAAGAATATCACAAAAAGACTTGTTCCTACAGCTTTATGCATATCAAGCCCTAGGATCATGTGAAGCATAGGCACTAGAAATACTCCACCTCCTATGCCTAGAATGGCAGCTATTATGCCTATGAGTATCCCTAAGACTATTGATTCGAATAGTACCAACATGATAGTCCCCTTAATCCAAGGGGAAGTAATTTCCCTAGCTTTCTTTAAAAGCTTTAATGAAAGAATAAGTCCTCTCCTTAGTTAGCGATATAGCTAACTGTGTCCTTCATAAATATAGGGAACTTAGAGTTATTACATGATGAAAGAGCGAGATTGTCTATATCTCTATGTACTTATCTATGAATTTTTTGTACCATTTTTCGTATTCCTCTTGAGTGGTTATGTGTATTTCAAAGGGAGAGATAGGATCTCTTAAAATTTTGTTCTTAATTTCATTTATAATGGCAGCTCTCTCTAGGGGGGTTAGTTGTTTACTAGTTATTATTAATAAGTCTATATCGCTTAAGGCAGGATTATGAGTGCCTCTTGCAAGCGAACCGAAGATTATGACCCTAATAGGGCCTAATGTCTTTTCTACTTCAGCTTTTATCTTTTTACAGTACTTGACATAGTTCTTAAAGTATTTGCTTCTAGCTCTAAGTCGATTAATGAAGTAGTCTACTGCTGAAGGCATTTCTTGATAACCTCCTTGAATTCTTCTGCTAGCTTATACATTGCCTCTATTACCTGTTTATCAAATTTTCTTGGTAGGTATCTTGAGCTTATATAAGCATCCTCAATTGAACTTATCTCTAGAGCTCTCTTTTCATAAAAGCTAAGTAGTTCCTTACATAGTCTTCCAGCATCTTTGAAAAGTTCTGAAAGTGAATGAGTTCGTGGATAATAGCCTATCGATTTTGCAAGTAAGTATTTTAGATATAGCTGCATGAATTGCTCTATGCAGAAAGCCGCTAAATTATAGAAGCCTCTAGATATATTATACTTAGCATTATCGTAGAATTCTTCAGCTCTTTCTCTTAGGTATTCGACCTCTGGCATATTGCTGTTCCTAAGTACTTTATAATACTCAGGAATTGATTTAAGTTGATTGCTTATCAATAACTAATTACATTACTGTTCATTTTTACTTCTTGATAATCTCATAGTAATGTAGTATTCATTTAAGGTAACTTAACATAGTCGCTAGAGAAGTAAAAAGTTTCTTATATAGAATAATCAAGGAGGTAGTTACTGAACTATCTTTATGTCCCCATTGAGTTTGTATGCTATTGCCCTTCCAACTTCTCTGTATTCATTACCATGAGAGACTATTGTTTTAGCCTTATCTAGGTTTAAGCATCTTCTCTCAGAGTCAAAGTACTCCTCATTAACATGAGTTACGAGTACTTCTCCTATGAAAAGTGTGTGATCCCCTGTACTCATCTTAGCTACTACTTTGCACTCCATATTAGCGACACACTCCTTTATAAGGGGAGCTTTAACCTTCTTAGCAGGAAGTGGAGTTAGTCCGAAAGTCTTAAATTTATCTATATTACGTCCACTTACTCTACCACATTTATGCACCTTATCCACTATCTCTTTAGTTGGGATGGCGAGGACGAACTCGCCACTATCTTCAATTAACTTATGAGAATATCTCGTAGGTGCAACACTTATGGCTACCATAGGTGGCCACTTAGAAGTTTTCATAACCCATCCTAAGGTTATTATATTAGGCTTTCCTTCACGATCAACACAGGTCGCAAAGACTACTGTCGTTGGGAAAAGTAAGTACCTCCGATCAACCTCCTTCATTAATATGCCCCTTGCTTATCTTTAAAGTTAATGTGCTAATATACTTTATTTAGTCGTTCCTCTATCCTAAAAGCGCCTAAAGATCTTCATCTTCATGGTTATGAGGGGCGTACTATCCCACTATTCATTTATAAGCAGAAAGGGACTCTGCAAGCACCCCTAAATTGATTTGCTATAGGAGGCTCAGTTCTCTTAAGGCTCATCATTTGTTTTCAGATACTGGCGATCTCATCCTACGAGAGTAATAGCTATGTAGTTCCCTATAAATTAATGCTTAAATTTCAAAAATAACCTAAATCTAGATACTGGATGACAATGAGGGTATGTATAGTAGGATGTGGGGGAATAGCGAATCTACATGCTCGTGATGTAGTTAGACTGAGGAAGGAAGGATATGACATAGAGGTTCCCTACTTGATTGATATAAGGAAAGAAAATGCAATGAAGATAAAGAGTAAGTGGGGATTTGAGACCTCTCAAATACTTAGTGATTACAAAGAAATTATTGGTAAGGTTGATGCTGCTATTATATGTACTCCTCATACAGTCCACTATCAACAGGTTCTAGATTTCATAAGAGGAGGAGTACATGTCTTAGTTGAAAAACCCATGGTCTGTAAGTTAGAGCATGCTGTTACGTTAATTGAGGAAGCTAAGAGGAATAAGGTGGTACTTGAAGTAGCATATCAAAGGCATTTTCAACCTACTTTTATTGCAGCTAAAAATTTTATATCGAAAGGTGGATTAGGAGATATAAAGGTAATCTCACTTATACTAGGTCAGGACTGGTACCTACCTACTAGGGGGACTTGGCGACAGACGTTAAAGCTAGGTGGTGGAGGAGAGCTTTTAGATTCTGGAAGTCATTTAATAGATGTAGCATTTTGGACTACTAGTTTAAAGCCTTTAGAAGTTTATGCTACAATTGATAAATATGATACTGAAGTTGATATAAATACTGGACTAACAGCTAGGCTTAACAATGGAGCTATAATGAATTTTACAGTAGCTGGTGACGATCCAGGATGGATGGAAATAGAAATTTTCTGGGGAAATAAGGGTAGGTTGACAATAGTACCACCCAGAGTTACATTTGTAAGTAAGGAAAGAAGAGGAGAGCAACAATTAGATACCGTGAGTATGAGGCCTTCGAGACCATTATTTAACTTCGTAGATACAATATTAGGAAAAGATGAGAATAGAAGTCCTCCAATAGGAGCCCTTTATGTGATTGCTCTTACAGAGGCAGCCTATGAGTCCGTGAAATTAAGAAGGCCGGTAACTATCGAGGAGCTATGTGAAAGGAAGAATATTGATTATAAGAAATTTTTCTAATTTACTTTGTCATTATTATTTTATTTAGCTGCTAGTCATAAAACTTTAATATAAGCTTGTAAATGAAGTAAACTGCTTTCAATAGGCACTTGCTCTCCTTGTTCGAAAGTAGTTCAAGTCCTTATAGGAGGGATGAAGCTATGACTAAAATATTAGGTATAAATGGGGCTTCAAGGTCTTATGGTCTTACTTATACGTTACTTCGTACTGCTCTTAAAGGGGCTGAAGAGGAAGGTGCAGAGATTGAAATCATCAACTTAATCGAGTATGATATCAAGCCATGTATGGGATGTCTCTGTGATCAACAAGATGCATGCAGATATCCATGCCTTATAGAGGACGATATGAGGAAGTTATATGATAAAGTATTAGAAGCCGATGGGATAATCTTCTCTACTCCAATATACTGGTTTTCACCTTCAGGAATAATGAAGAATTTCATAGATAGACTAACTGCATTGGAGAATATGATAGTTATAGAGGGAAGGAGTTGGCTTGAGGGTAAGATAGCGGGTATAATAGCAGTAGGAAACGATCAAGGGGCTGTACAAGCTATATCAACGTTGATGACAACATTAGTTTCCATGGGTTTCATGATTCCTCCTTTTGCTATGGCGTACTACGTAGGAGAATGCAGAGAGCCATCGTATGATTCCCTAATGGACGCTTATAACTTAGGTAGGAATGTATCAATGCTTACAAAGCTGCTGAAAGATAAGAAGATTATATGGTATAGGACCCTTAGTAGAAGAGAAATGGAAGCTCTCATGCATGAAGTAGGCGAAGAGATTAAGAGAAATAGAGATAGAGAATGGATAGTAAGAAAATCCATCATAGAGAGATTCATGACAAAGATGAAATCTTCAGTATCTTTGAAATGACTAGAAATTCTATTTTATCTTATTTTGGGGGTCTATGTGTTTAGCATATTCTTCTGCTCTTTTTTGTTTGATTTTAGCTAATTCGTGAATTAATGTGAGAGCTTTTTTACTTAATGGTTTTATTTTTATGTAGTGAGCTTTAAATGCATGCTCTAAAAGTTCCTTTCCTCGCTGACTCCATACTAAGACTGTAGACCAACCTTGAGGGGATCCTATGCTTCCAACAGAGATGTCAGATAATGGAGATACAAATTCAGGGCATAGTTTACATACAGGTAATACATAATCAGAGAGCGATTTTAAGGAGATACTTTGTTTTACCCCTTCTCTTGTGTATGCAATAAGAGAGCCTTTACGTATTGCTAGTTTATTTACGTTAAATAAAGATAAGCCTAGTTTATCTCTTATTATACTTTTAAGTATCTTTGGATGAAAGTTCTCGAAACAAAATAGGCTAATTATAATGCGCGGTTTTTCTATAAGGCTAGGGAAACGCTTTCTTATTAAATTTAAGGCCCTTATATGACAGGGCAAACCTACAATACCAAGAGAATTACAGCTTCTTTTTACTTCTTTAATTAATGAGAGAATAGGGGAGTAAGCATATTTAGATCCAGCTGCTTTGATTATCTCTTCTAGAGAGGTAGCAAGAGTGGGTACAGGTATTACGTTCTCTTTAGCTTTAGTTACTAATGCACAGTCTATGATATTCATGTTTAAAGCTGCGGATAATAGAGAAGTAACGACTCCTCCATCTTGTGAATTCCTTAGTATTGTAGATGAGGTGGATCTAGCACTATAAGCGGCTATAGGTGTTAGTTGTAAAGAAGAAGGGGTAATTGTTGAGGGGCAAACTTGAATGCAAAGACCACAATTTTTGCATTTATTATATGAAATATATATGTCATCATATAATTCAATTGCATTATGGGGGCATATAGAGATGCATGCTCCACAAAGAGAACATAATCCCCTTGAGATTATTTTGATACAGGAATATTCTCTACTATTCATAGTCACTGTTCCTTGATGAATTATAACCTAAGTACTTTAAAAATAAGCTAATTGGGTTATGTTATTAGAGCTTTTGAGGCTTTAAATATACGTAAAGCCCTCGTGATTCAATGACATCGACTATGTCCTTATTGCATAATTCATAAATTAGATCTTGGATGAGATAATCGGGTAACTTAAGTTTTAATACAAGTTCGTCTATTCGGGCTATACCTTCTTTGCGTAAAGCTGTTACAATCATACCTAAAAGCTTCTTTCTGTTTCTATATCCCTTTATATTATTAACAGCAACTATTGCTAGAATTGTGGTGAGGGAGCATACTACTGCTAAGGTTACTACGTCGAAAAGGACAAATGGTATGAATCCAATTCCAAGGCCTAAACCTATTAGGGAATTAATAGCGCGTATTTTTAATCTAATCGTCTGTACATCTCCCGTAGAGTAAGCGTAAAGGGACCATATCCAAGCTATTAACAGGATAGTCTTACCTATACTATATGGAGCAAGGATCAATATTTCCCGCCAGGTAAAGATGAAGTTAGGAAGTACTAACGGTAAAGCGAAGAAGAATGGGAAGAGAAATCCACCTAAAGCTAACGTTATAGCAGTACCCCACATATCATTCTCATCCATGTATGATGTTAATATAGCATTAACTACCTCAATTATTATACCAGCTATTACATACATGTAAGCACTTGAAAAGGGCATGTATTATCACACTTTTTAAGTATGGCTTTAGTCTTATTTAAGATTACCTACATTCATATTACAATTTAGAAAAATCATTAAAAGGTTACAAGTTCTTCAGCACTTCTAGTTATAATTGTCGTAGGATCTTCTAACGATCTAAGTTTAGCTTCTACGTCCATATGATATTTAAAGGGCGCATCGATTATTTTGAGAACTAAGTCTGCTAAGTGCTTCATATCGGTTATATGAAAGAAGGGGAAACCTTTTTCTATTAGATAATCCATTACATGAAGGCGCCTAGGAAAGAAGGATATTGCAGGAGTTCCTAAAAGAGCGGCTTCTGTAGCCATAGTTTCACCTCCGGTTATAACTGCTATTGCGTATTTCAATAAGGGTAAGCTGTCTACGGCAGTATCAGGAATAATGACTCGTTCTGAGGGAAAACTAGCCAAGAATTTTCTTTGATCTGGATATCTAGGAAAAGCAACTATCTTTACGTTAGTATTATCTAATACCTCTTTTATCAATGTGTCTACTCTAGTGGGCTTCTCATACTTGGCAAAGTAGTAAGAGGCCTTCTTCTCTTCAGGCCTGATTACTATGTACTCATAAGGTTTTATATTTAGAGCTTTTAAGTTAGTGGGGGATAGGTGCGATGACTTTATCCACATTACTTCAAAAAGGCCATCGAACTGTACAATTTTTTCAGGATTTGTAGCGTAACTGTAGGCTTCTTTAGGAGTACATTTAGGTATTATGATTAAGTCGGCTAGAGGCATAGTAAGTTTATTAACATATATAGAATGAGGAGAATCACTTAATACTATAATAGGAATCTTTAGCCTGAATGCTACTCTAACTGCTTCAGGAGATGTTAAAGATATGTGCAGGTGGGGCTTTCCTTCTTTTTCCCATATATTGACAAAGAACATTTCCCTCTCTAAGCCGGCACGAATTTTATCCTCTAAAGTCTCACCGTATCTTCCAAAAATGAGAGGAGAAGATCCTTTTAATCTTAAAAGAGAGACTAAATAGTCATAGTTACGGCAAGTTATAACTACTTCATGATTCCTCTTTAAGAATTCTTTTTCTAAATGATGCATAATTAAAGCCTGTTTACTTGTGAGAGCATCAAGCCAAATTTTCATTGAAGCACCTTAGATTGATATTGGGTAAGAGGTTTTTATATGAGTTGTTAATTCACCATTTAAAATAACAAATACCTATTTGTTTATAAGTGGGTATTAAATATAACGTATTTCTCCCAGATAAGGGACTTAATCGAATGAGCTTATTACTAAAGAGAAGGAGTGCAATAAGAAGAGTGAATTCATTAAGGAGCATTTTATATAGGATAAATCTTTGGGATAATAATGAAGAACTAAAGTTAAAGGTGATAAGGAGAGCTTGTTCAATAGCTGTAAGATATAAGAAGAAGCCTAGGAGTATGCTTCATCTAGCTCTCGCAAGTCTGATTATAGCTTCTCGGGAATTGGGAATAACGCTTGATATAAAGGAGTTATTAGAGGGAGTCAAAAAGTTAGGAGAGAGTGTAGAACTTTCTAGTATATTACGAATTGTGCACGATATAGGAGAGGAGAAAAAATTGAAAGGATATCATTCAGATCAAACTAAACGTATAATTATGAAGATAATATTGTCCACTAGAGGAATAAATGATAGAGAAAGATTATCTTTGATAAGAGAGAGTCTAAAGGAAAGTATGCAACCATATCTTACAGGACTGAGACCAGCTAGTAGAGCGTTATTAGCTTTTTTAGTCTCTATTAAAAGAATGAACTTGGATATAGATTTAGATGTACATAAGCTATCTGAGATAACGGGCTTATCTGAGGTAACCATTTATAAAGCTATAAAGAAGGCTGAGATAATATCAAGGGGAAGATAAAGGTTTTCTAACGATTTAAATTAACTGAAGAAAATAATATTAGAAGCTTAACTTCATGAGCTTAATTATCCTTTATCGTTCTTTCATAGTGTATAAATGAAGTATAGCGGTCAATAGTAATGTGAGAGCAGCTCCTAAGTAGATTTTCTGAAATTCAATTTTTACCCTTAATAAGTAGGCTATAAGTGGGCCAATAGCTAGTCCTAGATCCATCCAATTGACATAAAGGCTAATTATGAGTTCACGTGCTTTATCTTGAGAAGCTGCTAGATCGGCTACTTCAGTAGCAAGTACTACCTCTAAGAAATTCGATAGTATGAAAGTTAATGATATTATCAATATTGCTAATATAGAGTGCGTTAAACTGAGAAGTGTCATGCTTAAAATCATGCCAAAAAATGAGAATAAGGAAGCACGGTAACGTCCAAGAATATCTGATAGAAAACCTGCTAAAGGGCTTACCAACATTTTACTCATTAATCTCGTTGAAGCTAGAAGACCACTTAATGTTGCGATGCCTAAGGCTATTCCCAAAAACTCTATTTCTTCTCCTACAAGCTCTTGTAGATAAAGAGGTATAGTCGAGGGTTCGGGTCTGGATGTTACTTTTTAATCACATTTGAATGCTTTGATTACTTTCTTCATCCCCTCATTCTTGGTTCTCTCGCTCTGTTGGACTTCATCCTTCACAGCAGGAGTACTTAGGGGAGAAACCTTATCCTGTTTAAAGCCCTCTCACTATACCTCCATCTCTTTGGGTACTTCTTTTGAATCTCCTCTGCTCTAGCTCTCTTGCTTAGTGCATCAATAAACCTTGTCCTATACCTATTAACGCTAGATCCATCATATACGACAGTATGTCTAAGGTTCACATCAAGTGCTACTGCA
>Ga0180301_10002875_pt1 | contig 13526 bp, 12 predicted proteins | sample GuaBasSediGuay16_FD_121797 | JGI IMG/M metagenome (GOLD analysis project Ga0180301, IMG submission 121797) | Subseafloor sediment microbial communities from Guaymas Basin, Gulf of California, Mexico - Guay16, Core 4569-2, 12-15 cm | ecosystem: Environmental > Aquatic > Marine > Hydrothermal...
CATCCACTGTTCCATAAGGTATTCTTCTAGGTTTAGTTCTTTTGCTAACTGGTCTGAATAGTTTTTTGCGTTTAAATACCATTTTCCACCTGCTCCATGCTTCATACACCATTCACACATAAGGAAATCCTCCCTTTTATCTAGATCTAAGTTCACCGCAATTTTTGAAATGCAAACTACCGTGTTTATCATTAAAAAAGTAATGCTGGTCAGGAAAACTTTCATCGACTAACACCGTACTTTATAAACTAACTTCGACATTTCATGAAGACCGTTAAATCGAAAACAACAAGCTTTTAAGTAATAAAATAACACAAATTGCCATTTTAAGAAAATAATGCCAGCTAGAGGGATATTTTATGTCGAAGAAATATTTGCTACGTTTATCCGAAATCTCAAGTGAAAACAGGGATAAAGTTGGTGGTAAAGCTTTAAATTTAGGTATACTCTACAACAAGGGGTTCATGATACCTAAAGGTTTTGTTGTTACAACCGATGCCTACGTGAAGTTCCTCAAGGAAAATTCTTTGGACACTTGGTTAAATGAAAAACTTAGAGAAATTAATTTTGAAGATCCCAATTCTGTCGAAAATTTTGCTAAAAAAGTTAGTGAGCTTTTCGAAAAGGCGAAACTTCCTTATGAAGTTGTTGAAGAAATCAAAGTGGAATATTATGATAGTGGTTTTAGTAGTGTTGCTGTGCGTTCTTCTGCAACTTCAGAAGATTATATTACTGAGTCTTTTGCGGGTTTGATGGAAACTTTTCTGAATGTTAGAAGCTTTGAGGAGCTCATTGAATGTATTAAACGTTGTTTTGCCTCACTTTGGAGTGTTAGATCAATTACTTATATGTTTAGGAAGGGGATTTCTCCTCTAAGGGTTAAGATGGCTGTTATTGTCCAAGAAATGGTTGACGCTAGGTGTGCGGGTGTTCTTTTCACGGTAGATCCTGTTTCCTTAGATTTTTCTAAAGCGGTTGTTGAGTCTAGTTTTGGTTTAGGTGAGTCTGTCGTTTCGGGTGAAGTTATTCCTGATCGTTTTGTGGTTGAAAGAAAGCAAAGTAGAAAATCTATATCTTTTAGAATTTTAAGTAGGGAGATCGGTGAGAAAAAAGTTATAACTATCTTTTCTAATCAACCTTCATGGTCAGGTGTTGAACACGTAAAAGTAATTGAGGATAAAGGTGATTTGCCCTCTTTAAGTAACCGCGAAATCTTAAGTTTAGCTGAAATAGGTGTACGTGTTGAAAAATGTTTCGAGTATCCACAAGATATTGAATGGGCCATTGACAAAAACGGAAATATTTTTGTTCTTCAGTCTCGACCAATAACCACCTTACCTAAGGTTGAGGAAGATGACATTGTTTGGAGTAGAGGTTACTCAGACGATTACTGGAATGACACTGTCTCACCGCTTTTCTTCGAGCTTTTGGGTGACCATAATCTGCGGAGACGGTGAAATCCCAGTTATTAGATGTGTGTATCCATACGGGGACATCTAGATCTATGCACTTTTCGTAAATAGGATAATATTTAGGGTCATTAGGATACAATCTGTGTTTAAATGGGTACAAAGTTATACCCGAAAGTTCAAGTTTTGCTACAGCTCTTTCAACTTCTTCTACAGCTTTTTCGCCCTTATGAGGATCTATGCCTGCAAATGCTGTAAGTTTATCAGGATACTCCTTAACTATTGACGCAATATAATCATTGGACAAAGGTTTTACTCCTGTGGTTGTTTCAGCATCTTCGTTGATATGATTAGCTTTTTCAATTCCGGCCTCATCTAACATTTTCACGAAAATTTTCAAAGGTATAGCAAATTTTTCTATAAGTTTTGCCATATAATCTCTTAGTTCGTCTAATGGCATTGTTTTCTTAAGTCTTTCATACTCTTCGACAGAATATCCCACCGCTTTTACAATATTTCTACCGAAGAGATCTAAATAGCCTTCAAAATACCCCCAAGCATAAACCATGTACCTTAATATTTCTTTTGTAGGGAAAACAAAACAACATGTATCAATTGCCCTCATATCTTCCCCCAGCATCCATTTATATTTTAGATTATTATTTTGCAACTAATGTTATAAATTTAATTTATTCTGTTGATGTTTCAAGCTCATAACTGTTTAAAACAGTTCTTATTACTAACAAAAACTTATAAGAACTGTTTACGGAAGTATTCAAAAAGAGGAGGGGTTACGTTATGTTTCCCTCTGAGGAAATTGATGAGAAAAATTTTGAAGAGTTTTTAAGAAGTCAAATTAAAGAGCTTGAAGAAATGGAAAGAGAATTACAATCTTGGACTGAAAGAACCAAAATTTCTTTAAAGAAGGCATTTATTGAGCTTGAACCAAAAGATCAGGAATGGATTATGATTTTTAGAAGCAAAGTGTTTTCAGTGGTAAACATAGTGTTTAAGGGCTTGGAAAAAGTATCTTTCAGACTGTTGGATAAATTTAAGGATTTAGTTAAAGAATTTCTAATAAAGGCTTTCTCATTGCTAAGTAAAATTTTAAAGATAGCTCGTGTTGAATCAATTAGAATAACTATCTCAGTTAATCCTTCGATAAGCATAACTATAAAGCCCTGAGACCTCCGATATCCCTTAGACACGACGAGAAAATAATCAAGGCTGCTGTGTAGATTTACTTGTTAGTGGAATGTTAAGGTAAACTTACCCCTAGCGTGTTTAGTACATTACTTATTGGATTTGCAACGGTTACCCTAGCTGATCCTGCGAAAAGTAAACCGCAAATTCTCCGTGTATTGTCGTCAACAAAAATTGCTGAACCACTATCCCCTCCCTTCGAAAAACTGCCTGGGTGTATTACTATTTGATCGTCGAATAGAGCAACCCCTTTTCTATATCTAACTCGTTGTGTAGTTGCAACTTGAACTATTTCTCCATGGGTTAAGCCGGTTGTTCTGCCGCTTTTAATAACTTTCAGTCCTAGGGTTGGTTCGATAACTCCTGTTGGTTTGCCTATTTCCAAAACTTCATTTGAAACTAAATCTTCAGATATAGGTTTAGCTACAGCTGCATCTACATAATTCATGTTATATCCGAAATGTATTGGGATGAAATTCTCAAGGTAGGCTATTCGATCTTCAGGGTCCTTTCCTCCATCTATTGGACCTGGTTGCAGTATAGGATCCTCGTGGTTTGCATCGTTCTCATTTGCAAGCACATGATTGTTGGACAGTATTAATGATTCCTTTTCTTTTCTCACAAGACAGCCTAATGTACCTGCCGTAATTTTGATGTGTCCGATGGATACTCCGCCTTTTGCTGGTCTCATCCTACCTTTTCTCAAATCGACAGCTTCTTCTATAGGTCTAGGAGCAACGATTTCAAAAGTCTCTAATACGTCGGTTTTTACATCGTTAATCCATTTTGGTATAAGTTGATTACTTAAAAGTTGGGCTTCTGGAACCTTTTTATTAACATTTACAACTATACAGATTTCTTTTTTATCAAATCCAAGACGTTTATTGTGTCTCCACCCAATCCCAATTCCAATAACATTTGGTAGTTTTAGTAAGAAGTTTTGGTTTTGTTTTTTCAATTTGTTAATATAGCTGATAGCGCAACTTAAGTGATAGTATGAGTTACCAACCTTTATTTCTTCGCTGTCACTTATTGTGGAACTACAATATTCACATTTTCGTGTCATTACGTGTCACCAAGGGCTCTAACTACCCCCGTTTCTATAATTTCCACTGGGATTCCATCTATTTCTTTGGGTATCTTTCTCTTTATTTCGTCGGTTATTTTGATTACATTTACAACTATTTTTGCGCTGTTTTCTCTGCCACCTATTCCAATACCTACTACGCCTGGTATGTTCAGGAACTGCTGGAGATATTTCTTTTTGACTTTGATGGCTTCTCTTAGCGTTGCTGTACTCTTTTTCTTAGCCAATTTAATTCACCGTTTAAACTACCTTTGTTAATCTAAAAAACTTTGTGAACTAAATGCTTTTCATTCAAAAATTAAAGAGTTATGTTGCGATGAGAATGTTAATTAGTCTTCACTTTAATAGTAATTTAAAGCACTATGCTTATTCGTAGATGTAGAAGTGAGGTTTATGCGGAAAGTGTTAATTATGGTTGAAAACGATTTTGAGGATCCTGAATTCATTTATCCTTATTATCGTTTTCAAGAAGAAGGGTACAAAGTTGACATTGTGGGGTCAAAAGCTAAGGAAACCTATGTAGGAAAACATGGTTTTCCAGTAGTATCCGATCTTGCGCCAGAGGATGTAAATATTGTCGAATATGATGCTGTTATTATTCCAGGTGGCTGGGCTCCTGATAGAATGCGTAGAAATGAAAACTTGGTTAAAATAGTTAGGGAAGCCTATGAAAAGGGTAAGGTAATTGCTGCTATATGCCATGGCCCAGAGATGCTCATAGAAGCAGACATACTTAGAGGAAAGAAAGCAACTTGCTTCAAAGCCATAGTTACTGACCTTAAAAACGCTGGAGCACTTTACGTTGATGAACCTGTTGTAGTCGATGGAAACATCGTTACATCCCGTTTTCCAGGCGATCTGCCATATTTTTGCCGAGAGACTATAAAATTGTTGAAAACTAAGGCTAACAAGTAAATCGTCTCCTTGAGCTTAAGTAACTCTGTTTCGGACACTGGATTTTCGTAGCAAAATTTTATTTCCATTTTTTAAGTAAGATTTATTGATTTTTATCTTGACAAAGAAAGTAGAAAGATGATTTGCAACACTAAAGTCGTATGCAAAGATTACATCAAAAGTGTTGATTATCGCAAAAATACACAATCAAGATTAATAAAACATGAAGAAAAACTAAAAAACAGCAAGGTAATTTTTAAAATTCCAATCAAATTAACTTACTTTTAAAATTATTATCAATGCTTCTGATATACCTCAAATTAAAAACTAAGCAGAACGAATCCACCTTCCTAAACTCAGTTTCATCGAGGTGTTTTTGTTGGAGAGGCCAATTATAATTGTTCATGGTGGTGCGTGGAATATTCCTGATGAACTCGTTGAAGATCATATTAGAGGTGTTGAAAAAGCTGCTAGTGTTGGTTGGAAAATACTTGAAAGCGGTGGATCGGCTTTGGACGCTGTCGAGGAAGCAGTGAAAACTATGGAGGATGATCCTACATTTGACGCTGGTAGAGGTTCTTTCCTTAATGAAGATGGTTTTGTTGAACTTGACGCAATAATTATGGACGGCTCCACATTAAATGTAGGCGCTGTTGCAGCTGTAAGAAACATCAAAAACCCTATAGTTTTAGCTAGAAAAGTTATGGAGCTTACAGAACATGTTCTCCTAGTTGGTGAGGGTGCTAATAGATTCGCTAGGAAACTTGGTATAGAAACAGTTAGTTTAAATGAACTTGTCTTGGAGAGGGAGATAGAACGGTGGAAAAGGTTCAAAGAGGGAAAAATTACTACTAAGGATCTTTTTGAAAAATCTGCAAAAGGAACGGTTGGCGCTGTTGCTCTTGATAAATATGGAAACTTTGCGGCAGCCACTTCAACAGGTGGTATCGCAGGTAAAATGGTAGGTCGTGTTGGTGATACACCTCTAGTAGGCTGTGGGGCTTATGCTGATAACAATTATGGTGCTGTTTCTTCAACAGGGCATGGCGAGAAAATAATGAAAATTGTTCTTGCTAAGGAAGTAATTAATTTTATTGCGCAAGGTTGTAATGCTCAGGAGGCAGCAGATAAAAGTATAAAATTGATATGGGATAGGCTAAGAGGTAGAACCGGTGTAATTGTGCTTGATAAAAATGGAAACATCGGAATTTCCTATAATACACCTAGAATGGCTTACGCCTACGTTAAAAAAAGGAAAATATATTCTGGAATTTAAAATTTCATAATTTGTTTGCCTTAAGTTTTCATTGGTCATCGCTTCATTTTCAAAAAATACACGTTTTAGTCGCAGCATGCATTAACATAGTTAAGTTGTATGAATGCTTACAACAACTTTTAAATATAAAGAATACAATATTTGTCATCATACTTTTCACAACTTTCATCTGTTATCAAATAAATGGTGAGAAAAATGCTGCGCAGAAGGGTTAGTTTAATCCTCCTGTGCCTATTGCTCCTTATGTCCTTCCAACCGTATATTGTCACAGCCGAAGACCAAACAGAAGACCAGGTTGAGAGCGCCCCAATACAAATTCGACACTACAAAGGAACCGATGAATTTACTCTTAGAGTCTATAGCGATGGTCCAACGACTTCTACACCCCTATTGACTACCGATATTATAGTTGACAACAATTGCGCCTACCCTTTGGGTTTATGGAGCTGGACAAATAGCGGAATAATATATTTCGACGTAAACGATTTAGAAGGGAGAGCACATATCCGTAGAATCAATCCACTTACCCATGAAGACTACTACAGAGGAAACCCTAACAGACCTTTTTCTTTCCATGATCCAGCGTTCATTACATTTGATGTGCATGATGGCAACATTTATGCCGTTGTCTTTTCCGCAGATCAATATGCCGAGGGAACCGAAACAAGAGGGCCAATGTACCATTATAACGTGTTTGGTTTCGCTATATGGCGAAAAGGAGAATTCAGCTACACATACATACACCCGTTTAAAAAGAATTTCAATAGTGAGGGTGTCTGGTTTCAAGATACCCCTCTCGGTAAGTTTTTCATCGAATATTACAAAGGACTCGTCTTCATATCTGTATTGAATCCTTACACTGATTTTGTTAACAACTCCTATACTATGATTTTCAACGTAACTGATCTATCCAATGTGAGGCTCCTAGCAAACTTCTCATACAGCTATTTTTCATATAATTTCTTCAATGAAAGAATATTGATTCTCATTGTAGAAGATTACTTATATTTAGCGAAAATGTATGGTGAACTTGAAATCAGGGATATATCTGATCCCAGTAACCCAGCCTTTGTACGAAGTATTAATTTTGGTTCTCCGATCTTCGACATGAAATATGATTCAAAGAAGAAAGCTGTTTACGTTGCTAGCGGAATATCTGGCCTAAAAATATTCAATGTAAGCAACCCCTCCAATCCAACACTCATGCAAACATATAATAGCACTTTGAAATGTAGTTTCGGTGTTGAAACAATAGATGAGAATATTGTAGTTGTTAGTGACGGTGTTTTCGGCGTACACATACTAAACATTTCAAACATCAAAAACATATTTGAAATATCCTCAATTAAAACAAATGATAGAGCATACCATGTAACATATTGCATGGATAAACTTCTTGTTGGAGATATGAGTGGAGGACTCTACGTTATAGACATATCTAACCTAAAAAATCCGAAAACAATTTGCTCCCAAATTATAATAGGATCAAAAATGGTACACGAATACGGCATTGGTGCTCTTGTTTCTGGTAGCTGGGATCCCCCTGGAACATTTCTACATTTTTCAGCAGAGAAACTATGGCTCTACTACGCTAACCCTGAGAAAGATTATAGTGTTGGTTTTAACTTAGACTTTCATCCAAGTGTTTTGATTCTTTACAACGACACAGATAATAACGGTAAACTTACAGTTAGATACGTTAGGAACGAAAGCAATCCAAGTATAATAGATTGCATGGAAATAACTGATCAGGTATATTGCGCAGGCTACATTTGGGGCTGGGAACACAGAATTCCACCTAGCGAGTGGGATGTGCAAAAAGACACAAAAGAGGGAATAAATTGTATAAAAGCAACAGTTCAACTGAAAGACATATTCTTAGAACATACAAGCATCTTCAGCAGTGTTAATTGGCTTCAAGGACAAGGAAAAGCCAATGTTTTAATGACTGTCTGGTTTATTCCAAAGATTATTAATGAAGACGATAATAGAATTTTAAACGTAACAGTTAAAATAGACTTTGCAATAGAGTTCCACGACTTAGAGCTTTATAGTAATCCAGAGAGTTTCTGTGTGTACCTTGGGTTTTTCGCTTCGGGTTGGGGTGGAACATATGGAGGATATCCAGCGTATTCAATAATTGAAGGACACGACATGCCAAAATATTCACTGATAGCAGCAAAAGAAATAGGATTTGTCTGCGCAAACACCAACGCAATTATTAACGAAAACGGTAAAAATAGAACCCAGAACATATATATTTCTAACGACTATTTTGGTACGTATCTTGAGCTCACAGAATCATCAATACTTGGCCTAAACTTCCACAATATAACAAGCAACTCAAAAATCTATTACGACCCAAGAGTAAATGTCTGGTTAAACTATAGAACTCCCTTAATTAAAAAAATTATCACGACAATAATAGTAACGATACCAATAATCGCAACAGTAATCTTAATAAGAAGAAAAAGAAAACATCAAAGAATTCAGAGGAAATACGAACAAAAATTTCAATCGAAAGAAAAGCTACAACTTAAAAAACCTCAACAAATCATTTTTTTCTTTTAACTCGTCCTCGTAAAATCAAAACAACCTACTTAAAGTTGTTCAAATGGTAGTAATATCGACCACAATAGCGATTTTGATGAAAAACGGGGAATAAGACAGGAGAAAAAACCTGTAAATTTTTATTCTATTTAACTCGTCTCTGTGAAAACTGCTCTTTAGGTTCCATATTTTTGCAGTTAAGGTACAAGATAAGAAATGCTCTTTAGGTAAGCCACCTCTAACACTTTTTATTCTGGATAATTTAAGCCTTAAAACACGGTCCTCAGTAAGTGTTTGGTAGCTATTTATAAATATCTCTTTCAATTTTCATTGTGTGCATCATTGGTGTCAGATTCTTTAGATATTCTAGCTATGTTGAGCACTCGTTTGGCAGCGAATGTAGCGTTTTCTCTGGCGAGTATTGATACATTAAATTGTTTGTATATCTGATTATAAAAAGAAATGTACTTTACTGTACTTTTGTATATTTTCTGAGAGTTTTCATAACCTTTGTACCCAAAATTGTCCACGATGTATTTTAGTTGAAATATTATGTTTATGAATATTTTAATAATAGTGAAATTTGTTTTCAATTCGTAATCCAAATTTTCTAGTATTTTTTTGATTTTTCGCTTGCAGCTCTGATAAGTATTTTTATAAGGTTCTTGTAAGAGTAGATCTCACGTCATTCGGGAATTTTAACCTAATTTTTAAATTAGTTTGTTTTAAGTTTATGTGTTGGGTGTGTTATGGTTAAGGGGGTAGTAGTTTTGGTTGATAGAAATCTTGTTGGTAGATGTGGTTTTTATTATGGTGTTTGCGAGATTTATCGTGCATATAAGGACTCTGAGAAGCTTAGGAAGGAGATTGCTAAGAAACATGGTTGTTCTCCTGAGGAGGTCAGATGTGAAGGGTGTCAAGCAATTGATGTTTACGGTTGGTCTTATGATAAGGAGTGGGGTAGCAACTGCAAAATTTTAAAATGTTTAAATGCCAAGGGACTGAAGTTTTGCTACGAATGTGACGACTTCGACAGATGCGAGAGGTTTAATCAATTTGCTGAAATTTGCAAGGGATTAGGAATCGATTTAAGAGAGAATCTTAAAATGATTAAAGAGGGGAGAATTGAGGAATGGCTTTTGGAGCAAGATAAGAAGTGGCGATGCCCAAGCTGCGGAAAACCCATTATCGTATCCTATGAATATAAAAATTGCCACTGGTGCGGATACAAACTGCGGGACTAACACGACACGGCCTGAAACTTAAAAAATATTCAATGAAAGTTTCTTAATTTAAGTTCTATGTGGTTTTGAAGAAACTTTACTCATTACGTTAAGTTTAAATCAAAAATTTTGAATATAAAATCCGACTATCATTAAGGCTCAATCAGGAAAGATGGGTTTTTGATGTATGCAGGAGAAATTATTCAATTTTTAGCCTCTCTTTTCGAAGAAAGTAGGGACGTTTCAAACCTTATGTATAGGATTCTATCTCTTGAAGAGGATAGAATTAGTTTTAAAGATATTTTGTTTCTGGCTGAAGACATTACAGGTGATAGATCGCTGGGAAAGGAATTGGCTGAAGAAACCATATTGTCCATGTATTGGTGGAGAATGCTTCTACCCATTAGAATGAAACATGTTAAAAATCTTTCCTGGGAGAACAGACTGCTTCTTTCAGATCTTGATGAAATATTTGAAATACCTATATGTATAAGATATGCTTTCGAAGGTCTGTGCAAAAATGGGACTTGGGATCATGAATACTCTATTTATAGATATTTTAGTGAAATTAAGGAACCATGTAAAGACTTAATTTTACATGTTGTTAACGGGTTGGTTGAGAAAACTGTTTCTAAATATTATGTTACTGCATCTTCGATAAGAGAGGAGTGTAAAAGGCAAAACTTCCCTTCCTCAAGAGTTGGGATTTTAATTGCTGAACTAAAAGGTGGAGGCTTCATAAGTCCACTCGTTTTTTCACCATTACCTAAAATTCTTAGATTAAAAGAGGAACCCTTATATGAGTTAAACAAAGCTCTATTTGTCCTTAAACTACAAGCATTCAGTTTTTGATTAAATGGATAGCAAACTACCCAGTATATAAATTTCATCGAAAGTTTCCTAAATTAAGTTCGTTAACTTCGAGAAGAACTGTTTTACTATTCTTCAAAAACACAACTACGCTTTGCACTTGCATCTAGATCGCATTATTTTTATTAGGTTTGTATTTGTGGTTGATGACACCATGGCATTTGGAGGCTTAAGGCTTGGCTTTAGTACCTTATAGAACTTGTAAATTGTTTGGTGCTATTAGGGTTGTTCTTGGCATTCGTGGATCCGTAGTTTTGATTCATGGTCCTCGAGGATGCGCTTACCACATTAGATATTTGTTAGGGGTGCGGGGCCCTTTTTCTGGTGTTATTCTTACTACTCAGATGGATGAGAGAGATGTTATTTTTGGTGCAAGTGAAAAACTGCAAAACGCGATTTTACAGGTTGATAGAGAATATTCTCCTGAGCTTATTGCTGTTTTGACTTCATGTGCAAGTAGTATTATTGGTGAGGATGTTGACTCAGTTATAAGATCTGTTAAAGATGATGTGGAGGCTAAAGTTATTTTTATTCCTGCTGGTGGCTTTGAAGGCGATCATATTGATGGTTATAAAGAAGCATTAAATGTAATTGTTAAGAACCTTGTTTCTGAACCTGAAAGAAGACTGGAAAACTCGGTTAATTTAGTAGGTCTATATCGTTTTGGCCCCGACGTTGAAGACCTCTTAAACCTCTTATCAAAGTTGAAGGTAGATGTTAATGGGATTTTAACGGTTAACTCTTCTTTAGATATTCTTAGAAGACTGTCTGAAGCTTCTTTAAACGTTATTATGTGTGAAGCCAGCGGTTTTGAAGCTGCACATCTTATGGAGAAACTCTACAATATTCCCTTCGTTTACTCAACTTTACCAATTGGTATTGCACCGACAGAACGCTTTCTTTTTAAAGTTCTTGAAGGTTTAGGTAAAGAACCTAAGCTACCAGAACCTATTGAAAAAGAAAAAAGATTAGCAGTTAAAGAGATCGAGAAAATCGCTGAGCATCTTAAGGGTTTGAGAGTGGCCATTATTAGTGGTTCTACTCGCATTGCCCCTCTTACCGAATTTGTTTGGGAGCTTGGAATGGAGCCTGCTGTTGTCTCGATTGATAGGCTTGGCGAGGTTACATTAGAATTGTTAGATATGGTTGTCAAGGAGCATTCTTTAAATCCTAGAGTTTTGAAGGAGCCTGATTACCAAGAAGTTTTAGATGCCTTAAGAGAGGAGAAAGTTGACTTGATTTTAGGAGGTCTTTATGAGAAATCTCTCTCCTATGAGTTAAATGTACCTTTATACGATATTATGCATAGTGAGGAGCGAACCATGGGCTTTAAAAATGCTGCAATTCTCGCCCAAAGCATACTTTCAAAAATTAAAAATTGGAAAGATGAAAAAATCGTGGAGGGTTCTGGGTGCAGATACGGCAAATAGCTATTTACGGAAAAGGTGGAATTGGAAAATCTACAATAGCCGCTAATGTCTCAGCTGCACTAGCTGAGAAAGGTCTTAGAGTTATGCTGGTAGGATGTGACCCCAAAAGAGATTCAACAATGACTTTAGTTGGTGGAAAACAGCTGCCACCGTTGCTTGAACTTCTAAAAGATAAAAAGAAAATATCGTTAGATGATGTGGTTTTTGAGGGCTTTAAAGGTGTTTTATGTGTTGAGGTTGGTGGCCCCGAGCCAGGTATTGGTTGCGCTGGTAGAGGCTTAATTCTCGCCTTTAGAACCCTTGAGAAGCTAGGGGCTTTCGAACAGTCGTTGGATTTTATAATTTATGATGTTCCTGGAGATGTCGTTTGTGGTGGTTTTGCTGTTCCTATGCGTGAAGGTTTTGCAAGAGAGGTTTATATCGTGACTTCTGGAGAATATCTTTCTCTTTACGCTGCAAACAATATATGTAAAGGAGTTAAACGAATAAATGCTAGGCTTGGCGGAATTATCTGCAACTCTCGAAGAGTCCCACGTGAAAAAGAGATTGTTGAAATGTTTACACGGGCTGTGAAAACTAGGGTGATTGGTTTTGTCCCTTGGAATCCTATTGTACCAAAATGTGAACTTCAGGGCAAAACTGTTATCGAAGGCGCACCTGATTCGAAACAGGCTGAAATATACCGAAAACTGGCTGTTAACATATTAGAAAATAAAGAACTTGTTGTTCCAAGTCCTTTACAACACATGGAACTTAGATCTTTTATGGAAAAATTTACGGGAGATTTTGCACATGAATAGAAATAATACTTCTTTGTTTTCATATGTTCGTGTCCATCCATGTTTTGATGAGAAAGCTCATTTCATTTATGCTCGCATCCATCTACCAGTTGCCCCTAAATGCAATATTCAATGCAACTATTGTGAACGGGTTGTCGATGAAAATTTTTGTGTAGATAGACCGGGTGTAGCTGCGAAACTAATTTCACCAAGTGAAGCCGTCAAACTTGTAAAAAAAGCCAAGGATCTTTATCCATCTTTATCTATTGTTGGCATAGCTGGACCCGGAGAGCCTTTAGCAAACCTTGAAACCTTTGAAGCGTTAGAAAACGTTCATGAAGAGTTTCCAGACCTAATAAAATGTGTTGCTACAAACGGCTTACTCTTGCCACGTTGCATTCATAAACTTTGGAGGCTTGGTGTTAGAACTTTAACTGTTACCGTTAATTCCATTAAACCTGAAGTAGGGCAAAAAATATATTCCTGGGTAAAGTGCAACGGAAAGTTGTATTTTGGTTTTGAAGCTGCGAAGAGGCTTATAAATGCCCAGTTAAAGGGGATCAAAAATGCTGTTAGGTATGGTTTTGCTGTGAAAGTGAATACAGTTCTTATACCAGGAATTAATGATCATCATATTGTTGAAGTTGCTAGAGAAGTTGCGCGTAGAGGTGTCTACATTCAAAACATAATTCCTTTAATCCCTCTTGGATTCTTTAAAAATCTTCGTCCACCAACATGTGAGGAACTAGAAACTCTACGAGAAAAATGTAGCAAATATATTAGACAATTTCATTTATGTAAGATG
>Ga0180301_10002876_pt1 | contig 13525 bp, 9 predicted proteins | sample GuaBasSediGuay16_FD_121797 | JGI IMG/M metagenome (GOLD analysis project Ga0180301, IMG submission 121797) | Subseafloor sediment microbial communities from Guaymas Basin, Gulf of California, Mexico - Guay16, Core 4569-2, 12-15 cm | ecosystem: Environmental > Aquatic > Marine > Hydrothermal...
TAAATTATCCTTCTCTTCTTTATGATCACATAATCAACTCCTCTCCGCCACCTCTTGCTATGACTATCTCACCGGCTTCCTCGAGTCTTCTTATGACAGAGATTATCTTCTGCTGCGCTTCTTCAACATCTTTAACACGAACAGGCCCCATGTATTCCATTTCATCTTTCAAAAGTTGAGCAGCCCTTTTTGACATGTTCCTGAATATCTTCTCCTTCAACTCATCGGAAGCTCCCTTCAAAGCGACAGCCAAGTCTTTGGTGTCAACTTCTCTCAGAACAAGCTGTACGGATCTATCGTCGAGTTTCAAGATGTCTTCAAAGACGAACATCTTCCTTCTTATCTCTTCCGCAAGCTCGGGATTGTCCGCGGCGAGCTTTTCCATAATACTCCTTTCAGTCGTTCTGTCGACGTTGTTCATTATCTCTGCTGCGGTATCTATTCCACCGATCTTACTGAAACTCTGCCCCACGAATCCCGATAATTTCTTCTCGAGGTTTCTCTCAATTTCCCTCACAATATCAGGGGATGTTCTTTCAAGAAGCGCTATCCTTTTCAAAACCTCAACTTGAAGATCCTCGGGCAGAGAACCCAAAACCTGAGCCGCAAGATCCGGTTCGAGATAACTCAAAACCAGAGCAACAGTTTGTGGGTGTTCATTTTGAAGGAAATTAACTATTTGAATGGGGTCCGCTGTTTTTATGAAATCGAATGGCCTCACTTGCAAACTCGATACGAGCCTTTCTATGATCTTCGCTGCTTTTTCTGGTCCAAAAGCTCTTTCCAGAACCTCTTTTGCGTATTCAAGGCCTCCCTTTGCTATCATCTCTTTTGCTCTCATTATATTCTGAAATTCTTGAAGAACCGTTCTTCTTTCTTCATCTGAGACACTCCCAACGTTCGCTATCTCTATTGTCAGCTGCTCGACAGTTTCATCGTCCAGGTGTTTCAGAACCTGGGCGGCTTTGTCTGGGCCAAGTATGACGAGAAGAATCGCTGCTTTTCTTCTACCTGTGAGTTCCTTTTTCTCGGGCATACATCACGTTCCCCTTTCGTAGAACCAGAGTTTTACAATCTCTGCTACTTCCTCTGGAGATCTTCCATATATCCTCTCGAGCTCTTCTCTGAGTTCTGCAAGTCTCTTTTCTTCCGGCGTGAGTTCCTTTTCTTCCTCTTCCAACGCTTTCCTTAGCTCTTCCTCCAGTTTCTTTCTTCTCTCTTCTGCCATCTTTCGTGCTTTTGCTCTTCTTATCTGAAGTGACATGAGGTAAATTATGAAAAAGCTCAAGACCCCAAGGAGTGTAACACCGATTGCAAACATTGTAAATTTTCTCTTTTTCTTCATCTCTTCGATCATTTGCTGATAAGCGAGTTCAAACGTTCTGTCAAACGGCAGGAACGCAACAGAAACCGTGAGGGATGATTCTGGAGTACTCGCTTTTATACCCTTCTCCACTAGATCTGAGACCAATGAAGCCCATTCGGACAGTGGTTTTTTCATACCGGATAAGGTAGTTGACGATGAATCTATGATAACGGAGACGGAAAGTGCCGAGATCTCCCCTTCATGATTTTCAACGATCTTTTCAAGGATTTCATTTATCTCGTAGTTCGTTATGGTTTTACTCCTCTCGTAAGTGCTCGTACCAGCTCCCGTTATACTTGGATACGTCAGTGGTGGTATGTTCGACTCCGTTCCCACAGGTCCTCCAACTGCGGGGACATTCGTGGATTTTTCCGTTTCAACTTCCTGGCTTCTCACAAGTCCTCCTCTTTTGACGGGAGACTCGTACTTTTTGAGCTCCTTTTCTATCTTCTTCCAATTCAACCTCACATCCGGTATGACCTCAACCCTTCCCATTCCAAAAACATTTTCCAGTGTTTTTTTGAGTTTCTTTTTATAGTAATCTTCGAGCTGAAATTTCAGTTCTATCCTCGTTGAAGCAAGAGCAGCCGCTCCTTCAGATATAACTCTGTCACTCAAGACTCTCGAGAGATTGTCAACCACTTTTACATTTTCGAGTTTCAACCCTTCAACAGCTCCTGCAACAAGCTCCATTATTCCCTTTATCTGCTCTTTCGATAGGTCTACACCAGGCTCCAGAACTAAAAGGACCGAAGCTCTTGGTTCTGCCATCTCTCCCCGGACGTAGTATGTATACTTTGGAAGGACAAGGTGGACCCTTGCACTCCTAACACCTCTTATGGTCATTATGCTCCTTTCAAGCTCCCCCTGGAGCGCTATCTGATACCTCACTTGCTTGTCGAAACTCGTGGCACCCCAGGCTTGTGTCTCCAATATCTCAAACCCTTTAGTTGTTGCACCCAGAACTCCTGCGGAAGCGAGTTTCATTCTCACTTCGTACACGTTGTACCTGTCGGGGATCAATATCCTTCCACCTGCTTCGACTTTGTAAGGTATGTTCATCTCCTCTAGTTTTTGAACAATATATCCAGCTTCTTCCTCACTCACACCACTGAGGAGGAGTCTGTAAGTTGGCGTGACACTCACCGCGATGAGAACTATTGCGGTTACAAGGACAGCTCCTAAAGTTCCTCCCACTAATATTTTCTTGGATGTTTCAAGGCCTTTCCATTTTTCAAGAAGGTTTGAGAAAAAGTTCCTCAGGATCTCCAATATGTTCAAGGCCCACCCCTCCGGCTCAAAGTTATTTTATCACAACGTTAATAACCAGTTCAGAAGGTAAAAAGGAAAATCGAAGGTCAAACTTTCCAAGATCGAGTAACATAGAAGTTGATAGGAACTCTTTCCCTATCAGAAACTCCAGGTTGTTTCTTCTGCTCACAAAGGATGTTCCTACTTTTAGACTCCTCTCATCCATTCGAAAGATCAAGGAAAAGTAATGAGCCATCCTGAGATCTACTCTTCCACATGGATTTTCGGAAATGGAGATACTCCAATCGAGAAATCCCAAAACCGATGATGTTATCGAAATGTAAGGCTTTATGGAACCATTTTCATAGACGATACCAGGTGATAAGGCTATGGTATCTTTTACCCTGCTATCCTTTACCCTCCCAACTTCTTCCAGGACTTTCTTCACGTATTCCTTGCCAGCATTCGATATCCTACCTTTCCTCACATTCCCAGGACCATCATGATACGCGAGCAAGGCCTTTTCAACATTTCCGAATTCTTCCTTCAACTTTTCGATATATCTCCAAGCACCTCTTGATGCTTCCCAGGGATTGTAAGGGTTGTTCACACCTAGATCTTTCGCTGTTTCCGGCATCAATTGAAAAAGACCCATCGCCCCGGCTTTAGAGAGTGCGTGGATTTTAAAGGATGATTCAACCTCGGCCACGGCTTTCATGAGCTCTTTGTCACAGTTTCTTGGAAGAAAGAGTTCCAGAGGAACTGTAGGGAAAGACAATATTTTATTGTATTGGAAACCCAACATGTCTTTTCCAAAAAGTATCTCGAAGGAATCGTCCTTCAACGTGAGAAGATATATGGGATCGGAAAGCAGGATAGATACCAGGAATAGAAAAAATAAGATCATCGCCTTTTGCATATTTGTACCTCCTGATCTCAGAAGGATCACTTTCCTTGTTGAAAATTCTATCACTATATCTGTGATAAACTCTAAGGTAAGGTGATAAAAATGGAAAGGAGCAAAGATTGGTTCGATCAAGCTACGAACGACCTCAAACATGCAGAGAGTGATCTTGAACATGGTTTCTATGATTGGTCCTGTTTCTCATCTCAACAATCTGCTGAAAAAGCCGTTGAGGCTGTTTTCATAAAACTGGGAGCAGAAGCTTGGGGACACTCTGTGGCGGATCTACTCATGGAACTATCAAAGAAATTTGATGTTCCCGAAGATTTGATCGACATGGCTCTTGAGCTCGATAAAGCGTACATTCCCACCAGATACCCCAACGCGCATTCATCCGATGCTCCCTGGAGGAAATATACCAAAACAGAAGCTCGGAGGCTTTTGAATTATGCGAAAAAAATCCTCAGGTTCTGGGAAAATCTTCTATCCAAAGTACGATAGAGATCATGTTATTCGGGTGTTGAGCGAAAGAGTCAAGGAGCTTAAAAAACTGCTACCAATCACGAAAGTTATTCTCTCTGGATCGTATGCTAAAAACAATTACACAGTAAGAAGTGATATAGACGTACTGGTGGTCTACAAGGGTCCTAAAAGGGATGATGCTTTCAGGATCATTAAGAAAACTATAAAGCTTTCTGGGCTCGAGCCTCATGTGTATACAGAAGATGAATATAGAAAGATGAAAGATGTGCTGAATAAGATGCTTGGTGAGAAAAGTGTTGTGATATTCGATGAATGAATTCAATTAACCTTCTATTTTCAGTATTTTTACCTTCTTCCTGTAAGGCTTCCCCTCTAAAATTCTCCCCAGATATTCCGATATATAACATGGAAAACCCGGCGCCGGGTCAAGGATGGGTGAAGCTCACAGGGAGGTGAGTGAAGTATGAGGATTAACCATAACATCTCCGCTCTCAACGCATGGAGACAGATAAACCAAACCAATTACTCAATGAGCAAAACACTTGAAAGGTTATCATCTGGCTTGAGAATCAACAGAGCAGGAGACGACGCGGCAGGTCTTGCAATCAGTGAAAAGATGAGAGGTCAGATCAAAGGACTCAACATGGCGATAAAGAACGCACAAGATGCCATATCTCTGATTCAGACGGCAGAAGGAGCGTTGACAGAGGTTCATTCGATCTTGCAGAGGATGAGGGAACTTGCAGTTCAGGCGGCAAGCGATACGAACACAAATGTTGACAGGGAACAGATTCAAAAAGAACTTGATCAGTTAAGGGAAGAGATAGACAGGATTGCAAGAACAACTGAGTTCAACACCAAAAAACTCCTTGATGGTAAACTCGAAAGCTTTAGGAATAAAGCGGATGTGAAGGTAGTCACTGGTGGGAATATGGACCTTAAAATTGATTCTTCCAAAGATGCAGGAGTTGTTGAAGGAACATACATTGTTGAAATCGGACAATTCTCAGGTGCTTCAGATTCAGCCTTAGATGTGAAGATCACGCTTATTACAGCAGGAGGAGCAACTTCCATCGTAACAGCACAAGCAGAAACTATCAACCTTAGTGGAGTTGGTAGTTTTGGTAATCCATCAATTACTATTAGTCTAACCACGCTTCACATTAATGATTACGGTGGGGCTCTACCATCTGGTGAAGTTGTGGATAGTGCTGTTATCAGAGCAGAAAAGGTCTATACCAGCAACACCCAACTCGTATTCCAGATAGGGGCGAACGAAGGTCATAACATGATAGCAGGGATTGACGATATGAGTGCTGGCGCTCTTGGAATAACAACGACATCTCTTAACGTCACAACCCAAGATACAGCGGAAAGAGCGATAATGGTAGTGGATGCAGCGATACATAGGGTGAGTACAGCAAGGGCAGCATTGGGTGCTATCCAAAACAGGCTTGAACACACAATCGCAAACCTTGGAGTTGCGGCAGAAAACCTGACAGCAGCAGAAAGCCGTATCAGAGATGCAGATATGGCGAAAGAGATGATGGAATTCACAAAACAACAGATTCTGTTGCAATCCAGTATGGCGATGCTTGCCCAAGCCAATGTCCTACCACAAAATGTCTTGCAGCTGATGAGATGATTTTAAGGATGATGTAGAATAAAGGGGGCGGTAAATCCCGCCCCCTTTTGATCAATTATTTTTTGAGGTGATATGATGAGAAAATTGAAGTATGGATTTGAAATATTCTCAGAGTTATCAATTTCTGAATTAATTTTGATAATTTTACTTTCAGGGATTTTCTTTACAATCAATCTGGAACCTTTAATTATGTTGCAAATTGGTTGGATAGTACTAATTCCACTGATTTTCTTCAAATTTCATCGCTATCATACAAATGTTTCGAAATCTCTCATATCTTCTTTTCTATTCCTGCTCAGTACATTCTTTCTGATGAAAAATGCATATTTTCCTAAAACAGCTTTATCAGTTGCTATGATACTCATCTTTGTATATGAAATCATTCATACTGCTTTTGTACACCCCAAACCTATCCTCGGATTCCTAGGTAGTTTCCATAGGGGTGATGGTATTATCTTCAGAGTGACAGTGGTTGGACTGTTGATAGCTACTTGGACGTCTTTCAAGTTAAATATCACAAATCTGCATCAAGCATCCTTTATTATAAGTCTAGCTGGTGGAATATCTGGGATTATGGTGTTTCTTTCGTGGCTTCACATAATGGGGTTCAAAACCTGGATTTTCTCTGGTATTCCTTTAAATCCTGCTAAGTTAGAAGGAACATTTGGAAATCCTATATATGCATCGAATTTCCTCTCGGCAACCATTCCTTCTGAGATATACCTTATAGCCTCCGGTGATGTTTTGAAAGGTATATTCACCATGATTCCAACGATCTTGGGTCTCACAGTTTCTTTCGGTAATGCAACCTTATTGAGTTTATTCGTGGCTTTCATAATATCACTTTTTATGTTTTTAATGGGGCCAATAGGTATGATTTATCCTTTTATTTTCGGTATAATCTTAGCTATTTTTGCGATGTTTCCAAGTAGGGCTAGAAACTATGTGATGAATAAAGTGAAAAGAATAATACGATACAAGACAAAAATTCAAGTTCAAGAAAGTGTTGATGATATATCAAGAGTTCACACAGCGGATGCTAGACTTTTGATATGGAATGAATGGGTGAGAATTTTCAAAATGAACACAGGATTTTTACTCAAAGGAGTAGGTATAGAAAACATAGACAGTATAACGCTTAAGTACAGAAGCCTTAAGACGTTCCTTTTTGATCCAGCGAAAGCTATTGACAGATTCCACTGCATGTTTATGGACATCCTGGCTGAAGGAGGTATATTGTATTTTGTTTTATGGCTTTTTACTGTTGCTATCGCTTTTTATAAAAGCCTACCATTCCCGTGGATGTTTCTTTCGCTCATTGTTATGATAACGAATCTAGCTTTCGCTTTTTTTGATAAAACAAATTACATCCTCTTCTTCTACATTTTAGGTTTAATCAGTTCAGTTGGTAACTTCGCATTAATTCCGCCAGAAATTATGGTTATACTTCTAATTGTTGCTGGCGTTAATTTCTATATTCACTTTATTCTTCATAGAGGACAGTATATCCTGAAATTCGAAAAAGCAGTAGGAGCTGACCGTAATACCCATTATTTCAGGAAAGAGCTGTTTTCCATAGCTAGCCATTATTTTCCATATCATGGCGAGTATTTTATAAAAGCGATAGAGAACTATATAGCGTCGAATCCGGCGGTTTTTGAAAACGTTTATGAGCTCTCTTACAAATTCTCTACATTGGCTGGTATGGAAAAACATCTAAGAATATCTTCTACTTCAAATAACTTGACAGTGTATTACAGAGTCCTGGTGGATATGTGCATAAATCTGTTCCTGAAGACTCATCGGCATAACTATGTGAAGCTCGCTTTTGATTACGTGAAAAAAGGCCTTAATGAAAATCCATATGATATAAACCTAAGAATCGCTTTGAAAAATATCATATATATTCTAGGAAACAAACCCATTGCTTTTAAAATAGTTGATAGATTATTTAGACAAATCCTGAAATCTAACATTCACTTTGCACAAGCAAAAGCTATCTTTAATGAATTTAAAAAGCTCTTACTTGCCATGAATCTTTCCAGTGCTGTGGAGAAATATAAAAAACAATTGTTTGCAAAATATTGGATACTTGATTTCGAAGAGAGTGTACTGGAAAAGATAGCAACTCTCTTCAATGTATCTGTTTCCTACGTGTTGGAACCAACTCGGGATTTCAGGAAAGAACTTTTGAAGATTGGAGGAGGTTCGCCCAAATTTCCTATATGGCAGTTGAATAAAGCTTATATCCTTGTGGATAAACCAGAAAACATTAATTTTGATATTGTGGAACAGTTGGTAAATGATGCTTTAAAAAGACACCCAAATGTGCACATTATAAAAATTAATCGCAAGATAATCCCAAGGAGTGGTTCATATGAAGAAGAATAAGTGTCTTTTGTCTGTTGCAATGATAGTAAAAGATGAAGAGCACAATATAAGACGTGCCTTAGAAAGCGTAAAAGATGTCGCCGATGAGATAATAGTGGTAGACACGGGATCAAAGGATCGGACACCTGAGATAGCAAGAGAATACACAGACAAAGTATTCTTCCATCCATGGAAGAATGATTTTTCCGAAGCTAGGAATTATTCTCTCAAATTTCCAACATGTGAATGGGTACTCATACTCGATGCTGATGAAGAAACCTCCGAGGATTTCAGAAAAAATATAAGAGAATTTTTAGAATCTGTTCCTAAAGATGTCAATACCATTTATCTTCCCACAATAAATTATTTAGATTGGGAGTTGCAATCTATGGAAATCATCTCAACACCGAGAATTTTCAGAAATGGGACGGTTTATTATAAAAACATAGTTCATAACCAGGCAGTTTATAAGCCAAGAGTTACTCAAGCTCCTTATGTTATCTATCACTATGGTTATATTTGGACGCGGGCATTAAGAGAAAAGAAGTATAATCGTACTAGAAATCTAATAATCAAGCATCTTAAAAGAGTTAGTAATCCTATTGAGAGAATTTATTACCTGGTCCAATTATATAAAACAGAATCTGTCGGGGGATATATCTATAGAAAACATGAAACTGCTTGGAAAATAATGCAAGAAATTAAAGGGCCAGAGAAAGTACCAAAAATAGCTCTAGAGTTTCTCTTTTTATTTGGCCTAGACTGTATGAACGCAGGGCTTTTAGAATTCGCTCAAACATTATTTGAAACCGCTATAAAGTCTTCACCAGAATATCCAGATCCTTATCTCGGTATGTTGAACCTTTGTGAGAAAAAGATGGAATGGGAAAAAGCAATAAACTGGGGAGAAAAATTCTTAGCCACCTTTGAGAAAGCGATAAATAATATTGAAAAATTCGAATGGACTGTAATGAGTATGAAATTCTTAGCTTCCGCCCACGGAGTATTAGCACGCGCATATCTGAAAATTGAAAAACCAATCGAAGCTTCGAAACACATCTTAGAATCGTTGGAAATTTCAAAAAAAACTGGTGAAGATATACAAAGAATATTGAATACATTCTTGCTTGATGTACAGAACATCGAAAAAAAAGAGGTATTTGTAGACTTAATGGAAACATTTGAAAGGATTGTGGAATTTTCATATGATAATGATATTCAAATCAAATTCAGAGAAGTTCTCGAAAAAGCTTTAGAGTTTGGTTTATCAATTCCACAATCTGTCTTAGAAAAAATAACGCCGAGTGACATATTTGAAAAATGCATGATCATGAGACTAATAGACAAGAAAGATCATCTTCTTGACATACTTTTAGATGGAAAAGATACATACAAATTCATCGTGGAAAATGGTGTACCAGCTTTACTGTTCCTTTACAGCGTAGCTAAAGAAAACCTCGATAAAGTAATTACACTTTTGAATGAAATAAGAAAAAACACAGAGGACAAGTATCTTAAAGGTACCGCATTAGCGTTGATAGGTGATATCAATTTAAAAGCAGGAAGATATAGAGAAACGTTGGCGGTCTATAGAAAAGCAATGGAAGAAACTCCGGAACTTTCAAGATACATAAAACCTATCATTGAAGATTTAAAAACAGCGTTGACTACTGATATCGAAGGAGTTTATGAAGAATTGATGAAACACTTCTCAAAGGATAAGGAATTAATTTTCGACCTTACAAAATATCTTGGTAAAGAAGTGGCTAAAAGACTCTATCTCATATCGGACCATCCAATAGCTATTTATGTCTCCGCAATTTCTCAGGATAAACCTGAAAAAACTAGAGAATTGCTGAAGAAAATAACTGATCCACAAATGTTCCCATTCTATTACTATCGCCTGGCAAAAACGTGTGAGGAGTCTGATAAAAACCTGGCGTTTGAGTATCACATAAAAGCTTGCGAGAAAAATGGGAAAGTAGCGGATTTAAAGCTGGGAAAATACATCTACACAGGGCTCTACCCAAATACGAAGTTACCTTTCATGAAAAATGACGATGAAATAATTTGGGTTGGAAATCTATCGGAAAAATTCTCCACTCTTGGTATCATCCATCCTGTAAGAAGCTGGAGAAAATGTGAAAAAGGTTTTTTGTATTCGTATCCATATCCAGATGATGAAGCACTTAGGATATACAAAGACAGAGAGGAAAAAATTTATAAGGAAAGACCTTTCAGTGTAAAAGCGGAAGATGTGTTGAAGATACTGTCAAGACTGAATTGGAAAGAGTCAAAAATATTCCCGGAAGAACTAGGAGAAAAATATAGATGGGTCTTCGAAGAGCTAGAAATCAAGATCAAAGATCGTTCTGAGAATATAGTCGTGGTGGAGGGTATTGAAGAGATACCAGATTTGAAAGACGTGTTAAAAGACATAAAAGAAGCCATAATATTCTTCCATGTGCCCAATTTGGGTGATAGAGAAGATCCTGTTTGGTTCTATCCAAGGTTCAGGATTTTGAGGTCAACAGGTTATATGAAAAAAGAGTTGAGAAATCTTGGATACGAGGTTTTGGGATTGGAGGTTTTGAGTAAGAATCTAAGGTGCATTCATATCAAAAGGGAGTGAAAGGGTGGATCTTAGAAGACTACTTGAAAATGGTGAATATGGAAAAATAATAGAAATACTTTCAAGTAGAGATTTTCAGAGCAAGGAAGAGTACTTTGTGCTGGCGCTGTCTTACTACAACACTGGAAAGCGAAACAAAGCGGTGAATGTTTTAAAAAAAATATTGCAGAAGGATCCAAATGATCTCGATGCGCTGTTCAACCTTGCAGAGATATTCAGAGAGCTTGAGAAATGGAATAAAACGAAGGAATATGCTTTCGAATATCTCAAGAGAGATCCAAACAACTGGGCGATGCTGGATATCGCATGTGATGTATTTACCTTTGAAGGCGATTACGAAAAGGCAATTGAATACCTGGGAAAAGCTATACAGCGTTCATCCAGCGATGTAAAGGAGAAACTCAAGGAAAAACTTAATATTCTGAGGGGCAGATATGAACAAGCGAAGAAACAGAAGAAGCTTGCGTTCATATGTGCATATGGTTTGGACAGTTTTATAGATGACATAATAAAGGGGCTTTCTAGTGACTATTGGGTTAGAAAGTTTCTTGTAAGGTCTAATCAGGACATATACAAGGCAATAGACTGGGCAGATATCGTTTGGCTTGAGTGGGCGAACGAAGTGGCAATAGTTGGGACGAACTATAATGGAACAAAAAATAAGAGAGTAATTATCAGATTGCACAGGTACGAAGCTTTCACAAATTATGTAAAACAGATAAATTGGAATGTTGTCGATAAATTAATACTAGTATCATCAATGATGGGGAAGGTTATAGAGTTAGTACATCCGGATGTTTACTCAAAGATAAAAGATAAAATAGAGATAATCTACAATGGCTTAGATGTTGAGAAAATTCCTTTCAAAGAACGAGAACCTGGATACAATATAGCATGGGTTGCTCATATACATTCCAGAAAGAATCCCATGTTGGCATTACAGATAATATCAGGATTGATAAAGGTAGATTCAAGATACAAACTGCATGTTGCTGGTGATTTTCAAGATAAGATGTTAGAGATTTATTTGAAATACATGGTGAAAGAGATGGGATTAGAAAGCAACGTGATTTTCTATGGATGGGTAGATGATATGGATGAATGGTGGGAGGATAAGAATTATCTACTGTCGACAAGTGTTCATGAAAGTTTCGGTTATAACATAGCAGAAGCGATGGCAAGGGGGATAAAGCCAGTTATACACAATTTCTTTGGGGCATATGAGCTATGGCCAAAAGAGAATATTTTCAACACCATTGATGAAGCTGTTGAAATGATAATATCAGGTGAATATGAATCGGAAAAGTATAGAGAGTTTGTAGAGAAGTATTCTTTGGACAAACAGATAAGACAGATTAAAGAAATCATAGGATCCATAAAACAATCCAAACATTATTATTCAGTATACAGAAAACATAATAATCTTCTCTCAGAAATGAACATATTGCTCATAACTCTTGATACTTTACGTTTCGATGAATTAGAATTGTTAAGCGTCGTTAAAAAATTTCCATTTGTGATTTTCAAAAATGTATTTACATCTGGTACGAGCACACCCTTCGCTTTCCCAGGGATATTCAATTCTGTATATTTTTCTTTTTACACACCAAGGAGATCACCAAGCTTTGTTGAAATCTTGAAAAGCTATGGGTATAAAACTTTCGGTCATAATGGTGGGAATATCCACTCTTCCGATGTTTGGGGATACGAAAAAGGTTTTGATATCTTCGATCAGAGATTCAGAGGGATATCAATCTCTGATCTTCAGAACTATTCGATCCCTTCCTGCTATGAGATCACTCAGAAATTTCTGAGATGGATTGAAAAAATTGGTGATGAATCTTTCTTTGCTTGGCTTCATTATATGGATATACATGGGAAATGGGATCATCTGACATATCTAGATGATCATGAACGAGAATTAGCTGTGATTTTGCAAAACGAAAAGAAGAAATTAGTTCTCAATGATACTGATTTAAAACAATTAAAAAAGCTAAGAAAGTCAATCATAAAACACATAAATAAGAATCTGGATGGTATTTTATCCTATCTCAGCGATAGAGAAAATCTTATGGTGGTCATAACATCTGATCATGGTGAAGAGCTGATGGAGCATGGGAACGTGGATCATCTGCCCAAACCGTATGATGAGATCATACACGTTCCATTTGCTATATACACGACTGATGGAAATTTACAAAAAGAATTGCGAGAACATGTGAATGATTTGATATCTCTCGTTGATTTTTCGACCACTTTGATTGGTATTTTAGGGATAAGAGATAATTTTGGGATAGGAATTAACTTCTTAAGAGAAAAAAGGAATTACGTGTATTCAGAAGGGTTTCGACAGCGAAATGGTTTTAGACGCGATCCAACTCGTCAAGGTGCCAGAAATTTCTCTGTAAGGACACTTAGCTGGAAATATATGATGTTGAACGGAAAGGAATCTTTTTTTGACCTTGTGAACGACCTTCAAGAGCAGAATCCATTGGTTGTCGAAGAATCAGTAAAGAAAGAGGTTAAGACCTTCATAAATCAAGAAAACAGGAAATGGCTTTTCTGGAAAGCAAAATATAAATTTTATATGATTCTTTAGCAATCCAACTGTCCTTGCTCAGATATATACATCCATTTCACATCTTTGAAAGTTTCTTTCATTTGTTTCCATTCCTCTTCTGTGTAAACGAAGACATCCACTGGCACAGGTATGTCGGAAAAATCCCACATCGTACCTCTTTTTTCAAAAGATAGATCACACCTTTCAACGATTATGACAACATCAAGGTCGCTCCCAACACCCCAGTTTCCCTCCGCATAGGACCCGAAGTATCCCACCTTCAAGATGTTCTTTTTCTCCATAGAACTTATCCA
>Ga0180301_10002877_pt1 | contig 13521 bp, 12 predicted proteins | sample GuaBasSediGuay16_FD_121797 | JGI IMG/M metagenome (GOLD analysis project Ga0180301, IMG submission 121797) | Subseafloor sediment microbial communities from Guaymas Basin, Gulf of California, Mexico - Guay16, Core 4569-2, 12-15 cm | ecosystem: Environmental > Aquatic > Marine > Hydrothermal...
AGTAAATATTAATCCTTTATATAATCAAGTACATCATCTAAAGAGGGAGTTTCAATATTATTTAATCTAAAGAAGTTCAATATGTTATTAATATCTCGAATTAGGAAGACCTCAGCCTGTGGATGGGATCTAACGACAGCCTGCCCAAAATCAAATAAAATAGGTTTACGTTTGTAGTAGAATATATTATACTCACTTAAATCGGCGTGGACTAGGCCTGCGTCATTATATAAGATCCTAACTTGACGTAAAATCTGATACAGAATATATGGAGTTAAATTATGATACTCCTTTAGAGTAGGGGCAGGCTTAAAATCCCTCCCAATAAACTCCATTACAATAATATTCTTATGCTGTATAATAGGCTTAGGAACATATACACCAGCATCATATGCAAGCTTAAGATTCTTATACTCTTTAGAGGCCCATGCATATATAAGCTTTTGAGAAGAAGAGTATATCCCATCGAATCTAGGGTCGCCTAGAATATACTTCATCCTACCCCTTCTAAACTCACTCGTCCAGGTTAAGAAGATTTTAACTGCTATAGGATTCCCATTAGAATCTACAGCAGAATATACGCGGGCCTCCTTACCAGTAGATACGACACCATAAAACTCATCTATATAGCCTTTATTCATCAAGTCATATAACGCCATTAAGGTAGTCCTGTCGAATACCTCCTCCCTAACTTCATACTCATCACTAATCTTCTCAAGCATCCTCTGCTCTCTAATATACCTCTCAATCCTCCTCTCAAGCTTCTCAAACTCCTTATCCTCATCGTACGCCATACTTCTAACCTATTACACAAGCCATTCAGGGAGGTATCCATTCTCGATAAGCCACTGCTTCTGAGCCTTAGTATATCTACCTACTATATCCCCTCTCTTATCCTCCTGAAAGCCCCATAACTCGACTAATACAGCGTCTCCAACCCTGATCCAAACCCTCTTCCTCAATTTACCTGGTATCCTACATATCCTCTCCTTACCATCTGCACACGCCACCAATACCCTATCAGCACCTAATATCCTCTTTGCAACACCGAGTATCTGACCCTCACTAGGCAGTGGAGTATCCTTCAACTCCTTCTCACTCAATACACGTCTCTTACCCATCGGTGAATCCCCTCCAGATCCAATATATTCATATTTAAGAAATGATATTTAAAATGACTTTGTATAAATCTATAGCCTCCTCGTCTCAATAAATATAGCTACCTTAACACCATATTGAGTGGCGACTGCCTCTGGGTGGATAAAATTTTCTTTGATACCTAATTCAACAGCCTTATCACCATATAATATTATCGATACAGCCTCATGCATATATCGTCTAACCTCATTCTCATTAATTAGTCTAGTGACCTTCTTATTCTTGAAATGCTCATTATCCTCAATTACATCTCTATCATATATAGTGATGAATAGGCCTAGTGGATTCCTCCTGATATAGATATAGAACTCCATGTCACTTGATTGGTGGGACCGGCGATTCAGCTCCACAGATATCACACTTCAATGTAAGGAACTTCTGAACCTTAATTAGACGGGTATCATATCCACCGCATACGGGGCACCTCACATACCTCTTCACAAAATATTCTATAGTACTTTCAATAGCCTGCTCATCAATCTTAGCTAGGAATACAAGCCTATCCCCGCTTGGTGCTGAGGGTGCAGCCAACTCCCTACTAAGGAACTTTCTAAGTAGATTAGGGTCTCTATTTAAGTACTCTGCGATCTCCTTGAAGTTCATTATTATAGTCCTACTCTTACCCTGGTAAAATATATGTGGCCTAGGCATCCTAAACCTACTCTCAACCTTGACACTCTTTTCAGGAAGCTTGCTATATGCCTCCTCAAGCATTTTATAATATGTATCTTCAGTACTTAAGTCACGTCCAGACATATGTACAACCTCTTTACCTCTAATAAAGAGTATATGCATAAATATAAATCAAGATGGATATTTGAAACCATGGGAATTAAATATATGTAATGTATAGGGTTGGAGTGATAGGTGGATCAGGCTTCGAGACCTTAATTAGTGGGGGGAGTAGGAAGAGGGATTCAGGTAGATACGGCACGGTCGAGTATATCGAGGGTTACATAAAAGGTGTTGAAACGATATTTATACCTAGACATGGATTTAAGCATGAGTATCCACCCCATAAAATACCTTTTAAAGCTATGATAAATCTATTGAATAAGCTTGATGTCGATAGGGTTATAGGGGTAAGTGCGGTAGGTAGTCTAAGAGAGGACCTTTCACCAGGCTCTATAGCGATACCCATCCAATTAATAGATTATACAATTAGGAGGGATACATTCTATGAGGACCATCCATTCCACGTAGATGTATCTAGACCATACTGCAGGGCATTGACTAGGATCCTACTGGATAAGGCTGGAGAGCTTGGGATCAAAGTGGAGTATGGATTGGCATATGTAGCTACTGAAGGACCTAGATTCGAGACTCCATCTGAGATTAGGATGTTCAAGGTGCTTGGAGGGGATTTAGTGGGTATGACTAACATACCTGAAGCCGTTTTAGCTAGGGAGGCCGGGATGCATTATGCATTAATCACCTTAGTGACAAACTATGCAGCGGGTATGCAGGATTTGGTTAATATGGATGAAGTATATAAGATATCGAAGATGCGTGAGAAGGATATATTTAGATTGGTTGAAGAATCCATCCAAGTTATATCATCATCTAATTTAGATGATGAATGCACTAGATTTAGAGAGAGGTTTAGGGAGGTGTCTAGATGATCATTAAGAACGGATGGATCGTAGTAGATTATATAAGGAATTACCGTGACGGAGCAGTAGTAGTTGAGGATGATAGGATCGTTGATGTAGGCCCTACTGAAGACGTATTAAGGAGACACTCTGGGGCAGGGCATGACGTTATAGATGCTAGAGGTAAGATTGTTATACCAGGTTTAGTCAATAGCCATACACATATTTCAATGACTCTATTGAGAGGTTATGCAGACGACCTCCCACTCCAGGAGTGGCTTGAGAAATGGATATGGCCCTTCGAGGCTAATTTAGGTGGTGAAGACATCGAGCTAGGAGCTTTATTAGGAGCCTTAGAATCTATTAGATTCGGTACAACCACAGTCTATTCGATGTACCACTATCACCCCGACCATAACGAGGCTTCTGGACTGATTAAGGCTGGTTTAAGGGGGGTTATAGGTATAGCAATATTCCACTGGAGTAGGGAGGAGAATATAAAGATGTTCTGGGATGCCATGGAAAAATGGCATGGTAAAGACGATTTGATAAAGGTTTCACTAGGGCCTCATGCACCATATACTGTGGATCCAGATACTTGGATGATCCTACCAGAGATCTTGAATGAGGCTAATGAGAAGTATGGCGATAGAGGAAGGGTGATTATATCCAGTCATATAGCTGAGGATTGGAGGGAGAATAAGTTGATTAAAGATAAGTTTAATGTTGATATACCTGGTGATAGTATATTCAGATATCTCGAGAAGTTTAATATCTTATCTAAAGACTTCCTCGCGGCACACTGTATACATCTAAATCAGACAGACCTTGATTTAATACATAAGTATGGCGTTGGAGTCGCCCATAATCCGGTTGCGAATTTAAAGCTTGGGATGGGGTTCGCAGATACGCCTAAGATGCTTGATAAGGGTATTAGGGTAAGCTTAGGCACGGATGGACCAGCGTCAAATAACACGTTAGACGTGTTTGAGACGATGAAATTCGCTGCATTAATAAATAAACCTGTAAAGAGAGACCCGAGTGTAACACCTGCAAACATCATATTTAGAATGGCTACTGAATATGGTGCATTAAACCTAGGCTATAATGATCTAGGTGTATTGAACCCCGGATATAAGGCTGATATAGTGATACTGGATAGGAGGAGGCCTCACTTAACACCAGTATATGACATATATAGTCACTTGGTATACGCGGTTAGGAGCATGGACGTCGAGACAGTGATTATAAATGGGAAGATAGTATATGATAATGGATTTATAAATACAGCCATAGACGACGTTATAAATAAGGTTGAGAATAGAGTATATAAGCTGCTGGAGAAGGTGGGGAGGAGTGACTAGCATAATTAAACACCCCGAGAAGTGGAGGGAGGGTAAGGAGCAAGTTGAATGGGCATATCATCATATGCCTGCTATAAAGATGATATATGAAGATTATAAAGATGTAAAGCCTTTTAAAGGATATAAAATTACGTTATGTCTACATATCACTAAGGAGACAGGGGTATTCGCGAAGACTCTAAAGGATTTAGGCGCCGAAATATCATTGACGGCTTCGAACCCATTATCTACGCAGGATGATGTAGCTGCATATCTAGCTAGGGAGGGGATAAATGTATTTGGATGGAGAGGCGAGTCCAGCGAAGAATATTATCAGATGATGCATACAGCACTTGACTTAGAGCCTAATCTAGTTGTCGACGATGGCGGAGATCTACATAGCCTTATACATAGTGAGAGAAGGGAGTTGACTATAAATATATTTGGAGGGACTGAAGAGACTACCACAGGGGTTATAAGGCTCAAAGCTATGGAGAGGGAGGGAGTGCTACAATATCCAGTTATAGCAGTTAATGATACACCTACTAAGAGGATATTCGATAATAAATACGGCTCCGGACAGAGTACTATAGACGGTATTCTAAGGGCTACATCAATATTAATCGCTGGAAAGACGGTTGTAGTAGCTGGATATGGATATGTGGGACGTGGAGTTGCTTTAAGGGCTAGGGGGTTAGGGGCTAAGGTTATTGTTACCGAGGTAGATCCAGTCAAGGCTATCGAGGCACATCTAGATGGGTTTATGGTTATGCCCATGTCAAAAGCGGCTGAAGTAGGTGATATATTCATTACATGTACTGGTATGAGAGATGTGATTAGAAGGGAGCATATGGAGAGGATGAAGGATGGAGTTATACTAGCTAATGCAGGGCACTTCAATGTAGAGATCAATTTAAAGGATTTAGAGGATCTAAGTGTAGGTAAGGAGAGAATTAGGAAGTATGTCGATAAATATATGCTTAGGGATGGAAGGAGGATCTATTTGATTGGGGAGGGTAGGCTAGTTAATCTAGTCGCGGCGGAGGGACATCCGCCTGATGTAATGATGAATAGCTTTGCGAACCAGCTTCTAAGCCTACTATATATTATAGAGAATAGGGATAAACTTGAGAAGAAGGTTTATCAAGTACCTAAGGAGATTGATGAGAAGGTCGCTAGATATACTTTAAAGGGCTGGAATCTCGAGATCGATGAATTAACTGAAGACCAAAAGAGGTATTGGGAGAGCTGGAGGCTCTAGCGGTATATATCTGCAATAGCCTTAGAAGCAGCTGCCGATATACCCTCCTTAAACCTTTCTGCAAGCATCTTATAACTATTTATAATATCTTCGTTTAGAGACGGCTTAACCTTCTCGAGAGCCTTTAGGAAATGCCTCATATAAACCTTATCAAAGTTTATATTCTCCCTAACAGCATTCAACCCGGCTTCAATCACTACAGCCTCGATATCAGCTCCAGTATAGTATTCAGTTAGCCTAGCGAGCTCTCTAAGATCGACATCGTCAGCCAAAGGCATCTTCCTAGTATGAATCTTAAATATCTCGTACCTAGCCTCCTCGTCTGGCGGGGGTACGAATATGATCTTATCGAATCTACCGGGCCTCAGTAACGCTGGATCAAGTATATCAGGCCTATTCGTCGCGGCGATTACAACGACGTCTTTAGTCCTCTCCAATCCATCCATCTCACTAAGAAGCTGGTTAACTATACGTTCAGTGACTCCACTATCCCCATACCCCATTCCTCTCCTAGGTGCTATCGAATCGATCTCATCGAAGAATATCACTGTAGGCGCGGACATCCTAGCCTTCCTAAATATCTCTCTGACAGCCTTCTCAGACTCTCCAACCCATTTACTGAGGATCTCAGGACCCTTCACAGCTATGAAATTCGCCTCACTCTCCGTGGCTACAGCCTTGGCTAGTAGGGTCTTACCAGTGCCGGGTGGACCATATAATAGTATACCCTTTGGATGCCTTATACCGAGCTTCTCAAATACCTCTGGATGCTTCAATGGAAGCTCTACAGCCTCCCTAATCTCCCTCTTAACATCCTCTAAACCACCTATATCATCCCAATGCACCTCAGGAATCTCTATCATGATCTCACGCAATGCAGATGGCTGTAGACCCTTTAGAGCTTCATAGAAGTCATCCATCGTAACCTTAATCTTCTGGAGAACCTCGGTGGGTATAGTCTCCTCACTCTTCTCAATCTCAGGTAGGAAGCGTCTCAATGCATTCATGGCAGCCTCCCTAGCCAATGCAGCTAAGTCGGCACCTACAAATCCATGTGTAATTTCAGCAAGCTTATCGAGGTCAACGCCCTCAGCAAGAGGCATATTCCTAGTATGTATCTGGAGAATCTCCTTCCTACCCTTCTTATTAGGTACACCAATATAAATCTCCCTATCGAATCTACCGGGCCTCCTCAATGCAGGGTCTAGAGCCTCAGGCCTATTGGTAGCGGCTATCACAATAACGTCTCCACGGGTCTCGAGGCCATCCATCAAGCTGAGTAGCTGTGCAACAACCCTCTTCTCAACCTCGCCCACGACCTCACCACGTTTAGGTGCGATAGCATCAATCTCATCAATAAATATTATGCTAGGCGCATTCTCCTCAGCCTCCTTAAACACCTGCCTAAGCCTGGCCTCAGACTCACCGTACCATTTACTGTTATGCATAATATGTCCATATCCTGTGATGAATATCGATGATGATGTACCAAAGTCATATAACGTCATATCCCTATCAATAAACTCTACCTCCTTAACCTCATCTAGGAATATTCTTCTATCTGCGATAGCCTCTATCAACTTAATTAAAACCATATCATCATGGCTCAGGCTATTAATATTCTCCACCAAGTACTTTAAAATCCTCTTTAAAGCTGTATAAGTAGGCCTCCTCCTTAGATTTAGATAAGGCTCTATAAGATATTTATCTCCATATTTTACATTATACTTCCTATATAATCCCTTTAACACCTTCATAACAGCATCGGGTACGTACTCGAAGCTCCTCTTAGAACCCGGTATCTCAATATATTTAAGCCCTAGTTTATCGAGGAAGCTTGCGAAAATCTCTAGATTATACTTTCCTCTCAATACAAGCTTATACATTCTACTCAACTTACTAGTATGCTTATACGGACCCTCTAGTATAATCCCCCTCGAGAACCCTATCTCCTTAATCAGCTTCAGAGCATTATAGTCTGTACTATAGATTACAATTGAGTGGCTGTATACTGTGCCGTCAGTCAATATAAGGCCTAGTAGAAATGCTATATATACATCTGCATTAGATCTTGCGAGCCAGTCTTGTAGGAAACGTATATATGATTTTCTACCTATGTTAAAGCCGAGATACTTCAGCAGCCCCGTAACATATTTGGAATATATGAAAACTCTGTCTCCCCTCTCACTAAACTTTTTCCCGAATACTTTAGCCACATACTCCTTAAATAACTCCCTTACTCTCGAGTCTTTACTTGCAAATATAACTCCATCCCTACCTACATAACCATCTCCAGCTATTAAACCGAGGGTGAACGCTAGGTTAGTATCTAACTTCCTGATATATCCTGGATAATCTATATCCGGATTCTCCACACTGTCTATCCTAGCTGCGACTATATAATCTTTACCTAAATTTAGATCTCCAGGTTTCTTCCAGCTTAATCCATCTTCAGAGAAGGTTAGGAGGGGATGGTTACTCGATATCCTATATTCCCCATTCCCCAACTTCACTTTATAATAACCTGGAACATGTACTTCAGTAACCTCTAAAAGCCTAGTTGGTGAAGGTCTGAATGACGGGTTTGAAAGCCCTGCTAAATATCCGTTTCCCTTATATGATACATGGTTAGATCCTTCACCGACCTTATCACCCCTCGAGAATTTAAATACTTCCTTAGCCTTCACAATCTTATTATTATATATCACATATGTTTCTCCATCGATACACATGATCTCCGGGCCGTTTATAGCTATGAAATGAGCCCCGCTCTCATTGGCGACAGCCTTAGCGAGGAGAGTCTTACCAGTGCCGGGTGGACCATATAGTAAGACTCCCTTAGGAGGCTCTATACCTAGATGCCTAAATACCTCTGGATGCTTTAGAGGAAGTTCTACAAGCTCCCTAATCCTCTGGATCTCCTTATCCAATCCACCTATATCCTCATATGTAACTTTAGGTATCTTCCTCTCAAGCTCCTTAACAGGCTCTCTACTAATCTCCACTTCAGTCCTATCAGTGATTATACCATATGGACCCGGTATAACGTGTGTAACAACCATCTCGAGAGGCTGGCCCAATACAGGGATTACAACCACATCCCCACGCATTACAGGCATGTTTATAAGCCTCTCACGTGCATAATCCACGAAATCGGGCCCGAATCTAATCGGTGTGGTCGGTGCGAGCCTAAGCCTCATAACCTCTTTAGCATCTATACGCCTGACCCTAACCGCATCACCTAGTCTAACACCTGCATTCCTCCTAATATATTTATCGATCCATATATAACCCTCATACTCCTGCCTAGATGGCCATACCCTAGCTACAGTTGATTTAGACCCTGAGATCTCTATTAAATCGCCTATCTCAACTCCCAGACGCTCTCGATCCACAGTGGATAGCCTAGCCCTACCACTACCTACGTCCCTTCTCTCACCCTCCTCAACCCTGAGTATAATGAATTTACTGGACATCCTACTACACCAAGAAAAAATTCATATGGGCAGATATTTAAATTTTATGAAAAAATAAAATATAAATTTTTAAAAAATAGATTTTATATTTTTCATATTTCTGAAAACCAATTTTCACCTTTATAAGAAAACCCGGGGTTAAAAATTATATATGAAGAAGGTTTTTGATGGTAGGAAGTTCGATGTATATGCAGGTGAGTATAGGCTTCCAAATAATGTGACCGTATATAGAGAGTATGTAGATTTTGGGGAGTCTGTAGCTATCCTGCCTATTAGAGACGACGAGATTCTATTGATTAAACAGTATAGGATGCCTATTAAAAAGTGGATATACGAAGTCCCGGCTGGTACCCTTGAGAAAGGCGAGGACCCGAGGGATTGTGCTGTGAGGGAGATGATTGAAGAGACGGGGTATAAGCCTCGGGAGATTATACATTTATTTAACATGTATATATCCCCAGGCTATTCAAATGAGTATATGCATGTATATCTAGCTAGGGACCTCGAGTATGTTGGTGCTAAGCCGGAGAGAGGTGAGTTGATTAGTATCGATTGGGTTAGACTCGATAGGGCTTTAGACCTTATTAGAGAGAACTCTATTGAGGATGGCAAGAGTATAGCAGCTATACTATATTACATCGCATTCTACCGTAGATGAATTACATTACTTTGCATAGCGTTCTCCATACTTGACTATATAGTCTATTAAAGCATCTAAGTCTGCTGATAGTAGGATCATATACTTATCACCAGCTCCAGCATATATAGCGACCCTCCCCCCAACATCAATTAATCCAGTTGGGAATACTACATACGGTATATCAACAGGGTATTCGTCGCTACCCTCATACTCCCATGGCTTATTAGGTATGTAGATTGGTAATTTAGTCCTATACAATACTATACGAGGGTCATTTATATCTAGTAATGCGGCTGAGACTGAGTAACCTCTTACAATAGGCTTATCCAACCCATATAACTTGGTTATACTCTTATCTATATAGCCTACTGAATGATATATGAGGAGCCACCCCTCCTTAGTGGCTATTGGAGGGGGGCCTGCACCGATCTTCTCATCCTCATGAGGATATTCACCAGCCTTCAATAGTATATTCCTACCTCTATTCCTATAGATCTCGAGCCATTCACTCCTGAATACCCTCGGATTATAAAGCTGCTCAATCCCATACTTAAGGCTATCTATATGGATATTTGGGTGGAACCTGAATATCATATATAGTCTGCCATCGATATACTCTGGAAATATGACTGCATTCCTAGAATCAAATTCATCTATAATACCACGGTATCTAATGTCTCTAAAGTCCTTCGTCGTGTAGATCGCTATCCTATCCCCTCCAGACCCCATGAATGGAGGTATCTTCTTACCGCATCCAATTAATATATACTCCTCCTCAAGGAAGTTGATTATCCTAATATCTTCGATACCATATTTAAAATCCCCGTCTCCAGACTCCTTTAAAATAATGCTGTCCCTAGGCTTAAAGTGGACTCCATCCATACTCTCCAGGATATAGACCCTCGAGATATACTCCTCCATGTAGTATCTCGTGATGCCTAGTGTGGAGTTATAGTGACTCTTCCTAATATACTCCTTATGACACCTTGGTGCGAGGATTATCTTATTACCATATATAGTCGCACCGCCATTGAATACGGCCCCAATATACTTAACCCCCTCAACACTCCATACTAAATCCAGGTCCTCAGGCCTTATAATCGGATTACCCTTATATGAAGATAGCTTAAAGATGTATTCTCCATCCTTATACTTAACGAGGGAACCAGGCTCAAGAACTTCACGGAGCGATTCAATCGCCATTTAACCACCAGTCAACTCCTTAAATAATAGATATACTCCTTAGCTATAACTTTAAAACCCAGAAAATTTAAAATATATTTTATACTACCATAGGTAAGGAGTATAAATAATTTATCTATCCCGAGTTGAGAGCCCTAGCCATAACTTCTGTAGAGACTGTTTAATATATTGAGAGATTGCATCAAATCGATATGCCACATATGTATTAACATCAGCAGCTAATCTCGCTATACCTAATTGTATAGCCTTCGATACACTCCTACCTAGTCTCCGACGCTATTATAACTGGTATATTACCTAGTTTAAGAGCCCTTTTAAAGGCTACTTTAACACATCAACTGTATTAGTCTCCCCCTATATTTATAGGGGGATATCTTTGATTCTATTACATGTGACACCCTCACATCAAAATTAAGATATCAGAGACGTATCTAAAAATACTGTAATTTTAAGTCTAGCTAAGGAATGTTTAATTTAAGTTTCTATACTAGTTTTTTAAACAATTTGAGATATTCTTCCGCGATAGCCCTAGCATTCCTCTTCTCTAGAAACTTCTTCACAGGGGTATCGTCAAAACCCTCATTAAATAGTTTAATGAGTTTATCCTTTAAGTCGTTAGGATCCCTATACTTAATTATCTCTTCTCCATGTTTCTCGACGAAATTACATTCGCTAAATAATATTGGACACCCCGAGCCTAATGTCAGGCATACCGAGCTGGATAATACACCCCTATACTTACTGGATTCTCTATAGAAGATTAGGGCATCTGATGCATATAGATACTCATATAAGAGATCAAGCGGAAGTGCCATTATATTAACCTCTATAAAGTCGTACCTATCCCTAAGCTTTATAATCTCCCTATCCTCAGAACCTGGATTCACGAATATAAGATATTTAAGTGAATATACTTTATTTACTTCGGCTATAGCGGGTAGAATCTTAATCAAGTCACCCGGTCTAAATCCATATGACATTATAATCTTATATTCCTTGGGGAGGTTGAGCCTATCCCTAGCCTTATCCTTGTCACCCGGTTTGTATGGGTGGCATGGATATGGAATTATATGTATCTTCTCCCTAGGAAAGTATCTACCTATATATTCCACGTATCTCTCATCGAAACATACTATTGCATCCCAGTCAAATAGATAGTATAATGGATCTTTAGATGGGGCGCCTTCATGTACAACCATTATAGTCTTAGCCTTATCCTTAATGATAGGGTACAATTCATATAGCTCGAGTGTGGGGAGACGCTCAACATTCTCAGCTATGAAAATATCATAGTCTTCGTCTATTAATGGATTAGGGTCAAAGTAATATGCTCTAGTAATAGGTATAACTCGATCCACTGAAAAATGTCTAATGACATAATCTTCATCAACCTGATTAGTAGGCCTCGCATCAGGATGTTCAATAGCTGAAAAGACCTTAATCTCATAACCCATGTTAACAAGCTCCCTACCAATCAGCTCTGCATGGATCGAGGGGCCGTTAGCCGCATTCCATAGTGTCATGAAACCAATCTTCATACATAAAACGATAATATATTGATTATATTAAAAATCTGGAATTAAACATATACATTTCTTAAAATATATCTTTAGATATATCTAGAGATATATGTTCAAGGATATTATGCAGGTTAGGGGGTTATTCAAGTATCTTGTATTATATACTTTGAAGGACTCCGGATTACATGGATATGGAATTATACAGAGGATGTCTGAGTTGTTTGGTGGGGAGTATACACCGAGTCCGGGTGTAATATATCCTACTCTACAGCTTCTGGAGGATTCGGATCTAGTGTATTCTGTTAAGGAGGGTAGGAAGACTATATATTACATTACTGAGAAAGGTTTAAGTGAGCTCGAGGGTAATATGGATAGGGTTGAGGAGATTATGAACATCATTAGGAGGAGGAGAAGGGTTTTAGAGGAGTTGGGTGGGTATGAGTTGATGAGTATATTCAGGGATCTAATGACATATTACCCGATTCTAAATGATGAGAAGAAGAGGATGATTAGGGAGGCTACCAGGGAGTTTAGAAATAATATAATTAGGATCTTAAGGGGTGATTATCGTGAGTGAATATGCCATAGTAGTTAATAATCTAGTTAAGAAGTTCGGTGATTTAACTGCTGTGGACCACATTAGTTTTAAGGTTGAGTATGGTGAGATATTCGGTTTCCTAGGGCCTAATGGAGCTGGTAAGACTACGACTATAAATGTATTAGTGACTCTGATGAAGCCTACTAGCGGAGAGGCTTATGTAAACGGCTTTAACGTTGTTAAGGAGCCTATCAAGGTTAGGAAGAGTATAGGCATAGTGTTCCAGGACACTACAGTCGATAGGAACTTGACTGGATGGGAGAATCTATACATACATGGATTAATATATGGTATGAAGGGTGGAGAGCTTGAGGATAGGATTGATGAGGCCCTCAAATTCGTTGATCTACATAGGTTTAGGAATGTCGTGGTCAAGAACTATAGTGGAGGGATGATTAGGAGGCTTGAGATAGCTAGGGCGTTGATACATAGACCTAAAATCCTATTCCTAGATGAACCTACATTAGGGTTAGATCCACAGACACGTGCAAAGATATGGGATTACATAATGAATTTAAGGAATGAATATAATGTAACGATATTCCTAACAACACATTATATGGATGAAGCTGATCAACTATGTGATAGGGTCGCTATTATAGACCATGGTAGGATAATAGCCCTCGACACCCCAGATAATCTAAAAAGTAGTATTGGTAAGGACTTAGTATATGTAAAGCCTATGGATAATATAGATAATACCCTACTGAATAAGCTGTTAGATAATAAC
>Ga0180301_10002880_pt1 | contig 13492 bp, 13 predicted proteins | sample GuaBasSediGuay16_FD_121797 | JGI IMG/M metagenome (GOLD analysis project Ga0180301, IMG submission 121797) | Subseafloor sediment microbial communities from Guaymas Basin, Gulf of California, Mexico - Guay16, Core 4569-2, 12-15 cm | ecosystem: Environmental > Aquatic > Marine > Hydrothermal...
ATCAGACTCAGCTAACATCTCACCCACCTTTTTCAACTTTTTACCCCGGGAATCTCTTATTTTATAAAGATTATCCACATAGGTAAAATCTATAAGCAGCTGAGAGACGTAGAGAACAATGTAAGGGTCACACAATCCAACATACTCATAGAAGCTGCGCTCTGTCAGAGCAGTAAATAGTATGCTTAAAGGATGTGTTTTTGGAATAGTTTTTGTCATACGAAACACCTTTCAAAGATAATTTTTTATTAACTTCTCTACCGTTGAGTAAGAAAAACCTCGAGAAGAGAGAAATCTTAATATCCTTGAGAGTTGCTTTAATTTCTCCTTTTTGTCTAAGTTTACCTTAAGAGGCAAATATCCCTTTCTCTCTAAAATCTCCAGTGCCATTTTTTCCTCATCAATCCGAGAAAAGATAGTATTAAGGGTGTTAGTTATAATCTCCTCTTCCACTCCCTTTTTTCTTAGTTCCTGTTCCACTCTTTTTCTTGAAAAACCCTTTTTAATACTATAATTAGCCCACTCTTTGGCAAATTTTTGATCGTCAAGTAAATTTTTCTCTTTCAAATAACAAATTACCTCCTCAATCACCTCCTCATCGTAATTTTTTTCTTTTAATTTTTTTACAATCTCATTTTTGCTCCTATCCCTATAACCTAAAAGGTAAAGGGCATACTCTTTACCTTTCTCCAGATTTTTTTTACAATCCTCATCCATTTTTCTATGAAAACCTGCTTAAAGACTCCTTTACCAATCGGGCATCTCTTGCTCTACTGAGAGCATCTTCTTTACTAATTAACCTTTTCTTAACAAGATTTATAAGAGACTGATCCATTGTCTGCATACCTACCTGAGAGCCTGTTTGCATGGTATTATAGAGCTGATGGGTCTTACCAGAACGGATAAGATTGCTAACAGCCGGGGTACTGATTAACAGTTCCACAGCTGGAATTCTGCCGGTATTGTCCATTCTGGGAATTAAAATCTGAGCAATAATAGCTATCAGAGTTGTAGAAAGCTGCAGTCTTATTTGAGGTTGCTGATAAGGAGGAAAAACATCAACTATTCTATCTATTGCACCTGGAGCATTGGGAGTATGGAGAGTAGCCATAACTAAATGCCCTGTTTCTGCTGCAGTTATGGCAGTAGAAATTGTCTCAAGGTCTCTCATCTCGCCGATCATTATCACATCAGGATCCTGCCTCAAACAGTACTTAAGCGAATTGGCAAAAGAAACAGTATCTCCACCTACCTCTCTTTGTTCCACTATACCCTTTTTATGAGAATGAAGGTACTCTATAGGATCCTCTATTATTACAATATGCACAGGTTTAGTTTGATTAATAATATTGATCATTGAAGCAAGAGTAGTTGATTTACCACTTCCTGTTGGTCCGGTTACCAGTATTAGCCCTTTGTCCTTCAAGCACAACTGTCCAATAATTGGAGGAAGGTTAAGCTCCTCCAGAGAAGGAATACGGTAAGGGATAAGTCTAATGGCTGCAGCTATTGAGCCCCTTTGATAGTGAACATTTATCCTGAACCTCCCCACTCCAGAAATTCCATAGGAAAAGTCCAGATCTTTCTCCCTTTCAAAGGTAACTCTTTGCTTTTCTTCCATTAAAGGGTAAACAAGAGACTTAATTTTCTCTGAGCTAAGCACATCCCTATCAAGAAATCTTAACTCTCCATTTATCCGAAAAGCAGGAGGAACACCAGAAACAAGGTGCAGATCAGATGCCTCTTTCTCTTTCATCTTTCTTAGCAGAGAATCCATATCCATCATCTTTTCTTCTCCAGAAATTTTTAAACAGTCCTTTTTCTGTCATATAATTTTGAATTAAAAAAAATACACCGATCCCCATTATTATATCCCCTACACTTAAAACACGGGGACGAGGATAAGGTGGAGGAAGGGGGATAATATCGGCTAAAAATTTTAATCTGGTCTTAGGATTCATTAAAGTATGGATTATATAAGTTTTACTTTGAAGCAAGGGGAGCAAATACGCCATTCCTGCTTTCTTTAAAGCTTCCAGAGAAACAGGCATATGACCACCATTAGCAACAATAACCATAAAATTAGTAATAATACCTAATCCAAATACCAACATTTCTTTTATATGTCTATTATACCATATACTCACCAACAATAAAATATACGAAAATACATATAAGTAAACCCCCCATTTCTGCACCCAGATAGATCCACTTTCTCCTGCTCTGACAAGTATATACTGAATACCAAAGGAAATAACTATTAACTCAGCCCTTTTAAGATCAATCTCGGCTAATCTTTTAAACCTCCCCCCTCGTAAAAAAGCAATGATAACGGAAACTATTAGAACATCAAGTAGCATTTCTACCAATCACTCTTAAAAAAGCTTCTACCACCTTTTTATCAAATTGTTTTCCCGCATTCCTTTTAAGCTCAGCTATAGCTTCTTCCTTTGACATAGCCTCGCGGTAAGGCCTGCGGGACACCATAGCATCATAAGCATCAACAACAGCAATAATTCTACTTCCAATGGGAATCTCTTCCCCTTTAAGCCCATTAGGATAACCGGTCCCATTGTATCTTTCATGATGATGATAGACAAGTTTAGAAGTTTCGGAAAATGAATTTATCTGAGTTAATATTTCAGCTCCAATAACCGAGTGCTTTTTAATCTCTTCCCACTCTTCCCTGGTTAAGGGACCATTTTTCGACAAAATCCTATCACTTACACCAATCTTACCGATATCGTGCAAAATGGTAGCATACCTTATTCTCTCTGATTCATAAATGGAAAGACCCAATTCCCTTGCTGTAGCAACAGCATATTCTGCCATTCTTCTTGAGTGTTTCTCTGTATAAGGGTCTCTTGCCTCCACTGCTGTTGCCAGGGCTTGAATAATACTAATATGCTCCCTTTCCATCTCTATATGGAGTCTATAAGCCCAGTATGCGATAAATAAAGGTAGCATTACAAAGATTACAGCCCACCAGCTAATCTGCCTGTAAATAACAGCCATTAAAAATCCAAGAGGAGTTTGGGCAAGATAATTGGGAGTGACCCAGCGAAAATTATTTGACCACATATCGATTATAGAGGTACCTTTCTGTAAGGCAAGAATTGTTGAAACGGTAAATGAATTAATTGCAAAAAAAACCAAAGCGGCAAGCCCTATTGGAATAATATGAGCAGAGGAGACGTTTTTTATAATAATTCCTCCTGTATATGTGTAAACCAACCAGGCACCTGATGTGGAGATAACAGACTCTCCCAAATCAAATAACATCCTCCTTACATCGGTTTTTTTTCCTTTTTTTAACTCAGTTAAACTTCCACAGGCAGCAACCCACACTCCTACTATAGGTCCCTGCGTTAAAAGAGTAGCATAAATGACAGGGAAACCTAAGGTAACAGACCCTCCATATGGAAGGGAAACAGAGAAGGACTCGGCGATGAGAATTAAAACCATCCAGAAAATAAAGCCCTTCTCCATCTCCCAGTTTAAAGTTCCCCCCCAACTCCAAAAGATCAAAAGTGCAATCCCAATTCCTGTTACAAGAGCTATATAAAAAGAAACCCTTCTTGTCCTGCTTCTCAAACTATTCTCCTGCGAGTACTGCTCCGGAATTTTTTCCTCTTCCAATTATTTTTAGCCTCCCCATCTGATATGAGCTCCTCCTGCCAGTAAAAGGGTGGTAAGGACAAACAAAATCTTGATAAGCTTGGCTTTCATTTTTTTCACCTCCTTTTATTTTTCGGTTTTTTTTAAAACAGCTTTAGCCTCCCCATCTGATATGAGCTCCTCCTGCCAGTAAAAGGGTGGTAAGGACAAACAAAATCTTGATAAGCTTGGCTTTCATTTTTTTCACCTCCTTTTATTTTTTTACCCTATAAATATAAACTAATTATTTAAATTAATCAAGTGGAATTTTATAAAATGCTTTAATTTTGTACTGGACTGGATTTAGCTGGTTGGCTAAAATACCGGGGAGGTATCAATATGAAAACTCATCAATAAAATTTAATGCCCAATTGGATAATTTCTCTGCATCTTCAGGATCCTTAGCCTCACCTATTATTCGCACAACAGGTTCTGTTCCTGATTTTCTCATATGAACCCATCCTTCATTAAACCAGATCTTTACACCATCGGTGAAATCAACCCTGTTTGAACTAAATCTCTTTAATAAATCTTCTCTTAATTTATCCAGGTTAACTTTATAGCTTTTCACCTTGTTTTTAAACCTGTAGTATCTTGGCAGTTTATCAACAATCGATGAGATAGGCTCTTTTTCCTCAGCCATATAATTTAACAAAAGTGCAAGTGCCATAACGCCATCTCTGGCATAGTTAATTAAAGGAAAAATAACACCGCCATTTCCCTCTCCTCCTATTACTGCTCCGCAATCCATCATACAGCGAGATACGTGTATATCTCCGACTCTGGTTCGTTTAACCGGGCAATTGAACTGCTCTGCTATATCATCTATCATCTGAGAGGTACATACATTAGTCACTACCAGACCAGGGGATTTTTGAAGCACAAATTTTGTGACCAATGCTAAAGTGTATTCCTCGGAAATTGCCCTTCCTCCTTCCACAACCAAAGCTAACCTATCTGCGTCAATATCATGGGCAAAACCTATATCAGCCTCATAATCCTTTACCGCCCTGCATAACTGCTGAAGATTATCAGGAATGGGTTCCGGAAGATGAGGAAAATAACCGCTGGTATTGCAGTTAATTTTAAAAGTCTTGCATCCAAGTCTCTCAAGCAAAACAGGACTTATAACAGATCCTGCACCATTACAGGCATCAATAACTACTTTAAATTTCTTATCCTTTATTTTATCAACATCCACCAATTCCACAATTCTATCAATGTGATACTCAACAGCAGTATCATCCCTGTAAACCTTACCAATTCCATTCCACCTGGACCATTTAATTCTCCTTTCCCTGTATACCTTCACCAGCTCCTCACCTTCCTCTGGGAAGAGAAAAAGACCATCACTGCGCACAAACTTCAGTGCATTCCACTCTGCGGGATTATGACTTCCGGTTATAACCACACCTCCATTTGCCTCACTCTTCCTCACCATAAGCTGTACAGAGGGAGTGGGGCATATACCAAGGTCAACGACCTCACATCCTGTTGATAAGAGAGCACTGATAACCGCATATTTAAACATCTCATTAGAGGTACGCGTATCATAACCAACTAAAATTTTCCCTTTTCTTATTTCACCAAAAGCAGCAGCTAATCCTACCACTATCTCGGGTACAAGGCCTTCTCCCACTATTCCTCTAACACCTGAGGCACTGATAATGAGGGAATTATTCTTTTCTATCACCTCTTATCCTCTCCCAGGCTTTCTCAGCTGCCACTTTTTCTGCTTTTTTCTTACTATAACCCCATCCTTCTCCCACTGTTTTGCCATTAATTTTAACCTTAACCCAGAACATCTTTTTATGATTGGGACCTTTTTCCTTAACCAGCTGGTATTTAGGAAGTTTTTTATACACCGATTGAGTGTATTCCTGCAGCAAGGACTTAAAGTCCTTCACCCCGCTTAAAATATCTTTTCCCTCTATAAACGAACCGATAATAAATTTTCTGGCAGCTTTTAACCCCCTATCAAGATAAATTGATGCAATCACCGCCTCATAAGCATCAGCCAATATAGCATCTTGATTTTTTATCTCCTCCTGATCCTTGCCAACTAAAAGATAATCACCCAGATTTATTTCACGTGCCTGCTGGGCCAGATTTTCCTCTGAGACAATTGCACTTCTCAGTCGGGAAAGATCACCCTCATCCAGCTCAGGATACTTTTTAAAAAGATAATCAGCTATAACTAATTCCAAAACAGCATCACCAAGAAATTCCATTCTCTCATTATTACCAACATCCTCCTCTCCCACTGAATTAGCATAGGATGAATGGATAAGAGCTTTATTTAAAAGCTTTATATTCTTCCATTCCATTCCCACTATAGCTTGAAATTTTCTTAAATTTTCAATTCGAGAAATTGAAAGTTCCATTTACATCTTGTCCTATCACAGTTCAATTAAAGAGTATTTTTATCTCTCATTCAAAGCTTTTAATTACGATCGTCGCATTATGCCCTCCAAAACCCATTGAATTCGACATGGCAATCCTTACATCAACTTCTCTTGCTTCATTTGGAACATAATCAAGATCGCAATCAGGATCAGGAAACTCATAATTAATGGTAGGAGGAACTCTTTTTCTCTGGATGGCGAGAATACAGGCAATAGCCTCTACTCCACCTGTAGCTCCAAGTAAATGGCCGGTCATAGATTTTGTAGAACTAACGGGAATCTCATAGGCTCTATCTTTAAAAAGATCCTTAATTGATTTGGTCTCCACCCTGTCATTTAAAGGAGTGGATGTTCCATGGGCATTTATATAGTCTACATCCTGCAGGTTAACCTTAGCATCTTTAAGAGCATTCTCCATTGCTATTCGAATTCCCCTTCCATCTGCAACTGGTTGAGTGATGTGATAGGCATCACTACTCATACCAAATCCTATTACCTCCGCCCATATATTGGCCCCTCTTTTTCTCGCAAATTCCAGTTCTTCAAGAATCAGGATACCTGCTCCCTCTCCAATGACAAAACCATCTCTTTCCCTATCAAATGGACGGGAAGCTCTCTCAGGCTCATCATTTCTGGTTGACAAAGCTCTCATTGCACAGAACCCGGCAAGTCCTAACGGCGTAATAGCTGCCTCGGCTCCCCCTGCCACCATAGCATCAGCTTCCCCTCTCTGGATCATCCTGAAAGCCTCTCCTATAGCATGTGTTCCTGTAGCACAGGCTGTAGAAATTGATAAGTTAGGACCTCTAAATCCGTATTTTATAGCAATATAAGCAGAAGCTATATTGGTAATTAACATGGGGACCAGAAAAGGGCTCACTCTCTGGGGACCTTTCTCCATAAGAACAGCTTTTTCCCTCTCTACAGTTTGTAATCCTCCTACACCTGATCCAACAAGAACTCCTATTTTCTCTGAATTTTTAGAATTAACATTTAATCCAGCTTGCTCAATAGCTTCTATTGCAGCAATCATTCCAAACTGGGTAAATCTATCCATTCTTCTTATATCTTTTGGAGAAAGATAATCCCCTACATTTAAATTAGTTATCTCTCCACCTATTCTGGATTTATAGGAAGAGGTATCAAAACGGGTTATTTTCTTAATTCCATTTCTCCCGCTAAATATACCTTCTTCAAATTCCTTTACCCCTATACCAATTGGACTTACCACCCCCATTCCCGTTATAACGACACGTCTTCCCATCATTTTTAACCAACTACTCTTTTAAATGCTCCTCTATATAATCAACCACTTTCTGCACAGTTGTTAATTTTTCCGCTTCTTCATCGGATATCTCAAGATCAAATGTTTCCTCAAGAGCCATAACAAGCTCCACAGTGTCAAGAGAATCTGCCCCCAGATCATCTATAAATTTAGCCTCGGGGGTAATTTGTGATTCATCAACACCAAGCTGTTCACTGGTGATTTCTTTTACCTTTTTTAAAATCTCATCTCTGGTCATAACTTTTCCCTCCTTATTATACCCACATAATTTTTAATTATTTTTAATGAGACTTCTGAAAACTGTACCTTATAGAAATTTCCCCTTTAACTTCCAGTTACATACTAAGTCCACCATCCACTCTAATTATCTCACCTGTAATGTAAGATGCCTCATCCGATGCCAAATAAGCTACAAGTGAGGCCACCTCCTCTGGCCTACCCACTCTACCCAGTGGAATCTGTGAGAGAAGCATGTCAGCTTTCCCTTTTTCAATTAAACTTTTTGTCATTCCCGTTTGAATAAAACCGGGTGCTATCGCATTAACCGTAATCCCTCTTTTTGCGAACTCTCTTGCTGCTACCTTGGTAAGAGCTATTAAACCACCTTTTGAAGCTGCGTAATTTGCCTGTCCCTCATTACCCCGCAACCCGATTATCGAGGAAATATTGATAATCCTCCCTTTGCGCTGTTTTAACATAAATGGAGAAACCACCTTTATACAGTTAAAAGCACCTTTAAGATTTACCTGTATTACCTTATCCCAGTCCTCCTCCTTCATCCTGATAATCAACCTGTCACGGGTGATACCAGCGTTGTTGACCAATATATCAATATGGTTAAATTTGTCAATTACCTGACCCACAGCATTTTTTACCTGAGAAAAGGAACCAATATCCACCTTAATCCCAACAGCTTTTCCCCCTTCATTTTTTATCTCATCAACAGTTTTTTCTATAAGATCATCTACAATATCAAATACAACTACCTTTGCACCATCTCTGGATAATCTTTGACAGATAGCCTTACCAATTCCCTGTGCTCCTCCTGTAACTATGGCAACTTTATCCCTTAGATTCATAGGTCCTCTCCAGATAATCTATAATCTCCTGCATATCCCCGGGAAGGTTAACTTCAAACTCCATCCACTCTTTTCTTTTAGGGTGAAAAAACCCCAGAAATTTAGCGTGTAGCATAGCACGCTTAACTGGAAGAGGAAAATCCTTTCCCATCTTTCCTCCATACAACCTATCGCCAAGCAGGAAACAGTTCAATGTTCTAAGATGAACACGTATCTGATGAGTTCTCCCGGTTAAAGGAAAAAGCTCAAGTAAACTCCACCTATCCCAGGATTTTAAAATCCTGTATTTAGTTACAGCATCTCTTGCCTGCTTTCCATTTTCCATCATTTTAATTCCTTTAACAGGGTTTCTCCCTATTCTTACATCAATAACTCCCTCCGGTGATCGGGGAATGCCTCTTACCAAAGCCAGGTATCTTTTTTTTACCTCTCTTTTTTTAAATTGCATAGATAATGCCAGATGAACTGTATCATCCTTTGCTACGAGCATTAGTCCAGATGTATCTTTATCAAGACGATGAACAATCCCTGGACGCAAAGGTCCTCCTATTTGAGAAAGACTGGGTGAATGGAATAAAAGAAAATTTACCAGCGTCCCCCTCTGCTCAGGAAAATTAGGATGAACCACCATCATGGGGGGTTTATTAACTACAAGAATAAACTCATCCTCCCACACCACATCTACCGGGAGTCTTTCAGGTAAAATAGATATTTTTTGCTCAGTTGGGATGATAACTTTAACTTTATCCCCCTCTTTTAGTATGTGTGATGATTTTTCCTTTATTTCATTTACAGTAACATTTCCCTTAAGGATAAGTTTCTGGATAAAATTTCGGGATAAGTTAGAAAAATTCTCTTTAAGAAAAATATCCAAACGTTTACCCCTCTTTTTCTCATCTACTACCAGGAAAAACTGGTTTTTATCCATTAAAATATAAAATTAAGAGGTAAGATTCTCTACAACCCTCCAGCATCTCTCGCAAAGAGTTGGATGAAGTTTATTTTCACCAACTCTCGGGCTATAGTTCCAGCATCTTTCACACTTTCTCCCTGTTGCTCTTTGTACCTTTACTTCCAACCCGGGGGCATTCTCCAGATCAAGCTGGGAAACTATAAATATCTCTTTTAACTCTGCCAGCTTCATCTCATTTAAAATCGATAGAATTGCAAGAGGAGCTTTAATAATTAATCTTGCCTCAAGGGAAGAAGAGATTTTACCAGACTGGCGGGCTTCTTCCATTCTTTTTAAAACAACATCCCTAACCTCCAGGATCCTTTTCCACTTTTCCTCAAGTTCAGCATCAATTAATTTCGGATCTACCTCAGGCCATAAAGAAAAAAAGATGCTCTTCTCATTGTTAGCTTCTATATCCCTTATATATCCCCATACCTCCTCAGCTGTAAAGGAAAGAATAGGACTTACAAGTTTTGACAGATTAACTAATAAGGAAAAAAGAACTGTTTGTGCTGCACGGCGATCAGAAGAAGTAGATGGAAAGGTGTAAAGTCTATCTTTTAAAATATCAAAGTAAAAGGCACTCAAGGTGTTGTTGGTAAAACCATGGATCTGTTGAACAGCCTCATGAAATCTAAAATCCTCGTAGCAACGGGTAACTTCCTCAATTAGTCTTTGAAGTCTGGATAATATCCACCTGTCAACACTTCGAAGTTTTTCATATTCAACTTTATCCTTAGATGCAGAAAAATCAAACAAATTTCCGAGAATAAACCGATAGGAATTCCTTATTCTGCGGTAAACCTCTATTGTATAATCTATTATCTGCGAGGAAATACGAACGTCCTCACCATAGTCCTCAAGAGCTGTCCAGAGTCTTAAAATTTCTGCACCATATTTTTTCACAATCTGCTGGGGATCAACAACATTGCCAACAGACTTGGACATTTTTTTACCTTTTGCATCCACAATAAAACCATGTGTAAGGACCTTTCTGTAAGGAGGTCTGTCTTTCAAAGCCATTGAGGTTAAAAGAGATGTTTGAAACCACCCTCTGTGTTGATCTGATCCTTCCAGGTAAAGATCAGCAGGATCTCTCAATTCATTTTCCTTCGCCACAACTGCCTCATGGGAAATACCTGACTCAAACCACACATCAACAATATCTTTTTCCTTCTCAAACTCATCACCTCCACAGAAGGGGCATTTAAATCCTGGTGGTAAAAAGGATCTCGCTTCCTTTTCAAACCATACATCCGAGCCTTCTTTTAAAACCTCCTGTTTTACCAAATCTACTATTTGCCTGTTGATAATCGGCCTTTTACACCTCCTACAGTAAACAACCGGAATTCCAACTCCCCAGTATCTTTGACGAGATAAACACCAATCCGGTCTTTCTTTAAGCATACTTTCCATTCTAATACGAGAACGAGAAGGTATCCAATCCACCCTGGATTGCACTGAATTTATCGCCCTTTCTCTCAAATCATGTTTATCAACTATTAAAAACCACTGGGGGGTTGCTCTAAAAATAACCGGTTTCCCGCATCTCCAGCAATGGGGATAGGAATGTTGTAATTTTTCCCTGTAGAACAACATCCTCCTTTCCTCAAGATTTTTCTCAATTAAACTATTAGCTTCAAAAACAGGTATTCCCTCAAATTCTTTTACCTCCCCGGTAAATCTTCCCTCATCGTCAACCGGTGAGAAGATAGGAAGGTTATTTTTAATTCCAAGGAAATAATCTTCCTCTCCATGTCCTGGAGCAATATGAACACAGCCTGTTCCTTCCTCCGTATTTACAAAATCGGCAAGTAATATCTCTCCTTCCTCTTTAGAAAAAGGTCTCAGGTATTTTATCCCTCTTAGCTTTTTACCCTGAATAGAGGATAGCTCTTTGCCTTTTTTATCTTTCTTACTCTCAATGTTATTCACGCAAGATTTAGCCACAAGTATTACCTCACCCTCAAGTTCAACAAACACATACTCAATTTCGGGATGAACTGCTACTGCTAAATTGGCAGGGAGAGTCCAGGGAGTGGTAGTCCAGATGAGAATATAAACAGGAAGATCCAGGGAAACAGGTAAGGTATCTAATTTTACAGGAAATTTAACGTATATAGAAGGAGATTCCTTAATTTTATATTCTATCTCCGCCTCAGCAAGAGCTGTCTGGCAATTAAAACACCAATAGATGGGTTTTAAACGACGATGGATATAACCCTTTTCTGCAAGAACACCAAAGTATCCAACAATCTCACTTTCATATTCTCTGTTCATTGTGAGGTAAGGTCTTTCCCATCTTCCAAATACCCCCAATCTTTTAAATTCTTCTCTTTGCCTTTTAACAAAGCTAAAAGCATATTCCCGAGCTTTCTTCCTGAACTCGACACAGGATATATCCTGCTTTCTAACTCCAAGTTCCCTGAATAACTGATGTTCAACTGGAAGTCCATGACAATCCCAACCTGGAATAAAAGGAGCGTCATATCCCTTCAATGTTTTATATTTAACTATTATATCTTTTAAAATCTTGTTAAAGGCCTGGCCCAGATGAATATCCCCGTTGGCATAGGGGGGACCATCATGGAGCACAAACTTTGGAGAATTCTTTTTTCTTTCCCTTATTCTCTCATAAATTTTCTCTTTCTCCCAGAACTGTAGTATCACAGGTTCTCTTTGAGGAAGATTAGCCCTCATGGGGAATTTTGTTTGTGGAAGATTAAGTGTTTTACTGTAGTCCATTTTACCTCTCTTAAATTACTTTCATCTTATATTCTCAATTACCTTTTCCACCAATCTTGTAATTCGTGGTTCAGCCTGAGTGGCTATCTTGATTACCTTTTCAGAATCCACCGGCTCCAGCCTGTCCGGGATACACATATCGGTGATACAACTTATACCCAAGACCCTCAAACCACTGTGTTTTGCCACTATTACCTCTGGAACAGTGGACATACCCACCGCATCTGCCCCTATAAGATTAAAAAACCTGTACTCAGCTCTTGTTTCAAAACTTGGTCCAACAACACCTATATATACTCCCCGGTGACATCTAATTCCCTCTTTCAGCGCTATTTTCTCGGTTAATTCTATCAACTCATTGTCATAAGGTTCAGACATGTCGGGAAATCTTGGTCCTAAAGTGTCATCATTGGGGCCTATTAAAGGATTTGTTCCGGTAAAATTGATATGATCTGTTATAATCATTATGTCACCCGGTTTAAAATTCCTGTTTAATCCTCCAGCTGCGTTGGATTCAATTAAAATCTCAACTCCCAATGCTCTCATCACCCTTACAGGAAAAGTTATCTCCTCCAGGGAATATCCTTCATAAAGATGAAATCTTCCCTGCATGGCGACAATTTTTTTTCCTCCAATTTCTCCAAGTAAAAGATTTCCTCTATGCCCTGGAGCAGTAGAAATGGCAAAGTAAGGAATATCAGTATAAGGTATAGCAACCTGCTGTTTTATACGGGTTGCCAGTTTTCCAAGTCCTGTTCCCAGAATTATTCCAATACGAGGTGATAACTCACACCTCTTCTTTATAAAGCCTGCAGCTTCGTTAATTTTATCTTTTAATTGCTTGCCCATAACTCCTCCCTTCTTCGTCTGTTTCGTCTGTGGTTTGTCTGGTGTATCTGATTTATTTGGTTTAAACGTTGAACGATTTACACATCTATTGGTTGAGGATTTTGAGCCTGATGAGGATGATCAGCATCCGGATAAACCTTGAGCTTTTTCAACATTTTTCTTCCCAGTCTATTCTTGGGTAACATTCCTTTGACAGCTCTTAAAATAATCTCCTCGGGCTTTTTTTTCATTAATTCCTCAAAAGTTCTCTTTTTCAATCCTCCGGGATATCCTGAATGATGGTAGTATATCTTTTGAGTATACTTTTCACCAGTCACCCGAACTTTCCTGGCATTTATCACCACCACAAAATCACCGGTGTCAAGGTGAGGAGTATAAATTGGTTTATCTTTACCGGATAAAATTCGAGCAATTCGAGTGGCCATTCTCCCGAGAATCTTTCCATCAGCATCAATCAGATACCATTTTCTAACTATCTCATCCTTTTTTGGAATAAAGGTTTTCATTATTTTTCTCC
>Ga0180301_10002882_pt1 | contig 13487 bp, 10 predicted proteins | sample GuaBasSediGuay16_FD_121797 | JGI IMG/M metagenome (GOLD analysis project Ga0180301, IMG submission 121797) | Subseafloor sediment microbial communities from Guaymas Basin, Gulf of California, Mexico - Guay16, Core 4569-2, 12-15 cm | ecosystem: Environmental > Aquatic > Marine > Hydrothermal...
GGCCCGGCGGGATTCGAACCCGCGACCGACGGCTCCGAAGGCCGCCGCTCTTTCCAGCTGAGCTACGGGCCCCTAGAAGGCTCCAAATAAATGATTTAGATAACAATCCATTAAAACATTAAAATTTTTATTTAATTTCCTTCTCTATTCGGAAATGTGGTTTAATTAATAGGTAAAAGTTTGGTTTCTATTACCTGGTGTTATTATGAGTGAAATCTCGCCGTATTATTCTTTATCGAAGGAGGACAGATGGCTAGTAATACAGAAAATGATTGAAGAATTCGGATTAGCGTCTCATCACATTAGGAGCTTTGATGATTTCATTGAGAACGGTATTAGGAGAATTATTAGTGAGCACCCGGTTATCGATGCAAATGTTGGTTATTATTTGGATTTTAGGGTAAGGAGGGAAGATGGTAGTATAGGTGTTCAAGTAACTCCAGTAGCGAGATCTCTTGCTTATGATTTTGATGGTTCGCCAAGAGAGGGAATAACGCCTTATGAATGTAGATTAAGAAGGTTGACTTATGGTATTCCTATAAGAGTTAAAGTTGCGCTAAAAAGAAGGTTTTATGAGGAGGAAGCTGGAAGCTTTAAAGATGAAGTAGTCAAGGAGCAAGAGATTGAATTAATGATATTTCCAGTAGTTATAGGTTCAAGATATGATCCTTATACGAGCATGTACGATAGAAAAGGGAAGAAATTCCTTACCAGCATTGGGGAGGATCCGAACGATTTAGGAGGTTATCTAATTATTAATGGTTCTGAAAGAATAGTTGTTGCGAGAGAGGAAGGTGTTAGGGGAAGAATTCTAGTTGAAAAGCTTAGTGGCACATCATCTGAAGCCAAGAAATATGCTGTACATGCTTGGTATGTTTCCTCTGGTACATACAGAAATAAGGTGGATGTTTACATCGGTAGAGACGATCTCCTAATCTATGTGAGATTTCCAAGAGCTGGAGGAAAAGAGATGATTCCTCTAATGCTGTTAGTGAGAGCTTTAGGACTCAATGTTAGAGATTTCCTCCTCTTAGCAGCACCAGAAGAGGTTTTGGGAGGAGCTCCAGAGTTTATCTCATATTCAATACTGCTTTCACAGTCAGTCATTAAGCCAGAGGTTCTTCAATCTCAAGAGGCAGCATTATTTGAATTATCGAGGTACATGCCAGACATACGTTTGCCTAGAACCGAAAGAAATAAGCCTAAGATAATCGAGGAAGTTAAAAAGCGACTCAACTATTATTTCTTCCCAGACCTTGGAAAGAAAGAAATTTATTGGCCTCTTAAAGCATATTATCTAGCTAGAATGGTAAGAAGAGCGCTTTTAGTCTATAATAATTTAGCTCCTCCTGAGGATAGAGATCATTATAAGAATAAGAGAATGAAGTTAATAGGGGACTTCTTAGAGGAATTGTTTTCGATAGCGTGGAACAATTTCATATCTGAATCAAGGAAAAGATTAGCTCAATCGATATATAAGGAGACGCTTTCAGCTAGAACAATACTGAGAAAAGATAAGCTACAGGATACAATTCTGACTGCATTAGCAACAGGATCTTGGCCAACAGGAGTTACGGGAGTGACAGAGATTCTTGGAAGGCTAAATATCTATGATAACATTAGTCATTTAAGAAGGGTTAAAAACGTCCTGGTTAGAACCGCAGAAGCCAAAAGAGGTAAGGTGGAAGCTAGAGATCTTCATCCGACGCAGTGGGGAAGAATATGTCCTAATGAAACACCAGAAGGAGAATTATGTGGTTTAACTAAGCAGCTTTCATTGATGGCTTACATTTCATCAGACATAGCTCCTGAAGAGGAATACAATTTAGTTAAAGAAATACTCCCCAGCATTGGTTTGCAAGAAGAGAAAATTACTCCTGGATGGACTTACTATCCTAAAACTCCAGTATTTCTAAATGGCAAGTTTATCGGTGTTGTAGAAGATCCTAAAGCATTCGTAGCGAAGTTTAGAGAGCTGAGAAGATCGGGTAGAATTCATTGGCAAATCTCCATTAAATATTGGGAGAAGTATAACGAGATACATATAAATGCTGATAGAGGTAGGGTTCTTAGACCTTTAATCATCGTAGAGAATGGAGAACCAAAACTTAAAAAGGAGCATATAGAGAAGCTAAAAAGCGGAGAATGGAAGTTTACTGATTTGCTGAAGAATGGAATTCTAGAGATGCTTGATGCGGAGGAAGAAGAGGATGCTTATATAGCAGTATGGGAGAAAGATCTAACACCAGAGCATACTCACTTAGAGATAGCACCAGGAGCGATACTAGGCGTGAGTGCTGGTTCAATTCCATTCGTCAATCACGATCAATCACCTAAAGTAACACATGAAACATCGATGGCCAAGCAAGCATTATCATTGCCAAGACCAAACTATAGAATAAGGCCTGAAACATCTACATATGTTCTTCATTATCCACAGAAGCCGATGGTAACTACGAAAACAATTCATATTGCGGGTACTGATAAAGTCGGTTATGGTCAAAATGCGATTGTGGCTATATTAGCTTATGAGGGTTACAACATCGAGGATGCTTTAATCATTAACAAAGCTTCAATAGAAAGGGGATTCATGAGAAGCTCTTATCACAGAATCTATGAAGTGCAAGCTAGGAGATTTGCTGGATATAGAAGAGAGGAAATCAGAGTTCCTGACGAATCAGCTCAAGGTCCCAAGTCTCAGGTTAGAGAGAATATAGCAGAGGATGGATTAGCATGGCCAGGAGCGGAATTGTCAGAGGAGGAAGTAATAGTTGGGAGAGTTAGTCCGGCAGAGCCAGGCATACCAGGGGTCGTTGTTAGAGCTATAAAGGTTTTCAGAGAAACAAGCGAGAAAGTGAGAACTGGAGAAGAAGGTAGTGTAGATACCGTTTTTGTGACAGTTTCTAGAGATGGCTCAACATTTGTAAGGATCAAGCTGAGACAACCAAGAATTCCAGAACTTGGGGATAAGTTTGCAAGCAGACATGGACAGAAAGGAGTCCTAAGCTTAATAGTTCCTCAAGAAGATATGCCTTTTGATGAGAATGGAATTACTCCGGATATTATTCTTAATCCGCATTCAATACCATCAAGAATGACTATAGGTCAATTATTAGAGAGCTTAGCTGGTAATATTTCAGCGAAGACTGGAAAGTTGTTTGATGGTACCGCATTTGAGAGTCCTAACTGGATGAAAGAGTTAATGGAAATTGCAAAGAAACTCGGACTGAATTACTATGGTGAACGTACTCTTTATGATGGTAAAACTGGAAAAATGTTGAAAGCACACATCTTAATGGGTCCAGTTTATTACCAGCGTCTTAAGCATCTTGCTAGGGATAAAATACATGCAAGAGCGAAAGGAAAAGTGACACTTATGACCCTTCAACCAACCGAGGGTAGAGCTAGGGGTGGTGGTCTTAGATTAGGAGAAATGGAGAGGGATGCTCTTCTTGGCCATGGTGTATCATTATTCCTTAAAGAGCGTTTCGTTGAAGCCTCGGACGGAATAGATGTATATGTCTGCGCAAAATGCGGATTAATCGCCAGCTATAATCCAAAGAAGAAGAGATGGGAGTGTCCTATTCATAAAGGCGAGGGGGACATTCATAAGATAAAGATGCCTTACGCATTTGTTCTTCTAATCAATGAGTTGATGTCTCTCGCAATAAGGGTAAGATTACACATAGAAGACGCGGTGTAGAGCTTTGACTTATTTTGAACTCGAGGTAAAAGCCAAGGTTAAAGATAAACAAAAATTAATTTCTTTCTTTTTAAAAGATGGATGGAAGATTTTCAAATACTATGCTGAAGATGTTTACTTTAAGCATCCATGCAGAAATTTTGATGTCGGTGAAGAGTTGAGATATAGAAGAGAAAGAATAGGTGAGAAAGAGAGAATTCTCCTGACATATAAGAAAGGGGACAGAGCAACTCAAAGGCTTGAAATCGAGGCTAGAGTATCGGATGAGATAGTTCTTATTCTTGAAAATTTAGGCTTTAAAAAAGAACTTTCTAAAATAAAAGATGGATTTCTTTTCATTAAGGGAGATTTTAAAGCAGTTTTGGTCTCAGTATCTGGGAGCTACAAGGGCAAAAAAGTTAATCTCGGGGATTTCCTAGAGGTCGAAGTATTGGCCAAGGAGAAGAATGAGGAAATTGTTAAGAAGCTTGAAAAATTCGCCCTTTCACTTCCTGGCGTTTCTGAAATAGATAATGAATTTTATGCTAAGAAAATAGTCAAAATGATTACTAGTAGCGACTAGTAACAGAGCTTAGCTTGTGGATGATTCTACTTGCCCATTCCTTTATCTGCGTTTTACCCATAGTGATATACCCCATAAGCTCACCTAAATCTTTCATAAGAAATGTTTTTATTTGACTTGACAACATCGGATCGCCCATATCACTATGCTTTACGAAAATGGAGATGTGATATCCAGCCTCCGGCTTTTGCATTAGAAATCTCAATTTGCCGGTCAACTCCTTAATTAAAACATCAAGCAATATTTTATCTAGCTCATCTCTTAGTGGCAATCTAAAAGAAAGAATGGCAGAATTAGTAGTCCATTTCATGAAACCATAATTCTCTATATAGTATTCATGATAATTTGCTCTAGGACACTGTAAGCATATAACGCAGGGATAATCCATATGATATAATGGACAGCTCACTGGTTGTAAAGATTCTAATTTTTTGATAGCTTCATCTAAAGTAATTATATTTGAACTCAAAACTATCACACTCCTCTTTGAAAAACTAACTTAATAAAGGATATTTATTGATTGATAAACTTTTGTCATTCTATTAGATAATGTGGCTGAGAAATATGGCTGAAAGAAAAGAAATTATAACAATTGATGGTTCGATGGGTGAGGGAGGAGGACAAATTTTTAGGACAGCAATAGCATACTCTGCTGTAACTGGAAAACCCGTTAGGATAATAAATATTAGGGCGAAAAGAAAAAATCCAGGGCTTAGACCACAACATCTTGCTGGACTCAAAGCGCTTCAAAAGATAGCTAATGCAGAAGTAAAAGGAGATTATGTAGGCTCAAGAGAAGTAGTATTTATCCCTCATTCCGTAGAGGGAGGAAAATTCACTATAGATCCTGGTACGGCTGGCAGTATTTCTTTAATAATTCAAGCAATTCTTCCTGCACTAGTCTTTGCAAGAAAAGAAAGCGAGATAACGATAAAAGGAGGAACGGATGTTCCATGGTCTCCTCCAATTGATGCTATAAGATTTGTTCTCCTTCCTTCACTCAGGATGTTTGGAATCGATGCTAGCCTTGAGCTTGTTAGAAGGGGTCATTATCCAAGAGGTGGCGGAATAGTTAAGCTTTATGTTCGCCCGGTTAAAGAACCTTTAAAGCCAATTACACTCATCAATCAAGGTGAAATAAAGAAGATTAGGGGAATATCTCATTGTGTAAGATTACCAAAGCATGTAGCTGAGAGACAGGCTAAAGCCGCTAAAGAATATCTAGAATTAAATGGCTTTAATGATATAGAGATTGATGTAGAATGGTACGAACGTGGAAAAGATCCTCATTTAGGTCCAGGTTCTGGAATCGTTCTATGGGCTGAAACAACATCTAACGCAATACTTGAAGCAGATTGCCTTGGTGAAAAAGGAAAACCAGCTGAAGTTGTAGGGAGGGAAGCTGCTTCAAAATTGGTAGACCAGATTCGTAAAGGTGGTGCTGTTGATGTACATCATACAGATCAACTAGTTCCTTTTATGGCTCTAGCAGATGGTGAATCAACAATTCTTTCATCAGAGATATCATTACATACTCTAACAGCTATTGATGTGGCTAGACAGATTATTGGAGCAAAATTCAGCGTATTTGGTAGCAGAGGACAGCCTGGAAAGATAGTAGCCAAGGGCATAGGTTTGCAACCTCCTACGTAATTATTAATTTTACAAAAATTTTACCAAGCTTAGATTTCAGAATGCGTGTTTAAGTCAGCTTGCGCTACTATCCAGAAGAAAGTAAATTGTTAAATTGATGTTTAATGCGTAATTCTTTATATACTCTCAAGATATCCTTTTAAATGGTAGAGAATGAAATTTCGATGTTATTTTAAACTGCGGCAGGTGTTTAATGGTGTGGCTTCTACTAGCGTATCCAGGAATATTCCTGATTTCCGATGACCTAAAGGAGGTAAAATACAAGCTCTTTGGAAATGAGAAACCAGAGATTTCAAGAGCAGTTGAGGCAATCATAAGCATTGAAGAAGGAAAGCTAATTGATGAGCTAAAAGAAGTGTTAAGTGATGTAAAAGAGGTAAAAATTGATAGTACGTTCATAGGTGCAATATTAAAGAGAGAGTATCCAAATATATCTTATACTGTTGTTGAGAGCGGAGAAGAACTTCTAAGAGTTAGGGAAAGACTTCACGAGGAATTGCTTAAGATTTTCGGCAGTTACGAGGAATACGTAAAATTTGCTACAGCTGTCGGCATAGAAGTGGCTAAACATAGGGTAAAGAAAGCAGGAGAGAGAAAAGATCTAATGATTATAAGAGCTGTGACAATATCTGAAGATTTGACAAAGATGATTAACACTCTTGTCTCTCATGTTAGGGAATGGTATGGCTATCACTTTCCAGAACTTGGGAAAATAGTTGATGATCACGAGCTTTATCTTAAGCTCATTGTTGAGCTAGGCCATAGAGACAACTTCACCGAAGAAAATCTTAGGAAAGTTTTAAAGAATGAGAAATTAATCAAGGAAATCGCTAAGGCTAGGGAGGAAAGCGTTGGCATTGACATAACAGATGATGATATAGCTATGATACAACATTTTGCAAAGAGAACGCTTGATCTTTACGAGGATAAGAGAAAAGTTCTTAAGTACCTTGATGACTTAATGATGGAAACGGCTCCGAATATAAGAGCTCTTGTAGGCTCGGTTATTGGAGCAAAACTTATTAGAAAAGCAGGTGGACTTGCTGAACTAGCTAAGATGCCTGCAAGCACAATACAGATACTGGGTGCGGAAAAAGCATTGTTTAGAGCATTAGCTGGAAAGGGAACTCCACCAAAACATGGTATAATATTCCAAGACCCAAGAATCTTTAAATCTCCATGGTGGCAAAGAGGAAAAATTGCTAGAGCATTAGCTGGAAAACTTGCAATTGCTGCTAGAGTGGATTACTTTTCAGGAGAATATATTGGAGATGAGCTTTTAAAGGAGCTTGAGAGAAGAATTGAAGAAATCAAGAAGAAGTATCCTAAGCCTCCACCAAGAGCTAAAAAACCAGGAGCAAGACCAGGAAAACCGGCTAGAAGAGCTAGGAAAAAGGGTAAAAAGAAAGGTAAGAAGAGGTGAAGTTTGATGTCAATCGAGATTGTTGATGTTAGAGAGATATTCCCTGGAATTTATGAGATTGAGTTCGAAGACGGTAAAACAAAATTTAGCCACAAAAAATTTAGTTCCAGGAGTAAAAGTATACGGAGAGAGGCTATATAGATATCAAGGAGTCGAATATAGAGAGTGGAGCCCGTATAGAAGCAAACTTGCTGCAGCGATAATTAATGGTTTAAAAGAAGTCAACATTAGTGAGGGTTCTAGAATTCTCTATTTAGGAATAGCGTCTGGAACAACAGCATCTCATATATCAGACATTATAGGACCTAAGGGAATAATCTATGGAGTTGAATTCGCACCTAGGCCTTTAAGAGATTTAATTAAAGTTGCTGAGGCACGAAAGAATATAATTCCTCTGCTTAAAGATGCAAGGTTGCCTCAAGAATATTCATACATCGGGGAGAACGTTGATATTCTTTATGCAGATTTGGCCCAACCTAATCAAGCTGAGATATTCATAAAGAACGCTAGGATGTTCTTAAAGAAGGGAGGTATTGGATTTATAGCCATAAAAGCCAGATCAATCGATGTTACAAGACCACCAGAGGAGATTTTTGAAGACCAGAAGAGAATTCTCGAAGAGGAAGGTGGTTTTAAAGTCGTTGAAGAGGTGAGACTAGACCCTTATGCTAGAGATCATATCATGTTTAGAATGATTTTCGAAAAACCATAACTTTTTTTGGCTTTTTACTCTAATTGTTTGGTATACTTTTTCATTTATTACTTATTCACAAGGGAAAGAGAATGAATCTCAATTATAAGACTCTTTTTACAATACTTCTCATCGCTTTCTCGGTAGTTACAACGATTCCATTATTGATACAGATAAGCTTCGCAAAAATTTCTGATGTTAGAATAGACACTCCGAGAGGGAAACTGGGAGCATATTTAGTAGAGCCGTATGGTGAACCTAATAGAGATATTGTTTTCATCGTAATTCACGGATTCTCAGCAAGTAGAATATATATGAGACCCCTCGCAATTGAGATTAGTAGGTTAGGATTTATTTCATTGGTGATTGATCTACCTGGACATTATACTGCTGGATTTCCCTTAGAGATAAATTGGGATAATAGGGATCTCAAAGAAGCAGCTTGCGATGGTCTAGCGAAAACAGTAAAGGATGTAATGCCAGCAGTCTTTAAAGAAGCTAAAAGAGCTGTAAATAATGATTCGGCGAAAATTGTACTTGTTGGTCACAGTTTAGGAGGCGCTTTGGCCATTATATGGGGAGCAAATAGTAAAGATGTAGAATTAGTTTTTGCGATAGCACCCCTCCCACCTTTTGATTATGTTAATGAAACATCACCAAGTAAGCTTATAATAATGCTTGGAACGCTGGATGAAATCTTCAGTTTTGATGAGCAGATAGAATTGTTAAAGAAAGCAGGATGGACTGATGCTAAAGTAAACCATGAATTTAAGAAAGGAGATATTTGGAGAGCGTTGTATGCAATACCAAACGCGGATCATATTACAGAGCCGCATACTGACTTTGTGGTTGAAAAAATAGCAAGATACGTAGGCGAAGCAATCGGAAAGGAGCTAGAAGTGGGTATAGTGTTCAGCCCCATAGAAATGTTCATAGGGAATATTATAGCTCCAATCATAGGACTAGCGTTGCTTCTTCTATTTCCTTTTGTGATAAATCCAATATTTGGTTATTCTTTGAGAAAAAAGCTGGATGATGTAATCCTTAATCCACGTCCAAAGAAATCCGGAAAGAGAGACACAATATTTGCATTGATTTATGGGGGATTCGCTTATGTTATACTCCTAGTAACATGGGGAGTTAATTTAACGCCAATGGTTCCAATGAGTTTTCTTAGGTTTAGCTATTTTCTATTAGTTACCGTATTCGTTATGATTTACTTTTCGATACATGAATTTATATTTAAGAGGCTGGTTCCCAGAATTTTAAAGAACAAAGTAAAAAGAATCTTTATAACATCATCATTAATCTCATTCATAGCTAGGTATTTAACGCTCATTCTTATGTTTCTCAGCTTATACTTCTTGGCATCGAGCTTTGGATTGGGCTCAGCCGAAATCATTCTGAGGCTCACAATCCTTGTTGCGTTCTTAATAATTCCTGTAGTTATAATAATGGAAATGCTTTCGTCTATAACATTAATACTAACAGAAAGATTCAGTGCTATAGTAGTATCCAACATATTTCCATGGTCATTCATACTTGCTTCATTCTTTCCGATAATTGTTTTACCCATTTAAATAATTCTTGGCTCATTAATCTCGCTTATTTTTCTTATTTCCTTAGGTTTTTCGATTCCAAAAAATGGTTCTATGAGGTATGGTCTTAACCTACCTGCGAGTTTGAGAGCTCTAAAATAAATTCTTTCCTCTGGCATAGTGAGATGCCTATAAGCCCTTATATTTGGTGTGATGCGTTTTCTTGTTGGAAAAGGCCTTCTAAACTTTGCTTCTATAATTTTTCCACCTCTAAATCTATATCCGCAGTCTTTGCAGTAAAAAACATCTCTTGATTTTTTCTTCATTCTTCTCCCACAAACTGGACATATAGGGTTCGCTTCTTTAACTTCTGGATGAAAGCTTAAAACGAAAAATTCTTCAATGTTTCCAATAATTCTCTCATTGATATCCCAAATGTTGAAGATAACTAAGATAACGTCCCCTCTTCTGAGTTGGGATAGATACTTCCTAAGTCTACCTTGCAACTTATAAGCGAAAATTTCAGCCTTTTTATCCCCTATTCGTAAGATAAGCTTTAACTTTGCTTCTTTAACTTTTACTACATCCTCTACTAAGCCCTTAGTAAGTACTGTTTTATATAGCCCGAAGTCTCCCTCATAATTAATATGAAATGCTGTGCCTTGATTGCTCCGGAATAATGTCCATCTTTCTATTTCTCCATGCTTTAGGAGTCTGAAGGCTTCAATTACATGCTCAGGAAACTCCCCTCTTAGACCAAAATACACTGGATCTAAACCATGAGGTGTTATAAGTGGGCGTTTTCCATTAACGTTTTCAAAAACAAATGGTCGCAAGCGCTTATCGAGCTCAATTAATGATTTTAAATCAATCCATCTTTCCTCTTCATCTCTCCTATAAGCTAAAAGCTCAAAAGTCCAATCAATTAGTATAGCTCCTGTTGCTGCAACAGCCCCAACGAGTCCACGAGGTTCCTCATCAGTAAATGTTACAATATAAATGAATCCTGGGATTTTGTTAATCTTTTTAAGAACATCTCTCCAACTAATAACGTCCTTTAAAGCAATTTCATAAACAGCATGAATTTCTCTCGGAATTGCATAATCTTCACCTCCATAGAAGAATATGACTGGTCTTGTTTTCCTAAAGAATGAGTGACCAAGCTTTAAGGCTTCATTCACAACTAGATCTATTACATCCTGAATAGAACCTCTTACTAAAAGTCTTAGGCCTATAGATGCATTCCCTCTCGTTTTTATGGGAATATTTGGATTAAGCCTTATTAGAAGCGGATAATCTAAGAATGTTACTTTTCCATTTTTCCTAAGTTTTTCAACTATTCTTGAAGCTAAATAAGTTGTGCACATTCCATAGGGAGAATCAAAATCGTCAATCCCTATGAACAAATACGAGACGTTTTCAGGAATACCTTTGGAAAAGAGAACGTGTTTTTTTGCTTTAATAGAACCTTTTATTCGCATTATTCTCTTTAAAGAATCATAATCTTTAACTTCGTATCTCTCAAGGCATTCGATACATACTCTAGCGTATCCTATCATTTTAGAATGCTCATCGCATACTAATTTTCCACAAATTGAACAATATCCCCTCGCTGGTCTCCCGCAATACTCGCATTCAAACATTTTAAACACTAACCTTTCAAATAGAGTGGTTTAAGAGCCGAAATTTAATTTATATAACATGGTTGTTGAAGATAATACTTTTTGGTGTCTAGATTGGAATTTCGTACAGAACTTGGTTCTCTTAAAATTTATGGAGCTAAAAGGGATGGTACTAAACTATATGTTCCAGTAATATTTGATTTTCTCCCTCTTGAAATGTTAAAGAAGAAGATAAAGAAGGCGATAATGAAATCTCCAAAAATAGAATTCGTATTTTCACTGAAGCAGTATGCAATATTGTCAATGCAATCTCCAATTAAAGGTAAAGCTTCGCTAAGCCACGTTCTGTCATTCCAGGAAACTTCAAAGAAAGTGGAGTATGTTCCTGCAGAGTCGATAATATTTGATGTTGAGTTTACTAACTTTGTTGGTGTTCCAAATCTGTTATTCTACGCGGATTCTTTTGAGCGTCCTTCGAGATTTATCCCTCTGTATCCGCTGGAATATGTTAAGATAAGAAGCATAATATCTATTCAAATAATACTACCCGAATCTCTAGGAAAGATCTACCACATAGATAAAGATTTGTTCATCCCTTATAGATTTGGAAGAAGCGAAACGTTATTTTTCACTAAATCAATAAAAAAGCTATTAGATCTATGGGATTTTGAGATAAAAGGAGAAAACACGCTTATTAAGGAGAAAGTCAGTAAGTCCATCATACAACTGGCATTCAATAATCCAATAAAAGTAAAAGAAGGCGATTTTTCCACAAAGATAATTCCAGTTAACATGTTAGTAGAAAACAATGAGGATAAAGATTTGCCTATAAAACTTATTACATCTTTCTGTTATAGAGTAGCATCGTACGGTAAGGCTATTAAAGAGATTTTAAGGCCTCCACTCGATATGAAGGTACTAGCATCTGGACTTAGGATCATAAAAGCATTGGAATACAATATTTTGTTAAAAGGAAAAAGAAGTGATGTTAAAATTAGATCAAAAGATGTTGAAAATCCTTTAATATTTCACTTCGGAGAATCTGACGGCAAATTGTATTTTCCAATATTAATAACTCCTCAAACTTGGGAGTTTCTGAAAGTTTTTAGCTATAGTGATGATAAATTATCGATTGTTGGTTATCCTTGCTTTAGATTCCTAATCCTATCGAAGGACATAAGAAAAAGTCTTGAAATTCCCTTAATTTTTGAGACGGTGTGATTATGGAGGTAGAAGCTATAGATCGAAAAATTTTCATCAGAGGGCTTGAAGGCGCAATTTCAGTAAACTGGGGAGTTAGGCTTATACATAAAAGTTTCTATGTCGATTTTTTCGTTAGAAAAAACGATTTATTTTTAATCCGTAAGGAAGGAGTTGATGTGCCAAAAGAAGTTCCAGGTCTAATTACTGGGGAAAATGTCGAGATAATTCCATTTGTAATGTTAGAGAAAAGTGAAAGAAAATATTTTTTAGAGGGTCTTTCGCCTCAGAAAATTGATGATATCATTGATATAATAACGGAAAACTCAAACATTTTTTTCACCTCTACTGATGAAGAAATTAAGAGTATAGAGATAACTCAGGATCTAGCTATAATTAAGATAGGAGAATTAACAATTTCAATTCCATTTCAAATAAGGACGATTGAGCCAACTTTTTCCTTTCCTATAAAGATAGAATGTGACGGGAAGTTTTCTGGGAAAATTTTATTACGTTTCATTAAAGCCTTAAATTATTCCTCAGAACTACTTGTCTCCAATGAGTTATACAATGGGAAAATTAAGACGAAAGGAATAAGCATAGACATAGTCAGAATGAATGTCTCATTAAATGATTTTCCAGTATATGCGGTGGTAGTAAACAATAGGATATTATACTATGGGCTGTTAATGCACCTTATTTTTAATCTAAAGGTAGATGGGTCAAAAAAAGAAATTAATATTTTAGGGCCGGTTATAGTTTATCATTCACCCCTTTAGTTTCTCATACCACTTCTCTAATACTTCAACCCCTGGTAACTTTTTACCAGATATGAACTCCACGAAAGCTCCTCCTGCTAGGCTGACATAAGAATACTTTTCTAAAACGCCTATCTTAGCTAATGCAGCTGATGTATCTCCTCCTCCAGCAATAGAATATGCTCCGCTTTCAGCTACTGCTGTAAATACTTCTTTAGTTCCTTTGATAAACTCATCCCTTTCATATACGCCAAGAGGTCCGCTTACAATTATAGTTTTAGCGTTCTTTATTTCGTTCTTATACTTCTCTATAGTCTTTTCTCCAATATCGAAGATA
>Ga0180301_10002883_pt1 | contig 13485 bp, 15 predicted proteins | sample GuaBasSediGuay16_FD_121797 | JGI IMG/M metagenome (GOLD analysis project Ga0180301, IMG submission 121797) | Subseafloor sediment microbial communities from Guaymas Basin, Gulf of California, Mexico - Guay16, Core 4569-2, 12-15 cm | ecosystem: Environmental > Aquatic > Marine > Hydrothermal...
AGATAAAGGGGCTGGAGCTTCCTTCACACGACCCGCGTGCTTTCTACTCCCAGGCACTGGGGTATGCGACCAGTCCGCGTGGTGCCTGTCATCTTCAATCCTACTCCCATGGATTGGAAGCGTGGATGACCATGCCGGAGCTGGGTTTTCCTGAGATCGCAGAGAGGTTGTCTACAGAGAGGAAAGGAGAGATGGTTGCGAAGATGCAGAACTTGATGAGCCTCTTCGACTCCCTCAAAACGTGTAAGTTCGTGCTATATGCAGGTGTAGAAATAAAAAACCTTGTGGAATGGTTAAATGCAATAACCGGGTGGGGGTTTGACCGCAGAGATTTTCTTCTGGCAGGGGAGAGGATATTTAACTTGAAAACCGCTTTTAACCGAAGGGAGGGATTTAGAGTAAAGAACGATACACTGCCGTTGCGTTTTCTCAAGGACATTTCCGAAAGCAAGTTTGAAAGAATGAAACGGGATTACTACACCTTCAGGGGGTGGAATGAAGAAGGGATTCCCCTTCCCGAAACGATTGAGAGGCTGGGCTTAACCAGTGTTGATTTTTTTACAACCTTTGCAGGAGCAAGAAGAAGATGAAGCTTATTTTAAGGGATTATCTTGCAATTGACAGGACAAGGCTGGCCAATCAACGTACCCTTCTTGCATACATACGCACGGCAATAATGATTTTCGGCACGGGTATTACCTTTATACACATCTTTAGAACACAGCATATACTGTGGATTATAGGCATTTCCCTTCTGCCTGTATCCCTTCTGACTGCAATTATCGGATTGGTAAGTTTTTTCACCATAAGGAACAAGATGAAAAATCTCTATAATTTTAAGATAGAGGAACAGTAGAGCCTTAGTTAATTACATTGGGAGGATGGTTATGAATAAAATTGAAAGAATAGAAGCTGTTCTGAAAGGGGATAAACCGGACAGACTTCCCGTTTCTTTCTGGTATCACTTCGGGGTTCAGCACGGGAGAGGGTCAAGGTATGCAGAACTTGCCCTGGATTTTTTTCGCTACTACGATCTTGACTGGCTTAAGCTCATGAACGATTACTACCATCCGATGCCCAAAGGGCTTACAGAGGTAAAAACTGGAGAGGATTTAAAGAAAATCAGGCCTCTTAATATTAAAGAGACCGACTGGAAAGAGCAACTCGAAGCTGTCGAGGTTGTGGCAAAAGAATTGAATGGTAAAGCCTACTTTATAGATACTGTCTTCGAGCCCTGGCAGACACTGCAGAGAAACCTGGCAGGAGAACATCTGCCCCGGCTTGCGGAGGAAGAACCGGACGCTCTTATAGAAGCACTGGATGTGGTAACAGAGAATCTCATCGCCTATTGCAAGGAATCTTTAAAAAGAGGAAGTGCAGGGATTTTTTTATCCAGTTTCGCCGCAGAGAGTGAAATGGATCGGGGTAACTATCTCAAATTTGCAAAACCATTTGTGGTGAAGATTTTCAACGAAATTGGTAATCTGGGGATAATGAACACAATCCATGCCCACGGAACGGGTGTTTATGTGGATGATCTGGTAGATATACCGGCACAGATAATAAACTACGAGGACCGTCATCCTTCCAATCCTTCACTTGGAGAGATGAAGAGGAAATTCGGCGGCATACTCATGGGAGGGATTGATAAGAAGAAGTTTACCCGACTTACGCCTGCAGGGGTTCGAGAAAATGGGTTTGAAGCTCTGAGACAGGCGGGGGATAGCAAGGTACTGCTTGCTCCCGGATGCAGTGTTCCCAACTGGTTTTACCCTGAAAGTGCAAAACTTCTTGTTAAGACCATTAAGTCTGCAGGGAGGTGATTATTCCACAAGGCAGGAGGTAAACAAAGTCGCTGCTGATAGTAATGGAGCAGAAAAAAGACAACCAGAAAAGACTACCATTCGTTTTTCTTGACTCCCAGGCGAACAATCAGGTAATTTGTGGGTAGCAAAGGAACTATGGATATTAAAGAACATCCGAATCATAAGATATATATTCAGGTGCTTCGTCAGATGTCGCCCGAGAAAAGGTTAATTAAAGCATTTGAGTTGTCTGAATTTACCCGACAGCTTTTTTTTCATGGGTTACGCAAGAGATATCCTGACCTTAGCGATGAAGAATTTAAAAAAATACAGTTGAGCCGTCTAAACAAATGTCACAACAGGAATTATTAAAGAAGGTTATCCAGGCACTCGATCAAGCTGGAATCAAATATATGCTGACAGGTTCCATTGCTTCAAGCTTACAGGGCGAACCACGATCTACCCATGATATAGATATTGTCATTTCTATTCAGAAGCCAGAAGCAAAGAAATTGGTCGAAGCCTTTCCTCCATCCTGTTTTTATATAGATGAGGAAAGCGTTGTTGATGCAATTGACAAGAAGAGTATGTTTAATTTAATCGATGTAAGCGCTGGAGGTAAAGTAGACTTTTGGATATTAACCTACGAACCTTTTGACCGGACGAGGTTTCAGCGTAGAATCAGGGAGGAGTTTATGGGGCTGAAAATGATGGTCTCGAGCCCTGAAGATACAATCTTAGCCAAATTGCGATGGGCAAAACTCTCCGGTGGAAGTGAGAAGCAATTCACCGATGCCCTTCGGGTTTATGAAGTACAGTATGGGGAATTAGATATTGATTATCTTGATCAGTGGGTCAGAAAATTAAATGTCGAATCATTATGGAAGCGGTTGTTAGATGAGGCGGAAACTGGATAGATAACAAAAATAATCGAAAAATGGGCACTTGAGAAGGGATCTTCGGATACAGAATAAAGCTTGATGCTATGAAATCAATACTCATAAAAGACATGGATTTACAAATCTACTATGCACAGCACACTCAATCCACGCTTCTATACATTCATGTTGAGGTGCAGTTACCGAAAGAGTTGGAATCGAAACTTAGGGATGAAGCCGCTGGGGAGAGAGTATAGTAAGGATATGCAGTACATAACAGGTTGAGAGAGAATTGCCGCTAAAAGGGTAAACCTAATTGATCATCGCTGGCTGTGAAGGGTAACTTTTCAACATCTCTAACCATGGACTTTTTAAGTGTCGCTCTATCCAGGTAGGTGATTCGATATTCGGGTAGATGGCCGTCAATTTTTTCGATCCTTTCGATATAATTTAACTTTAACTTCTTCTCCTGCGAGGTTATTACCGGAAACTCATAGTAAATATTTGTATGCTTAAGCTCTCCCTTTGTATTTTTATAGTCCTCAATAAAGTCAAGATGCCTCTGTAATCTTTCTCCGGTATACCGGTTAAGTTCATCAATAATTACGGGTGTCTTTTTTTCGATATAACTCTTAAATCCTGAATCTATTTCTACTCCCGTGCTGTTTCTCTCCGATGCCATTGCCGCATACATTGTGGTACCTGTACCGAAGAAAGGATCCAGTACGAGATCATCCTTAACAGAGAACATGTTGATCAATCTATAGGCAATTTCGAAGGGGAAAGCCCCGCTTCTCTCTCTTGCTTCGGTGTGGTTAAGATTCTGTCTCGTCCCTTTTAAATCCCAGATATCCGAGAACCAGGTATTTCTCTCTTCCCAGAAAAATGAGCTTTCCTGCCGGTTAAGCTTCTCTTCACCTGTGTAGAACCTGCGATACCCCTTTTTTCTTAAAATCAATATATACTCGTGCTCCAGGGTTACGTATGCTCCGGGAGGTAACATGCCTGATCCCATGAACTTATTGGGTGCATTTGTCTGTTTTCTCCACAGAATGAGAGGAAGAGTGCTGAATCCCAATTCAGAGCAGTATACTAAAACTCTTGAATGGTTGGAATACAACCTGAACTCATCTCCCAGCTTCCGGGTTGCATCGCCTATATTTATACAGGCGATTCCTCCCTCTTTAAGTATGCGGTAAAGATGATCCCATACCTTATTGAGCTCTAAATGCATTAAATTAAAGGCGGTAGCTCCACGACGTTCGTCCAGTGCCTTTCTTATATCCCCGTTGAAAGATTTAAAAAGTTCGTCCCACATCTCGATCATGGGATAGGGAGGGGAAGTTACTACCAGATCAACGCTTTCCGATTCTATAAAGGAGAGATCCCTGGAGTCTGCAAAATAGATTTTATGAGTTGTCTTTTTCATGAACCGCTTTCTAACCTATTCTTTTTAACAATTTTTAGCCAGAGCACTTAATGACCGATTTACAATCATGGGATTATCTTTTATAAGAAAATAATTCTATGCTATTACGACGCCAAGTTGCGTTATTTTAACAAAATTTTATCTGGTTGTGGCTATGCCGCGCTATGATATTTTACTTCTGTTATGAATATTGAGATTCGTTCTATCTACCCCGATTTGATAAATAATCTAACCCGATTCATGAACAGAAATCATCCGCCTGATAGATTTACGCCAGCTCTTCTAAACGAAAAGATTTTTGAAGATAAAGATTTCAGTACCGATTTAACGCTGTGTTTATACAGTAAAGATATACTTTCCGGTTTCGGTATGGCCGTTTTAAGAGAAGGTGGGATAGGATACATCAAGCTTCTTGCTGTTGAGAAGGGGTTAAGGCGACGGGGTTTGGGGAGAGCCATTTACAATTTCCTTGAGAGAAGGTTAAAAGCGGGGGTTTGCCGGTTGATAAGGATATACAATTCCTCTCCCAATTATCTTCTTCCAGGTATCAGTCCCGAATTAACTCCTGCCGTATTTTTCCTTAAGCATCTTGGCTTCGTAAAATACGCAGAAACCTGCAATATGAAGGTGGATTTAACAGACGAGTTTTTCCCGGTCGAATCGGAAATAAAAAAACTCGAATCAAAGGGTATCTCAATACGGAAGGCCCAGCCATCCGATCTTACAGAGCTTACCCTGTTTCTTGAAGAAGATTTTCCGGCGTGGATCGCAGAAGCAGAAGAGATGTTTTCCGGGGTAGAAAGTACTGTCTTTATTGTTAAAAAAGAGAAAAGGATAATCGGCTTCGCCGGTTACGATGCAAACAATAAAGGAATGGGGTGGTTTGGACCGATGGGGGTTGAGGAACGGTACAGGGGATCTGGTATCGGTTCGGTGCTTTTAAAGATCTGCCTTAACGATATGAGAAAGAAGTATAACCGTGCGATTATCCCCTGGGTAAGCTCACCGGAGTTTTATATCCGTGCGGTAGATGCAAGAATAGAGAGAACCTTCTGGCAGTTTGAGAAGAGAGTACAGCCTATTTAATGGCACCTGCCGAAAGTCCCTTTATTATATATTTCTGGAAGAAGAGCACAATCAATACAGGGGGAATTATGGCCAGCATCGTTCCTGCAGACATTAAATCCCAGTTAACGTAGTACTGGCCGATAAACTCCGTCATTGCTACTGTGAGAGGTTTTGATCTGAGTGTATAGGTCAATACGAGCGGTGCCATGAACATATTCCAGGTAAACAGAAAAGATATGATCGAAACCGCAATGAGTCCCGGGAGAACCACATGGATACTAACCCGATAGAGGGTCTGAAAGTGGGTACACCCGTCGATCCTGGCGGCATCTTCGATCTCCTTTGGCACGAGCTCGAAGTAACCCTTCATGAACCAGGTCTCGAATGGGATTCGGAAGATGAAGGAAAGCAGGATAAGGCCGATCTTCCTATCGAGCAAACCGAGGGTGCTGAACTCGGAGAAGAGTCCTATAAGCACGGGCCATGAGGGAAGCGCGATAATTCCTATTGTTACATAAAACAGAAAATTCTTGCCCCTGAATCTGAGCCTCGAGAAGGCATAACCTAAAAGGGGGGCGAAGCTCATTACAAGGAGGGTTGTAGAAACTGAAATAACCACAGAGTTTAGAATACCTCTTCTCATCAACTCCGCTGCACTGATACCTCCTCCTCCCCTGAAACCTTCTCCTGTAATAAGTACTTTATTATAGGCCGAAAGGGTCGGGTATTGGGGAATCCAGTGGGGAGGAACAGAGTAGAGTTCTGCCCTCGTTGAAATAGAGGAGATAAGAATCCACAGTATTGGAGCCAGAGACAAGAAAGCAATGGATAATACCAATATGCCCAGAATCAGCCTGGAGAATATTCCCTTCATTCGGGACCACTCCTTTTTACATTCATTTTGATGTAGAACATGGTAAGGATAAACAGGAGTATTCCTATTAGATAGGCCATGGCGGAGCCTCTCCCGAACCTGCCCATCTCGAATGTAAGCTCGTAGTTGTAAATCATCGGTGTTTTTGTCGACTCATCGAACCCCATCAATGAATAAATATCATCAAACACCGTAAAGCTTTGAATCAGGATAAGAATAACCGCTATTGCTCCGACCCTGTCCAGAGATGGAAGGGTTATATAGAAGAACTGGCCGATTGCTCCTGCTCCATCGGCCCTTGCAGCTTCGTAGAGCTCATTCGGAATAGACTGCAGTACTCCCAGAAAGAGAATTGTGATAAAGGGGGTAAATCGCCAGATAAAGGTAAAGGCCGCTATATTGAGGGCAATGAACGGGTTGTTTAACCAGAAGCGGTAGGTCTCGATAATCCCGAGCTGAAACAGGAGACCGTTAAATGCTCCGTACTCTCCGTTGAAAATCCACTTCCATAGATAGCCGTTTACAACAGGAGGAATTGCCCATGGAATTATAACGATTGTTCTCAGTATCCCTCTGCCTGGGAATCTTTTATTAAGCACAAGAGCTATGATTAGAGAGATAATGATTACAAAAAGTGTAGCAACTACCATAAAATAGAGAACTCTCACAACCGAACGTAGAAATATAGGGTCGCCGAGTACTTCCATGTAATTGGAAAGGCCGTTGAACCGTATCCTTCCCGGCATTTTAATATTATACCGGAGAAAACTGAATCTGAATGATTGAATTGCCGGATAGTAGGCAAATCCTGTAAGAAGAAAGATAGAGGGGATAATTACCGCATAGGCGAGACGCTTCTCATTGTCGAGCCAATTTGAAAGTTTTTTAAACATAACCCATGAGTTATGATAAGGCCCGGGGTAGAGACTCCCCGGGTCTTAAACTTAAAATCGGAAAAAACTCTTCTATTTGTATTCCTCTTTTAATTTACGCTGGTAATCGGCGAGTGCTTCTATAGCCTCTTCTACCGTCTGCTCCCCTCTGGCTGCACGGACAAGGGCATTTGTGGCTTCGTTGTTAAACTCTGCAAACCAGGGTGTATTGTAGGGAAGAGGAACAAGATAACGCGCCTGTTCTTCCATAACCTCATATCCGTCGATTTTCCCCTCGGCCCCAAGTTTCTGGAAGAGGCTTTTCAGTGCAGGGAACATTCCGTGAGTTTCAAATAAATAGAGCTGTGCCTCCTCCGAAATCATGAACTCGATAAACTCCCATGAAGCCTTTGGATATCTGGTAAAAGAGGAGATACCAAGACCGGCCGGTAGACTCCACGTAAAGTGCTTCTCGGGCAAAAGCAGGTAATCGGCGTTCGGTGCTACCTTTGACCTTTCCGGATCGTTGGCGATTGTAAGTGAACCCTGCCATGCCTGATGGAAAACAGACTGAGCCGCCCAGAAAGCAGGATGGGGGTTTGGTGATGAGACTCTTTCCGGTGATATCAAACCTTTTTTATAATAATCGATGAGTTTTACAAAGGCCCTGTATCCCGGGTCTGAAGCCTTATCGAAGGTGGGATTCATTTTTTCATCAAAAAGGGTGGAACCCATGGATAGAGCCATCAGGTACCACGACCATGAGCGAATTCCGAAGGAAATGGGGTACTGCGATACTCCCTGTTCTTTTAGCATAACAGAGACCTTCTCGAAGTCTTCCCAGGTTTTTATATCCTCTCCTTTCCATCCTACCTTTGAAAGGGCAGCCTTATCATAATCTATCATTACCATTTGCTGGTAAATGGGTACCGAGAAAGTATCTCCGTTTACCTGAAAAAATTGTTTTCCGTAAACCTTATCCCAGACATCCTCCGGAACCAGATCATCGAGCTTTCTTATGGCTCCGGCGCTGGCAAAAATACCGATTTCATCTATCCCGACAAAAATGATATCTGCAGGATTGACCTTGCCTGCAGTTGCAGTCATTACTTTGTCGCGCAGGGGCTTTACATCCAATGTGGTAACTTCGACCGTTATCCCCGAAGATGCTTTAAATTTAGCAAGGAGTTCTTCGGAAGGTGTGCCCCATGGTAAGCTCATATAGACCAGTTTCTTTGGTGTCTCCTCAACCTGGCCGGCCGAAAATGCAACTGGAGCCAGGACAGTAAGGATTGAAAGAAAAATAAACAGCTTTTTCATTACAAGCCTCCTTTATATTTATTTTAAAAACTATACTGCAAGGAGGAAGGCATGTCAATAAAAAAATTTTACAAGAAAATAAAAATATATCGAAAATTATGTTCAAGACTTAGCCTTTAATCAGGAATTATTTGTGCAAACCAGATATGGAAATTTAGTTTCACGGCCTTGAAAGTTTTCCGAGAATCACCTTTCTGCTTGCTCCCGTAGCTTCGGGAACATTGTTGGGTTTACCGAGGATATTCCACAAACCCATAAGCGCAAATGCCATGGCTTCTTTAAAATCCACATTGATTCCCCTCTTATCGCCGGTTATTACCCTTGAGCTCTTAAAATAGTTAGATAGTGAACTCAATATTACAGGATTGTGCGCTCCTCCTCCCGTTACGATGATCTCTTCCGGTGTTCCAGGGAGGAACTTTCTATATGCTTCTGAGATCGAGAGTGCTGTAAACTCCTCTGCGGTTCTTATTAGATCGGGCGATGGTTCGGTTTCGTGCAAATATGTGGATAAAAAGAGGGTACCGAACTCCTCTCTGCCGGTTGATTTGGGTGGTAGCTGGGATAAAAAGTGATGTTTCATCCACTTATCGAGTAAATCCTGCCTGACATTGCCCTGTGAACCTATTTCGCCGTTTTTATCGAAGCGAAGCCTTCCACTTGTGTATTTTTCGACAAGGAGATCGATTATCATGTTACCCGGACCGGTATCGAAGGCAATGATATTTTCTCCACTCCGCGGTAACCAGGTTACATTTCCTATTCCTCCTATATTCTGTGCGGCGATGTCCTTTCCTTTTTTGCCAAAAAGAATAGAATCGAGGAACGGGACGAGGGGTGCACCCGTACCACCTGCCGCAATATCTCCGGCTCTGAAGTCGGAGACTACAGGTATCCCCGTCTTTTGGGCGATAACAGAAGCCTCCCCTATCTGCAGACTGCCTCGCACCTTATCTCCACAATACTCTTCGGGTATGGCTATATGATGGATAGTCTGTCCATGGGAGCCGATCACATCGACTTCATCTGCATCGAGTCCGGTCGTATCGAGAAGTCGCAATGCCGCATCGCCAAAGATAGAACCAAGACGCATGTTTAACATGGTTAGTCTGTGGAGTGATTGCGATCCATCCTCGAAAAGATCAAAGATTTCCCAGCGGATATCCTCTGGAATCGGGTGGGAGATTCCCTTGACAAAGCGGATTGCTGTATTCTCCTCTTGAAGTTCAACCTCTATTGCTGCAGCATCGATGGAATCTACGGATGTGCCTGACATTAGCCCGATTGCTATAAATGATCTATCTCTCATTGAAAATACTATATTCGGTGCAATGACTAAAATCAATCGAAAGTGGAAAAAAATATACAGAAAAAGTGGATAAATACGTAAAGGAGATAGATCGCCATGGAGGCAAGGAATAATAACCCCAGTTGCTGTAAAGTAGAGGCGGTGGTCAGTGTTGATGAGCGGGGGCAAATGATACTGCCAAAAGAAATTCGAGACAGAGCACAGATTCGTGCCGGTGATAAACTTGCTGTGGTCACATGGGAGAAAGAGGGAAATGTATCTTACATCTGTCTTATAAAGGCCAGTAATTTTTCTGAACTGATTAAAGAAATCCTCGGCCCTATGGCAAAAGAAATAATTTCTGGTGAAATTAAATGATATTCAAGGAGGCGGAATGCTCTCCCTCGAGACCACCGTATTTGTGAAAATTTTTTAGCCTTGCTGTGCGGATCAAATTTTTTTAGAGGAGGCGGAATGCCCTCTTTTGGGGTACGCCTAGAGGGCAAGAATAGAATTATCGAAGGAGTATACATGACTCTGCGGGACAACCAAAACGAGGAAAATTACCGACCATAACAGGGCAGATTAAATTATCGAAGGAGTTTCAAATGGAAAGTGAAAAGCTTAAAAAAGCGGTTAGAGAAGGTTACGGAAAAATTGCCAGATCGGGTAGTTCCTGCTGCTCTCCCGAAGTTCGGTGTGAAAGCGAGGTAAGTCCGGACAGAGAAATAAGCCGGAGGATCGGATACAGCGAAGAAGAGATTAACGCCGTTCCCGAAGGTGCAAATTTAGGGTTGGGTTGCGGCAATCCGGTTGCTTTTGCCTCCTTAAGAGAAGGAGAGACGGTTTTGGATGTCGGTTCAGGCGCGGGGTTTGACAGCTTTCTCGCTGCAAGAAAGGTTGGCCCGGGCGGGAGGGTTACAGGTGTCGATATGACACCGGAGATGCTTGAGCGTGCGAGGGAAAAGGCAGAGAAAGGGGGCTATCGAAATGTGGAGTTCCGGCTCGGTGAGATAGAGAATCTCCCCGTTGCCGATAATTCGGTGGATATAATAATCTCGAACTGTGTAATCAATTTATCCATAGACAAGAGAAGAGTCTTTAAGGAAGCATTCCGTGTACTCAAGCCTGGCGGAAGGTTAATGATTTCCGATATTGTATTGCTTAAACCTCTTCCAGGTGCTATCAGGAAATCGGTAGAAGCCTGTGTGGGCTGTATTTCCGGGGCGATGTTGAAAGAAGAGTACATCTCCACTATCATGGATGCCGGATTTGAAAAAATTGAAATTGTCGATGAAACAACCTTCCCTGTTGATTTAATGGCTAACGACCCTACCGCTCAGGCTATTATTCAAGATACAGGAATCACCTCTGAAATGATCAGGGATGTGGAGACCTCTGTACTTAGTATAAAGATTTCAGGGGAAAAGCCTTAAAATCCCTGATAAAAGCAACGGTTCCTATCGTATTGACAATTGTTCTTTTTATCAATTAAAATAGATTGTTCTACTGTCTCAAATTAGCTTCAGGACAAAATCACACCATTAATGGAGTTATTATGGCGGAGAGAATCACGCCTCGGCATGAGAATTACTCACAGTGGTATATCGATATTGTTCTGCAGGCAAAGCTTGCAGATTACTCGCCTGTTAAGGGATGCATGGTTATAAGACCGCGTGGCTACGCCCTTTGGGAGAAAATCCAACAAATTATCGACGGAATGTTCAAAGAGACGGGCCACTCCAACGCCTATTTTCCCATACTTATTCCTGAAAGCTTTATACAGAAAGAGGCCGAGCATGTAGAGGGGTTTGCCCCCGAATGTGCCGTGGTAACCCATGCCGGAGGTGAGGAGCTGGAAGAGCCTCTGTTTCTAAGACCTACCTCGGAGACCATTATCTGGAGCATGTACAAGAAATGGATACAGTCCTACAGGGATCTTCCGATCCTCATAAATCAATGGGCAAATGTTCTGCGCTGGGAGAAGCGTACTCGTCTGTTTCTGCGAACAACGGAGTTCCTCTGGCAGGAGGGGCATACTGCGCATGCGACCAGTGAGGAGGCAGTAGAAGAGACACTAAGAATGCTCAACGTGTATAAGAAGTTTGCCGAGGAATACATGGCCATTCCGGTGCTAACAGGGAAAAAGAGCGAGAGTGAGAAGTTTGCCGGTGCGGTGGATACCTACACCATCGAGGCCATGATGCAGGATAAAAAGGCTCTCCAGGCGGGGACTTCCCACTTCCTGGGGCAGAAGTTTGCAAAAGCCTTTGATGTAACCTATCAGACCAGGGATGGGAATCTGGAGTACGTATGGGCTACTTCCTGGGGGGTATCGACCAGGCTCATAGGTACACTCATAATGGCCCATTCCGATGATAAAGGCCTGGTGATTCCGCCCAAACTTGCCCCGACCGAAGTGGTGATAATACCGATATACAAAACCGGTAACAAGGTAAAAGTAGTGGACTATGCAAAGCGGGTCTACGAAAGCATTAAAGGCTCATACTCCACCGAGTTTGATGACGATGATCAGTACTCGCCCGGGTGGAAGTTTACAGAATGGGAGATAAGGGGAGTTCCGGTCAGGGTAGAGGTAGGGCCTAAAGATATGGGAGCTGATGAGGTTACTCTTGTGCGGCGTGATACGGGAGAGCGCACTTTGGTTAAGGTTTCTCAGGTGGTAGAAAAAATAAAGACACTTATGGAAGACATCCAGAACTCTCTTTTTCTACGTGCTCTGGAGTTCAGGAAAGGCAATACCAGACCAATTTCCGATTACGAGGAGTTTAAGCAGTATTTCGAAAGTGATGGCGGCTTTGCCGAATCTTTCTGGTGCGGTTCTTCCGATTGCGAAGAAAGAATAAAAGAAGAGACAAAGACAACCATAAGAGTTATACCCTTCAACCAGCCGGAAAAACCGGGAACCTGTATTGTGTGCGGAGAGAAGGCCGAACAGCAGGTTGTATTTGCAAGAGCATACTAGTTTTTCCTCGAATTGTGTTATTATTTAAATAGTTTATCATGAAGAAGAAATATTTAAGCATTGCTCTCTTTCTGTTTCTCTCTGTATACTGTTTTTCGATTGAGTTTCCGGGAATGGATGTTCACTGGGTGTTGATCTGGATAGGAAATGCAGAGGAAGAGGGAGCTCCCAGTCCCCTTCTTCCCACACTGGGAGTATCGCTACCTGTATACTTTGCACCTTTTTTCTTTCTGGATCCCGGGATGGATTTTTACGGTACATCGTACCAGCTTTCCGAGACAGGAAGCGGTAAGGTTGTACCCACAGAAATAGAGTATGCAAATTATATATGGTACCTCATAATGAGGCTGGATATTCCGGCAGGTTTTCGATTTAATTTTTCAGATAATCTGGCTGCCGGAGTAACGGCCGGGCCTTCCTTCCTGTTTCGGATACCCCTTATAGCATGGGGAGATTGTGCACAGAGTGGTAGTACCTGCAGGGAGGAAATGGGCAGCTACTTTTACGGTTCGGGGAGGTTCTTCTATCCGGAGGCCGGCCTTTTTTTTATATGGAAGATGTTTGATAAGGCTGCTCTTCTTATAGAGGCAAAAACATTTTTTCCCCTTTTCCATGCATGGGACGGGGAAGAGGTTCCCTTCTACGATCAATTTATGGTTGCAGGCTCGGTGGGGTTGAGATTCTTTTTTTAATCACCTGCCTGTTTACCGCTTTTGGTACATGAGGCTGCTATAAAATCGATATGCTTGACAGGGAACTTAATTAAATAGTAGTAATAAATTATACCTAATGTAGAGGATAAGAAGTGGCTTCGATAGAGGAGAGAGTTGCATATCTGGAAGGCAAGGTAGAAGAACACTCCTACGCCTGGCAGGATTTACGTGATCGCATAACACACATGGAGCAAAAATTTGAGCAGCGGTTTTTAAGCCTCGATCAGAAGATCGACCGGTTTAGAGATGAAT
>Ga0180301_10002884_pt1 | contig 13482 bp, 15 predicted proteins | sample GuaBasSediGuay16_FD_121797 | JGI IMG/M metagenome (GOLD analysis project Ga0180301, IMG submission 121797) | Subseafloor sediment microbial communities from Guaymas Basin, Gulf of California, Mexico - Guay16, Core 4569-2, 12-15 cm | ecosystem: Environmental > Aquatic > Marine > Hydrothermal...
CAGCTCATCATAAGAAAGGGGGTGGGCTTACGCGGCCCCGCCCCTGTATCAGTCTTTGCCGATCGCAAAGGCCGGGGCGATCTCATCCCCAAGTCGATGGTATTTGCTCGCGCCGGAGATAAAGATGAGGGGATCGATCCTCCCTGGATCTACGTTACCATCCGTGAGGCAGTCCCCTGAGATATAGGTTTGCATGATCTCTCCTGCAACGAGCGTATGGCTCCCAAGATCAAGGAAATGAATGGCCTTGCATTCCAGGTTCAACGGGCACTCCGTGATTAAAGGCGCGGTTTTAAGCTCACCGTAAAAGGCGGTAAATAAACGTGATTTATCCCTGTTTTTGCCGGAGTAGAGGCCACAATAATCGGCCTCCTTGGCCATAGTCGAGGAGGGAACGTTCACGGAAAAGGTTCCCTGTTCCCTTACTCCCTTCAGGGTATACCGCGACCGGCGAATGGCAACGGCCACGGACGGGGGTTTGAGTGCCGCAATCGCACACCACGCCGCGGTCATATAGTTTGGCTTGCCATCTACTTGGGCGCCGATCAACGCGGCAGGCATGGGGTACAGCAACGCCTGTGGACCTAAGGTGGTCTTCTCCATGATATTCCTCCTTTTCCAATCAAGCACTTTCAATAAATAACCGATGCTAACCGTCTATATAAACGAAGATCTTACCATTTGTGTCAAGTTTTATTATTGATTTATGATGATATTCGAATAGGCCAAAGGCACAGGGCACAGGGTAAACATTCTCTGATTGTAAAATTTGCCCTAATCCTTGCGCCTTACGCCCTGCGCCTTGAGCCACATGACTAAATCAATTTGAGTCATATTTTAATCCACTCGTTACTTGTTGGTTTGAGGTGGAGCTTCGCTAGTTACGTGTACCAGTCCAAGAGGGAAAGGCAAGGAAGAAACGTGATTGTATGGCTGAAACCTTACCCTGGATTGCTTGATGCTCATTGAAACCAGACCAGCGATCCATGTAAGTTGGATTTCGTATCGTGTAGTTTTGGGTGTGCATCCCTTGATACGAGGATACGTGCAGGCCAAAGGTAGCCGTACCCCATATGGCCAATAAATGAAGGGTGCTATTTGTTGTTTCTTATCGATAAGAAACAGGCGGAATCAAGAATCCGATTCATTTCCATCTTTTCCACCTGGCTTGCATCTATAGCGCAGGGAGGAGAAATAGCGAGCCATTTCATGCCCGAACATCTCCGCATGGCGATCATCGATGCGCTCTGAGATGAGATCTCGGTGACACTCCGTGCACAAGATGGCACCATCAGCACTCGTTACCCATCCATGGGATGGCTTCGCGGTTCGGCCGCATTTCGCGCACGTAACATCGCTGTCCTGTGGTATCCCCCCATAGTTCGATGTGGTGTTAGCTCCTTGTCTGCCCATTGCTCACCTCCTTATTTATCCTTTTTTTGAGATTTACGATCTGCCATAAAAAAGGCCGTGGGTTCTATCAACCCACGGCCTAGGCTGCCTATAAAGAAAACCGCGGGCCCTCAGGAAGTGGCCCACGGTTTATTGGTTTTACCTTATTATGCCGGTATCGGTGGACTCACCCCCTACCAGGAGATAGGCCACCACCAGCTCTTTAAAACCGCAGTAAAGGTACTTTCAACCATTATTTTCATAGTTGTCTTATAGCCTGGTAAAAGTCGATTGTCAAGGGGAAATCTTAAGCAAGGCACCGCTCTGAAGGGCAGTAGCATTTCAAGGGATCTCGTTTTGAGGGCTCACAGAGAGCAGAGGTAGGTCAGCTTTCTTCCCTCCTCAGCGGCCTTCAGGTTGAGGGAGATCAGATCTTTTTTTTGCGCAAATTCCTCCTGGATGCAGCGAATAAGGGTATCGTAATCGACGACCTTACTGCGGGAGACAAAGGCGGAAAGGGCCACGATATTCGCGGACTTGACGCTGCCCAGCTTGATGGCGATCTCATTGACCGGCACGAGGAGCTCGCGAACATCACCGCGACCGGAGCCGTGGGGAATCAGCGAGCTGTTGACCAGTATTACGCCCCCCGGTTTCACCGTGGGCGCGAATTTCTCCAGTGAGGGGAGGTTCATGGCGACGAGATGGAGGGGGTTCCTGATAACAGGAGAGCCGATCGGCAGATCGCTCATCACCACCATACAGTAAGCAGTTCCTCCACGCATCTCAGGACCGTAGGAGGGCACCCAGGCCACATCGAGCCCTTGTTCCAAAGCTGCATGGGCAAGGATCTTGGCGCTCAGCAAGATCCCCTGGCCCCCAAACCCGGCAAACATTACCTCGGTTTGCATTTATCCCTCCTCTCGGGTATCAGGTGATTTGTATTCTCCTAACTGGTAGTACGGAAGCAAGACATCCGCTGTCCAGTTTACGGCCTCCATAGGGGTGAGGCCCCAGTTGGTGGGGCAGGTGCTCACCACCTCAACCAGGCTGAAGCATCGGCCCTGGAGCTGGTAGGTAAAGGCCCTCTTTATAGCCCTCTTGGCCCTGACGATGTAGCTCGGCTTTATCACCGTGACCCTCTCGATATAGCCGGGTGTTTCCAGCGTGGAGAGAAGCTCTGCCACCTTGAGGGGCATGCCGATCTCATCGATGTTGCGACCTAACGGTGAGGTCGTGGTCCGTTGGCCCGGCATGGTGGTCGGCGCCATCTGGCCACCGGTCATGCCGTACACGGTGTTATTTACGAAGATGGTGGTGAACTTCTCGCCCCTGTTCGCCGCGTGAACGATCTCGCCCATTCCTATGCTCGCGAGGTCACCGTCCCCTTGGTAGGTAAACACCATGAGGTCGGGCCGAACGCGTTTGATGCCGGTGGCCATTGCAGGTGCGCGGCCGTGGGCCGCTTCCTGAAAATCAAAGGTGAAGTAATTGTAGGCCAGCACCGCGCAGCCGACCGGGGCAATGCCCACGGTACGACCACGCACCCCTAGCTCGTCGATCACCTGGGCGATAAGCCGGTGAATGATCCCATGGGTGCACCCCGGACAGTAGTGGGTGTGCTGTTCAGAGAGTGCCTGTGGCCTTGTGAATTCCTTTCCCATTATCTCATCTCCTTATCCACTGGGGGCGATGCGGAAACCTCATCAAAAGGATTCATCGTTCACCCAGTAGAGGAATGAACTAGGTGAGGGCTTTCTGAGCTCATGAAGGATTTCATTGCCTCCATGATCTCCTCCGGAGTTGGGACATCGCCCCCACACGTGCCGTACCATTCGACCGGACGCCTTCCCCTTACGCTCCGCTCAACATCCTCCACCATCTGCCCCATGCTCATCTCGATACTCACCACCACCTCGCAGCTCTCCTTTGAAGCGGCCTCCTCTATGGCCTTCTCAGGGAAGGGGAAGAGGGTCTGGGGCCGCACCATTCCCACCTCAACGCCTTGCTCCTTCAGGGCATCGATGGCGCTCCTGCATACCCTGCTCATGGTGCCATAGCTCACGATGAGCCCCCTGTAGTCGGCTTCGAGGTTGTACGGCTCATACCTGACCTCATCTCGCTTCATACGCTCGTACTTCTCCTTCAGGTGCAGGTTGTGTTCATTGAGCGTATTCGGGTCCAAGATAAGGGTCCTTACTATATTGGGCCTCCCGCTCTTTCGGGTCGCCATCCCGTTGGTGGCCCACTCATCCTTATTGCTCGGCTTGGAGCTGAGGTGATCGGGAAACTCCACGGGCTCCATCATCTGGCCGATCAGACCGTCGCCGAGGATTATCACCGGGTTCCGGTATTCCTCCGCGAGGGGAAAGGCCCTCATCACCATCTCAACAGCCTCTTGCACGCCTGCGGGCGCCATCACGAGCAGCCGGTAATCGCCGTGTCCTCCACCCTTGGTTGCCTGGAAGTAGTCTGCCTGGGAGGGGAGGATGCCGCCAAGCCCGGGTCCGCCCCGCATGATATTGACGAATACCGCCGGGCACTGGGCAGCCGCGATGTAGCTGATTCCCTCGCTCATGAGGCTGATCCCCGGGCTTGAGGAGGTGGTGAACACCCGCTCGCCGCAGGCCGCGGCGCCGAAGATCATATATGAAACCGCCACCTCGCTCTCCCCCTGCAAAAAGACTCCACCAACCTCCGGAAGCCGGCGAGAGAGATATTCTGCCACCTCAGATTGGGGGGTAATCGGGTAGGCGAAGTAGTTAAGGCACCCGGCCCTGATTGCTGCTTCACCAATAGCCTCGTTTCCCTTCATTAATACCTTTCCCATACTTACTCCTTCCCTCATACCTATTGCGCCATCTCTTCGGCAGCTTCGGTGATCGTGAGTGCCACGTCTGGGCACATTATGCAGCACGTTGCGCAGAAAACGCAGTCCTCGGGGTGGGCCTGATAAACGGGGAAATAGCCCTTGGTATTGACCTCATCGGAGATCTCAAGCACTTTTTTTGGACACACCGCCACGCATAGCCCACACCCCTTACATCTATCGCGATCGATATAGTATACGTAGTTCATCCTCTTTCACTCGCTTTGATTTTCACTAAATTGGGCAAGCCCTTTTCCACGGCGGAACAAGCTGCCGCCTAACGGGCAGGAGCGGGCATGAAAAATACTCCTTATCTAATCTCCCGAGCAGCTCATCGGCAACGGCAATGTATTCGAGGGGCAATCCGCTTATCTCGGATAAGGCCTGCACGAAGTCATAGCCCCTGTAGATGTCATTCACCGTGGTTTCATCTATCAGGTGTGCGTTGCCTATGATGCCGCTGATGAGCATCCTCGAGGCCTTCTCGATCCCATCCCGCACGCTCAGGCACCCTTCCACCGTTTCCGTATGGGGTCGAAAGGGGTTGACTACCTGCAGGACGTGCACGGGCGTGCTGCTGAGCGAATCAGCGAGCGCACCGAGTACCCTCGCGCCTACACCATCGCCTCCCACATCGAGCAGCGTGAGCTGCCGGGGCCGGCGAATCATGCCGGCTATGGCGGGGTTTAGGATGGGAAGATCGGCCTGAAGATACTTTTCAGGCGGTACGATCACCTCGATTCCCAACCCGGAAAGCACGCCCCTTGCTTCACGGGTCCGAAAGTAGGGATTCACCACGTCGAGATCAGCAATGCTCACCTTGAGGCCTTGGCTCCTGCCCCTCATCGCGAGGTTGACCGAAACCTCGGTTTTGCCGCTGCCGTAGTTTCCCACCACTGCAACAATTCCATCAAGAGCGGCTCTCATTTGCTTTCCTTGTCCCCTTTGTTTTTCTGGGGCTCTATGTTCCATCGGCTAGGACCTGATACTCCTTGCCCAGTGCAATAGAAAAACCCGCTCTCAGGAGGACCTGATAGCGGGTTTTGTGAATCGTCTCAGTAACACTATGGCATTATCAGGCCCGGTAGTTTCAAGCTACCTACTGTAAGGAGGAGCAACAGGGAAGTCTTACGCATCCCCGCTGCTCTGATAATGCCTATCATGTTTTGAGGTATGACCTTCATTGTTGTGTCATCATGTAATGATATGTAGATTATTTAGATAAGTAATTAATTCGCACTTGTCAAGCCTTTTTATGACAGGAGTTCGTTGGTAGAGGTTCCATCAAAATCCCCTGCCAATTTCAGGAGAAGGGTACCACCGTTTCTGTGTGAAGCGATTTTGAAATTCGTAGCCACGATCGTATCCCCTCTCAGTACAGGATGGCTTGGCAGTAAGGAATTGTTCTTGCCGTCCTCCATGCAAGACGAAAGGCGAGGCAGACGGGTTTTTCAGTCCCACTCTCGGTACGGTATAGTAATGTACTTAATGCGCATAAAATCATCCCACGATTTTATGCAAATCGACAAGGTGAGAATGCACCTATGTTCTTAGTCAAACAATTCCATGGAGCGATCGTTGTTGTTCGGATAAAGGAGCTCTCGGTAACACATTGCACAGATAATCGTACCGTTCTCTCCCTTTACCCACTCGTGAGGGTGTCTCAGTAATTGACCGCACTTCGAGCAGGTAACGGCTTCCCCCTGTACCGATTCATTTGTTGTGGATTCGATCCCTTCCCTTTTTGCCTCCATCTCTTTGCTCCTTTCCGTACACTAAAAAACCCGTTATCAGGCGGACCTGATAACGGGTTTTGTAAATCGTCTCAATAACACTATGGCATTATCAGGCCCGGTAGTTTAAGATTACCTACCATCGGGACGAGCCACGGGTAAAACGGCCTGGTGCCCGTTATCCTGATAATGTCTTTCGTGTTTTGATCGGTGAGCTTCATAATATATTAGCGCATGGTATCTCTATGGTTGCTATTGTATTAATAAAGGAATACATTTCGATTGTCAAGCTTTTTTATCAGTGAAAAGTTATCCTGAAAAAACTAACTGTTTATGTAGCCACCAGGCACCAAGCCCGCCCTGGCGCAAGTGTCTGCATATAATGGGAGCGCTGAATTATGTATCTTATGAATTCGATATATAAATTCATTGCAAGCCAGGTCTGGGCCATGGACACAAAGATAGACCTGCCCGCCATCGCTCTCGCTTAGGCGAGGCAGGCGGGTTTTAGAGCGGCGAAGCCGCGTTCTATAAAATTGCAAAGCAATTTTTTAACAACGAAAGGAGGTACATCGCATGGATACCTGGGAGGCATACCTCGATGAACATAAAGATCGATTTATCCGTGAGCTCGAGGAGTTCTTGCGCATTCCGAGCATTTCCGGCCTGGCCGATCATAGGCAGCACGTATACAAGGCGGCTGAATGGATTGAGGCTCGTATGGCAGAGGCGGGGATTGAGTCCGTTCACATAATGTCGACCGGTGGTCATCCCGTGGTCTACGGCGATTGGCTCCACGCCCCTGGTAAGCCCATGGTATTGATCTATGGCCATTTCGACGTTCAGCCTGTGGATCCCATCGATTTGTGGGAGAGCCCGCCTTTTGAACCTGTCATAAAGGATGATCGCATCTACGCGAGAGGTGCGAGCGATGATAAGGGCAACATGTTTATCCCCATCACCGTGGCCGAGGGCATGCTCAAAACCCTGGGGAGTTTGCCGGTCAACGTGAAGTTCCTCTTTGAGGGCCAGGAGGAGATCGGCAGCCCCCAATTACCGGATTTCATCTCCGCCAACAAAGATCTCTTGAACTGCGACCTGGTGGTGAGCGCCGACGGCGGTCAGTGGGCTGAAGATCAGCCGGCCCTGATCCTGGGCACCCGTGGGCTTGTGGCGGTATTTCTCGATGTGGAGGGGCCTGACCATGACCTGCATTCGGGGGTTTACGGCGGCACCATTGCGAATCCGATCCACGCGCTGGCTCGAATAATTGACTCCATGCACGATGCTGACGGGCGGATCACCGTGGAAGGCTTCTACGACGACGTTCGTTCGCTGACCAATGAAGAACGGGAGCAGATGGCTCGCGTGCCATTCGACGAGGGCGATTATCTCAGGGAGACCGGGGCCAAGCGCCTCTTCGGCGAGCCTGGGTTCACCAGCCATGAGCGTGCCTGGGCTCGGCCGACCCTGGAGGTAAATGGCATATACGGCGGATTTCAGGAGCAGGGCATGAAAACGGTCCTTCCCAGCACGGCCCATGCGAAGATCACCTGTCGGCTCGTGGCCGATCAGGATCCCTCCCGAATCGTCGATTTGCTCGTGCGTCACGTGAATCGGGTGGCACCGGAAGGCGTGAAGGCAACCACCACTGTGGCAGAAAAAGGGGCAATGCCCTATCTCGTTCCCGCTGATCATCCAGGTCTTTATATTGCCGGGGGAGTCCTGCGTGATATCTACGGCAGGGAGCCCTATCGGATTCGATCCGGGGGGACCGTCCCGGTCAACTTCCTGTTCCTGCAGCACCTCAAGGCGTACACCATCGTGTTTGCCTTTGGACTTCGGGACGAGCGCATCCATTCGCCCAATGAGTTCTTTCGGCTCGCGAGCTTCATGCGGGGCCAAAAGGCCTATGGCATGCTCCTCCATCGGCTGGAAGGGGAGTTCAAACAGGGGTGATGGGAAAATGATGAGGAATACGGGTGTCCGGCTCCATCACACACCGAACCACCACCCCCTCATGAGGGGGCACGAATCACCCCCCTCACCATCACAGCGCTCGTGAGGTGGGGCAGTCAGTGTCAAGAGCGTGGCGCTGAGGAGCGAGCAGGCTGATATGAACCCACTTTTCACTCAGCTCGTTGACGATACGGGAGGAGGTATCCTTGAATCGTCGAACTAGATACCCTCACACTGGTCGTGTCTCGGGGAACTACAGGACCTGGACGTTCTTTGCCTTGGGCCCTCGGTTGTCCTCCTCCACCTCAAAGCTCACCCGGTCGCCCTCGGTGAGCTTCTTGAAGCCGGGCATCACGATGGAGGAGTAGTGGACGAAGACATCGTTGCCCTCGTCCTGGCTTATAAACCCATATCCCTTCTTCTCGCTGAACCACTTAACCGTTCCCTCTGCCATGCACACAATCTCCTTTTCCCTGTGGCCCCGGGCCGTGCCACACCCTGCCCTGAGAAGAGGGATCCTCGTGCAGGTGCCGGTCCTGGGCCAGCAAAACACCGTCACCAACCCACACAGACGGTGGGTTTCCCGTGCATTGAACATGAATGCCGTGCCCGTGTCAAGGAAAAACAGGGCTGCTGTGGGGGAGAGGGCGTTTTTTGGGGTGGACGTCATCTAAAAGGTGCGTTGCCACACCCCGGTCCACGGGCCCGAAGACCTCAAAGCCTAAGGCACATGAAAGCCCGCATACAAAGGCTTAGCAGAATGGCATAGGCAGAGATGCTTGTTATACGGAATTTTCATAGGATGAAAATAGTATTAATAAAAAACGAGTAGGGTATACTTTTATTTGAGAATCCCCCTTTTGAGTATTTTATGCTCTATCTGCTTTCCTTGGCGTAAAAAACATGGTATAGAATGCCTGCCGATTGTTGGCCTGATAGTTACGAGCGAAGACCTAGACCCTGCGCATCGGTTGTGATTTTAAACGGCGGGGAAAAAGGCGTTGCTAGCATTTCGGCGGTGAGAGAGGTAATTGAACTGTATCAATAGTTTTGATAACCGGAGTATACCAGGGCAGGTGCTTTTGTCCGCTCGATAAGGTTCGGGAGGATGAAACGCATGTGAAGGCCATGGCAATCAAGAGTTTACATGGAGGTGGAGATAATCATGGCAAGACCGAGAAAGATACCGCTGGAGCAGGCCTTGGGAAAGCTGGATAAGAGCAATCAGGAGCCAAAAAAGGTTAAAGGAGGCAGTATGGTGGTTGAATGGCTGTCCCAGGTTGGCTTTCCGAAAAGACATGCGGTCCCCAAGGGGGAGAGCGTGTCCCTTTGTGGAAGGGGTGGTGATAGATCCTGGCAGAAAGAGCCGAGCGACCTTCCAAAGTGCAAGAAGTGTATCTTCCTTATCAAGTATAAGGGCGCCAAGGAAAAGGACTAGAATTCGAAGGCTTTTATTTGGCTCGCTCCCTTATTGCTGCATGGGAGATCTTGCCATGGATTGTCGGAATTACTATCCAGAGCATATGCAGCAATTGACTTTCTGGTAAGCACGACGCGGGTCTCATGCGCGTAAATGGGGTCAGAGTCGTTGCTTCTTCACGCACGGTCCCCAATATCAAATAAATCCTCAGGTGGCGAACATCCGTCTTGATGCAGCGGCACGGAAAGGTTGGCGCATTTGGGGATAGGCCGAAGTCTTCACCTCAGGTGAGCCTTTTGATGCAATAGCCGAGGTGTTCCCTGAGAGCAACATTGAGGTGAAGCATGTGGTATAAATGGCTGTGGAGGAAATAGAGACGTTCTAGCCAGGCAGCGTTCTTACGAAATGATTGAAGAGATTCTACCGGATATTTACAAAATAGAGATTCCCCTTCCTGGAAATCCCCTGAAGGCCATCAACTCATATGTGATCAGGGACTCGGTCAGAAGCCTTATTATTGATACGGGATTGAATCGAAAAGAGTGTATGGATGCCATGCACACAGGATTGCGCAAGCTGGGTTTGAAGCTGAGGGACGCGGACTTCTTTATTACCCATCTGCATGCTGATCACTTTGCCCTCGTGCCAAGCCTTGTCACAAATACCTCCCGAGTTTATTTCAATCAGCCTGACGCCCAACGGCACGCACGGGGCGGCGTGTGGTATGAGATGGTCGCCGCTGCTCGCATGCATGGTTTCCCTGAAAGAGAACTCCAGTCAGCCCTCCGGAATCATCCAGGATATAGATACGGCGCACGACTTGATATGCCGCTGAGCATTGTGAACCAGGGAGATACCATAGAAATTGGGCGCTACAGGTTTCTGTGCATAGAGACGCCCGGCCACACGAGAGGCCATATGTGTCTTTTTGAGCCGGACAAGAGGATTCTCTTCTCTGGAGATCACATACTCGGTGACATCACGCCCAACATTCAATCGTGGTCCGATGACTGGAATCCCGTCCGTGAGTATCTTCTCAGCCTGGACAAGGTCTATGAACTGGACGTCGAGCTGGTATTGCCCGGCCATCGGGCTATTCTTACTAATTGCAGACAGAGGATTCAGGAGCTGAAACACCACCACAGGAAGAGGGCTGAAGAGGTGCTCTTAATCTTAGAGAAAGGGCCTGAGAATGCCTTTCAGGTGGCATCGCAGATGAGCTGGGATATTATCTGCGAATCCTGGGATTTGTTTCCTGTCAGCCAGAAGTGGTTTGCCACAGGGGAGGCAATCGCGCACCTGATATACCTTGAGGAAAAAGATTTGATCTACAGGAAGCGGGCGGAGGGTAAGGCCATCTATTCACTACACATTACCCAAATCTGAAAAGCCTTTCATTTACGTCTACACAATTTTTAGTCCCATCAGATCCTCGGTGATATCATTGATGTTCTTGAGTTCCTTCTCCTATGATCCATTATAAGTTCGATTAAAGGAATAGGATTGCCACCATTGCATTCCTATTTTTTCCCAGGCCATTGCTTTCGGGTCGAAATCTTCGTAATCAAAAACGGCATAGGATTTCGGCGAATTATTACAAACGAAGATTATTAAGGAACTCACAATGAGAAAATATATTTTTATCTTCATCTGAAAACTAACGACTGAGTCCACCCGCTTGCGGGCTTCTCGCTCCTTGCACCACGACTTGCGGCGTTGCCCGCAAGTCGTGGTGCAAGGAATTGTTGGACACTTCTTCTGATATCTTAGCTTATCTTTTCAGTTTTTGCATAGTCTTCTAGTTTTATGGTTAGTGGCAGCATTGATAAGAAATCGATTGTTGTTGGACTTTCATACATCGTAGCTTTAAGTACAGTATGTCCGATTACGATTTTGATTTTCAATTCTGCCTCCGCAAGAATGCCATCCTTACTTTTTTCTTGGACCTAAAGTTGTTACGCGATTTTCGCTAAAGCGATGTTATCGCTTATATGGCGAAAGCATTTTAACGTTTCATTTGAATTCATCGCACGCTGGAAGCAGTGGGGAATTTTAAAAAGTGAGGGGGGATATGAGAAAGGGAATCGTGATTTCCATAGCGCTGGCAGGGTGTTTGGCTTCTGGCGTTTTTCTATCATTCCCTCGAACACAGGATTTTGGTCCGGGTCAGGCACCCTTCAGTTAAATAGCACTTTTGCGAAATTTAACGAGGCACGCCACGGTTAAATAGCTTTGCAAAATTTAACAGGACAGAGCCACTGGAATAAACTGTTGGCCTCTTATTTAGTATAGGGGGGTGATAGGCCCTTTAGCATAGGGTAGTGTTTGATATTCAGAGTCTTTAATTCCGCATTTTCCATTTCTGCGGTAGCGGCCAAGATGGCATCTGCAAGCCCAACTCCGTGCGACTTGCCGTAATCCCGTTTGTATAGTCCCCCGGCCTCCGCGATTTTGACATCTAAAGGAATAACTCGGAATAAAGAGACAAACTTATCGATTATGGCTTGCTCAGCATCACCTTTAACTCCAGCATACAACTCCGCAACCACGATGGATGACAAGATGATCCGGGAGGAGTTGGCGTTGACCAAGGCAACCGCCTTGCTATACCCTCGAAAGAAATCAACGAGAACATCTGTGTCCAGAAGTATTGCCCTGGCCATGATCAATCCCTATCCCATTCGGAACGGATTGCTCTGAAATCAGGAAGATCCTCACGGTCCTTCCACATTCCGGCAGCCTCACCTAATATAGCCTTCCGCTTATGGTAGCTCTGTTCATCAATGAGACGATCAACGGCCTCTCGAATGAGCTCGCTTTGCTTTTTCCCAACAGTTTTGGCAAGAGCCGCCAATTCCTCGCGCTGATGATCTGTCAGGTATATCTGCGTTCGTACCATATGGCACCTCCAATAATGTATACATCTACATTATACATCACAAGAGTTGCCTGTCAAGGACAAGAATTTAATGCTCACATGCTGTGAGCGGTTCCAAAGTTCAAAGTTTAGCATTCAAGGGTTGAGATTGACTGTGTAAAGGGGGATTCCAGCCAGGGTTCAAAGGTTGAAATATAATCCAAAGGTTCAATGTTCAGGGTTCATGGTTCAAAGGTTCAACGGGGAACCCCTTAACCTACATTTAACCTTTTAGCAGCTGTCTTCCAAATTGGTCATGCCTGAAGTCAAGGCTTTCGTATGCCGCTTTTTTAAGTTCGTCTGATCGGAATTCCTCCGCATCGAGGATGTCGTAGAGATTCCGGAGTGTGTGGGAGGATATGAACATGCCGGGATAAGTATCTGTGTTCTTCACTCTTTCGTGTTCCTGGTTTATGAACTTACATGCCTTCAGGTCATTGAGGATACGGGATATGGTGGAGTTGGCTGTACACAATAGATCCGATAGCCGTTTGCCATTTAGCTTGTGATTTCTTATCTGAGTGATGGTGATTACATCAGCACGAAAGCCGGTACCGTAGAGAAGTCTGTTGTTGATCATAATCGAGGATTGAGCCACATGATCAACGGAATTCAGCTTCCCTTTCCTGGATTCAATTGTTTCAATCAACGTTTTTATGGGATGTTCCTGGAGCCCGAAGATTTTTTTAAAGGTGTTTGGCGTTGCTTGAAATGAATCTTGCTTCACGCTTTCAAGGATAGTCATCCTGTGTTTTTCAGGCGAGGCCTGTAATATAGACTTCAATTTTTGATGGTTGATAAGATCCTGGAAGCGAGCTATCCATGCGGGTACATCGGTGACTATTCGATCCTGCCCCATGAAAAGAACCGTGGCGAGCAGCAGAGCTTCTATGTCTATGATGCCCTCTTTTTTTTCATTTACCATTGGCACATAAAAGGGCAGGCCGAGATTAACCCAAGCCCTGCGGAGCAGTTGGTTTGCCCTATTTGTTATTGCCTGAAATGAATTCATGTCCATGAAACCCTATTTTTCTAAGAACTATTTCTAAATCGTCTCTTCTTGGCTCGGTATTGTCGACGCTTAACACAAACCGAACCGCTTCTTTGATCTCCTCGTTGCTGGGCTTGAGGCTTTTTATGTCGTTTGTGTGCTGGGCGAATGACGGAGGAGCTGCCCAAAGCTTCAAGGAAG
>Ga0180301_10002885_pt1 | contig 13481 bp, 13 predicted proteins | sample GuaBasSediGuay16_FD_121797 | JGI IMG/M metagenome (GOLD analysis project Ga0180301, IMG submission 121797) | Subseafloor sediment microbial communities from Guaymas Basin, Gulf of California, Mexico - Guay16, Core 4569-2, 12-15 cm | ecosystem: Environmental > Aquatic > Marine > Hydrothermal...
ATTCTTGGAATCGAAAACCTAAAAATAATAGACATTTCCAAAGAACATGTTGAAAACTTGGTAGACTACATGAAAAAATATCTCCTTCTCCCTAGAGATGCTTTACATCTTTCAGTCATGCTTGCCATAAACTGTAGGAACATTGCTTCAACCGACGACGACTTCGATAGAGTACCAATGATAACTAGATGGACACCATGTATTAATGAAGATAAGATAATCAAATAATACATCCTGATTGGCTTAAAAAGCAATGATATTCTCTAAAATTAACTGATATGCCTTTCTACATTTCACACATCGCTGTCCAAGTATTTTAATTGAAATATCTTCGCCAACGTCAAGAAAATTTTGGACGCTCCTTGCAATTGCGGAAAGAAAGTCAAAATTTGAAACTATTCGATAGGTTTCTTGACAATTGGGACACTTCCATGCAAGAATATAGATGTCCGCACCACATTCACCGCAAACAGATTTAAGATAATGAAAATGAGGCGCAGCCGGTATATTTTCAAATTTAATTGTGTTATGTTGTCCACATTGCATACAATACCAAGTTACCTCAACCATACGTTTACCTCACACATCAAATTTTAGAAATTTTCTTATTATTTCATCGGGCCTGGTGCCTTTTCTTCTTCGTCTCTTAGTGGATCCGAGGTAGGGGCATGGTCCAATGGTTTCAAAAGCTACCTCAGCTAATCTATCTCCTTCTCCTTCCTTGTATCTCCTCCAATCAGTATAATGGCGGTACGTTTCTGGCCGTGTCCATGTAGGATCAAAGTTTTCAAGTTTTTCTGGATCTATACATATTGCTACTCTACTCACTTCTCGATGAAGTGATAATGGACATGTAAAAACTCTTTTTATATCCATTTTGTTTTCCACTTTTAACTCTGGTGCCTTAAATTTCTCAGCAATCTCGATATATTTTTGCTTTAATCTTATATTTACGTATTCAACTATTGCATAAGCTATATCCAAAGGATTAATCTTTGTAGTTATTTCGTCGCTAAATGCCATAGGATTTATGTGAACATGTGCCCCATTTCCGCTCCACTTCACAAAAACAGATCTCTCAATGCCATATTGATATAAAAATTCGACGATCACTTTAGCTACTTCAATAGTTGCTTTCCATTTTTGAAACTCGTTATCTATGTCCCATGTCGGCATACATCTCTTAATATTTCTCAAATCCATGGTGTCCACAATATCACGCAACCTGTAGTACTGATTTGCAGTCACATAAAATGTTCTAGGCTTATACTTCCGAAGCTTATGGAAAATTTTCTCGAAGTCCTCTTCGGAACCTATAGTTATTGGTGTTTCACCTTTCCAATATCTAAAGAAAAGTTGGTTTCCTTTTTCGTCTCTAGCTTCGCAATGTATGGCCATCCATCTATCTAGGGAAAAATCAACAATCTCTCTCATAACATTACTTTGCATGTACCATTCAACAATTTTCGTGTAAATCAAATTACTCACTCGCAGAGGAAATTTTAAATAAATATAGTATGTTTTAACGATTTAGCTGATAATATTCATGTGGATGCATTTGTTTCATCACTAGTTCTCACTGTCTTCTCTATTTGTTCTAAGAATGGTTTATAGTTTTTCATAATCTTCTCCAGCTTATTAAGATAGTTTTTAGATACTGGCTGTATCTTGAATACTTTTTCGGGTTTTAAAACTGGAATTATGTCTTGAGCCTTTAAATTACTTGGATGCTTGACCTGCGTAATTATTGAGAGTGCCTTACTCCATTTTGATGGATCGAATATAAGTATGTGGCCTGGAGCAACCCCTATCGGAACATTAACATCTAAAACCTGTTTACAAGGCATAACAGCATCATTAAAACTCTCAATTAAAATGTTATCCGTTTTTTCGGAAATTTCCCCGTAACATGTGTTTATTGCCCTCTCAGCAAGTCTCATATGGGTTTCAATTTGCTCATTTGTATCTCTAAAAGTCAATATGTCATCTGAATGCTTCAGCAACTTCTCTACTACCGGTTTAAGGTATTTTAAATGAGTTTCCAAAGCGCTGTTCACTAAATAAACATTCCTAAATTTACCGTGAAGCCTCGTGGTGACTCTCTCCATAACCAGTACTGCCGTAGGATCAGTCATATAAAATTCTGTTTCAAAACCTTCACTTATAAAATAGTCGAGATCTAGAGGTGCAAACAGCAAATCTACAGGATTCAACACTTCTATAGGCATATTTACATTAGCTACTTCTCGGAGATGATATATGTCTTCGCAGAAAAGCTTCTCTTGTTTAATACATTGTTTAAACGCCTGCCACTGATACCACAAATTATGGCCGCTCATGGGCTTAAAAGGTATAAAACTTAAACCTAATTCCTTAAAGAAATGAAGTAATATTTTTGAAACGGTTGTTTTGCCAGCATCCTTCTCAACAAGTCCGAAAACAAACACTTTCATCATGTTCACCGGAACTACTAATTTATTGGTGTTTAGACGGTTATCGAGCCTCAGGTATAATTGTTACAATCCCTTTCCTACCTGCTCTAATGGTGTGCACCTCTATTTCTTCTCCAATCCTTCTCCTACTTATCTCTTTCTTCAAATCATCTGCACTATTGATAGGGGTTTCACCAATACCAGTAATTATGTCTCCTACTCTAATACCTGCTTTATAAGCTGGGCTTCTAGGCGCAACCTCAATAATTAATGCTCCCTTATCAACTGGAAGATTATAGTACGCAGCTATCTTCTCATTTATTGTCACACCTACAACACCTATCCAAGGCCTAATAACCCTACCATAGGTTATTAACTCCTCTGAAACTTTCTTAGCCAAATTAATAGGAATAGCAAAGCCTATGCCTTGGGCATAAGGAATTATAGCAGTATTAACACCAATAACTTCACCATAAATATTTACAAGGGGCCCGCCACTATTACCAGGATTTATTGCAGCATCAGTTTGTATCAAATCTTCAAGTACAAGAGCTTTTGAACGTATGGATCTGTTCAAAGCACTAATCACACCCATCGTAACAGTTGGGCCACCGGTTAAACCAAAAGGATTACCAAGAGCTACAACGATCTGCCCAACCTTTAGCTTCGAAGAGTCACTAAGTTTCGCTACAGGTAAATTCTCAGCCTCAACCTTTACAACAGCTATATCAGTTGCTGGATCTGCTCCAACTATACGTCCACTTAAAGCTTCACCACTCGACAATACTACTTCCATTTTCCTAGCTCTACGGATAACATGATTTACAGTCAATATGTACCCATCAGATCTTATAACAAACCCGGACCCTATACCCTTCACAGGAACAGGCTGCAAAAACATATTCCTAACTATTTGCACAGTTGCAATTGTAACTACACTAGGTCCAATTTTCTCCACAGCTTTTACAATCATATCTTCATCAAAAACAACCAACCTTTTCACCAACCAACAACAATAACTTTCCTCAAAAATATTTTACTAAAATTAAAATTATTATTGAAATTTGAGAATTAGAAACTTTAACTTCATTCACATGCTATTAATTTTTACGACCAAAGTTTTGTAGAAGACCTTTGATCTAACAATTTTAAATAACCTTGCATCAATTTAAAACATCACACAGTTTCTATACAATTCACCTTTACCTATTTATATAAGGAGCAGCAACGTCAACGGTGAATCGGCAATTGCGTGGGCAATCCATGGTGCTACAATGTTATTATCTGTTTTGTAGAAAATGGCTCCTAAAATAATTCCACCAATGAAACCTATTAAACCGTATGTTAAACAATGGAGAAGAAGCCAGCCGCTAGCATATGCAGGAATGAAATGAGTTAATCCAAATAAAGTGGATTGAACAATTCCAGCTAAGTGGGGAGACATTATTTTTTGTAATTTATTTTGGATAAATCCTCTAAATAATAGTTCTTCCGCTGGTGAGAGCATTGCAAATACATAAATTGTTTGAAGAATATAGTTAAGTGGAAACGAGAAATTATACATGAAGAAATTACTTATGGTTTCGGGTCTACTTTTAATTTCCTCCATTACACCGGGAATTGTTAATTCAATTATTAGGAAAATAAGGTAAAAACCTAGGAAAGCTGTCAGAACTCCGATTCCAATGTTTCTTAAAAAGTTTTCTTTCTTTAAACCGAGAGAATCTAAACCTCTATCTCGGATAATGGTTTCATAGAAAATTAATATAGTTACAATTGGTAATGCAATTGGAATAGTAACAGTTTTACTTGTCTTGTTAAACATATTTACAAATGTTGAGAAAAGAGTAAATCCCACTATTAAAATTACAACTAAACTTAGATAAAACCGTTTACTATGCTTCCTAACCTCCGCACTTTGTTTAGCAACCATTTTAATCCTCTACTCAAACTAACAATCCAAATCAACATTATAAAAATTAAATAATTAACGTTAAATAATTTTCCTGCTCTATGGTTCAACTTTTAATTTTTGGTTAAAAATACCAAAGTTCATATTATATTACCAAAAATACTTAAAAAGTTTAGAAAGACCGTGAGTAAGTAATCTGCAACATCTACTAATTTCCCCGTTAGCGAACTGACTTGCAGTCTAAAAACCGCTACCCCGAAATTAAAAATATCAAATGCGATAGGGAAGCCACACCTACTTTCAAATAATTTGCAAATATCTGATGCTTTCAGGTGATGAAATGAGGAAAAGGGAAATAGCCGGTCTTGGAAGCTTCCAATTCATGGCTATGACAAGAAGAGGCCTATTCTACGGTTTCCTCACCCTATATATGCTTGAAGTTTTAAAAAGAAGCTTCACAGAAGCCATACTAGCCATGGCACTACCAATGCTGGCCAACTCACTCACCCAAACCTTCATCTGGGGTCCTCTAAGCGACAAACTTAGAGTTCGACGCCTACTAATAGTAATAGGAGAAACAATCGCCGGTATAGCCTACATATTCCTATCTCCAACAGTTTGGTCAATCTGCACAGGCCTAAACCCCCTACAAGCTAAAACTCTCTACGCCATAACAATAATAGTCGGACTAACCCTTCTAGAAAGCTTCTGGTCAATGAGCAACGTAGGTTGGTCAGCTTTAATCGCAGATATGACAGAACCAGCAGAAAGAGGCACAATCATGGGTCAACTCAACTCCATCGGCGCCATCGGAAGAATCATAGGAGTTTTTGCGGGTGGGCTACTCTACGACTTTCCTTCTAAAGCTCAAGGATTCCCCATCCTATTCTATATTTCCTCAACGATAATGTTCACCAGCGCCATAACACTATTAATAACCATAGAAGAGCCGAAGAAACTAATCTCACGTAGAGAAGAACCGATCATCCAAATAGAAGAAGAATTCCCACTAAAACACCTATTTTACTGGTTCTTAATCTCTTTATTCTTTATATCAGCTTCTTCAGCATCAGTGATGCAACTATTAAGCTACTACGTCCGTATTGCTCTCCTTGCAACGAGCTTCGACATAAGCTTAATCAGAAATGCAGCTTCCATAACAAATTTCATAGCAAATCCAATAATAGGTATTCTATCGGACAAAAAGGGAAGAAAACCCGTCCTACTCATAGGATTTGCAACAGCAATCCTTGTACCGATTCTATACACGCTACCTAGAAGCATATTCGGCATGGTTTTAGTTAGCGCGGTAGCAGGAGTCATTATGGCAATAAGATTAACGGTATCTTATACTTTTGTCGCTGAACTTATACCCGAGGAACAGAGAGGAAAATATTTCGGTCAATATAACATGATTTCGACGCTAAGTTTCGGAGTAACACCAATAATAATTTCTGGAGTTTTCACCGACCACTTAACCAAAACATTTCTGGAAAAAGGCTATGTATTGGAGCAAGCTCAAATACTAGCCATTACAAATACGTTCTATTTAGCTGCGTTTCTAGCGGGGATAGGTTTCCTAATATTCTGTAAAATGATTTTTGCTTCAAGAACTACAAAAATAAAATAACTAATGTAGAAAAAGTGGTTAATTTTGAAGTACAGCTAAATTTAACTGTTATAGCATTGTCGTATCATTTTTATTTTAAATTTTACTGCTAATAGTTTATTCCCTTTATATTGACGAGTTTCCTAGGATATTTAACTTCAACGACTAAATTTACTATATCAGCTTTGTCAATGAGTTCAGGTGGCGCGTATCTTCCAGTTAAGACTACGTGAGTTTCTTCAGGTATTTTTGACAGCAGGGACAGTACTTCCTCAACTGAAATCAAGTTTGCCGCTACAGCTAAGTTTATTTCGTCTAAAACAAGTAGGAAAGGCTTCTTTTCAAAAACTACTTTTTCAGCGAATTTCAAAGCTTCTCTAGCCAGTCTTTTATCTTCTTCACTTGGACTTTTTAAATCTACCCACCCTGTTCTTCCAAATTGATATATTTCGTACTCTGGGCTTAACCTATCCTTTATAACGTATTCACCAATATCTTTCCTGCCTTTCATAAATTGTATTATGACGACTTTCAGTCCATGTCCTATGCATCTTAGCGCTAAACCCAGTGCGTTAGTTGTCTTTCCAGCTCCTGTCCCGGTGTAAAGAAAGATTAGACCCAAGTTTTCCGCGCTCCTATATTTTGCAGACCCCTTTTGGACATGAACCTGTGTCCTCTGGACCAAGTTCTATTACGCCTTCGGATTTTTCTTTTGTCGATGGTTTCCCAACGTAGAGTACTTGCTCCCCTTTACTACCATACCTGTAAATTGTTATTCCTTTGCACTTTAGTCTATAAGCTAAGATAAAGGCTTCTCTCACGTCTTCCGGTGAGGATTCGTAGCGTAGATTTATTGTCTTTGAAACAGCGTTGTCTGTGAATTCTTGGAACACTGCCTGCATTTTAACGTGCCAATCAACATCTATATCCAAAGCTGTAACAAATATTCTCTTAATATCCTCAGGTATTTTATCGATATGTTGTACTGATCCAACTCTAGCTACCTCATGTATTAACTCTTCGCTGTAAAGTCCACGTTCCCTCAAAACTTCTTCGAACACAGGGTTAATTTCAAAGAGACTAACTCCGCCAAGAACCCTTCTAAAGAAAGCTAACGCAAACAAAGGCTCAATTCCACTAGAAGTTCCAGCAATAATACTTATTGTACCAGTTGGAGCAATAGTTGTGGTTGTAGCATTTCTAATACCATATTTTTTAATTTTCTCTCTAAGTTTATCCCAATTCAATGTAAGATGCTTCTCCTCGTCATCAGCTTCAAAAGGAAACCTTGGATAGCCGCCATCGTAGATTGAGCCTTCAAACGCCGGAAAACTTCCTCTCTCCTTAGCTAAATTAATAGACTCAACCTTACTATAATAGTTGATGTACTCCATGACTCTTCGAGCTAGGTTTAAAGCTTCCTCAGAATCATACGGTATTTTAAGTTTGAAGAGGAGTTCAGCCCAGCCCATAACACCCAAACCAATCTTCCTAGTCAACAAAGTTCTCTCTTCAACCTGGGGCAACGGATAATTGTTTGCATCAATAACATTGTCTAAGAAGTGGACAGCAACCCTAACAACCTCCCTCAACTTCTTCCAATCAACCTCATAACCACCGTCCTTGTTACGCTTGACCATCAGCGATAAATTGACAGAACCTAAATTGCAGGATTCAAAAGGTAGTAGAGGCTGTTCTCCGCATGGATTAGTGCTCTCTATTTGGCCTAGATGTGGTGTTGGGTTGTGTTTGTTGATTCTGTCGATGAATATTATTCCTGGGTCTCCTGTTCTCCAAGCGTTGTATACCATCATGTCGAAAAGGTATCTTGCGTTCATTTTTCCTTGTGGTTGACCTGTTCTCGGATTTATTAGGTTTATGTCTCTTCCTTCTTCTACAGCTTCCATAAACTCGTCTGTAACTGCAACTGAAATGTTAAAGTTTGTTAACATCCCTTCTTTTGTCTTAGCGTACACGAAGTCCAATATATCTGGATGGTCTACTCTCAAGATACCCATGTTCGCTCCTCTTCTCTTGCCACCTTGCTTAATTACGTCGGTTGCAACGTCAAATATTCTCATGAAGCTGACTGGTCCAGATGCAACCCCTTTAGTTGTTCTTACTATGTCTCCTTCAGGTCTAAGCCTAGAGAATGAAAATCCGGTGCCACCGCCGCTTTTATGGATTAGTGCTGCGTATTTTAGTGCATCGAATATACTTTCAATGGAGTCGTCGACGGGAATAACGAAGCATGCTGATAGTTGCCCTAGAGGTGCACCAGCGTTCATTAATGTCGGTGAGTTTGGGAGGAAGTATCTGTTAACCATGATTTGATAGAATGTGTCTATTACTTCTTCGTAGAGTTTCTCCCATTTTTCATCCAGAAACTGTAAAAGTTCGTTGAAAGAAACTTTCATTTTCCCCTCTTTGGCAAGCCTATTGTAAAGTCTTTTCAACATCTCAAAGTCGTATTCGCTTATTTGGGCTTTCTTAAGCTTGTAGGTTGGTTCCTCTGCTTCGCGCTTAGGCTGCTTTCCTTCCTTATCGTATATTTCATCGTAGTAGAAGATGTCTACGAGCCCCACGTACCTAGCAACTCTAAGTAGCATTTGTTTAGGTGTTTCAACTATGTTGCCTTGCTCGTCTTTAAGCAGATATCTGTTTTTGAGGACTTTTATCGCGTTTACGGAAAGTTTCATGTCGTCAACTACGCCGAACATCTTCTTTATTTCTCGAATCTCGCTTCTCTGTTGCCTGTAAAGTATGTAAGCTTTAGCTACCTCGTAGAGTCCATTATTAACAAGAACTTTTTCAACAATATCTTGAATTTCCTCTACATGTGGAATTTTCTCTTCCCCAAATTCCTCCTCCAAGATTTCCACTACTTCGTTAGCTAGTTTTGCAGCCATTTCTCTTGTTCCAACACCAACAGAGCTTAAAGCCTTCCATATAGCATTCTCAATCCTATCTTTATCAAACGGAACTACACGGCCATCTCTCTTGATAACTTTTGAAATTTTATACTTCGCCATAGTATCACTCGCCCCAAGAAATAAATCAAGTAAAATCTTTTAAAGTATTTTATCAAAAAATTTCGATATTAGAAACCCAACAATACAAACATAAAAAGTGACACTTGATGATACCCTTTACTAATTAAAGAAATCAGCTAGTAGTTATATACCTTTGCATTCATATTTAAACCCAGCAAAAATGAATGATAAACTTAAAATGTTAGAATTAACGCAACATAATTTACAAAAAGTTATTCATTAAGTGGGAGGATGCAACATTTTTAAAACAAGTTAAAAAATAGAAATTTCTCTGAAGCCACATTTCTTGCAATAAGGTATAACAACTCTTGAAACAAGTTTTCCACGTACCCACTGTTCAAAAACAATTTTAAAATGTATTTCACGAGAACCACACTTTGCACATCTGTCTTTAGCATAAAATTTGCGTTCAAAAAGAAAATCGACATGACTAGAAAAGCCTAATTTTTTACGCACCATCTTTAATAAAAGGTTTTCCATAAATATTGCTTTCACTCTCCCTAAACATATATACTATATGTATGGTCATCTATTTTACTTTTCAACTTCTCCTAATTCATAACATTTTCATAAATTTCGATGAAAACTATAGTTACTCTTTTGACTAAATTTTAAACATCACAATGATGTTAAATATCTGTGGAATAACGTAGAGTTAAGGAAGATAGTAAGATGGATAGAGTAGATAAAGTAAGCTTCAACTCTCGTTTATAAAGCTCAAAACCGTAAAAAATATATTGCAGCAATATTTTATGTGGGAGATCTAATAGAAAAACGGGACCCAGAGGGAAGAAAACCGTAAGGAAAAATCTAAGAAAATGGTTAAAAACTTTTGAAGTATTTGATTCAAACACTTTCCAGCATTGCTAGAAAATTTTAAAGTAAGTTATCATCAAAATGTGTTTCGATTTATTCTATTTTTATTCCCTCTGGGAAATCTCTTTTTATCCCGTCAAAAAACTTTTCCATATCATGGTATATCTTATAAAGCTTCTCACATGGAAATTCTGGGCAAAAAGGTACAAAGCTTCAAGCCTTTACTTTTAGCGCAATCCCTAATATTACACTTCTTCCTTTCCCAGCAACCTGGACAAGAAAACTCCTTAGTTCCAACAAGATAATAAGGACACTAACCACAATACAGTCCACACGGCGCAATTAATTTTTCCTTTACCAATGCATATCACCTAAAGCCTAAATCAAACCTTAATACCTTAGATACCAATACTATTCTATATAACTCATCTTCTCTAAGTAATATCCTCTTATTTTACACTTTCATTTCCATGCGACTCCTCATTCTTATAATATCGTAAAATATAGGTAAACTATCTAAAACACAACAACATTTCTTTTAATAATGTTAAGCTCTTTAATCGTACATCGAAAGTAAATTATTGAGAACCAGCTAGTCTTGTGATCGAATTCGCCATATTTTTCCGATAATTCCTAAAGTTACTAGCGCTAAAACCAGCAGCCAGTGCGGGGCATCTTTAGCTAAATGTACAATCGGGTTAACACGGGGATCCTTTTTATCCCAGTGAACACGGTAAAATCTATCATATTCCCTTACATGAATGCTCCGTCCGTCCCTTAAAATTAATCTATAGTCTGCTTTTTGTCCAAAAGGATCGCCAATAGATTTCTTAAACCCGCTCTTCAACGGGTGGGGGACCTCCCACTTCCAAACCTTAACATCCCTGTGGGGAGGCAGTTTCAAAACAAGGTTAATCAAAGTACTCCAGTTTGTTCTTCCTGGAAAAGGCAACATCAACACCAAGATAAAATTATCCACAAATCTTAAAACAATTACTATAAAAATTAAAAAATAAGGAGAAAATTATTTTAGTAGTTTTATGAATTCTCTCATGAATGCTGGTAAATCCGGCCAAGCTCTACTGGTCACCAAGTTTCCATCAACCACAACTTCCTCATCTACGTAGGTTGCCCCTGCACGTTCAACGTCAGGTTTAACTGCAATGTAACTTGTCACTTTCTTCCCTTTTACAAGGTTGTAAGCAGTTAAAACCAGGGGTCCATGGCATATAGCTGCAACAGGCTTGTTTGCTTCAAAGAAATGCTTGACGATGCTTTCAAGTTCAGGGTAAGTTCTTATGAATTCAGGGGCTCTACCGCCTGGAATCACCAAGCCATCGTACTCTTCTGGCTTGACATCTTTAAATGCCAGTGTTACCCATGGAAACCTGTAGCCAAGTTTTTCACTGTAAGTTTCCCATTCAGGCTCGAAATCGTGCACAACTGTGAAAAGCACGTCCTTTTTGGTTGGAGCTGCAACATGAACCTCGAAGCCCTCTTCCTTCAACCGATAGTACGGATAAAATATTTCCTGAGCTTCCACCCCATCCCCAGCAATAATTAAAACCTTCTTAGCCATAGTCCAACCCCAATTTAAAATTTGTCAAACGAAATATAAACTTATTTTATGATTTGAATAAGTAATTGCCATATGGGAAGAACTTTCGTTATTTGCCATCATTTTGTAGATTCTAGTGCTCCACTTAAGAATCTTTAAGATCTCGGTAAGTCTCGTATCTTATTTTATGGATATCTTTCCAATGAATTCTCATCATCTTATATGGTGATTTACAAATTTCTTTTAGAACGCTTCAGCAGTTTTAAATTAAAAAGCCATAGAAAACTATTAATAGCTTCTCCCCCTATTCTAAAATATCGTTAGGGAGGGATTTCTAATATGGTGGAGAAAAAGGATGTAGAGATGGGCCTTAAAATAGTTAAAGAAAGATTTAGCGACCCCGAAGTTGTTAAATCTCTGGAAGGCTTTACAAAAACAGTGTTATTCGAATTCAATGATCTAAGCACCAGCTATGTTCTTAGAATAGAAAACGGACAGCTAAAAGAGTTAAATGAGGAAACCGTTGAAAATCCAGATGTAAAAATAACAATGTCCTCAGAAACTTTTGTAAACATAATCAACAAGAAAACAAATCCAATAAAAGAATATACTCTTGGGAAAATTAAGACAAAGGGCTCCATGACAGACCTTCTCAAATTAAGGAAACTACTATTCTAGCATTAATTTATTTGTGTAGGTGTTATGATGCGCGCATTAATTACTGCACCATTCCATAATGATGCTTTAGAAGCTTTAAAAAAGCACATAGATGTCAACTATAGAAACTGGTTGAAAAGCAAAAAAGTGCTAACAGAAAAAGAATTAATTGAAATAATTAACCAGGAAAACATCGATATACTAGTTGTTGAAGCTGAAAACGTCGATGAAGATGTAATTAATAACACAAATCTTAAACTTATAGGCTTTTGTAGAAACCATCCGAAAAGAAACATAGATCTGGAAGCTGCTAACAAGAAAAAAATACCGGTAATATATACTCCTGGAAGAAACGCGAACGCTGTTGCAGAGCTAACAATAGCACATATACTAGCAGCCTTAAGAAAAATCGTTTTTGCAGACCGACTATTAAAGTCTGGCCACGTGAAAATAGAATCAATGGAAGATTTCATTAACATGTACGAGAAGCTACGTGGCTACGAACTATCTGGAAAAACTGTTGGCATAATTGGGCTGGGTAGAATCGGTTACAGGGTGGCGGAAAAACTCAGAGGCTTCAATGTTCGAATTCTGGTCTACGACCCATATGTCAGCGATGAAAAAATAAAAAGCGTAAATGGGAAACGAGTTGACTTAGACACTCTACTCCGTGAGTCTGACATCGTGACAATACATGCAGCACCTACAGTTGAAACTATTGAGTTAATAGGTAAAAGTGAAATAGAGAAAATGAAACCTTCAGCTTTCCTATTTAACTTAGCTAGTCCAGTCATAGTAGATGAGGATGCGTTATTTGAGGCTTTAAAGAAACGTAGAATAGCGGGTGCGGGGCTGGATGTTTTCGGAGACGAACCAGTTGAATCAACCAATAGATTTCTCAAATTGGATAATGTTGTTGTAACGCCGCATATCGGTGGTGACACCTTTGAAACAATTGAAGTTCAGTCGTGGATGATAACAGAAGACATACTTAGGTTTTTAAGGGGAGAACGCCCGAAATTTCTGTTAAATCCACAAATTTATGATGAGGGAGGCTAATGTCAACAAGAAGCTGTGTACTTATAGTAGACTTTGGTAGTAGTGGTTTAAAAGTAAATATTGTAGATTCCTCGGGGAAAATTCTTGTTAAAAGAGAAAGTAGATGGAGAACAATAATCGACCCAGATTACCCATTCATAATAGAATATGATAAACAGTTTATCGCAAAAACCCTCTTTAAATTAATTAAGGACGCAGTAAAGGAATTCAAAGCTAATGCTCAAAATATAAAAGCAATAAGTTGCGTTGCACAAAGAATGGGAGCAATTTTCATCGACAAAAATGGAAACGAGTTGTATGCAGGTCCAAATATCGATTCCCGTGGCATACTTGTCGATTTCCCAATAAATGAAGAGATGATAAAAAGAATATATGAAATATCTGG
>Ga0180301_10002886_pt1 | contig 13480 bp, 14 predicted proteins | sample GuaBasSediGuay16_FD_121797 | JGI IMG/M metagenome (GOLD analysis project Ga0180301, IMG submission 121797) | Subseafloor sediment microbial communities from Guaymas Basin, Gulf of California, Mexico - Guay16, Core 4569-2, 12-15 cm | ecosystem: Environmental > Aquatic > Marine > Hydrothermal...
GTCATAGGATGGCGGTTTGCCACCCCCCTAATTCCGTCAGTACCGAAAAGCTTTCCCATTAGAGCCCTCACTTCACACCAAAGGAAGGCAGTGCTTCCCATACCCTATTCATAACGTTATCTACTATACCCTGAAGCCACATGGTACCTTCCTCGGATTGCTCCCTTGTCAATGCCCTTATGCATGAGACATAATCTCCACCCATGGCTTTCGCGGCCTGTTCAATGCCATTCAAGAATGTTTCATAATGACTGTTCCTTTCTGGACTATCCAGACATTCTTCAAAAACGCTCTTGATCACAGGCCAGTTTTTCTGAAACTCCCTTTTTCTAGCAATAAGTCTTTGGGCCGCCTTGCCAGATGCGGAGGCAGAAAAGACCTCTATTGATTCTTCCATTCGTTCTGCCACTTGTCCCAGGCGCCTTATTCGTTCCGAAACCGCCCTTTCTATCTTATCTATTCCGGCTTTTAGCAGTGCCTCTCCCGTGGAGGTAGCTGAGGCGAATTGGCGCCTCACATCATAGTACCACGCTCTCAGGGCTATTAGATTTCCTATGTACATGGAATTTAGCTCGATTATTCTCTTTATGTTTGAAAACACCCCAAAGCGATGGGAGACCTTCCTGGTGATGGAAGGGTGACCCAATAACACAGTGTTTTCCTCCAACAGGTCCTTCCTCACGATGGTTCCTGCTGCCACCACTACTCCGTAGGTGATTCTGACCGGTCCCACTAACCCTCCCTGCCCCCCTAAGAAAATGGGAGGTTGGTTAAGCATTACCCCTCGTGGCACATCACCTATGAGAGATGCGGTCGCCTTGTCTTGATTGGGTGTGTAATTGAAATGGATATAGCTGCTTCCCACTTCACTGTGGTTCTTCTCGTCCGTACCACCTGCCATGAGGCAATCGCAAAAATTAATCAGGCTACCCAGAGTGACAAAGGGAAATAGGATAGTATGCTTAATTCCCACGGTGTGCGCCCCTCGAGCCCATTCCTCCAGCAGACAGTATTCCCTCACATGGGCCCCAGGGCCCATGCTTGCCCCATCAAGAAAGCATGATTCTTCAAAATAGCCGGAGGCCAGTCTAACATTCCTTCCAAGCTGGCAATTTACAACCGTGGCAGGGCCTTGAGTTCCCAGTTCGCAATTATCCATTATCAAGGTATTAGCACCACTGATCCTACACCCGGGATGTATAACCACCCCCTTGCCAGAGATTCGGTCAGGGTCTACTTCAGGAGCAACATATACACCTTGAGGAAGGGGGATTCTTACCCCTTTTTCCAGAAGGGCCCTGAGAATATTGGACGTGACCCGATCCATACACTTGACCTCCTTTACCTCTCATTATCGGCAATTTATTTTAGGAGAGCCAAATATTCAAGAAGGAATTGGAGAGCGGTACACATAACAAAAAGCGGCCACAAGCATAATGCTTGCCAAATCCCTCACTGGAAAACGGAATCCTCTGACCATTAAGGTAGGTGTTTGCATTTCATGAAAGGAGCCATCGCATAGCTCAAGGAATAAATTTATTTGTACGTTTCGCAAAATCTTGCTAAAAATTGTATAAGGAAAATCCAGTTACAGGATTTAAAGATGCCTGAGAGATCAAATATCGGATTGACCTTACTCAAGTGCGGGTTTAGGGATGGGAATTTTCACCCCTGCTGTACCATATTGGAGAACATAAGTGAGGGGGTCATCGCCATAGACCTTGATAAGAAAATCACCTTCTTCAACAAGGCTGCTGAATCCCTCACGGGCTTTTCCAGCCAGGATGCGCTCGGGCAGTACTGTTTCGATATATTTCGTGCAAATATTTGCGCGGAAAGATGCCCCATGGATCAAGTACTGAAAGGAGAAAATCAACCAAGAGACGTCCCGGCCTTCATTATTAATAAGAGCGGTGACCAAGTGCCAATAAGCGTGAGTTCATGCGGCCTAAGGGCCGATGGCGGTGAGCTAATAGGGGTAATAGAGATCTTCAGGGACCTGTCTGAGTTAGAGAGGCTCCGCCGCCAAGTGGCACGGACATATTCACCTGAAGATATAGTGGGCCGCCACCCCAAAATGCGGGAGATCTTTGCATTCCTGCCCGACATAGCAGAAAGTGACAGCCCGGTTCTCATCGAAGGGCCTACCGGCTCAGGCAAGGAGCTCTTTGCTAGGGCAATACATACCCTCAGCACCCGGCGTAATGGACCATTTGTGGCAATAAACTGTGGTGCGCTTCCCGACACACTTTTGGAATCCGAACTTTTTGGCTATACCAAAGGTGCCTTCACAGGGGCTACAAGGGACAAACCCGGCCGGTTTCTCTTGGCAGATAAAGGCACTCTTTTCCTTGATGAGATTTGCAATACTTCCCTTGCCTTCCAAGCGGATTTATTAAGGGCGTTGGAAGAAGGGGAATTTACACCGTTGGGCCACACTAAATCTCTTAAGGCAGACATCCGGGTGGTGGCTGCCACCAACCGTAATCTCAAACAGATGGTAAAGGAGGGAACTTTCAGGGAAGACCTGTACTATAGGCTAAATGTGGTGAGGATAAACCTGCCACCCCTGAGAGAAAGAAAAGAAGACATCCCGTTGCTTGTAGAGCACTTTATACACAAATACAATCTGCTCAAAGGTAGGGCAATTATGGGCGTAAGCCAAGAGGTAATGGCACTTTTGCTTATATACCCGTTTCCGGGAAACATACGTGAGCTGGAAAACATCATAGAATATTCATACATACTCTGCAAAGGACCCACGATAAACGTGGAACATCTCCCTTCTGATGTAAGGGAATGGGCCACCGCTCATCCCATAACACGGCCTCCTAGAGGTTCCCTGGCAATGCAGGAGGCAACCAGGATTCAGGAGGCCTTGGAGAAATGCGGCGGCAATAGGATAGCAGCAGCCAAGGAACTGGGCATCAGCAGGACCACATTGTGGCGCAAGATCAAGAAATACGGCCTAGACTAAAACGCAACCCCATGAAACAGCCTTCTGAAACAGTTTCGGATTGTAACCAGTATCCATGCTCAAGCATCCCATTCTGAATTACCCCTCTTCATGACAACCTATTGATATCGTTGTCCTTTCAAGATTTTATTGTGTTCGCAGTAAATAGGCACAGGGCTTGCTTTATGGTAGGAGGAAGGTTATGGAGGCCATAAATGAAGATCGCAATTCCATTGTTCAAGGATAGGGTTGCTCCTCATTTTGGGGCCTCCTCTGAGGTGCTCTTGGTAGAGATAAAGAATGCCTCGGTCAGGCAGGAGGCCAAATGGAACTTGGGAGGAGAGACCCCCTTCGATGTTGCGAGGCGGCTAGTGGATTTGGGTGTAGAAAAAATTGTGTGCGGCGGTATAGGAAGGATCTATAAGGAGTGGTTGATGAGCAAAGGTGTGAGCGTGGAAGATAACAAAAGGGGCGATGTAAGAGAGATCATAAAGCAGTTGATCTCTAATTAGGTCTCGTGATCGACGCCTTTTAAATGAAGAGCAAAGGAGGTCTGGTTATGGGTAAAAGTATAAGAGAGCATGGTACGCAGCAGGCTGCACGGGGTATCATTCGGCTACTTCCGAAAATCTCTGACGACAATCTCATAAGGCTCACCTATTTAGCGGAATGGCTTAGTAATGACCCGGAGGTATTGAATGGCATCCGAAAGGTGCGCACACTGTTGCAGACGCCAGGCCATCCTGCTAAAGATCTCTTCCATAGGGTTTTGGAGTACCTCCCCAATGAGCGTAGGGTACGATTGTTTGAAACCCTTTTTAACGGCGCATGGTTTGAGGGCGGAAAATTGCGGGATAAATGGGAAAAGGAACAGGGTTTCCGACCGCCCTTTATCATGATACTTAGCCCAACGCTGCACTGCAATCTGAGATGCAAGGGATGTTACACCCTAGGCTACGGCATGAGGCCACAGCTTTCTCTTGAAGTAGCCGATAGGCTGCTTGATGAATGTGATGAACTAGGCATACATTTTGTGACTATCTTGGGCGGTGAGCCTCTTGTTTACCCTCATCTTTTCACCCTCCTGGAGAGGCATCCCAATATCTTTTTCCAGGTTTATACCAACGGCACGCTGATGACTCGCGAAAAGGCCCAGCGCTTTGCCGACGTTGGCAATACTGCTGTTGTGATTAGCATTGAGGGGGGCGAAAAGGAGACAGATGCATGGAGAGGTAAAGGCGTGTACAAGCGCATCATGAAGGCCTTTGAGTACCTCAATGACGCCCGCGTTATTATTGGGACATCTGCCACGGTAACACGACAGAATGTCTACACCGTTTCATCCCTCAAATTCATCGATGAAATGATTTCTCTCGGTTCTTTTGCTCAGATGTATTTCTTATACATCCCTGTAAACGGCAAGGCGGACTTTTCGCTCATGGTGACACCCAAACAGAGGGATCACCTCAGGAGACAGGTGAATTTCATAAGGAACCATAGGCCAATGTTTGTGCTGGATTTCTGGAATGACGGGCCTTATGTGGAAGGTTGTATCGCAGGAGGTAGGCGCTATTTCCACGTTAATGCTAAAGGGGATGTTGAACCTTGCGTTTACACCCATATAGCGGTTGACAACATCCATCAGAAATCCTTGAAGGAAGCACTTAATAGTCACCTGTTCCGTCATATACGCTCACGGCAACCACACAATCCCAATCATCTGCGCCCGTGCATGATCATCGACAATCCACATGTTATGCGAGAAGTGATTCAAGTCTGTAACGCAAGATTTACCCATCCAGGAGCCGAGGAAATCTATACAGTTAAAAAGGACCAGATGGATGCCTATGCAGCAAGGTGGGGACGATTGGCTGACAAAATCTGGAAAGAGGAATACCTTACTGAGCCTGAACACGAGAAGGTACCTAGCCCCACATTGGCCGAGGCCCGTGAATCGGCCCCTGCGGTTTAACACAGGCTCATATCAGGCGATCGTCTTGTCCGGACCTCCTTTCCGACTGCTTGAGGCCCTGTTCCCGCTGAGGTGGGAGAGGGCCTCTTTGGCTAATTGACCAACAGTGACTCGGGACAGCACACCACCACGATAGATTTCCAGCTCTGAGCTGTCCTGCACAAAAGGCCGAAGCCTCGTTACAAGATCTCTATCTCCCAGATAGCTCAAGGCCCAAATCGCAACACCTCTTGTTTGTGGTGCCCTAGAGCTCAAAAAGGGCAAAATATAAGCCCCCGCACCCTTTACCAAGTCAGGCCATGCCTGTGCCAGGCGTCCGACAGCCCAAATGGCGCCGGGCTGAAGCGCCTCGTACTCCAGAAAATTTCCGTCCTCCCTCACATACGAGACAACAATAGGCGCAAACTCTTCTGCCAGTTTTCTATTTCTTGCCAGAATCTCGCCCATTGCCTCGGGGCATCCCCAGCCAATTCCTCCTGACTCGTCGTTGAGTTGCCACATGAGTCTTCTTAAAATCACCCTAGCCGATTCCATATCCTCTTCAGCCAACTGACTGACAACCTCTCCCATGGCAACAATCGTGTGCCATCTCACCGAGGGATCCGTACTCAGGAGGAGCCCAAATAATGGGTTAATTACAGCGCGGGGAGGGTATGAAAGAATTTTGCCAATGTCCGTCTCTTCTCCCCTCCTCATAAGTCTTTCAATCTCCTTCTTTAAGGCCCTTCCTCTCGGGTACTCACGCCTCCCCATGTTTTTCCCCTTTTCAACCTGTCTCATAGGAGTCAATCTTTATGAGTTTCGATACCTTCCCCTCCAAGGCCTTTACCTCTTCTACAATAATATCCACGTACTCCTTCGAAGGGTCAGTATCAGCGACCCTTTCACTGAGCCGCCTTGCAAATCCCCCTATAACAGTAAGTGAGTTCCTCAACTCATCTGCCACCCTCTGAGACATTTTTCCCAGGGCTGCGAATTTTTCAGCCTCCATGAGTTTTTGGGCCTTCTGTTTGAGCTCAGATGTCCTCTGTTCGACCTTCATTTCAAGTTCTCTGTTCAAATTGGAGATCTCTTCGTACAACTGCGAGATCCGGATGGCCACGCCAATCTGGTTTGCAATGATATAGATCACGTCGTTGAACCTTTTGTGGAAGTAATTCTTCTTCCTTGAAGAGGTCACCAATACACCAATAGTTTGTCCTTCTACCCTGATAGGTGCAAGGGCAAACGATCTAATGTTTTCGTAAACGATCCGGTTTGTAGAGATAGGCTTGTCTACCTGATCTGCATCGTTAATTATCAATATCCTTCCAGTCAGAAAACACTCTCCTGAATAGGAGTCTATGGTCGGCTTTCTCGTAGCGCGCTCTATGAAGGCCTGGCTGAGGCCTCTATGGCTCTTAATTCTGAGAGTGCCATCCCCGTCCAGCAGGCGAATGGAGCAGGCGTCTAACTTAAACTCCTTTATCAATAAATCAACAATGGCATCCAATACGTCCTGCAGGCTAAGGGGTGATGAGACAAACCTGGTTATCTCAAAGAGGATCCTTATTTTCTGATCTGCTTCCTTTAGTTGCCTGGTAAGATCGTCCACGGGCCTTGATTTTCGTAAATGGGTAAAGAGCCGCCAGGAACCACTACTTCTACAATGTGTATCAATTAATAAATTGTAGCGGATAATGCGTGGATATGGCAACCATAGAAAGGCCTACTGCCCCCTAGATAGGGGGACATTGGACAAGCGCCTCCTCCAAGAGTCTTAAAGAATCACCCCCTGGGTCGAGATCGTTCCTGGACAAAGAAGCTTCGGGCCTATTTTTCACCTGCTCCATTTTCGCCTGGAACAGTCACCACTGGAACAGTGGCATTGCGCACAATCCGCTCTGCCACCCTCCCCATCTTGAATATTCCGGCCTCACCCTTTCTGCACATAATCACGGCATCTATTCCCTAGGCCTCAACAAATTTAAGGATTTCAGTTGCCGGATCCCTTACTCTAATATGCTTTTCGAATTTCTTGCAATCCTCAAAATATCTCTTGCAAAGCTCCTCTTGCCTCTCTCTGGCCTTCTTTTCCTCCCATTGCTGAAGCTTTTCTATGGTCTTGTGGTTAAAGTCACCATACCAGGATTCATGCTCGCCAAGATCCTCCATGACATAGAGCCCATGCACCTCAGCGTCATAAGGGCATAAACAAAAGCCCGCAATCTGTATAAATACGCATTTGTTTCTTTGGCCGAGATTGCCTCGCCCACCACCTCTACCGCCTTTTGGTACTCACCATTCTTGGTTAGGTATGCGCATTTTTCTGCAACGGCTTTGATAGATACATTGTAATGCCATGTTGGAGCTAATGACGCCATGCCTTCGCATCCTTCTCCCTCACGTTGCCTGGATAGCTATAGCTCATTAGCAGGATTAAGGCCTCAGGTGAAACCCCGGTGACGGTCTTGTCCTGAAGTGTGGAAAAACGATTAATAAAGTTATTAATCAGAAGGGGTAAATCTTCTCTTCGCTCCCTCAAGGGGGGTAGCTCTATCTTGATCACGTTGATCCTGTAAAATAGGTCCTCTCGAAATCTACCTTCCTTTACCATTTCTTCGAGATCGTGGTGGGTTGCCGCTACAATACGAACATCAGCCTTTAGGGTCTTGACCCCGCCCAGGGGCTCGTACGTCTTTTCCTGCAGCACTCGAAGAAGTTTTACCTGAAGTAGAGGAGGGAGATCACCGATTTCATCCAGAAACAGGGTACCGCCCTGAGCCAGAGCAAATCTACCGGGTTTGGGCTTTGAGGCGCCCGTAAAGGCGCCTGCCTCATAGCCGAAAAGCTCTGATTCTATGAGGGTGTCGGGAAATCCGCCGCAGTTCACGGCCACAAAGGACTTTTTTGCGCGCTGACTATGGTTGTGAATAGCTCGGGCAATGAGTTCTTTTCCAGTGCCGCTCTCACCGGTTATCAGCACGGTGCTATCACTTGCCGCTATAGTAGGAAGCACATCCAGAATTTTTTATCTTTGAGCTCTTACTAATAATATCATCAAAGGTATAGCCGAGGAAGCAATGGCCTTACTCGTAAATTACTCCTGGCTAAGTACCCCGAACCACGCAGATCGGCCACCTCGGGTCCCCCTCCTATATTTTCTGGACAAACGATGGGAATTTTCGCATAAGAAGGAAGGTAAGGCTGAAGAAAGATAGGCAAAAGTTCTTATGGGAATAATAGATGAAATAGCCTCTATCCCATTGTTTGAGAGCTTGTCCCGCAAGCACCTTGGAGAGCTTTCCATGATCGTTGTGGACCAGATATTCAAGAAGGGGCAGGAGATATTTTCCGAAGGGGAGGATGGGACGGGTTTTTATGTGGTTGTGAGTGGGAGAGTCAAGATCTACAAGGTATCCTGGGAGGGTAGAGAACAAATCCTGCACATATTTGGCCCTGGGGAGCCATTTGGCGAGGTGCCTGTATTTACGGGCCAGAAATTTCCTGCCAGCGCTACCGCCATTGAAGAGAGCCGCATATTTTTCTTCCCCAAGGAATCCTTCGTCAACCTTATTCGAAGAGAGCCAGAGCTGGCCCTTGGCATGCTGGCAGTGCTTTCCATGCGGCTCCGCAGGTTTACTCAATTGGTAGAGGAGCTGTCACTAAAGGAAGTCCCAGGCAGGCTTGCAGCTTATCTCCTTTACCTGAGCAAAAGAAACAGTAATTCACTGGAGCTAGAGCTTGATATATCCAAAACCCAGCTTGCAAGCATCCTGGGCACCATACCAGAAACATTGTCCCGAATCTTGGCCAAAATGAAAAAACGCGGACTAATTGATGTGGACGGATCCCGCATAAGGATCCTGGATGTTGAGAGCCTCCAAGACATTGCTGATGCAGGTACCGGTTTGTAGTTTGACTTGATACCCTCCTCACTTCACACCATATATTCACCACAGAGCCACAGAGGTCACAGAGGATATCTTATCTTTTGTCTGTCGGGAAATACCGACAGACAAAAACGCCTCTTGAAGAAAGATCGCATGCCATAGAGCGGCAGTAGGTTTTTCTCCAACCGGTATCTCGCGATTGGACAAAATCAACCCCTCTGTGGGGCTTCTGTGCCTCGGCGGTGAGGATCTTGGCTGGGCCCCTGCTATCTTTAAACCTAATTCTTGGACATTAGGTGGCTCACGGCCTTTTCAAGCCCATCCAGGGTGAGCTCAAACATAGGAAAGATCTCTCGAATGATTTGAATGGTCCTGGTGTAAGGCCATTCTTCTTCCATTTTTGGATTCAGCCAAACACAATGGGGAAAGGTCTCTGCGATGAACCTGAGCCTGTCTATGCTGGGTCTGCTCGTTCGTTCCTCAATGTGAATGGACCCGTCAGTGGCCATCAGTTCATAGGGAGCCATGCTGGCATCCCCCACAATGATAAACCTTGTCTCACGGTCAAGCCTAACCAATTCATCAACCTTAAAGGGTTTTCGGTATCTCTGGGGGTCCTCCCACAAGTTGTCGTAAATGGTATTGTGGAAATAAAATGTCTTAAGGTCCTTGAACTGCGCCCTCGCATAATTAAAAAGTGTCTGTACTACCGCCACGTAAGGCTCCATGGACCAACCCCCATTGTCAATGGCGAGGATGACCTTAAGACGATCCTTCAGGCTTCTGTCAAATACAATCTCAATCTCGCCACCATTTCTCATTGTCTGGTAAATGGTCGCATCTATATTGACCTGGTCCTTTGGCCCCACAGGCACCATGTGTCTGAGGCGCTTGAGGGCCTCTCCCATCTGCGACTGGGTCAATGGGCCTTGCTGCGAGTAATCACGGTATCGGCGATCCATGGCCACTTTTACGGCCGACTTGTTTCTCGACACTCCTCCCACTCGCATACCACCAGGGTGATAGCCTGAGTGTCCCACAGGAGAAGTCCCCCCGGTGCCTATCCAACGGTTTCCACCGTGGTGGGCTTCGGTCTGCTCTTTCAGCCGATCCAGGAAGTATTTGACCAGTTCTTCGGGAGTCAGTTTCTGCAGTTGGCTTTCATCAATCCCCAGTGCGTCGGCAAGTTCCTTGGGGTTCTTGAGCCACTCCTCAAGCATGGCGCGGGCTATCTCGGTCAACTCCACTGCATCCGGTTCCTTTAGCTCCGCCCCTTCGAAATAGTGGGCAAACACCTGGTCATACAGGTCAAAATATCTTTCACTTTTCACCAGGATCGCCCGGGCCGCAGTGTAGAAATCATCTATGGAGTTTATTAAACCTCTGCTAAGGGCCTTCTGAAGGGTCAAGAAAGACGTGGGGCTCACAGGAATGCCCACGTGTCTAAGGATATAAAAGAAATTCACAAACACCTTTTGCCCTCTTCCCTAGATTCTGTAACGTGAAACGGCCTGCCGCGCTATGGCATAGTCCTGGCTCTTTTTGAAAAGCACACCCAGGTATGGGACCTCGCCCTTCACCAGGTCCTTTACCTGAAAATCCGGATCTGCCCTAAGGGCCCGTATCCAGTTTATCAACTCCCTGGTGGCTGGTTTTTTCTCTACTCCGCGCACCTCCCTCAGGCTATAGAATGTCTTAATCGCACTTTCCATAAGTTCCCTGCTGATATCTGGGAAGTGCACGCTCACAATCTTTCGCATCATATCAGGTTCAGGAAATGCGATGTGGTGAAAATTACAGCGCCCCAAGAATGGGTCTGAAAGGTCCTTTTTGGCGTTTGATGTAATGATGATTACTGGCCTGTGCTTGGCCTTTATGGTCTTGTCTATTTCAATAATGTCAAACTCCATCTGGTCCAGTACATCCAGCATGTCATCTTGAAAATCCGTATCTGCCTTGTCTATCTCGTCGATCAGCAATACTACTTTTTCGTCGGATACAAAGGCCTGCCCAATCTTGCCCATCCTGATGTATTCTTCGATATTGCTTACATCCCTCTTGGAATCACCAAACCGGCTATCGTTGAGACGGGTGAGGGTATCGTACTGATAAAGGGCATCCACCAGTTTCATGCTTGATTTTACATTCAGTACGATAAGCCTCATATTGAGGGCCTCTGCAATGGCATGGGCCAGCATGGTTTTTCCTGTGCCAGGCTCTCCCTTGAGCAACAAGGGCATTTCCAGCTCCATCGAAATATTGACTATCTTTGCCAGTTCCTCATCCAGCACATACTTGGAGGCGCCGGTAAATTTGTTCAGGGAATTTGTTTCTACCATTGGTTTACTCCTTGACCTCCTTTTTATCTTTGTCCAAATCATGGTGAATTACTAACCTGCGTTTCTGTTACGTGCACATCACAAAAAAATATGTTAATCATGCAACACAGGGAGTCAACCTATTGTTTTGCAGCAATATTGTCAAGCAGCACAGGAGGATTAATTGTATGCCCCTAGCATTTGAATCGGTAAGTCACGGCCAAATAGCATTCGGGTTTTTTAATATTGACACGGACATGTTGCTTCTGGAGCATTATTTCTTTTTTGCCCCGGAATTCTGTAAATGCATTAGCGAGCTTGCCAAGACAGAAAATCCAGCGACCTTTGAGTCTTCATTGGGGTGCTATGATATACGTGAAAGGGAAAATATCGGGGACTTGATGGGAGCTATTCATGGGATCAGATATACGGGCTTTATTGGCGACGTATATAGGCGTTTCCCCTTTCCCAAGCTCCCTGAGGCCTTCAAGCAGGACCCCGAAGGTTACAAAAATAGAGGAGCTATTGAAGAAATCATCAAGAGATACGGGGCACGAACCCGAATACATTTCACTGCACATAACAACCGAGGCAATGTCCAGATGCAAGAATATGAGTTCACTAGGCGGTGGTTTTTTGAGCTCGTCCGTTATGTCTGGCAGGGAGGTTACCCTAAATGGCGGGATGGTATCAGGCCCGAGTACGTGCTGAGGATGAAAGAAGATATCGAGGCCAACAAGTCAGGCTTTTTCAGTGGTATTATATTTTAGGAGACAGGAGCCAGGAGACAGAAGTCAGAAGTCAGAGGTCAGAAGTCGGAGGTCAGAGGTCAGAAGACAGAATACACAAGGAAAAAACAGGGTCAGGTTTATGCCCAAAAAGCTGCTTCGAAAAGTAAGGGATTTCATCAATACCCACGACATGTTGGAGCCTGGAGACAGGGTTGTTGTTGCTGTATCAGGGGGCCCTGATTCCGTGTGCCTACTGGACATACTACATGAATTGGCTCCTGAATACGAAATAACCTTGATTGTCGCCCACTTTGACCACACGCTTCGGCCGCCGGAGGATCAAGGGGAAACAGAATTTGTTCAAGGTCTTGCCCACAAATACGGGTACGAATTTCATACGGCCAAGGCTAGCCCAGCAATTCATTCTGCAAAAGGCTCCCTTGAAGAAAGGGCCAGAGAGCAGCGATATTCATTCCTGGAGCACGTGCGAAGAAAAACCCGGGCAAACAAAATAGCCCTCGGCCATCAGCTCGATGACCAGGCCGAGACAGTGCTGTTGCGGCTGCTTAGGGGAAGCGGGATGCAGGGGCTTGCGGGCATGCGACCGGTGCGGGACAAGGTCTTCATTAGGCCTCTGCTGTCTGTAACAAGGGAGGAAATACTCGAATACCTTGGAGAAAAGGGCCTCAGGTGGATGGAGGATTCTTCTAACCTCTCGCCCAACCCCATGAGGAATCGAATTCGCCTTGAGCTACACCCTCTGCTCAAGACTTACCAACCTCACGTAACTGAAATACTTGCACGGGCAGCAGACACATTGAGGCTAGATAACGATTTTCTTGAACAGTTTTCAGCCCAGTGGCTCGAGGCACACGTTGTGAGGGAGGAAATTGGATTCCTTGTGCTGCCCATTCCACCTCTCTTGCAGCTTGACCCCTCAGTCCAAAGAAGGGTGTTAAGGGCCGCAATAAAGAGATTTACGGGAACCCTGCGCAGAATCTCCCTCGCCCATGTGAGCGGGGTCCTTGAGATTCTTAAGAGTCCTAAACCGCAAAGTGAGCAGCATTTGCCAAATGGGATGGTAATTAAGAAAAGGTATGATCGCCTCATCCTGGCGAGAAAGAACGCTCGAAAGCAAGAGCCTTTCCAATATCACATAGAAGGCCCGGGATGTTACTACATTGATGAAATCAACTGTTGCCTCGAGATTCAAGAGCTTACCAAGGCCGAAGCGCCTCCCTTGCATTCTTCCCCATGGGAGGCCTATTTTGATGCAAAAAGATTGTCCTTTCCCCTTACCATTAGGTCCTATGGGCCAGGTGATCGCATGGTGCCGCTTGGCATGAAGGGCAGAAAAAAGGTGCATGATCTGTTAGTGGACAATAAGGTCCCCCTGGAGCTTCGCCCCATGATACCGTTGATCATCAGCAAAGGAGAGATAGCGTGGGTAGCAGGGATAAGAATCGGAGACAGCTTTAAGGTAACAAAATTGAGCCGGAAGATACTGAGATTGAGGCTAACAGGGGATATAGTAAGAAATTTCGAGGTAACCCAGCAATAGGGTGCACTACACCCTTGCCGCGGTAAGCAGCTTTTCAGCAAAAGTGCGACAAAAGGCCTCTAAGGGCTTA
>Ga0180301_10002888_pt1 | contig 13477 bp, 10 predicted proteins | sample GuaBasSediGuay16_FD_121797 | JGI IMG/M metagenome (GOLD analysis project Ga0180301, IMG submission 121797) | Subseafloor sediment microbial communities from Guaymas Basin, Gulf of California, Mexico - Guay16, Core 4569-2, 12-15 cm | ecosystem: Environmental > Aquatic > Marine > Hydrothermal...
TGAAAAGAATGACGATTTAAAATGGCTTCATAACTTAGCTATTCAACAGAAGATCTCCACTTTACTATTATTGCGTTTTATTAATTTTTTTAATTTCTAAGTTTTTCGATTTCTTTTTAAATTATAGTCTATACATCATTTTGCTATTTTCCAATTCGAATTCTCAAAAATTAATAGGATTGATATCGTTTATGAAAAACATAGGCAAATTTGGAATCCTATTTGTATTTTTATTCGGTTTTTCCTGGAGTTTGCCAATTTATACGACGGTAAATGGAGCCTCCGATGGTTTAATCTTCTTTTATCAGTCAAAAGATGTCCGTATCATTAGTGCATGGGTGGTCAGTGATATAAACGGTGATGGTTGGCGAGAAATCTGCTTTTCATTTCCCGCTATCCTCGTATGTCTCGATGTAAACCCCGCAAATGGTGGTCCAAAGGAGCTATGGCGCTCACATGCATTCCATCATGAACTTTACGGGATTGATTCAGGAATTGATTTAGATGGCGATAATATTACAGAGCAACTCGTATTCGAGATGACCGATTATTATCATTATCTTGTAAATGGTTCTACGGGTGAAACCATTGCAATTAGTGGAACGGACGGTAGAAGATCTCAGTTATATTGGCCATACACTTCCTATGGTCGGCCCAAGTGTGGAGTCGGTTTAGGTGCTAACGTGAATGGTCAGGGGTCAAATGATTATGTAATAATTGGCATGAAACTTGTAGGCGAACCCATGGCAGTCCTCCAATGTATTGAGGGACTTAATGGCTCCCTTATCTGGGAACGAGAACTTGCGGCTACTCCCTACGGCGTTGAACTCATTCAAATTAATTTCACCACCTGTATCTTGGCCTACACATCTGAAAATATAAGCGCATATTCCGTAGATGGAACCAGTTTATGGAACCGATCCGCCCCCAATAGTATCATAGCAGTGATTCCAAACGGATCGGGACCTGGCATAGATGCTGTAGCTGTCTCTGGCAACGGATTTAGATATATAAATGCATCAGATAGTTCGGATATTTGGACTAATAGTACCAACATAGGTGCTGTCTTTTATGTCGGTGATGTAGATGGCAATGGTATTGGCGATTTCGGTGCTCTCTTAGATATAACCGCTCAAGATGCAGTAATCTTTAATGGAACTAATGGGGATCTCATCAGACACCATCCTCTTCAAGACCCAGATGATAATGATAGAATGCACGGCGTTACATATTGCGGCGACATAGATGGAGATGGATGTGATGATTATGGCTATCATGGTCATTATTTTCCACACAACATCTATTCAGGCAAAACTGGAGACCTCCTCCTGTCTATATATGGAGAAGGCTTTAGTACTGAATACATGCTCATAGAATCTGACATAAATGGAAATGGTTATGCGGACATTTTATTTGGTAATTGGCCTTATATCGGCGCTGTAGATGGCTCCTCAACTGGATCTGTCCAAATCAAATATGGTAATGATATACCTGGCTTTCCATTAATAATTGTCTTGTTCTCTCTTATTGCGTTGCTATCGCTCGCCTATCATAAAAATTTCAAATTCTTTTCCCAACCTTTTTTAAGAAAATGACTAATCCGTAGTTTTCTCAACTAAATTTATCTTTATTTTCCCTTTTTTTAAACTTGAACTCAGCAAGCTCATTTAATCTTAGCAGTTATAGGCAGATGAACCATTAGATATTCTCATAAAGCACAGCAAAGCCAATTCCCATCAAAACTGTTCCCATTGCTTGCATTATAGGTGTTCCATAATGAATGAATACTGGAGGAAAGTACTCCAACCCCATATATTCTGTAACTACCAAATAGGCTTCAGGAAGGTCTGCCATTACTCCGAGGACGAAAATGAGAAATCCAATGGTAATGCCAATCCATGCCACACGTTGTCGTCTTGAAATTGCCATTTTTGCCGTGTAGAGGAAGAGAAACACGGGAAAAAATGCCACCACAAAGAAAAACCCTATAACACAAAACATCACCCAATCGGCAGCCGAAGTGAAATAAAGGAAACAGGAGAAGATTCCTTCAAGCGCAGAAAAAATGGTCAGTATATACCACGTATTCTTCTGCATGCCTTCTTTCATAATATGTGTTTCAAACACATAATAAAAGATGGTAATACCAGACCAAGCTATGATATAATAAGAAAGTCGTAGAGCTAAATTTAGACCGGTTATTGAAAAATGCGAATCTATTATATCATAATATGAGCCAATCCAATAACGTCGGATTGTTTCAATGGTTCTAGCTATTAAAAAGCAACAAATAAACAGAATCAATCCAAAAATGAATGGTTTGGCTTCTTCCTCTATTTTTCTGTACTTTAAAATGAAAAAGATCGCTAAAATCGTGATTATTCCAGACACAATCAACCAAAGAATTGGCTCAAGGAGGAGATCAACGAATTCTCCAATCATCATCAAGTCCTCCAGTTTAGGAATCTGGTTAATTAATGAATCTAAAAGAATAAAATTCTTTTCTTGGAGACTGAAAAATTAGTTATTTCCTTTACAAATAATATACTGCAATAAAATTTTCATAGTTGTAAAATAAACCATCTAAATTTTTAAAAGCTCTGGAGGATTATTTTCTAATCAAAAACATATATAATGAAAATTCATCTATTCTCTCCCAAAATCACGATTCTAAAACTTTGAATGGGATTTAACTCATTTGCTAGGTGAATAGAATGGATATCTTTGTGGATGTTATACTTGGCATTATTGTGGTAGGTGCCTTCGGCGCGCTATCCTACGCTATAAAAATTGTATCCGTTTCAGGTCTGCTGGCTGGACTAGTGGTGGGACTGACTGTATGGCTTTTTGGGGGCTGGTCATGGTTCGTTCTCATTTTATTGTTCCATCTTTCTGCTGCTTTTTTTACAAAATTCAAGTATAAACGTAAAGCAAAAGCTGGGCTTGCCCAAGAGAAAGGTGGTGCCCGGGAATGGCCAAATGTAATGGCGAATGGTGGTTTTCCTGCGATATGTGCGGCATTAGAAGGGTTAGTCGTATTCTTATCACTTCCGGGAGAGATCTTTCTTTTTGGATTTATTGGCGCGGTTGCTACTATGTGTGCCGATACCATTGCGACAGAGGTCGGTTTATTATCTAAACAAACCCCACGGCTTATCACCCATTTAGGAGAAAAAGTAGAGCCAGGAACCTCAGGTGGTGTTACGATATTGGGCGAGCTAGGTGCACTTATTGGGACCGTAATTATTGGTGGTGGAGGTTGGCTCCTTTCCTCCTTTGGCGTCCAATTTACAAATTCAGGAACTAATTTTGGTGTGTTTTTGTTGATAATTGCTATTGTTTCAGGAATGCTTGGATGTTTAGTTGATAGCATCATCGGAGCGACTATTCAAGGTATCTTCAAATGTAGTGTTTGTGGCAAAATTACGGAAAAGGCGAAACATTGTGGTGAAAAATCGATTTATCAAAGAGGAATTGCCTTCTTTGAAAATAACATGGTGAATTTCGTAGCTGCAACCATTGGTGGAGTAATTGCGATGGGACTTTTTCTAATAATTATTTAAATAGGTGAAATGGAAATGAATGATTGGCTTGTTTTTGGAATTGCATATCTCTATGTCATTACTGTATTACTTGTAGGTGAAATTTTCAGAAAAAAATTTGAAAAATCTTCTGAATTTACTCGAAAAATCATCCATATATTTGCAGGATTTTCTGTCTATACAGTGTTATTCTTTGACCATCCTTGGGTCGCTAATTTGGTGGCATTGACATTTGTAATCCTTTTATATCTGGCTAGTCCATCAAGTCCCGTAAAAGCCTTACGTGAAATGTTTGGAACCATGGAACGTGCGGAAGAAGGTGAAAAACTGTGGGGTCCTTTCTATTATTCTGTTTCAATCCTAGTGTTGACCCTTATTTTCACCCTCGGAGGTTTAGTTGAATTGGGATTTGAACGTTTCTATTGGCTTGCTGCAGCACCTCTTACGATTATGTATCTAGGTGATGGGTTAGCCCCCATTATTGGAAAGAAATATGCAAAGCGAACTTATACTGTAATCAAAGGTGCCAAAAGATCAATTATTGGGTCGCTGACTTTATTCGCTGCAGGATTCGGAGGCGCCATCTTTGCGATGTGGTTTAATGGTATTCTTGCAATAGAAGTTAATTATGGAGCTTCTTTTGTAATTTTAACATGGGATTTAATAATCATTTATTCATTAATTGCAGCAGCCATCGGCACACTCATCGAGTTTTTTAGCCCGCTAGGTATTGATAATCTCACGGTTCCTATGGGCACGACCGCAATTTTATGCATGATCTTTTTTCTGATTTAAATTTAGGTGCTATGTATGGAATCTTTTCACCGCATTGAGCTGCCGCGCGAAATTATCATTGGACGCGAAGTGATCTCTAAAGTAGGAAACTTTTGCCAAACTTACGGCTTTCAAGATAGTGCTATCGTGGTAACAGGTCCAAAAACTTTTCATATTGCTGGCGAAACGGTTCTAAATTCTCTAAAAGAGTATGGATTTAGCAAAGTTGAGTGTATAAAGATTCCTTCAGCCGATCTCGAGAATGTAAAGCGTGTAAAACAAATGATTGAAGAACTTTCTCCATCTATTCTTATCGGAGTCGGTGGCGGAAAGAATATTGATGTAACCAAATTAGCTTGTTTGGATGAAACATCAAATAAAACTTTGCCATACATTAGCGTCCCTACTGTCGCTTCACATGATGGTATTGCATCGCCCCGCGCTTCTATACGCGGTCTTGATACCTCTTACTCTGTCATGGTACAATCCCCCATTGCAGTCATCGCAGATACAGGCATCATTAAGAATTCCCCATATCGCTATTTAGCAAGCGGTTCAGCAGATGTCATCGCAAATATCACGGCAACGGCTGATTGGGAACTGGCATATAAACTTAAAAGTGAATATTACGGGGAATTCGCCAATACACTAGCGAAGATGTGTGCTGAATTCATTATTCGAAATGCTCGGGTGATTACTAAAGGAATTGAAGAAAGTTATCGGATTGTGCTCGAAGCATTAATCAGTAGTGGGATTGCTATCAGCATTGCAGGCACAAGCCGCCCCGCAAGCGGTAGTGAACATGCGTTCTCTCATGCACTCGATATTGTAGCGGGCCATCCTGCCCTACATGGTGAGCAGGTTGGTGTTGGGACTATTATGATGGCATATCTTCATGGGCTTGATTGGGAAAAAATTCGGGAAACTCTCAGAATCATTCGTGCTCCTACGAATGCAAAACAACTTGGTGTATCTGATGAGGCTATTATAAAAGCTCTAATGAAAGCTCATGAAATTCGAGGTAGTTCTCGTTATACAATTCTTGGAGAAAATGGCTTAACAAAAGAAGCAGCGATAAATCTCGCAAAAGTATGCGAAGTAATCGAGTAAAGCTCTTTTCTTCTATTGATTTATTGAAAAAATTGGAAAAGTGGTGATATTATGAAGTATGATGTAATTGTGGTTGGCGCTGGAACTGGAGGCGCATTAGCTGCTAAGACTGCGGCTAAATTAGGTCTCCAAACTTGCCTTCTGGAACGGAAAAAAGCTGAATTCGTTGGTGATAAAGTTTGTGGGGATGCTGTTGAGAAAAAGGATTTTGATGCTCTCAATATCCCCCTTCCTCGAGGTGAAGAATTAGAGAATGTAATTAAGGCATCAAATCTGTATTCCCCCGATTTAACGGTATGCAAATCCCTTTCTGAAAAAGGAAGCGAAGGGTACATTATTAACCGACTCGCTTTTGGACAGCGTTTGCTAAAGGAAGCATTAGATACTGGGCTAGAATTTCAGGATGAAATTATGGTTCTAAAACCCATTTTTGCTCAAAATGCTGTAGTGGGTGTTGAAGCGAAAGATATGAAAACGGGCGAAAAAAAAGAGTTTGAAGCAAAAATTGTCATTGATGCTAGTGGATTCCATTCACCTCTCCGCAAAGCAATGCAAAGTCCTTATATAGAGAATGAAATCGATAAAAGCGATATCATCGTCTGTTATCGTGAAATTTTACAAGTCGGTGGTATGGATTACGATCCCCATTGTATCCATATTTTTCTCTCTCAAAAACGAGCTCCTGGAGGTTATCTATGGTTCTTTCCGAAATCTGAAGATCGCGTGAATCTGGGAATCGGAGTTTACGCAGATCCTAAGTATAAGGTTAAAGAATATTATCAACGTGAAGTTCTCCCGCTTGCGAAGGAGCCTATTGAGATTATTCACCAAGGGGGCGGTGTTGTGCCTGTTCGACGCCCCCTTTGGTCACTGGTCGAAAGCGGAATCATGTTTGTCGGTGATGCAGCTTGTCAAGTGAATCCTCTACATGGTGGTGGTATTGGGTCTTCTATGCGTGCTGGGATCTATGCTGCTGAAACGGCGGCTAATGCAATTGAACGGGGCGATTGGTCCATAGATGGACTTTGGGAATACAACAAACGTTATGCCCATGAGCAAGGGGCTAGTTTCGCGGCACTCGATTTACTCCGAATCGCTCTCCAACGTTTTTCAGATGCCGAGCTCAATTTCGGACTCAAAAATGGCCTTCTTTCCAATCAGGATATTATGGATATTGCAAGTGGAAAAACCGTACGTCCTGGTCTTTTAGATCTTATAGGACGTGCCATACGTGGAATTACTATGCCTGAATTACTTTTAAATCTCTATTTCGTCAATACACAACTCAATCAGATGAAAAATCTCTATAAAGCCTATCCTGACCGTGCAAATTTCGAACGATGGCAGTATGCGGTAATCAAATTGTACAAAAAAATGAAACGTTTAATAAAGCCCAAACAAATTTAAATAGAGACAAATCTTTTAACCATTAACATCCTTTTGTAGGAAGGTACTCGTTTGGGCGAAGTAAAGAAAATCTTAATTGTTGGGCTGGATCAAGCTGGGAAAACCTCCATTCTCAATATTTTACAGGAAAAATACAATAAAATGGACAATATTAAACCAACTGTTGGAATCGAAAGGGATGAAATTACCGTTTTTGGATTTCCTATTGTTACATGGGATCTTGGAGGGCAAGAAAAATTCCGAAAAGACTACTTGAAAAATTCTAAGTATTTTGAAAACACCGATTCGCTTTTCTTCGTCATTGATGCAGTAAATTCATCTCGATATGATGAAGCTCTCAAATATTTTGAAGAAATCCTGGGTATAATTGATAATCTAGATGGTAAACCTAAACTCGTCTTGCTAATTCACAAGATCGACCCAAACATTCGAGATGACCCAAAAATACAAGAAAACATCAAAGAAATAAAGGATGCATTTCTTACTGTAGGCTATGAACTTTCGATTTATATCACCTCAATTTATGATCGGAAAACTATCATCGAAGCTTTTTCAAAAACATTCCAAGAACTAATTTCACAATTGAAACCCCTCAAACAACTTTTGGAATCTATTGTCCTTCTACTCAAATTAGATGCAGCCATTCTTTTTGATGAAAATCTTATGATTCTGAATGAATATTATCGCAACGAAGAAATCGAAGCAATCTGCCTCAATACTGTTTATAATAGCATTTATTACATGACACATACCAACCCCAAACTAGCAGAAAACTTCCTTGGGAATTTTGAACTCGTCCTCAATATTAAGCATCGCACAAAAAAATTCCACTTTATGACTGTAGAACTTAAAGGGTGGCTAATGTATTTACTAACGATGGGCGAGGAAGAACTCGATCCCGATGTAGTACTCAGCAAATTTCAGTCCATGGCTCATATCTTTGAACAAAAGAAATGGTGAACATGGAATTCGAGAAAGTCCTACAGAATAAGAGAACTCTCCTTCAGAGTCTAAAATTGTTCCAAAAAATCGAAACTCACATCCATCATCAAACAGGATATAACCCTTTCAAAAAGAAGAAGGGGATTTATTATACCCCTAAAGAAATATCATTATATATATGCTTCCAAACAATTACCTCTTATATTTTGCAAGGTTTAAACTCTGAAGGTCTAAGTCTACAGAATCTATTAAATCAGAATTCTCCTAAATATTTCCAAAAAGTTCTCGATTATCTTGATACCATTAGAATTTTAGACCCTGCATGTGGTACAGGAATTTTCTTGATTGAAGTCGCGGAAATTTTATATCGAATCAAACAATGGCTTTTAGAAAAACTAGAAAAACCGGTAAATCCCTATGAGTTAAAACGGAAAATTCTTCTTGATAATATTTATGGTATAGATTTATTTATTGATGCCGTAAAAGCTACGAAACAAAATTTACTCCAATGGCTTTCGTCGGATAATTATCCTATTAATGACCTCCATAAGTCCCAATTATTAGACTGGAATATTCGTCAAGGTAATAGTCTCATTGGATGGTTAAATGAAAAATTAACCCCTTATAAGTTTGATACCATTATCAATTCTGATTTAAGTCAAAAAATTCAATATTTACAGGAAGTTATTCCTTCATTAGAACATAAATTCCAATCTATTAATTCAATGTTACACTCCAGCACAGTAGAACCTTTTGTAAACGCATTTATAACACTCAAAAAACTCTGGAAGGATCACTTTGATTCTTACGGCTCCCTAATTGCACCTGTTTTACTAGAATTCCATCAAATAATTTATGAACTTATTAATCCTTCTTTTATTAATTCATATTTTCCTGAAGATTCTTCACACGAAGTAAGAAACCCAATCTTGAATGAATTCGAATCCCACTACCCTTTTCATTGGCAAGTCGATTTTGGGGAGATTCTTAGGGAAGGCGGTTTTGATATTATCGTTGGAAACCCCCCTTACGTCTTCATTCGAGGTAAAAATTTTTCTTTTTTCGAAAATCGTTTCTACAAGAAAAAATATCTAATGGACCATGAATCCTTTGCAAAGGGAAAAGCAAAGCAATCCCGTAAAATAAATTTATTTTCTTTATTTATTATTCGATCGTTAAATCTTCTGAAACAGAATCGATATCTTGGTTTTATTATTCCAAACACCATCCTACGGACTACTACTAATGATTTTATCCGCCATTATATTCTAAAGAATACATTTATCCAGGAAATTGTAGATTTAAAAGGTGGCGTGTTTAAAGGCGTGACCGCTTCTACACTCTTATTATTTCTTCAAAAATCATTTGCTAATAAAAATAGCACTACTTTAATTGCTTATAATGTGGAGAATTTACTAAATTACCAATTTGATTATCACTTTATCAATCAAGTTCGTTTTTTAAACAACCCTGTATTAGCTTTCAATATTCATCTCGATTCAGAACTCGAAAAGGTCTTTAATATTTTAAAAGAGAACACGATTCCCTTGGGAAAACTTACTCGTGAGATTATTGAAGGTATTGTTTGTCGAAAAAACGATGGTTTATTTATAGACAATCCAAACCACCCGCTCGCCAAAAAATTGTTACGAGGAAAAAATATTAGTCGCTATCAAATAAATTGGAAATCCAATCAATATATTATCTATGCTACAGATAAATCTTTAACAAAAAACAAACTCCATCGCCCACGACCACAATGGATACACGAAGCATCGGAAAAACTTCTCGCCCAACGGATTGGTGGTAGTGCTTATCCTCTTCAAATCGCCTATGATAATTCGCAATTTTACACATTTGCATCGATAAATAACATCCTCTTTAAATCACCTCTCGTCTTTGAGAATCAAGAATTCTTAAGTAAATATATCCTGGCTATTCTGAATTCAAAATTAATCAATGCTTATTACCTGCTGAATTTTAGTAATATCTCTTCCTATACTGTTAATATCTCAAAAACTTTCCTAGAAGCACTTCCAATTAAAAAAATATCTTTAAAAACACAGAAAGTAATTGAAACTATTGCTGATTATCTTCTTTTTCTTTACCAGTTCCATAAAGATAAGATTTCTCTCATCGAATTTTTTGATTTTTCCCTACTCGATTCATTAATCTACGAAATCTATCTTCCCGAATTACTAGAAACTAATTTATGTGAAGTCGTCTCAAATTACTTAATTTCTTTACCAGACAATGTTCCTCCTGAGGAAAAATTACATACTCTACTCCAAATTAAAAATACCCTTCAAAAGAATCCCAAAATCCTTGATCTTATGCAAAAAATAAAGATGAATGAATTCATCCAACGAATCGAAAACTTATGTAAAAACCGAGCTAGTTCAATTTAAGAAAATGAAAAAAGATTGGGTCAAAAATGATCTATTGGGCTTTATTACTTCATATTTATCAGCCACCTTTCCAAAGTTTAAAGATTCTACAAAAGATCAATGATGAATGCTACTCAAAACTCTTTGATGTTTTCTTGGAGTTTCCCACGACCAAATTAACATTAAATATTAATGGGTCACTCACTGAATTTTTTACCCACTATAAATTTCTTGATACGCTTGAAAAAATAAAAGAAGTTGCTAGAAAGGGGCAACTGCGATTTACTGGGTCCGGAATGTACCATCCTATCTTACCAAATCTTCCCCCTGCAGAAGTCTTACGTCAAATTCATCTCAATGAAGAATATAATGAACAGATTTTCGGAAAAATTTATGCCGCTTCTAAAGGTTTTTTCCCACCCGAGATGGCTATCTCCAAAGGAATTCTTAATATTGTAAAGCAATTAGACTATAAATGGATCATCGCAAGCGGGATTGCGTGCCCTAGTGAATGGCCAACTAATTTTTACTATCTCTACAACACTCTCCCTGTATTTTTCCGAGACGATATTATAAGTAACGAAATTTCATTCAAAAAATATGGACCCATGGAGTTTATCTCCAAAATTAAAACTCTCTTTGAAGATGATTATTACATCATCACAGCGATGGATGGTGAAACATTTGGACATCACATAAAAAATTATGAAGAGACCTTTTTACGAACCGTTTTCCAAGAAATAGACGGTGATGAAGAGGTCCAAATGATTTTTCTCGATGATATTTTAAATTTGTTTGAGCAGAAGGGCAAAGTGATTCCTCTGGCTAGTTCTTGGAGTACAACTCCTGAAAATTTGAAAGTAAATAATCCATTTCCGCTTTGGTCTGACCCGAAAAATCAACTTCATAATGTTCAAAATTATTTGCGTGAATTAGCCATTAAATTATTCAATTATTTAGAACGTCATTCTTCTCAAATCCCTCAAGACCACCTCGAGTTTTACAATAATGCTCGAACCAGTTTGGACAAGGGTGAAAATTCTGATGGCACATGGTGGGCAAGCACCTTCAATTTCAGCGAGGACCTCATCTTTCGTAGTACTCAGTTTTTAGTGCGTTCCATTATTAACTCTTACAAAGCTCTCTTCTCTACACCGCTTAAAAGCGACGAAATCCTGGAAATTCGCCATATATATGAAGATTTCAAAGGTAATTTTACCAACTTGCTTCAGTTACTCGCAAATGAAGTGGAGAAACGATCACGATTCAAAGCTTATCAACGAAAAATTGATAATGGTAGATAATTTCGTAATAAAAAAAAGGTAATGAAATTAAATTACATAATCTAATATTTTCCTTCGTTTAAGCACTTGAATTGTTATTACCACAAGAAAACAGCCCATAATTATGATAGCAAAGCCAAAACCAGGAATTTCTTGGGCATTAACGCGTATTGTTTGGGTCGCTGAATTTCCGGCTTTATCGATCGCTTTTGCGGTAATCGTATGAGCCCCAGTGCCGTTTTGAGTTGTGTTCCATTCATAGGATATCTCGTAGGGATAATAATCTGGCATAATAAGTTCTTTAACTAATACATCATCTATGAAGAGTTGCATCTTTTCGAGTGCCTGATCATCATCCCCTTCAGCTGTTATATTTATCAGTCCCGTAACCGTTTCTCCCGCTAAGGGATTCGTTATTTGAACTGTCGGATCTGTGGTGTCTTGGGGTGGGGTGCCACCTTGATTGATGGTAATAGCACTTGATTCAACATCTGCAAAATCTCCACTCGTCGTCCTTGCTAAAACATTCACTGTCCAATCTCCTTGATATTTTCCTAACACTGAACCACTAACATCTCCTGTAAAATTTCCATCTCCATCCGGATCTGACAATTCTAAGATGTATAAATTGGGATCTCCGACAAGTGGAGTGCCATCGTCAGGATCGGGCTGTGGTGTTGGGGGACGCCAATCCGGTGGCAAGAATCGTAGATATACTTTTTCGACTATCGATTTATTTTCGATCACGACCCAATAAGGGATTATTTGAACGCTAGAGTCGAAAAATTTCCTAATTGGCCAATATTTTATGATTATTAATGGTATGCATGTCAAAAGGTACGTTATTCGAGTATTTAAAGCATCGTTTCCGTCGCCACCGTTTGGTAGATTGCCTGAAGCATCTACCTCATGTCCTACTTCATTATGATCATCATCAATCAAAGGAAATTGAGTATCTCCGTATCCGAGGTCATGAACTGCCTCTTCAGCATCTTCGAAGGCTTGCCCTATCGTTTTACAGCTTTTAAGAGATGACCAGAACGTTTCAGAAAAAGCTGCCCACGTCCAATCCCCATTTACATGCGAATTATGATTAATATCAGTAGCTGTGACGACAATGCGATTATCCTTGCTAACTGGATTTATAAAAGAGCCAGAATGACATGCTTCATAGATTATCAGAATACGATCACAATTTGTTGTCGATTCAAAGTTATCCAAATAGGTATTTAAGTTAGTATCAGCAAGATTTGTTCCTTTTAGACTAAAAGAGCCTGTCCCTCCATGATCAAACATATATATTCCAAGTGCCTCTGAAGAACTTACCCGTCCTGCAGCCCAAGTTTCAATTGCATACTGGATATTTGCAAGAGTGGCGGTAGCATTCTGATATGAGGATGTAGGCCCTGGTGCCGCTGCAGGAGGTCCTAAATAATAGATCTGACTCGAAGAATATCCTATATCCCTTAAAATTTCATATGTTTTATTACATCCATTGTCAATTATTTCTTGTTTATCATAATCCTCTCTAGAACCAGAAATAATTATCCAGGCATCAATAGGCATCCTAGTAGCCTTGGTTTCTAGAGATTCATTCTCCAAAGTAAGGATAGTTTGTGTCGAAGTAATCACAAGGCCAAAACCGATAGACAATGACGAAAATGTTACGACAAATAGCAAAATTAGACCTTTATAGAACTTTTTCACGATAATTCATTCTCCAATTTTGGTAGAATAATTACATATTACAATTTTTGGACGAAAAGAAGTCAAAAATTATAATTGTACTTTATTTTACGGTTTTTATCTATATAAATCCTTATTTGTAAATAGTTTTTGAGAATACACAAAAAATAATAAAGTTAAAATGATTTAATCATTTATAAGTGATTCTATGGCTAAGAAAGCGATTCTTCTTCATCCAAATGATAATGTTGCTACAGTTCTGGAAAGGATAGAGAAGGGAACCGAATTAGAAGTTGAAATTAACTCTACAAAGAGAGAAACTATAGTTGCAAAAACCAAAATTAAA
>Ga0180301_10002889_pt1 | contig 13475 bp, 9 predicted proteins | sample GuaBasSediGuay16_FD_121797 | JGI IMG/M metagenome (GOLD analysis project Ga0180301, IMG submission 121797) | Subseafloor sediment microbial communities from Guaymas Basin, Gulf of California, Mexico - Guay16, Core 4569-2, 12-15 cm | ecosystem: Environmental > Aquatic > Marine > Hydrothermal...
GAGAGAAGAGGCTTGCTGGTTAAAAAAGACTAGAGATTCGAGATTATCGAGTAAAGCACCCCGGGGAGTGAGGGTGGTCACCTGAACCGTCTTAGCTAGCCCCTGAGCTTCGTCTCGATATTCTTGCCACCAGACGTAGTCAAAATTTTCGACAATTTTTTCCGAAGCAAGACTTGAGCCGAGATGGTTACGGAAAGAATTAGCCAGAGGCACAGCCAGGATTAAAGCCAGAGCTAAGTTTACTACGAAAATGATGACCACCAGCTGGAAGAATTTTCCAGTAGTCAGGATTCCCTCTATATATTCCCGAATTATTTTTATTTTCATTTTCGCCCCCTCTAGCTACCCAAAAAACGGAGTATCTCCAGCGAGTGTTGAAGCCAGAAAAGCCAGCGGGAAGTCAATTTGAGCCAGCTCCAAGGTGTAGGTCGGGTGGTCAAAGAATTATTTCGCCGGTTTATATCCAAAAGCCAGATAAATTCCGGGTCAACGGCGGCTTTGACCGCTGGCGAGGGTCGCTGGTAAACAAATTTATGCCACAATTCCCGTCCCGACCAATTCTCGGTAATAGTCGTTCCGTCAGCAAACTCAATCATCACCTTCACGGGAACTTTAATTTCTCCCAGGCGCCGCACTAGTATTTCCACTAGGTAGTTGTTCTGACTGTATTGTTTCTCGGCCAGAGCTTGTTTGTTCTGGTCAAATAGGCCGCGGGGTGGAGGAAGATGGTGATTCTTAATAGAGCTCAGAGCATAGTCGAGAGCTCCTTCTTGGTAAATGAGTTGTCGGAGAATATCAACAGTTTGACTGCCGGCGAATTTTTCAACTACTTGGAGAAAGTCGGCCGGACGAGGATGCTTGAACCAGTGCCGAGTGGAGTAAGTTTTCATCATCTCCCAGAATTTTTCTTCCCCCATAAATCGTTTTAAACTTCTCAGCATCAACTCAGCTTTGGCGTAGGAGTTGGCTCCATAACTGGTGCCGCTCATAAATTGCCAAGCAAAGCGTTGCATAATATCCATTCTGGCTGTTTGACGGTGGCGAGAAATGCCTTCAGCTTCAACGGGGATTTTTATTTGGGGAAAAAGCACGGGGAAGCCAAAGTATCGGCGGGTGAAATAAGGGGGGCCATAAGCCGCATAATAAACTTCTGTATCCAGAAAAGAAGTAAAGCCTTCATCCATCCAAGGATGTTCAAATTCGTTGGTGCCGACGAGTCCATAAAAATAGCCGTGACCGAATTCATGAATGGTTACTCCTTCCGGACGTTGGCTGCCCGGGGGGTCGAGAAAGTAAGCTCCAGCTGTGAAGAGAGTCGGATACTCCATCCCTCCTGATTTACTGTTGTAGGCCGGATCAACGCAGGTGACGGTTGAATAAGGATATTCGCCAAACCACTGACTGCAATATTTTAAAGCATTTTTGACGGCTAGGAGATAACGTTCTTTGAGACGGCGATGATAAGGCTGGAGTAAAAGGGTGATTTCTGTTTCTTTGCCGGAAGTATGGCGGAATTTTTCTTTAAAAACCAAAAAGCGAGGACTGGCTGTCCAGGCAAAATCGTGGACACTGTGTTGATGAAAATGATGAGTGGTGGTACCGTCGCCATTGACTTGTGAAGACACCAGTTCACCAGTAGCTCCCACAATATAGGCAGTAGGCAGCGTGATTTTAACATCATAAGTGCCATAATCAGCGTAGTATTCACTATGAGCATGATATTGGTGACAATTCCAGCCTTCGTTCTCAAAAACACCAATTTTGGGGAACCACTGGGCAATGAAATAGTAATCTTTCCAGACTCCGGTGCGGGAGATGGGGCGGGGGACTTTGGCTTTGAATTTAATCTCAAGTTTGATTGTTTCACCGGGATTAACTGGGCGGGGAAGAGCTACGGAGAAAACAGTTTGGTCAAAGGGATTGTTGTCGTCTGGTTGACGGAAGGTCATCTGGTTGGTCAAATCCACCGCGGTAAAATTTCCCGCTGGCAGCACTGCCAAGGATTCAACCCGACAGTAGCCCCAATCCTCTTCCTTAAAGTTAGCCACCAGCCGGCGGCCTTCGCGTTGAGCCTCTTGGAGATAAGTGCTCCGATTGTTCTGGAAGGCATTCCAATAGAGATGAAACCAGAGTTCTGAAGTTGGCTGATTTGTACTATTGGTCCAGGTCAGGATTTCCTGGCCCTCAATGATGTTTTTTTCTGGGTTGAGAACGATATCCATGTTATAATTGGCCACCTGAGGACAAAAGACTTTATCTTTTTCCTGCGCCAGGAGTGGCCAACTTATAAGGAAAATTAGGATGACCCCAAGAGAAATGAAACGTTGCTGCAACTTAACCTCCTCTTGACCACGTTTTTTTTCTAATAGTAATCAAGAAAAACGAGGACATCAAGCGATTTTAAAAGGGAGAAACAAGTGAGGCTCAGCCGAATGTGGCCAGTTAGCCTAATAGTTCTGCCTAGCCCAATAAATCCTATGGAGGAGCAATCATGGAGATGAAAGAACCCCAAGTTCCTTCTCTTCTAAAATTAATTTGGCAGAGACGTAGCATCCGTCGCTTTTTGGAAAGCCCGATTCCCCGGGAGAAAATTCTGCTATGTCTGGAAGCGGCGCGCTGGGCTCCTTCGGCAGAAAATGTCCAACCTTGGCGTTTTTTAGTTATTGATGATCCTGAGGTAAAGCAGCGATTTGCTGAGAAAGTCTTTTCGGGGATTTATTTTCCGTCGCGTTTTGCCCAACACGCACCAGTCTTAATTTTAGTCATGGCCCGTCTAGACATTCTGGCCAACCGGGTAGGCAAGCAAATTCAGGGAGTTGCCTATCATTTGCTGGATATCGGCATGGCCGGCGAGCATCTTGTGCTTCAGGCAGAAGAATTGGGCTTAAGTACTTGTTGGATAGGGTGGTTTAATTTAAAAAAAGCCCGGAAATTTTTTTCTATTCCCCGTAAATATAAAATCATTTCTTTAATTGCTCTTGGTTATGCCGCCAAAAGGCCACCCCGAGCTCCTCGGAAAAAGAAGTTAAGTGAAATTGTCTGGTTTAATGGAGTCGAGAGGAGTTCTCCGGAGCTGCAGGCTTTTGAATTAAATTTCCACCCCGACGAAACGCTTGAGACCAAAACCGAAGGCGATAGCCAAAAGAAAGTAAACAATTAGCCAGTGGATAGATAATCCCCACAGATGAAAATGCCCACTGGGGTAGGTAATCTCAATCTCTCGTAAAGGTGTCCCGGTAGGTAGTGGTTTTTCTAAAGGATAAAGAAGTGCGTTGGGGAATTTAGCCGGGGGGCGGAGAGGTGAAAGTTTAGTCAACCGTCTCGTGTTGTCTGGAGCGATATATATTTCCTTGCTTATTGGTTGATGGTTGTCGCCAATTTGAATAAAAAGGGATTGCCGGCCCGGTTCCAAAGCTTTAATCCGCCAATCAATTTCGCCTTCTTCCTCAATCCGCAGAGGCGGTGTTTCCACGACTATTCCGGAAGTGCTAGTTAAGCTGATTGGCAATTCGAGAAGGTCCAGGTCGGGCTGAACTTTGACTTTAACAATGGCTCTTTGGCCAGGAGTAAGAGGTAAATAGGCAAAGCGAAAATTAAGCTGGATGATGATCAAAACGAGAGGTACAATCATCACCAGCATCGGCTTGAAAGAATAACCGATATACTTTAGATTACAGAGAAGAATATTTCCCTGAGCTTTAAAAGTTAAAGCAAAATTATCTTTAAATAATCTGATTTCTAAGAGATGGGCTTTAATCCGGCGTTTAATATTTTTGATGCCGGCCTGATTGGAAGTTAGACGGAAAACCCAAAGCATGAATAGGCCGGTTAAAAGTGAAATATAAATCATGGCCCACCAGGGGTGGAGCCACTGGAAAGGCCAAAAGAGCACATCAAAAAGGCGAGTAAGAATTTGATTAAAAATCCACATCGATCAAACTTTCTTTGAGTTGGGTCAGCTTAAGGCATCGTCCCTCTTCATCGTCGTTTTTTTTCTCGTTGTCCGCTTTTCGGCCTCTCAAGAGATATAACCTAATCCCTTGAGTTTTTTCTTGATTTCTTCTTCTGAATCGGATTCTTCGAGTTTGGCGAGTTCTTTTTCCAAGCAGTGGGTGATGAATTCTTCGGGTGAAGAGTAACCTGAAATTTCAGCGTATTTTTTAATTTTCTCCAAGAGATCTTTGTCAAGTTTTACTTTGGCTTTGCCCATGATTCCTCCTTAAAAATTGGTTTACCTCTCATCTCCGGTGGTTGAGGCAAGCCGAAGGTCTGAAGAATTGTGGCGGTTAGGTCAAACAATTGAGGGAATTTGGCTTGAATAGGCCGGTTAGTGAGGAGAATACCGGGGATAACGGCTGGGTCCATGCAGTGGTCCCCACTCCATTTTTCGCGATTGGGCTCAATAATCTTTTTAGGAATCCGGCCTAAGGGTGAAGCCCAAGAGACCCGGTAACCCTGATTGTAACCCAGAATAATTTCGGGGGCTTCTTGGGTATAGGGACCGTGATAAACATCTTGGGTGACGAAGGCCCGACGGACGGGTCTTTCACCTGTGGCCGGGTCCACAAAGGATTCCAGTTTCCGAGCGATTTCTCTGACTAAAGCTTCCTTTTCCTTGGCCGGCACAATACCTTCAGCCTCTCGGCCTTTTTGGTTAATATAAAGCCCATTAAGCCCGACGGCGTAAGCTTTGGTCCGGTGCCAATCAACATTCAAGAAGAAATCTTCCTCTCCTTGTTTCCATTCATTAATCAAGCTGAGATAACCATTCTCTTTCAACCAGGTGTTTAAGTTAAAGGCATACCGGAAAGGAGAGAAGCCGTGGTCGGACATGACCATTAAGATGGTATTTTTATCTACCCGAGAGAAAGCTTTATCTAAGATTCGGTCAACCTCAATATAGATGTGTTCAATGGCCCGGCCGAATTCTTTAGCCAGGCGTTCATCATAAGCGGGGTGATTTTTATCCAAGAGTCGCCAGAACATGTGTTGTCTCTGATCGGTGCTGGAGACGTAATAAAAAAGAAGACCGCTCTCGAAGCGCTTGAGTTCATACTCAAAAATAGCTCGCCTCTCTTCCAGCACAAAATCATCCTGGATTAAGAATTCCCGGTCATCCAAGATATCGCTGTCTAAAGCGGAAGTATCGGCGGGTAGTCCCTTGGTGAAGAAAGGTCCGAATTTGGCCGCTAATTCCCGTGAGTAGGATTCAGGCGTGGAGAGGGGTAGGGCTGGCTTGGCTGGGTCAATATTAATCGGCGAAACATAAAGCTTAAATTCGGGGCGGACCTGTTTGAGATAGAACATGCAGATGCCGCTGACGGATTGGGTGGGAATAAGTGGAAATTCAACACGTTTCCAACCGCTCCATTCACCTTCACGCAGAATAAATTCTTCGCCTGGCAGAGAAATTTTAGCCACTGGATTGACCGGGTCGAGATAGACTTTGAATTCGATATAGGTTTCCGGCCGGTCTTTCTTGAAAGTATTCACAGGTCCGGGAAGTTTAGCTTCGATCTGATTGCCGATGACGTAGACATTATGAATCCGACCACCGCCAATATCCTGCTGCACTTCGGCTGTGGTGGTGGTATAGAAATTAAAAATACCATAAGTACCCAGAATATCTGGCGTACCCATGCCGGAGATAGTTCGTTGTTTGGTGGGAGCGGGCGGGTAATTGGAAGGTATTTTAAAAACAGTGGCTGGAATATCGTATTCTTCCAGATACTGCCAGAAGGCTTTGCCCCGGCGAAGCAGAGTTACTTCTCCACCGGAAAGAGGTAGAACCAGATTGCCCAGCGAGATGGTCTTTTTAGCTTCTTCAGTTTTCGAGGCTGAGAAAGTAGGTAAATAGTGTTGAGGGTCCCGATGGATGAAATCAAAGATAGCGTGGCCACCCGGGTCAGTGCCCGTGATGAAATTAGACCAGGCCACGGGGCTTTGCGGCGGAATACTTGTTCCCAGACGTTTGAAATCTCCTTCCCGCCAGAGACGGGCGAAAGCAGGCAGTTTTCCCTGACGAATAAAGATTTCTAGAAGATGGGGATCAAGACCATCGAACCCCAGGATAATCATTTTTCTGGCTGTATCTCGCTTTCCTTTGGCCGCTAGGGAGGAAAAAGGTTCCAGGCCCAGGCCGGTTAAAGCTCCGGCCAGAAAAGCGGTTTTGAGGAAATCTCTTCTTTTCATACTCATGATGGCCCCCTTGATAATTTAGACTTTTTTTGGTCAACCGAAAAAAGGGGTTGGCCATCCATATAAGCCGGTGGTTCGATACCGAAAAGTTGTAAGACACTGGGTGCTAGGTCAACAATTGCCGGCTTATCTCGGGTTATTTTTCGATTAGTAAAGAGAATTCCTGGGACCAAGCGAGGGTCAATACAGTGGTCACCGCTCCAGGCTTTGGTGTTGTCGACAAAGACGGTGGAGTTTACTTTACCGGTGACCGAATCCCAGGAAACTCGGTAGCCTTCGTTATAACCGATAATCAAGTCCGGGCAGTTGTCTTTGTAAGGGCCCGGGGGAATCTCATCTTTGTCATAAACAGTTCTGATGGCCACCTGGCCGGTTTCTTCATCCTTGAGGCCGGTTAAGCGGGCCACAAGTTCGGCTTTAAGTTGCTTTTCTGCCTCACCCGGTTCAACAATGCCTTGAGCTTCCCGGCCTTTGAGATTGAGATAAAGTCCCCCCAGACCAAGACCATAGGCTTTGGTTTTCGACCAATCCACGTCTTTAAACCATTCATCACTGGTTTCTTGGCCTGGTTTTAAATTAAGATAGCCATTGAGATAGAGCCAAGAATTGAGATTGACGCCCCGACGAAAGGATTTAAAGCCGTGATCAGACATAACAATCAAGATGGATTTGTCATCCAGTTGCTCCATTACTCGACCCACTAGGTCATCCATCTGGCAATAAAGTTTTTCTATGACTTTTTCATGTTGGCGGTGATAAAGCACCCGCCGGGCTGGGTGTTGAGGGTCAAGATAACGGAAAAACATGTGCTGGAGGCTGTCAGTGGTTTCAAACCAAGTGACGATGACTCCTTTTTTGACTTTATCCAAGGCGAGCCAAAGCATCTTTTCCCATTCTTCATGATTAAAATAGGCCAAACGCAGAAAAGCTTCTTCATCAAGAACACCTTCATTTAAAGCCCAGGTATCATTAGCCTCACCTAGAGTAATATAACTACCTAACATTTTGGCCAGGTAAGCTGAATAAATAAAAGGATGAGAAATGGGCAGCGCCGGTTTCTCGGGGTCGATATTAAGGGGAGTAAGATACATCTCAAAATGGGGTTCTAGCTGGAGAATGTAGAAGCGGCAGATAGCCTGCACCTTGAAACCTAATCCCGGCCGGAAGGTGATTTTAATCCAGTCGGAGAAAGTTTTTTCAGGCAGACAAATTTTCTGGCCGGAAACCAGCAAGGTGGCTTCTTTCTTAGCTGGGTCGATTTCGATACGGAGAGGCAGACGCATTTCCTCGGCCTCCTGGCGAAGGGTGTTTTCTGGGCCGGGAATGTAAGTTTCAATAATGTTATTCTTAATTTCCACCTGAATATTCTGGCCACCTTCCCGGCGAACTATTTTTTCCCGATCGCTGGTGTAAAAGGTAAAAGTTCCCTGACTGCCTTTTAAATCAGGGGCACACATTCCGGAAAGAAGATGGCCCTTAAACTTTTCTGGAGGGAAGGTAATGGGTATCCGGATAATGGTACTGAAAATACCCTTTTCCCCGAGAATTTTCCAGAAAGGCTGGCTTTTCCGTAAGCCTTTTATTTCTGGTTTACCTAAAGGTATTCGATATTTGCCGAGAGAAAGGAATTTTTTGGGAGGTCTAATTCGAGCCGAAGAGAGGTCCGGAAGATAGGTTTTAGGGTCCCGACTGAGAAAATCAAAAATATTGTGTTTGCCCGGATGGACGCCGGTCATAAAAGAGGACCAAGCCACTGGCGAGATTGAAGGAATAGTCGTCTCTAGTCGGGCGTAGCTGCCCTGCTTTTTTAAGCGAGAGAAATGGGGCAGTTTGCCTTCGGCCATAAATTTTTCGACCAAGGTAGGCTCCAGACCGTCCAGCCCGAGAATAATCACTCGGTTGATCGAAGCTCGTCGGTAGGCCTGTTGGCCTTTGAGTAGCCGGATAAGAAAACGGAAGGGCCAAGCAATAAAAGAAAAAATAGCGAGTAAAAAAGTGATAAAAAAGACCAAGAATGAAGAAAGAAAGGCGAAACCGGCTCCGGGACCGATATAGGCCCCAAGGGGAAGACCACCAAAACTCAGGAGCCCGATGATAATGAGAAAAATTTTGCTACCTAGAGCTTTGCTGTGGTTCGTGGAGGGTCTCCTTCGAGGGAACAGACTTACTCTTTGATTGGAAAAGAGCCAATTTTTCTGATTGCTCATGGCCTTAATTTTATTCCTCGGGAAGCAACAGCCGGGTGATAATTGAGGCTAAGTCAGCGATTTTCAGGTCTTGACCATGATTTTCTTGAGCCCAGAAGAAAGCATCATCCCAGGTGTGCATACCGACCAGGTCAGTTCGACCAAAAATTTCCTCCTTTTTGAGTGAGCCTTTGAGGTCAAAGCCTTTTTCTCCTAGAGCAATCAAATCTGGGCCTTTTTCGACTAAGGGACCAGAATATATTTCCTGGGTATCAAAAACTTCCCTGATCACCCTTTCTCCTTCATAAGTAAGCTGAAGAAGTTTTTCCCGAAGTGTTTTCTTGAGAGATTCAGCTTCGCTAGGTTTAATTCGGCCCTGAGGAAATTTTCCCTCCAGATGGAGATAGATTCGGTTGGGATCCAGAGCTAAAGCCACAGTCTCAGGATGGAGTTTACTGAAGGATTTTTCCTCAGAGTTAGTAAATCGGAGAAAGCCCTCTTTTTCCAGCCAGGCGTTGAGATATACTTCCTGTTTGATACCGGTAAAACCATGGTCAGAGAGGAGAAAAAGACCTTGGAGTCCGCCGGTGAGTTTTTCGAAACGATTCACAATCTCCCCGACTAATTGGTCAACTTGCCGATAATATTCAAGGCAGCGATGATGCTCGGGATGGCTCTCATCTTCGTAAGCTGTCCAAAGGAAATGTTGGAGACGGTCGGTGCCAGTAATGACGACTTCAAAGTAATCCCAATCTTCTTTCCAGAGTAGTTCCCAAGCTTTCCGTCGACCTTCCAAAGTGGAAGCTAGCTGTTGCCAGAGGAGCTGATGGTTCTGGCGGCACTTAAAAGTATCAATATCGATTTCATAGTTAATTCGTTTCAGCTGAGGCAGGAGGGAAGCGGGAAAAACAGCCTTCTCCAGTTCAATAGCCACAAAGCCAGAAATAAGAATTCCGGGAAGACGGCGGGCAGGATAAGTAGAGGGTTGATTGAGCACGACCACTCTTTTTTTGGCTTGCCCCAGTTTATCCCAAAAGGTAGGCGTTTCGAGATTTAAGAAATTGGGAAAGCGAAGTTCATAGGAACTGGTTTTGAAATCTGTAAAGCCGAAAATGCCGTGAGTGCCGGAGTTAGTGCCGGTCATAAAGTCTGACCAGCTGACAGAAGATATCTCTGGCAGGCTAGCCTTTAATTGATGGAGGTGCCCTTTCTCCTGAAGTTGAGCAAAAGTTTTTAAGTAGCCTTTAGTGCTGAGGTCGCGGATGAGAGAAATAGGTACACCATCCAAACCAATAACACATACCCGGGGCTTTTTTTTCTTTAAAAACCACATGATGAACTCATCATTATAAACCCTAATTGTCCTTTGTCAACTTAGTGCAGGTAGTCTTTTCCGGAAAGACCCAAAGAGGTTGTGGTGAAAGTCAAATTAAATAGGGAGAAGTAGCCAGTATTGCCCAACTGATGGTGGAGGTAAATTAGGCGTGAAAAAAGCAAATTTTTCCCCCAAAAGAACGATTTTGCTTGAGTCTATTTAAGGTAGAAGAAGAAATTCTATAATTACCTGGATAATTCATAAAAAGGGATTTTTTCCTTCATAACGTATTGATATATAATATGTTAGAAAAAGAAGTGAAAGGGAACAACCAAAAAAGATTGGACTAATCACCCGCTAAGATTTTTGGCTGTTCTTGGATCAATAATTTATAAATAGACCAGGATTAAATGAAACAGGAAAAATTCTTTAAATGGAGGAATTAGTCTGGAATTTTGAATGAAGTGGAATCTGGCTCTTGAATTTAACTTGTTTTAAATTATTGGCCAAAATAAACCAAAATAATTAAATCAAAAACCAGACCTAGGCTGGCGAGAAAGGGGGAAAGCTTGCTTTGAAAATAAATTCTTCCTCACCCGAGAACCCCTGACTTTTCAGCTGGTTTTAATTTTTTTCCAATTTTTTGGTGGTGATTTTTTGGCAGAGAGGCTTAGCTCTCGAGGATAATCCGAGCGTCAATAACCAGGCAGCCCTGCCCTTTTTCGAAAACTCGGAGTGGGTTAATATCGAGTTCTTTTATTTCGGCCAAGTCGGTCACAAGTTGGGAGAGTCTTTTCAAACAGTCTTCAATAGCCGGGACATCGTATTGAGGGCCACCCCGAAATCCCTGGAGAATTTTATAAGCCTTGGTCTGAGAAATCATGCGGCTGGCCGTCAATTCCCGAATAGGCGCCAGGCGGAAAGTCACGTCTTCTAGAGCTTCGACATAGATGCCTCCCAAACCAAACATCAAAATGGGACCGAATTGCTCATCCCGGTTCATGCCCAGAATGACTTCTTGGCCGGTGGGAACCATTTCTTCAACGATGATGCCGGTTAACTGAGCCCGGGGCACCTTCCGGCGGCAATTCTCGATGATTTCCTGGTAAGCTTGTTTGACCTCTTCAGCTGTGTGGAGGTCGAGGCGAACTCCACCCACATCGAACTTATGAATAATGTTGGGCGAGACAACCTTTAAAACGACCGGATAGCCAATCTCTTCGGCGGCCTGAACAGCTTCTGCTTCTGAGGAGGCCACTTTAAACTTCACGACCGGAAAACCATAAGCCTGGAGAACCTGATAGGCCTCTGGTTCGAGCAAGAAATTTCGGCCTTGGGCCTGGACTTGGCGCAAAATCCGGCGAGCTGCTCCTTTTTTCACCGGATATTTTTTGACCTTGGTCGAGGGTCTTTTGACCCACCAGGAAAACTTGGTGAGTTGGGCCAGAACCCGAGCGGCTGACTCAGGAAAACGGTAATCGGGAAGGCCATTTTCTTCTAGAATTTCAATCCCGCGGGAGACATCGTAAACGCCCAGGAAACAGCAAACTACTGGCTTGCGGCGACGCTTGGCTACTCGAACAATGACTTGAGCAATTTCTTCTACTCGGGTAAAGGCGGTCGGCGTAAGAATAACTAGCGCGGAATGAACGGCCGATTCGGCTAAAAGAATGTCCAGGGCCGCGGCGTAGGTTTCAGCCTGAGCTTCAGCAATAAGGTCAATCGGGTTATTAAGAGACACAGTGGGGGGAAGAGCCTGGCGGAGTTTGGTCCGGGCTTTCTCGGGCAAAGGTAGAACGTTTAAGCCATGGGCAATACAGGAGTCTGTGGCCAGGATACCTGGTCCACCAGAGTTGGTGATAATCACCACGTTGTTGCCCTGAGGCAGAGGCTGGTGGGCGAAGGCTTTAACATAATCGAAGACTTCCTCCAGAGTTTCTCCTCGCAAGACACCGCATTGCTGGAAGATAGCGTCATAAACTTTATCCGAGCCAGCCATAGAACCGGTGTGGGAGGAAGCGGCGCGGGCTCCGACCAAAGTCCGGCCTGCTTTGAGAGCAATGATGGGTTTAGGATGGGATTTGTGACTGGTGATTTCTCGAGCGATAGACATAAATTCTCGGCCGTTAACCAGATCTTCCAGATACATCAGGATGACTTCAGTTTGCTCGTCATGTTGGAGATACCGGAGTAGCTCATTTTCGGTCAGACCAGCCTTATTTCCCATACTGATGAATTTAGCGAAACCAATATTAGCTTCCTTCGCATAATCAAGAACAGCGACGCAGAGAGCGCCGCTCTGGGAAATAAAGGAAATGTTACCTGGCCGGGGAAATTGGGTGCCAAAGGTGGCATTAAGCGAGACCCGTTGGTCAGTGTTGATCAGGCCTAAACAATTAGGGCCGATCAGGGCGATATTATATTTTGCCGCTGTTTGTTTGATTTCTTTTTCCCGTTTAAGGCCGGCCCCCCCGATTTCTTTAAACCCGGCTGAAATAATGACCGCGGCCGGAATGCCTTTCTGACCACATTCTTCCAGGATTTGATTGACTACGGGAGCCGGAACAATAATCACCGCTAAGTCAATTGGGTCAGGAATTTCGAGGACCGAGGAATAACATTTCAGACCAAGAATACCTTTAGCCCGGGGATTGACCGGGTAAATAATTCCTTGAAAGCGGCTATCAATTAAATTAGCCAGTAAAGAATGGCCCACACTGCCGGGTTGTCGGGAAGCGCCGATAACTGCTACCGAGGTTGGATAAAAGAGGGCGTCCAGGTTTGATTTCATGACAGATTCATATCACTCCTGAGTCGTGGCTGAGGCAGCTTCGAGCAGGGCTTCAAGAAAGACGGACTCCGGGACGGCGCCTACTACTTCTTCCTGGTCGTTGATGATAGTTTTAGGAACACCAGTAACCTTGTATTTTTGAGCCAGATGAGGAAATTCGGTGGCTTCAATCATATCGCCGGTAATAAGAGGGGATTCGATGGCAGCCTGATGGGCAAGACGAACCGCCAAGGGACAGTAAGGACAAGTGGGAGTAATAAAGACTTGAATGTGGACAGGTTGTTTAAGGGTGGCTAACTTTTCTTTAGTGGGGGGTGAAAGGGATGTTTTTCCTCGAGAAACATCAATGATAGCTTCCAGGAGGCTGGCATATTCATAGCCCGAGGGAATACCAAAAAATCGCACCTGGTATTTTTTCTCGCCGATGACCACGGTGGCCGGAATTTTGTCTATCCCGAACTCAGCCGCCTTATCTTCATCGGCTAGAAAGTCGTAAATTTCGAGATTAATTTTTGATGAAAGAGAAGCCACTTCAGAAATTAAAGATTTGGTTTCTTTGCAGAACATACACTCTTGGCCTTTAACCGTATCCGGTAAAATGAGGCGAGATGGTTCTTGGGTGAAGTGAATTAAAGTAACTTCTCCTTCCAACTCTTCGTTAAATTTTTTCTGAGTAGCTTCTTTGACATTTTTGTCGAGAATTTCCATCTATTTACTCCTTTTTAACTAAAATTCTAGCTTAATTGCTGGGTCAAAGCAAACCCTCCCCATTGAAAATCCTTCAATGGATCTGGCCAACCATCCTTGGTTATTCTCAGAAGGAAGTAAAGAAGGGGGTAAGTCATTTTTAAAAAAGGACATTATCTAGACCCAAGTGGCCAGTAAAGGTCTGGTTCCAACTTAACCAAATTGCCTTGGACTGAAGGTAATTTGTAAAAAAGTAGTTACTGAGCTTCGGCCATAAAATAGTCAGAGACTTTAATCC
>Ga0180301_10002890_pt1 | contig 13474 bp, 16 predicted proteins | sample GuaBasSediGuay16_FD_121797 | JGI IMG/M metagenome (GOLD analysis project Ga0180301, IMG submission 121797) | Subseafloor sediment microbial communities from Guaymas Basin, Gulf of California, Mexico - Guay16, Core 4569-2, 12-15 cm | ecosystem: Environmental > Aquatic > Marine > Hydrothermal...
ATAACAGTTAGTCTACTATCAGTCATATGGATTAATCTCGTATTAGTCATGTTCATGCTAATCTCCTCTCCAGCAGCATTAACTATAGCGTATGTCATGGCTGGAGGTTGAGGTGCTTAATCTATAGCCATTTTCCACTAGCCGGTTATATTATCAAAGAGTCCTTGCAATTGAGAATATAAGATATGCTAGAAAAACTTCACATTAAGTACTCTAGTAACTTTGATTCAGGTATTCGGGTATCCCTTATGGGTCTATTCATTAAAGTAGTGAGTTCTGTAGCACAATAGGACATTAACTGCTGGCTGGTTCTTACAGCGGGAACTCATAGGGTTTTTAGTGATATATTCAACTTTTATTTTAAGTATGATCTTAACCATTGTAGGGAGTTCAATACATCTAGTAGTAGCTAATCTAATAAGGTATTATAAGACTAGTTGCATGTTAAAAGGAATTACTACTACTATCTAGATGTTACTGATATTAATGATTTAAGCAATTAATGGATATATGTTTACCAGTTTGCTAAGACTTCAACGTTGATACGTGTCTATTCCTAAGAAAAATTCAACATATAATAGCATAACTTCTTAGATTACCTAGGTTAATTCTTCTAAGGAAGGCATATTATTAAATATATCATGGGAGAGAATATGAACTTAGTAGTCCTGTCTGGGGGAACAGGTACACCTAAGTTATTAGAAGGACTAGAAGTAATTGTAGGACAAGAACGCTTAAATGTTATTGTAAACACAGCAGATGATTTCTGGTATTATGGACTTTACATAAGTCCTGATATAGATACTGTAATCTATCTCTTCTCAAATTTATTAGATAAGAATAAGTATTGGGGAATTAGGGATGATACATTTAATGCGTTTGAAATGCTTAAGCTCTATGGAATGCCTGGATGGTTTCATTTAGGTGATAGAGACTTAGCAATGCATATTTTTAGGACATATCTTCTTAGAAAAGGCTATACATTGACAGCAGTTACGAAGTATATATGTAAAAGGCTTGGAGTTAAAGCAAATGTCCTACCTATGAGTGATGATCATGTTGAAACCTATGTTTTAACTGATATAGGTGAACTACATATTCAAGAATACTTAGTTAAGTATAGGTTTAAGCCTAAGGTATATGGTATTACCTTTCCTGGTATTGAAAAGGCGAGTGCAACCATTGATGTTTTAAAAGCTTTGGATGAAGGGGATGCTATAGTACTCGGTCCAAGTAATCCTATAAATAGTATAGGGCCAATATTGAATGTAAAAAATGTTAGAAGTAAGATCAAGGAGAGGAAGGAGAAGGACATCCCGGTAATAGCCATTTCACCTATTATAGGTACTAAGGCTTTATCAGGACCTGCTCATATATTCATGAAAGCTCTAGGTTATGAGCCAACACCATACGGTATTGCTGAAATATATTCAGATATAATATCGGATATAATAATTCATAAAACAGATGAAAAATACGCTAACATCATTAGGAGAAAGTTAGGCATAGAGGTTCATCTCGAAAATATAATTATGAAAGATTTAGACGATAAAATAAGATTAGCTAAAAAGGTATTAGAAATTATAAGCAAGAAATCAAGTACTAAGCAGCCTACCTGAATTCTCTTTTAACAATTATCATATCAAGGAAATTTAATCAAAGTTATTAGATAATATAATATTATTAGAGTTGGTATAGTTAATGTAATGAAGACTACATCAACTTTCTTAATTCTTATTTCGTTCATGAATGTTCTTCTATTCGTAAATCCAAAACATCGTGATTCTAGGGCTTCAGCTATACTATCAACTCTATTCAGAATTACAGTAAAACTTGATATAAGTAATGATACCAAGCTCTTTAGGCGACGTATAGGGTTAAGACTTGAATCTATAATTGAACCTCTAGCTCTATGAGCGTCATATACTAGTTGAATATCTCTAGCTACTGTAGGTACAAACCTTATTGCCAAGACAATCATGTAAGCGTAATCGTATGGTATATGAAGCTTTACAAGGAATTGAGCTAGGTCTTCAGGTGAAGTTGATGATAATACTATGGAGAATAATATGAGTAAATTAATGATCCTAAGCGTTAGGAAAGCTGATATCATAAGAGCATTGGTTAGGGTATAGTTTAACCATATATACATGATGTATAGTACTATAAAGAAGAATAATGAAACGGTAAATATAGTTTTCAACCCCCTTCTCAACCTACTAGGAGAATACCCAAATATTCCAAGAAGTAGAATATAGGAGAGGACTATTAACTGACCTATAAATGTGTTAATTAGCACTATTATTATAATCATAGCTGTTAAGAGTATGAACTTAGTTCTTGGGTCTAGTACATATAGTAGCTTCTTTTCCTTTCTAAAGATAAATGCTTCATATGCTCCTTTTATTATGCTCTCCACTACCATTATTACCACCTAGAATTCTCTTAAGAACATCTAAAGCTTCGTAAACACTAATGGGCTTATATGGATTACCCAGTTCTATGTATTTTTCAAGCTTGATAAAGAGATTAGGTATTGGAGGAACTAGTAGATTACTCATCTCCATAACCTTATAGTCGTACAGTATGTCTCTAGTAGTTCCATTAGCTATTATAGTACCATTGGATAAGACTATGATGCGATTAAATGCTGAAGCAACAAAATCTACGTCATGTGAAGCAGCTATTACTGTTTTTCCTTCCTGCACTAGTTTTTTAATGATTTCAATTAACTGATACTTATTACGCCTATCATATCCTATAGTTGGTTCATCTAACAAGATAATATCCGGGTCATAGGATAATGCTATAGCTAGTACAACTTTCCTTAACTCACCACCACTTAGTGAGAAGGGAGATTTATCAAGTAACTCCTTTATGTTAAGTACTTCAGCTACAAATCTTATACGTTCATCAATTAAACTACTAGGAAAACCAAAATTCTTTAGAGTAAACTCCAGCTCTTGCCTTACAGTTTCAGCAAATAATATGTGATATGGGTTCTGTGGTACAAATCCTACATGTCTTGCTATTTTAGAAGTAGGTGTAACTTTAGTATTCATTCCAAGAACTTTAACGACTCCTTTACTTGGCTTGAGAAGTCCATTAATATGCTTAATGAACGTAGTTTTTCCAACACCATTAACACCTACAATTGCTATGGCCTCTCCTCTCCTTGCAATAAAGTTTATGCCTTTAAGTACATAACCTCTAGCATCATTATACTTAAACCATACATCCTTAAACTCAACTACAATATCACTTACCATACAGGGTTACACCTATCTACGTAGGATTTTCTTTAATGTTTCAACAGCTTCATCTATACTTAATGGAATACCTCCACTATACAACTGCTCTTTCTTAAGCAATCGGAAGAGTAAGGGAATTTTTGGTTCATCAACACCTACATTACCTAATATACCTTCTTCAATTACCGTGTACGGATCTGCACACTTAACTACAACTCCATCATACATTACAATAACCTGGTCTACAAATGGTATTACATAGTCGAGCCTATGTTCAACTAGTATAATTGTCTTATTGAATTCGTCATGTATTTTCTTTAATAATCTAATGAAATTCCATGCAGTTTTTAGATCCATATTTGATGTTGGTTCATCTAAAACTATTATCTCCGGCTCCATGGCCAAAATTGAAGCTATAATAACTCTTTGCTGCTGACCGCTTGAGAGCTCGAAGGGAATGTAATGTCTTAGACCTTCTAAATTTAAATCCCTTAATACTTTGTTAACTCTTTCCCTTATCAGATCACGTGGTAACCCTAAGTTTTCTAAGCCAAATGCAACCTCATTCTCTACAGTTAAAGTTACGATCTGGTTTTCAGGATCTTGAAATACCATTCCAACATATTTTGAAAGTTCTGCAACACTATGCTTTCTCGTATCTAGTCCCATAACTTTTACTAGTCCCTTAAACTCTCCCTCATAGAAATGTGGAATTAATCCATTGAATAACCTTAGTAAAGTTGATTTACCTGAACCTGTAGGACCAACCACCAAGCTAAATGATCCTTCTTTTATACGTAATGATATGCCCTTAAGAGCCCACGTCTTACTATTCCTATACTTAAACCAACAATCGTATACTTCAATAACATCCCTACGCAATTAATGTCACCACCTTACCCTCTATATAATGGCATAGTAGCTTATCTCCCTTTAATTCTTAAATATATTAGATATGATATACCAATGTTTATTAATGCTTGAGTAATGTTGAATACCATTAATGGAATTACTAGAGTACGTGCTATATGTTCAGGCATTCCTATTAGTGGTGGTAGAGTATAGTAGTTCATTAACGCCATAACTAAAGCCCTACTTACTGGAGGTATGGTAAATATACCTGCTCTTCCCTTCAATGATGCTATATTCCAATACTTAACCACTATGTATAGCGGTATAATAGTTGATATTTCAGCGCATCCTTTAAATAATGCCCCTATCCAATTCCCATGAGCAAGTATGCCAAGACAACCTAATAACTGGACAATAATACCGGCATAGACATTATACATCATTGTCGCTAAAGTTGCTGGAATTCCTGCAGGATCATAAGTAACTCTTGGAAGTGGAGGATACGGTATATCTAAAGGAAGGACCTCAAACACTATAGCCATAGACCCCAATAAAGCAATCATAGTTAAATATTTCGTCCTTCGCATGTACATGACCTCATCCTACCTCTTAACCTTTCTTACTCATTACCTTATGATTAGAACTCTATTATAAATATAAACATTCATTACTGCATATACACGTGAGGTCAAACGTATAGTAAGGTCTGGGGGCATTACCTTGAGTGTCTTAATTACATTTCCAATTCGTGGACGCTTGAGCTCTATTTACGATCTTTATCCTGGTTCACATAATCTTCTTACTCAGTCTAAAACATAATGCTTCTCCTCTATTGGCGTCTTAGTAAGTATTATCCTTCCCTAGGTATTTCCTCTACTACTTTGACATTCTTAAGAGTTAAAGCAAAAGCACCAACGTTATGTATCACACACTTTTTATTTGGCCTCTAGGCTTTATCAATTCTACTTGACGGCCTTCTAATAAAACATTCTTTTTGAGACCTCTTGGATGAAGGAAGAACTCGTACTCTATGCAATCTTAATGTGGTCAATGATTGGGGCAAGAGCTAGACAGCTAAAATAAAGACAAAGGTAAATTCAAAGTAAAGGCAATAGAGAATTACATTATCTTTGAACTACTGGACTGAAAGAAAAGTAGAACTACTCCAATCAGGATCAACAAGAAATTAACTTGCTCTAATGCTTGAATGTTCTCTTGTTTCTACTATATCGCTTCCTTCATTCCATGTTGACCGCAGGAACTCTATTCTTCTTAGAAACACATGTTTAAGCTTTGCCATCATTACCTTTTTAATTATAATGTACAAAACCCTTATAATTGGAAAGAGTCCAAGCCAACATGGGGATAAAGTGGGCAGACTTATTTACTTTTTCACAAGTTTACTACTAATCACATTCATTCTCTTAATAGCATATAATATACTTAACGAACATGAAACCGAGAAATCTAAAATAACTGAATCTAAAGTAATCCTTAATGTCCTTGCATTCAGCGACCTAGTCAACAGCATTTCTAAGAAAGAGTTTTATGAGTTCGAGTACGAAGAGTTTACCTATAACGTTACAGTTATTCAGTCCAATAATATGAGTATTGCGATAAGTAAGAATGGTCTATTATCCATATACTTAGAAAATAAAGGTGATAAAAAAAATATATGAAGATTTTAAATGGATAATATATGGTCATAAACTTAAGAACTTTCCAGAAAGATTTAAAGGATCTATAGAGCCTAAATCAAAAATCGAGATCTATAAAGCTTATTTACCTATGGTCTTTACCAAGCCAGGCTTCTTCAAAGTAATAATTGTTAGTAGTAAAGAATTAACATTCAATATAGTACTTACCTCTCCATCAGACGAAATAAAGATAAAAGAAATGGTACCAAAACTAGCACCTATACTTGAAGTAGAATTTAATACCACAAGGCCACAGATATGTAAAGTCAAATTACCAAAATATTCATTATACATAAAAGTCGAAGTTAAACTAAATCCCGAGAGACTTAAACCATTTCATGTAATTGATAAGCCTTGGTTTATAGATGTTGAAGTTAAGAAAGGTATTGAAAGCATTCTTCAAAGAATTGATAATCCCAAGATAAGAGAAGTTTTCATAAGGAGATGGGGAGGAAAAAACGTTACCGTAATTACAATATACGTTAATAATAAAGGTAATAAAACTCTAACCATACTCGATTGGGGCAATTATGACGTTTATGTGTTTGATATTTATAAAGAGAAACTTGTTGGTTATTGCGGCGTAAAAGCACTTGTAATGAAGCCTTTTAGGATAAATGTAGAGCCTGGACAACAAAAACCACTAATAGACTTAGTCATGGAGTACGAGAACAAGTGTCTTTACATTAATGGACATAAGTGTAGTTCAAAACTAGAACCAGGAAAATATATTCTCAAAATAAACTTAAACACAAAACCTTTCATTACTGTAACAATGGTCGTAGTATTTAAATTACCTGAGAGGTGAGAGCTGTGAAACACTCAAAAGTATGGGTTACAATCACGGTATTTATGTTATTTACTATTCTAACCGGGTTGTTAATCCCAGTGGCGCAATGAGTTTCACCGCCATACGGATATGTAGTGTGGGACATTAACAATAACCTTGTCTGTATTCGTGATAGAGTGATAACCTATTATTTAAATCCCCAAAACAATGATGGATTAGCAACAGATATAGTGGAAAGCACAATCATTACAGCTGCCAACACCTGGATGGAAGATGACGGTGCTGCATTTAATCATTTAAGCTATGGTGGTATAAATGAATCTCTGAACATCGACGTAGTTGCTATAAACGAAAGCGGAACATGGCGTCTTTACAGAGTTAGTGATAACACTCAGGGTATAAATTCCGTACTCTTTGATGATTTCGAAGACAATGCTAGTAGTGGCTATCTTGCAGTAGTTTTTCCCAGCGAGTGGAATATAATACACAGTGAAGAAGATTTCACCATAGTAGCATTACTTGAGGCAGACATGGTTTTTAATGATGCTTATCAATTTAGAGTTGACGGATATGATTATGACTTATTAACAGTAGCCCTTCATGAATTTGGGCACTTCGGTCCAGGCTTAGGTGACGTCTACGCTATCAGTACCGACATCGAAGATACTAGACAGGTCATGTATGCATACACTGGAGTGAAGAGAGAACTAAGATGGGGTGATATAGCGGGCTTAAGATGGCATTATCCGAGAATTTATGGAGGATATAACTTGTATCCCGTTTATACGATTAGTGGAGCCGATACTGCCGTCCAAGATCTTGATGGAGACGGAGGGATAGATATGGTATACATATGGGGTGAATATGATAGCTCAGAGGACGACACACATATATGGGCTAGAGTTGCATGGGACTTAGATCCACTAACTGGAGTGCCTAGTCAAGTTTATGGATTTAAATTGATTCATATAACGTCTGGTAGGGTAAGAGATATTGGTGCAGCATTTGGAGATATCAACAGAAATGGTATTATCGACTTAATAGTATCATTTACCAATGAGACCCGTGCCTATTACATGGTATTATTTGATGTAACTGCAACAACAGATCATACATGGAGTTGGCAAAGCCAAAGTGAAATATATGGTGTGCCTGGAAGTATAGGGGATTATGGTACAGACGTATTGTTAATTGACATCGACGTCAATGGAGTCCTAGACCACGTTGTGATTAATAGTTTTTATAGTACAAGTACTGGAGATTACTATCTATGGTATTATATAGGATGGAATCTTAATACTAATGGAGTAGCAGATTCCTGGGATGCTAGAGGAACAAGTTCCATAACATTATTCTCATATGTTGGATGCGCAGCTATACAACCCGCAAATAGGATTTATGTTATCGGATCAGCCGCCTCAGGTAATTACATAACATATCGAATCGTTAGAGTTAATGCTACAGGTTATATAGTCGAGAATATAACCAAACGTGCACCATTATATGTGATGCCTAATCTGCGAGGCTTCGGTATGGATTCCATAGATGTAGGTAACTATCAATATTTAGATATAGTATTACTATGGGTTGATGATACGTACTCATATAGCATTATTGAATGGGAAAGCAGAATAGATTCACATCCGTAAAGGCAACTTTTCATTGCAATTAAATGAGGAAGACTATGAACATGCGGCATTAACTAGTCCGTTAATTTCATTTCATAAATGGGAAGGCTTTATCCTTAATTATTTTTCAGTAATTTGTTTTAAAGATAGTTCGTTACATATAGTTATTGAATATGTTCTTTCTTCGGCTTTTGTTAAGAACTCCTCTAACAATGTAATTACACTCCTTTTAATGTTAGACTATCTAAGCACTACAAGCTTTCTATGTTGGTCTAATCATTGATCTATTACCCCATTAAATGAACATCTTAGTTCATTCATAGTCTTAAAAATGATATTGGAATACGAATTGTAATTTTTGTGTTAAGTTTCAATGAAGCTTTCTCCCATTAATATCTTTCGAGGTCTTGTAAACTTTAAGTCGTGAAACTTTGGGCATCTCATAAATTTGTTCAGCTATTAAAAGGTCTGGAGTAGATGGTGTTGTAAGCACCTTAGCTTCATATGCAATAGAACTTAGCTTCCTAGCCTTCCTATAATCTTATGATAATCTCTCTATACTTACTTTACGATCATAGATTGCTATTACTGTTACTATTGTTGCTGAGGTTAATAATATACATATAGCTTCCAAGATTTAATCGTATTAGGGTATAGATAGTGGGTATAGTAGATGTTGTGATTTCTTGGAGTAAGAGGAAACGCGGTAAAGGGTACAAAATTATGTGTATCGTTGCTGGTGCAACAGTTTATGGTATCTTAATACCACTGACTATAGCTTACGCCTCATTAATGCTTGATGAGATGCTTGGCTTAAAGTTAGGCCTTGAACCATATAATATCGTCCTTGCAGTGCCTCTCATAGTTTTTGGCTTATTCTTTATATCTTGGGCTGCCTGGGCTCAATGGCATATAGGTAAGGGAACACCAGCCCCAATGGCTCCTACACAAAAGCTAGTAGTTTCAGGTCCCTATGCTTATTGTAGAAATCCAATGATGTTTGGATCATTACTCTACTATCTAGGCTTAATAATACTCGTGAACTCAGCTACGGGTATAATTATAGTTGCAATAATAGAAGCACTATATGCATTATATGTAAAATTCATCGAAGAGAAAGAGCTAGAGTTAAGGTTTGGAAAGGAATATGTAGAGTATAAGAAGAGAACACCATTCCTAATACCATGGCCTAGAAGGAGGCAGTAATAGTAAAAAGAATTACCCATTCAGATAGATTTACTATATAGCCTTAGCCTATTGTAGTATGTTCCCTTCATGCTGCTTTAAACACTACATTAAAATTACTTAACATAGGTCTATATGGTCTAAGAGTTAATAGGTCACGATATGCTTCAATAAACCTCCAGCCCGCTTTCTCAGCAATTTCTATTAGTTCATGAAGAGCATATACTCTTAACTTAAACGAAATTTCATTAAGATACTCTAAATCCTTACCTCTCCTCCTATAAAAGATCCACGTATTTTCTATTATTGACGTCTTAGGATCAAATCTCGGCTTCTCTATAAGGACCATTTCCTCATCAACTTCATTTAAACATCCTTCAGCTTGAAATAGTCCAGCTCTTAAAGCAACTACATCTAAACTGACTGTATTCAATATTAAGAGATAGCCTTCATTTCTAGTAATCCTCCTAATGTTTTCAAGAACTTTAATATCCTTATCCTTGTCAAGATAGTATCCTATTATTGTTGACCAATACATAATTGTTGCATCGAACACTTTATCCTTAAGAATCTTATCTAGCTCAAGGGCATCACCTACTAAGAACTTCACTTTATCCTCAACATTATATTCCTTAGCCTTCTTTTGAGCATCTTCTATAAATATAGGTGATATATCTACTCCAACCACATAATAGCCATGTTTAGCTAAATTAATTGCTATCCTTCCATTCCCACAGCCAAGGTCAAGAATCTTAGATCCCTGATCTACACCTAGAGTTTTTAGTAACCTGACTACGAGTTTCGTTTCCTCTTTAGAAGTCTTCCATTTTGCATTAAGTACTCTTAGAAATAAATAGCCCTTATCTATGAAAAACTCCTTTACCCAATTCCTATCCTTACCAAAACCAATAATATTCACCGATTAAGTACCTAAATAGAGCCTTTTAAAAGCCTATTCGTTAAAAGGAGCGAATTCTCACTATTTTACATGAATGCCCTTTAATTCCTCCTTTAAAGCAATTTCATATAATTGTTTATCTCCGGTCATAAATTGATCAGCATTTACATATTTTGCTGAAACTATCTGAAGAGCATCTGCTTCATAAATATGATACTTCTCTATAAGCTTCCATGAAGATATCAGAAGCTTTGTTCTTACAGGAATTATTTTCAAGATATTTAATTTCGCTAACCTTATTGTCTCGCTTATAAACTGAAGCCTAGCGATCTTGTAGTCATCTTCGCTAAGCCATTTTCTCTTTAAATATTTATCAAATACTCCTAAGACTTCACCTATGTTCCATAATGAAAAAGATATTTTTACTTCACCATTAAGTGCTCTCTCATATACTCCTTTAACTATTTGACTTCCACTTTCAAGCACATACCTTTTAACAATAGCACTTGAGTCTAGGTATACCATCAAATGCTAGAACCCCCTCATTTCGCGTATTACTTCTTCCGCCTTTGTCTTAACCTTAGGCTTTACAGGTCGAATAGTAATTGATGTTTTTGCCCCTGACAACATTTCTTCAAGCTCTTTAATTACTATGAACTCGGTAAGGTCTTCTTCTATAATCTCTTCAATTGCTTTACTAAGCTGTTTTAATCCTCTTTCTGTACTAACTTTAAGCTTAAATTTTTCCCATAGTTCCTTGTCAATGACAATACTAGTCTTAATCTTACCGCTCACCCTACTACCCTATGTAAGGTATAGAGTATATACTCCTATTTAAGCCTGCAAAATATCATGAAGTAAAGGATATTAATGTTGTATTAACTCCAACTTTGGAGGCGATTTCGTATTGTCTTTTATCAGCCGTTATGAGTATTGCTTTCTTAACATGTGCTTGTGCTATAAAGAGTGCATCATATATAGTTACCCCGTATTGTAATGCTATTTCAAGTGCTTGACGTAAGTATAAATCTTGAGGTTCTATCTTAAGTATAAGTCTCTTAATATCAACTAAATCGCTTAGAAGAAGCAATGCCTTTTGCTTATCGATATCTCCTAAAAGCCTAACCCTTCTCCATATAGCATTAGCAGTTTCCTTTATAGCAAGATCTAGTGTATAAGGCCTTTCACGTAAAACATCACGGGCTTTATCCCAACCCTTTTCTTTAAGTAAAAACATGGCCAGTATTGATGAATCAATGACTTTCTCTGTCACTTTTCAACCACCTAATAATGGTTCCTGGAGGAAGCTCAGGAATTTCATTTAAATGCTCTTCAATTCTTTTAAGAACTTCATTAATTTCGTATTGAGTTATTTTATCTTCAATAAACTTTCTAATTTCTTCACTCCAATTAATCTCCTTGAACTTGTCCATCTTCTCCTTAAGCTTCTCTGGAATCCTAATGCTTATAACCACGGACACTCCTACCACTATGTAATACGTTATTGTAATACAAATATATAAGCTAATTCATAATACGTTATCGTAGTCTTAGGTTGATGATTTGTCTACTCGGCTCAACTCATGGAAATATTTATGTTGAGTTATCTTAACTATAGTGGTGGGTAAGGTATGGGTAAGCTTATACAATTTGCTATGTGTGGTAGTGAGGGAGAGGAATGTAATCCTTATGCTTTAACAGCTCCTCTTGAAAGACAGAGGTTATTACTCTTAATAAATTCCAGGCCTCTTGCTATTGAGGATATTGCTAGAGAACTAAATATGCCCATAGAAGAGGTTACTAGACATCTTAATGAGCTTACTAAGTGCGGTCTTGTTAAGAAAGTAAATGATCTTTATAGACCTGCATTTGCAATATTCACATCAAAAGATCAAAAAATTCTGCTGCCTTTAATAAATGATTTAATTAATGATATTGTTGAAGTTGTTAAAAATAATATGAAGAAAGTACAGGAAGTAATCAATGACTTAGTAATTGTTAAGAGAGGTCTTAGATTTAATGACTTAGAGTATATTATTATAGGAGCAGTTACGTTGGATTATGAAGGACTTGACGTGCTTTCTGAAGAAGACCTGCTTCTTAAGTCTAAGAAAATGCCTGGTGGCGGAGAGTATATTTTTACAGGATTTGAAGTAGGGTTAATAGATCTAAAAGAGGCATGGATGTGGGGTCATAATGGAATTTTTGGAAAGTATTGGTTCAGCTCTCATGGCAGACTACCTCCTAAAGGTGGAAGAATAGCATTTCCTGATCTCGCATGGCTATGGTATAGTGGAGGGATAGGCCTCGATAAAATTAAGTCTAAGATGATTGAAATAGGAAGTATATTAGAAGCATTAGTATATGAAGATCTTACTCTTAGAGATCTACAAAACAAGTTAAATATTGATGAACTAAGTTTGGCCATGGATTTATCTCTACTACTAACATTGAAGTATGTAACGGTATTAGATAGAAATGTATGGAGATTGAATATACCTGTATTTACAGCAGAAGACTATGAGAAGATAAAATCTTTATCAAGGTTAATACTTAAAGCTATAGCTAATAGATTTAAGAGTAAGTTAAATATCATTAAAGAGTACTATAGTAGAACATCACCTGCAAGAAATAATATACCTCTTAAGGAAGCATTTAATCAAGTATACCATTTAATATTCGAAAACGCCCTTAATACATTAATAGAGAACAATGTAATTAAAGGACCTTCATTAAGGCTTGACGATGGAAGATACTCAATATTTATGGTTATTCTTAGAGAAAATGTGCTTTAACCTCTATGAATGTGGGTAAGTGTATAACGGGCATTGAAGGGAAGACCATATGTATAAGAGAAACCTGGTGATACTTTTTGGACTTACAGCATTACTAAGCTTTTCCACTAGCTTTTTAGGATGGATTCTTCCCATATTAATCAAAGAAGCTGGAGATATAGCCTTAGTAGGATGGCTTTACTTCATAAACTACCTAATAGTCTTCGTACCTGGCTTAATGAGCGGTATTTTTAGTGATATAAAAGGTAGAAAACCACCAATATTAATAGGACTAACAATTGCCATAGCAGGGATTTTTCCTCTCCTTATGGTAGTTAATCCTTTTATTCTTTTTATCTTCTTGATATGTCGCTCAATAGGAGGAATAGTTGTTTCATC
>Ga0180301_10002891_pt1 | contig 13474 bp, 12 predicted proteins | sample GuaBasSediGuay16_FD_121797 | JGI IMG/M metagenome (GOLD analysis project Ga0180301, IMG submission 121797) | Subseafloor sediment microbial communities from Guaymas Basin, Gulf of California, Mexico - Guay16, Core 4569-2, 12-15 cm | ecosystem: Environmental > Aquatic > Marine > Hydrothermal...
CGCGCCTAGAGGGATTCGAACCCACGACCCCCGGTTCCGAAGACCGGTGCTCTTGTCCGCTGAGCTATAGGCGCAAAGACAAAATTGGGGTGAACGGTGGGATTCGAACCCACGATCTCCAGGGCCACAACCTGGCGCCTTAACCACTGGGCTACGCTCACCACAACTGCGAATATTATACTTCAAACTTGCCGTCACTTTCAACGAGTTGAAACTATAATCCCTCAAGGTGTTTACGCAGAACTTCGTGCCTCTCACAACGGCTATCACCGGCTGGTCAAGGAAAGAACCAGAATAACCAACCTTATGAAAGGGCTACTGGATGCGCTCTTCCCCGAGTTCACCCATGTCTTCAAAGACCCCTGTGCCTGGACAGCGGTTATCCCAATACTACGAGTCAATCCCTGTTTCCACGCCTGGGCGAAGTAGAGACGAGAAAGGCCAACTCATACCAACCCTTGTGCACAACATGGTGCCCCTGTCCTCCTGTCCAAATCCGCACGAGGTATGCTGGGGCTCCGCCAGGCGAATGAACCCGTATCTAACCGCTAAGTTGGGAGCCAGGAAAAGAGAGGCTGGGGCCTGCCCGCCGATGTGGAGATAAAACAGAAGGAAATTCGGCTGGAGCTATTGACCTTAGTGAATATAGTACGTTGTCTAACTATAACTGCTATGGATTTCAGCCAGGTTCAGTTCCTCTCGTTAGTAGGCGCGAGCCCCCCGTAAGTGTTACAATTACATCTGCGCAGAGGATTAGGCAGAAGTGGGATTTGCTTATGCGGCGCTTAAATAAAATGACCGAGTCCATCTATATAAACATCAACAAAAGGAGGTAATGAATATGGCGTTTAAAGTGGCTTTCTTTGCACATGCTCCTGATGCAGACCCGGAGAAACACAAGTGCGTAATTGAAACACCCAAGTACAAACTCTTTGTAGTGGTGGTCAACAATCAAGAGCAAGCAGTCAAAGCGTGCGAAAGGCTTGTCCAAGAGGAAGGTATCCAATCAATCCTGCTCTGCCCAGGATTTACACACAAAAATGTTGCGGAGATAACTAAAGCGGCGGGGGAGAACGTCGGCGTTTTTATAGCTAGAGGAGACGGCCCAAGCAACGGGGTTACGAGAGCAGTAATGGAAAGGGAGGGTTGGTTTCCCAAACATTAGTCTAAAACGTGCAGCTTGGGTAACATTAACTTGTTTTGTCCAGTAAGTCACATTAGCCATTTTTGATTAGTTAGTTATAGCCCATCGGGTTGTGACCTGATAGATCAGTCATTTTGCTACGGATTGGGCAATGTACTATTCCTCAGCTAGGCGATAAACTACAGTTTGAGAGACCCCAAAACAGCCATTAAACGTCCAGATGTGCATCCCCATACTAAGGATTAAGCTTTTTCAGCCATTCCTCTCATTTGTCAATTAATTTAGATTCAAATTTGCTGTCACTTTCAACAAAATGAAGAGACAGGACAGACCTGAGACGGCTTAATCGCAGTGGCAATACTGATAATCACGCAAAAAGGATTCCCGGCCTCAGCCCAAGAAATTATCCCTGAAAAACAGAGCCCTTCAGGGGCTCCCTGACTCATCCACAGTCGTTCGGAACCCTATGAAAAGGGACACGGCAACCTTTCTATTAGGTGCTAAGCAAAATAGCTAATAAGTGCTATCACGCCCCACAATATCAGGACGATGCCCACCAGATAATTGAGGATTTTAGGAAAAATCAGTACCACGATACCAAAGATGAGGCTGATTATTCCTCCGATCAGGCCTAAATTACCATGCAGTATGCTAGGCATAGATTATCACCTCCTGTAATTATATTACTTCAATATGCCATGAAAACAAGTTTTTATGCAATAGGCAACCTTCCCCACTGTCCCAATTCTATCGGGGCAAACTTGAATTTAATCATACTTCCGATTAAAATAGCCACACTATGATTGAATTTGAACACATGAAGAAAATATCACGGACATCACCGTCCAAAATAGTATTCTTGATATTAGACGGCGTAGGAGGTTTACCTCATCCGGAAACCGCTAAAACAGAACTGGAATCAGCCAGAAAGCCTAACCTGAACCGCATTGCCAGGGACTCCCTTTGTGGACTTATTGACCCGATAAGCCCGGGAATTACGCCAGGAAGCGCGCCCGGACACCTGGCAATTTTTGGCTATGACCCCATTAAATATAGTATCGGGCGGGGAATCGTGGAAGCTCTGGGGATAGATTTAGAACTAAAGCCAGACGATATAGCAGCCAGAGGTAATTTCTGCACCGTTGATGACAGGGGAATCATTACCGACAGGAGAGCAGGACGGCTTTCCACAGACGAAAACGTCCAATTATGCCGCTTATTGAACGATATAGCCATAGATGGAGCTGAGATTTCCGTGCTGCCGGTGAAAGAACATAGATTTGTGCTCATACTCCGCGGCGAAGCCTTGTCTCCCGAGCTGACAGATTCAGACCCCCAGCAGGCAGGGCTAGCCCCTAAGAAGGTAGAGCCTCTATCGCCGCAGGCACAGAGAACAGCGGAAATTGTCAACAACTTCATATCCCAGGCAAGCATTCAACTACAAAACGAACCTTCCGCCAACATGGTGCTTCTGCGCGGCTTCTCTCGTTACCCCGACATCCCCTCCATCCCTGAAATCTACAAATTAAGGGCGGCAGCCATCGCCACGTATCCTATGTACCGGGGACTAGCCAAGGTGGTGGGAATGCAGATGCTGCCGAGTGGTGAAAGCATAACTGAGCAACTGAACAGCTTGCATCACTACTATGCCGATTACGATTTTTTCTTCATCCATTTTAAGAACACCGATGCCAGAGGTGAAGATGGCAACTTCCGGGCAAAAGTTCAGGCTATTGAGGAACTTGATGATGCACTTCCCAGCTTGCTCAGCTTAGATCCCGAGGTCCTGGTTATTACCGGAGACCACTCTACCCCAGCAACATTAGCCATGCATAGCTGGCATCCAGTCCCTTTCATGCTGAGGTCCAAATGGTGCCGTTCTGATAATGTCACCGAGTTCTCTGAACAAGCTTGCCTTGCTGGTGGTATGGGACGTTTCCCGGCTACGGAAATCATGCCCTTAGCCATGGCTAACGCTTTGAAACTAAATAAGTTCGGCGCATAAAGAAAATCAAAGGTTAAAGGTCAAAAGTCAAAATTACAATTCAAAATGCAAAATTTTTGAATTTTTATCTGTCATTTTGCATTTTTATTTTTGCTTTTTGAATTCCAATCGGATTGGTCCAGGATCAACCAGCCTGGTTTAACTGTCTCGCTTGGGCTGAGCTGTTTCCACCAAGCCAGCCTGCTCCAGTGCATCCATAAGGCGGGCAGCTCTAGGATAGCCAATGCGCAGACGGCGTTGCAAGAAAGAAGCAGAGATATGTTTATGCTCTTGTGCCAGGTATTTTGCCTCTTCCAAAAGAGGGTCGGGAGCAGCAGCTATGCGTCCGCTTGAGGGATGCTCAGTCACTTCATCAAAATCTACATAGCTAACTTCAATCTGCCTCTGGTTTCCCCAGAAATACACCAATCTCGCAATCTCAGCATCGGAAACAAGATTTCCCTGAAGGCGTTTAGGCTTACCTGTTTCAGTAGGCATATAAAGCATGTCTCCCCTGCCCAGTAATTTCTCTGCACCTACCAGGTCAAGGATAGTTCTGGAATCTACCTGAGAGGTGACAGCAAAGCTAATGCGGGTAGGAAAGTTGGCTTTAATTAGCCCGGTAACCACATCTACAGAAGGCCGTTGTGTAGCTACCACGAGATGAATGCCTGTAGCCCGAGCTAATTGAGCTAACCGGCAAAGTGTATGTTCCACTTCGTCGAAGGCCGTCATCATTAAATCAGCTAACTCATCAATGATGAGGACTAAATATGGCAACTGTTCGCCAGGTGAGCGATTTTTGTTATAACTCTCAATATTACGTGCTCCCACCTGAGCAAACTGCCGATAGCGATTATCCATCTCTAGATTAAGCCATCTCAAAGCTTTTACCGCCTTATCAGCATCTACCACTACAGGGGCAAGCAAATGAGGTATGCTATTAAAAGTCACTAACTCCACCCTCTTGGGGTCAATCATGATGAACTGGACATCATCGGGGCTGTTGTGCAGAAGCAAACAGCAAATAATAGAGTTAAGACAAACAGTTTTGCCACTGCCAGTGGCTCCAGCAATAAGCAAGTGTGGCATCCTGGTCAGGTCGGCTGCTACAGCTTCGCCACCGGCACCTTTCCCTAAAGTGATAGCCAGCTTGGAGCGGGCTTTAATCTTCTGAAAAGCTGCGGTCTCTATCACACTGCGCAGGGCAACTGAGCCAAACACAGTATTAGGAACCTCAATGCCTATGACCGGTTTCCCGGGCACAGGAGCTTCAATTCTGATGCTGGGAGCAGCCAGGGCTAAAGCTAAATCATTAGCCAGAGAAGTGATACGCTCTACCCTTACCCTGGTTCTGGAAACCTCTTCCACCCTCGTTTCATAGCTGCCATTCTTCCTCCTCTCTTTTATTTCTTTATATTTCCTGTCCCATCCAGGCTCAACACCAAACTGTGTCACAGTAGGACCCATGTTGACCTGTACAACCCTGGCTTCTACACCATAGCTAGCTAGGGCTTCCTCAATCAATCGGGCTCGGTTGTCAATATCTTCCTTGTCTAACTGCACCTCAACCGGTTTATCCAGGATGTCAATCGGTGGAAGTTGCCACCCTCGAGGGGTGATAATTGATTCGTATTGAGAACGCCAGGCAGGAGGAGAAGGAATCGGAGCGGTCCCGCCTTGTGAGGACTCCGTTTCACCAATTGCCTTTGCTTCAGGAGAATCGATTCCAGTAGAGATGGTTTCAAGTGGGGTAAACTGAGAAGGAATAGTCTCAGGACGAGGACAAACAACCCTGACCAGAACACGCCAGCTACGCTTGAGAGCATTCCAAACCTTCCTGGGGATGACAAGAACAACGCCCAGAAAAACAAGTCCGACCACCCGAAGCCCTCCCACAACATCGGGAGAACCTATTATGCTTTGTCCAATTCTACCCCCCAATGTTGCTTCATTGAGAAGCCCATCCCCAGGAGCAAAGAAAGCAAGAATTCCCCATACCGCAAAAGCCATGGTAATGCCCCCGAGAACCCAATTCCATCGATGCTTCACAACAGAGAGCTCCCCTCGCCGTATCACCCAGATTAGGAAGCCTGAAGCGATGGCTATTATTATCAAACCCCAACCAAACAATATGAATATCCCTTCCCATAGCACATACAGCAAGACTATTATCACGATACTGAAGATAAGCCTTCGTATCGCTGGCGAAGCGACGAAGTTGAAAAAGCGCTTCCCCGCAGACCGTCTTTCTTTTGTTCTTTGCCTCGGCTGAGGCTTGCTTCTCGCTTTAGACACGGAGTTATGCCTCCACGCGTTGTCACCCGACTTTAGGTTTTTCCTACTTTCACAACCACAGGAATGATAACAGGACGACGACGAACTCGTTCATAGAAGAATCTGTTCAGAGAATCTTTCATTCTGGCATCAACGAAGCCTGGTTCACTCAGACGTCTTCTATCATGATTTAAAGCAGCTAATACCACATCTTGGCCTTGTTCAATCAGTGTTTGTTCCTCCCCACCATCAACAAAGCCTCGCATCATAATGCGCGGCCTCCCAGCTAGCCTACCACTTTCAGCATCAATAGCAACGGTCACCACGACAACGCCGTCTTGTGAAAGCAATTTGCGGTCCTGAAGCACAACATCATCCAGTTCGCCTGTTGTCAAGCCGCTTACACATTTAACTCCGACACGTGTCTTGGCAACTACCTTGCCTGAGTCTTGCCCCAGTTCAAGCACGTCCCCGTTCTCAAGAACAAAAATATTATCCCTTGGTATACCCATACTTTGAGCTAAATTAGCATGCAAGCTCAAATGGCGATATTCCCCATGAACAGGAACAAAGAATTTAGGCTTAACCAAACTGAGCAAAAGCTTCAACTCCTCCCGGCTACCATGCCCGTGGACATGCACTTGCGCTAGCCTGTCATAAATTACATTGGCACCTTGACGGAAAAGGCTGTCTATAGTCTTGCTAACCAACGCCTCGTTGCCAGGAATAGAAGTTGCTGAAATCACCACAGTATCGCCGGGGACTATCCTAACTTGACTTCGGTGATCCCGATTAGCCATACGCACCAGGGCAGAGGTAGGCTCGCCCTGACTCCCTGTGCTCAATATGACGATTCGATGGTGAGGCAAGGTTCTCAGCTCATCCAAACGGCAAATAACATCGGCGGGGGCAGTAAGATACCCCGTTTTCAACGCCATGTTCACTATCTCCTTCATACTTCGGCCGGTGATAAATACACGGCGATCACGCTTAACAGCAACATCGAGCACTTGTTGAATTCGAGATACAAGAGAGGCAAATGTAGTCACGATTACTCTCCCCTTTGCCTCACTAATAATCCGGTCCAACGTATCGCTAACCACCATCTCCGAGGGAGTATATCCAGAAAGCTCAACATAGGTAGAGTCGGAAAGAAGAAGCAATACATCTTTCACCCCTAGTACGGCTAATTGACTGAAGTTAGTAGGCGCGCCAACCGTTGGGGTATAATCAATCTTAAAATCACCACTGTGCACTACAATGCCCTGTGGGGTATGAATTATCAACCCTGCAGAGTCAGGGATACTATGACAAACAGAGAAAAATTCTATGATGAACTTACCTAGTGCAATTTTGCTCCCTGGGGTGACTACATTTAATTTGGCTTTAGTTTTCACTCCTCGTTGCTTGAGTTCCACAGAAATCAGTTCTCGGGTGAACTTGGTAGCATAAACGGGAGGGGCAATCCGAGATAAAACATAAGGCAGCGCCCCAATGTGATCCTCATGTCCGTGAGTAATCACTATCCCTCTTAAATTTTTCTGCCTCTCCAAAAGATAGCTAATATCTGGAATAAGCAGGTCAACTCCCGGCGTCTCTTCACCGGGGAACATAAGCCCAGCATCAATGACAATGATGTCATTGCCATATTCCAATGCCATCATGTTCTTCCCGATCTCACCTAATCCGCCAAGAGGGATGATTCTCAATTTATGTGCTGCCGTGGTTTTTCTTCTTAATTTCATTAAGACACAATCCTAAAAGAAGCGCAATTGTTGAGATTCAACTTCATCTTGAAGCAGTTCTTTGCCCTGAGCCAATATCTGCGGAATCTTGAGCATATCCATTTCAATGATTCGTCGTAGAGAGCTTTGATGGAGAGCTGCCGCAGGATGATACATGGGGTAACAAATGACCCCTTCCACCTTTCGTGGCTTTCCATGAACTTTGCTTATGCTCTCATTGGGAAAATACCGCGCTAGAGAACAACGCCCTAGAGTAATAATCATTTGGGGCTGAACTATCTCTATTTGACGATCGAGCCATTTGCGGCAAGCCTGTATCTCCGCTGGTAACGGCTCACGGTTTTGGGGAGGACGGCACTTGACCACATTGGCAATATAAACTTCCTCCCGCCGTAAGCCAATTGAGGCTAACAGTTGTTCTAAAAATTGCCCGGCCGGGCCCACAAAAGGACGTCCTTGCTGATCTTCGTGCCACCCCGGCGCCTCACCAATAAACAGCAAGCTCGCATCCTCAGCTCCCTCACCAGGTACCACCTTAGTCCGATGCTTAGCTAGCTGACAATCCTGGCAAGCTGCAATTTCCTCATAAAGTTGAGCTAAAGCTAACATCTAACCCGATGGTAGCACATCTACCTTTGTCGGTCAATTGAAAATCACTGCCTAACAACCGCCTCACTCCTCTTCCTCATCCTGCTCCCAAATGGGCTCGGTGAACTGGTCAATAAACTCAGCCGTAACCCTCTTCGCTATCTTATCCATCTCCTCGTCCACTTGCTCAGCCAGATGGCCAAGTTCGGTCAAATCAACTGTAATGTCTAGCATTTTAGTCAGGATATCAAGCACAGCAAGGGAGGCTTTAGGATTGGTTATTTGTGTAGCATATGCTGGCACTTCGCCCAGCAAGCAAATGCCTTCCATCCCCCTTTCCTTAGCCATTCCCAATATCAATCCATTCAATCCAGCAATGCGAAGATTACCTCTAAGCACCACATTATATTTATTCAACTCGTCAACTAATTTAGAAGTCGTCGCTGCTCCCCAAACCTTCATTTCTTCACTATGGTGGACGCGTGTTACCGCTGCAGCACAACTATATACCCTGGCCACTTTAAACCTTTGTGCTACTTCCAAAACATAGTTAACTAGCTCATATCCTTTGAAAGCAGGCTGTTCTTCACCGACAAAAATCAGCAAGCCCTTATCCCGATTGTATCGGGGCTGCCAGTAATAAAATTTGCTCTCAGGGAAACGAGGGTTTTCAACCACGTTGTCTCTGACTGTAACACCCACTGGTTCAAAGAAGTTAATAGGTTCGATCTCTCCTATTTCCACAGCTTTTAGCTTGTCTACAAGGTACTTCGCTGCTGTTAGGGAAACATCACCAATGCCCGGCCAGGAGGCAAACAGGGAACAACTCCTGGGACGTGGCCTCTTGTAAAGTTTTATCACATCTTTCATATACATCTTAGCTCCCCTTTGTTGTCACCGAGACACGAGGGCAGTATAAAGAAGGAGTTTGCAAAATCCCGCCAACCCACCTTGTTTCTTGCCCTATGCCCAGAAGCTCTTTTAGCACTTGATACACATTGCCAGCAATCACGGTGTCCTTCACTCTCCCTACTATCTCACCATTCTCTACCTTATATCCCAGTAACACATTGCCACCGAAATCGCCACTCAGAACATTACCCTGCTCAGCACCGATAACCTGCTCCACAATTAACCCTTCTTTCATATCCTCCACCATCGCCTGAAAAGAAACGTCTCCTCTGTTTAAAGTAAGAGAGCTTATACCTGGGCGGGGGAAACCACCACCTGCTCTCTGTCCATGACCTGTGCTCTGAGTACCGGCCAAAGCTGCTGTTTGTAAATCATAAAGAAAATTCGTCACTATGCCATCTGTAATAAGCGGTAGATGCTGACTGGGCACTCCCTCATCATCAAAAGGATAACTTCCTACTCCAAAAGCTACGGTAGCATCATCCCATAAGCTCAGCTTTTTGTCAAAAACTTGCTTCCCCAGCTTATCCTTTAAAGGCGAAGCTCCCTCGAGGACTGTTTTGCCATTAAACGCCAGCATTATAGGGCTTATTAAAACACTAGCTACTCCACTGGGTGTGAAGATTATCGGCAGCAGCTTGGTGGATACGGTAGCTTTTTTCTTAGCCATTTCCAGTTGCCATATCACCCTATCAGCCAGGTCATTAATCCCGATAAAATCAAAACGGCACGAGCTTTCGCTATCACCCACAAAAAGCATGTCTGTATCTCGTACGACAATGCCTTCCAATCCAAAACCCAAAAAACTCTTGTCATACCTGCCTTCACCGCCTTGAGAGTTAACTAAGGAGATGGAACTTGTCCTCTTAGTTACTTCAACATCGCAAAGAATATCAGGGGTATGTCCCCTGACCTTAGTTATAAGCTCTTTCCCAATATCAATCATCCTCTCCTTAGCCAGATCTCCTACTTTAGCATCGAAGATGCACACTTTCGAAGAGTCCCCATGGAATCGGGGAGGAAATTGAAAATTGGCTGGACTGCCAAATTGAGAGGTTTCCACAGCCATGTCAACCAAAGTGTCCAAATCACATTCCCCACCAGCCGTGGCAAAGCCAATTCTACCTTCTTTGAAAATCCGCAAGGCGAGACTGCTGCTCTCCTTGGTCTGAATTTGCTTCAGTTCATTGGCTTCAAATTGTACCGACACTGTCCGAGAAACAAGCGAGAAAACTTCAGCCTGCTCAGCCTTTTCCCGAGCAGAGCAGAGAACCTCTAAAAGACCTTCCATCATAAATTCTAAACCCTAATACCTAAAACCTAAACAATATCAAATCTCAAAGAATTAAATCCAAAACTACTGGCTTTTTGTTAATATCGAACCGAATATCTTCATCAATTCTGTAGACTCTCTAAGCAGTATCTCTCGTTCTTTTCCTAAATCAGGATGGCCCACTTCTACAAGTTTTAACCAATACCCACATTCTTTGGCCTCTTTACGGCATATCTTAATTCTCATCACGAAATCTTTCTTACCCAGAGCTTCATTCGCCTCTATATAATTTGCTCCGACCGAGGTTGCTGCGCGTATTAGTTGTCTCCCGATTTCTTCACAAATGAGTGTTTTGGGCAAACCCATGCAAAAACCGAGAATGGACTTTGCAAATTGCAAAGTTCTCTCCTCCAGATCATAGTGTTTCGAATTTTGATTTTGGGTCATTGGAATTTGTTTAGGATTTCGTATTTAGTGCTTAGGGTTTGTCCTGTATTTTGCTTTGTCATTTTGCATTTTGACTTTTACTCTTTTATTTATTTTCTCAAGCGGTGCCATTTGTTTGGAATTTGAGTTTTATTCGCTATCTTCCTCCTACTACACAATGGCGAATCCTTATATGTGGGCTCCCGTTAGAAACGGGTAGCGGATATTGCCCTCCTTTGCCACAGCCACCACCCTGATTCATCTCCAGGTCATTGCCTATGGCATCTATATTTTGCAGGGTAGTAAAAACATTGCCAGTGAGCACTACGGGGCGTAATAACTCTGCCAATCGTCCCTGACGAATCATGTAAGCTTCTCCAGCAGAAAAGGTAAACATCTCCAGGCTGGTCGTCCCACCATACCAATCCTTAACATAGACGCCTTCCTCAGTGTCGCCTAGCATCTCCTTGAACGAAGTGCTGCCTGGCTCAATAAAAGTATTGCTCATTCGCACTATGGGGGGAAAGAGGTAATTAATGGCTCGGGCATTCCCCGTAGCTATTTCCCCCATCCTAGCCGCTGTTTCCCGGGAATGCAGCCTTCCCTCCAGAACGCCTTCACGAATAAGGTAGGTCTTCCTTGCCTGTGTCCCTTCATCGTCATATTTATAACTCCCCCTTAAATTAGGAATTGTCGGGTCGTCAACGATATTGAGATGCTTGTCGCCAAATTTTTTCCCCAAGACCATGATTTGCCGCAGGTTGTCATTTTGATATACAAAATCGGACTCGGATAAATGGCCGAAGGCTTCATGAGCAAAGACTCCGGCCAGAACAGGGTCTAAAATTACAGTATACTCTCCACCTTTTACCTGAGGGGCGGAAAGAAGTGCTGTGGCACGCCTCGCTATTTCCCTGGCCTGCTCATGTAACCCCTCCACGGCAGCAAAATCGCCATTGCTTCCCAGGCTCAGCCCCGCCTGTTGGACCTCGTTACCTTCACAAGCTACGGCTGTCAGTCGCAAAGCAAGGTCAGTTTTAGCTTGTTCTATGTAGCTGCCTTCAGAATTGGCGAAAATACGTTGCCTCCCGACATCACGGTAATTGATTCTTGTGCTTTGAATCTTGGGGCTACTTAACATAATATCATTGTAACCATCTAAAAGCTCTTTCTTGGTTGCCAGTGGTATGGCTGTGGCATCCTTCTTTAATTGCGACATCACCGTCTCCACTACAGGCTCCGTGGGGAAAAGTTTAAATGGTTCTCTGCTGGCTAACCTCGCCTCCTCCACCGCCAGAGTTACCTTGTCCCGCAGTCCATCAAGACGATTAAAACTGGCGAATCCCCAGCTACCCCGGACTAAAGCACGAATATTTCCACCCGAACTACGAGTCCGGCTTATCTCCTCCAGCCTCTCCCCTCTATAGACAATACTGGTAGCCTGGCTCTCCTCAAAATGGATTTCGATATAGTCGGCACCATGGCCTTTCAATGCCTCAGCAAGCATGTTGCGCATGCCCCTATTGTAGCCTTTAACACGAATAAAGGCAAAGAGCCATGTCATTCTGAGCCGCCTCTCCTCGGTCATTATGAGCGAAGAGAATCAATCCCATGCCATCGAGTAGATTGTTTCTCCTAGTTCCATCGCTCCGCGCGGGACAAGCCTCGCAATGATAGAGGAGAGAGCCCAATAGAATTTGGGCTCTGCTTCATAACTCCCCTTTCCCCTCTTATCTTAAGAGGGGAAATCTAATTTATCTAAAGAGCAGAATTTTCGAAAACTTCCCTATCACTCCTCAAGATGAGGACCTTCCTCTGTGACATTCCCCAAGATTAAATTACTCTCTTCTTCACCTTTAATATCCCTCTTAAGATAAGGGGGATAAAGGGGGTTATTAACTTCCTCAGCCACCCTTAAAGAGCGAGCTCAATAAATTGGGCAACTACACTACATTTGACAAAACTAACATCACAATACCCTCTCAATATAGTAGAATGTTAGCCCATCTCCTGCTATTATCTAAGTTACGGCGATGAAATTCAGCGATAAATTGCTTAACGCCAGCCGGAAAAACAAGAGCTGGCTTTGCATCGGACTCGACCCCGACCCGGAGCTTATGCCCGGGGTGGATGTTTTACAATTCAACAAAGCCATTATCGAGTCCACCTGCGACCTGGTCTGTGCCTATAAGCCTAATCTGGCTTTCTATGAAGCCATAGGGACCGAAGGGCCTGCTATCCTAGAGAAGACCATTAAATATATCCCCGGCGACATTCCTGTAATTGGTGATGCCAAGCGCGGCGATATCGGTAACACTGCCAGGGCTTATGCCAGGGCTCTCTTTTCAGTTCTTAACTTCGATGCCGCTACCGTCAATCCCTACCTTGGCTTCGATTCCATAGAGCCCTTTATCAACTATCAGGATAAAGGAGTGTTTATTTTATGCAGAACATCAAACCAAGGAGCCACAGATTTCCAGAACCTTTGCACCAATGGCACGCTACTATACGAAGCAGTGGCTCAAAAAGCCAAAGAATGGAATACTTATGACAATATCGGCCTGGTAGTCGGGGCTACCTATCCTGAGGAATTAAAGAAAGTCCGCTCAATTTGCCCCGAAATGCTTTTGCTCATCCCCGGCATCGGCGCCCAGGGAGGAGACCTGGCTTCAGCAGTTGGCTATGGAGTAGATGCCCGTGGCGAGAAGGCGATTATCAATGTTTCGAGGCAAATTCTTTATGCATCAAAGGAAAGGGATTTTGCCCAGGCGGCTAGAAGCGTAGCTGAAAAAATCCGCAACCAAATCAATGACTACCTGAAAGCTAAATGACCTCTTTTTTGTCCCCCTGACCCTGAGTGAAGCGAAGGAGAAGAGTCTAGATTCTTTGCTTTGCTTAGAAACATAAGGTGGTTAAACAAGCACAATGACTATAGAAATAAAGCTCGGTGACATAGTCCGGCTGCGCAAAGCACACCCCTGCGGCAGCTATGAATGGGAAGTGGTGAGGGTGGGCGCCGACATCGGCCTTAAATGCCTCAAATGCCAGAGAAAAGTTCTTTTGGAACGAGGGGTGTTTGAGAGAAGGGTGAAAGAATTTGTCCCAAAAAGTGACTAACCAACCAG
>Ga0180301_10002892_pt1 | contig 13474 bp, 15 predicted proteins | sample GuaBasSediGuay16_FD_121797 | JGI IMG/M metagenome (GOLD analysis project Ga0180301, IMG submission 121797) | Subseafloor sediment microbial communities from Guaymas Basin, Gulf of California, Mexico - Guay16, Core 4569-2, 12-15 cm | ecosystem: Environmental > Aquatic > Marine > Hydrothermal...
CAAAAATCCACCCTCCTACTTCAACATAACACTCCTCTAAAGCAACCCGTCATCTAACATCATTTCCCCACAATCTCGCTAGAAAAAACAGCCACTTCACCGTTTTTAAACAATTCTAATATCCTTTCTTAAGTTTCCCCTCCCTTAAGCCCTTAATCACTAGAGACACTTATGATTACAAATGGTGTAAAAAGAAGATCCTTGATGTACGAAATTAGGAGAGTGTTGAAACTTGGAAAATGGTGCTTCGGTGAACCTATAGTGTTTTTTGCACCGCTTTGGCCATTTCCTGTGTACGGCTTTTAGGATCCTTTGCCTTTCCTCTCCCGAGGCTAAGAGCACTCCTTGTGTTTTTAGCTTGATCGCCGCGGTTACATCCTCTCCGTTGCTTATTCCGGCTCCGCAGAGGGGAACCACTTCTGGGTTAACTTCTTGCATCAGTTCAACCGCCTTGGTTACCACTTCTGGCTCCGCCTTGGAGACCGAGATTCCCGTCCCTATCAGTTTGGAGGGCTCATACGCGCAAAAGTCAGGGGACAGGGCGCAGACGGTTGCGCTCACTTCTGGATTGTTGGAGCAGACGATGATTTTAAGTTTTGCTTCTTTCGCTCTTCTTATGGTTTCATCGATGTCTGCCAGTATGAGCCTGTGTTCACTGTGGTTTACGAGAGTTCCCACGGCTCCGGCTTCTGCCATCGCTTCGAGTAGAATGTACCTGGTGTGAGACCCTGGGTGAAGCGGTCCACATGCTGTGCGAAAACCGGAATGTCCACTTAGCTTGCGATCAGTCAGATGTCGACTTGTTGGGGGCGACGATTATGCATATTCCGGTGTCGTTTGATACCTCCTCTGCGACTTTTGCGATTTTTAGGCCTTTTTCTCCGATGCTTTCCGCGTAGGTCTTAGTTTATCGCGATAGGTGGTATGATTTTCATTAACTGTCTCCTACGAACAGTGTTGTTCTCTACTCTGTTAGCATTCGGTATATAGTTTTTGGGTTTGGTTTAACATTCCTAGTGATTGCCCCGCGGGAAGATACTTGGCTACGTTCTTGTTGCGCTCAACACCCAAGCACGCCGCCACGGGGGCACTTTGTTCTCAGCAGGAAAAACACAAGCCCGACCTCGTCCCCTCACAAGGAGACACAAACACCACACTCGCATCCTCCCTAGCCGCCATAAAAGCACACATACCCTACGGCCACATAGAAGCAGGGCTAAGATGCTACGACCGCAAAATGCCCGAAGAAATCAATAGAAAAATAGCCGATCACAACGCAGAACTCTGCTTCGCCCCACAGAAAGAAACGCCCTAAACCTAGCATTCAAAGGGATACCCACCAGAAAGAATTCACATAACAGGACACACAACAGGAAACATAATAGTGGACGCCTGTGTCCAAAACCTAAAAACAGCCAAAACCAAGTCAAAAGTACTCCAAAAGTTAGGCATCACAAAACGAGAAAAACTAATACTACTCACCTGCCACAGGGCAGAAAACACCGACAACACCCAAAGACTAAAAAACATAATCAAAGCAGTCACAAAGCTGGAAGAGTACACCACGGTCTTCCCTGTACACCCTAGAACCAGAAAAATGCCAAAAAATGCGGAAACCGGGAAGTCTCTCAAGAAATGAACACATAATCTGCACAGAACCACTCGGATACTTCGACTTCAACGGTTACGCGCGTACCTCGATGGGGCGTGGAAGGCAAGGACTACATTACGTTCACTACAACCAAGAAAGGTAGGAAGCATGTGGCCTCTTTAAGTATGCCAAGTGCCGATGCACTATGTTGCGCCTTCAACTTAAGTAAGTACGCAATACTGTTTGATACATGCTTTGCACTCTAAGTGCTACCTCTCTCCATGTGTAAACGCATCTACGCCCGTTCTCACCAAGATGTTTTGCTAGGTTGGGGGTGCTTAGAACCCTTATAATGGCTTCGGCTAAAGCGTTCACATTATTTGGAGGTACGAGTAACCCATTTACCATATGCCTTATCCTGTATGGTATTGCTCCTACACTTGCTGCTATGATAGGCTTCCCTTGAGCATGAGCCTCTGAAATCACAATAGAATATGCCTCAACCAAATCATAGAGGCTTGGCAGAACAAACACGTCGCAAGCAGAGTACGCTTGAAACTTTTCTTCCTCAGATACGTATCCTGTCAAGACCACATGATCACTAATCCCTAATGACTCTATGATCGAGAGCAGCTTGTTCCGCATCCCTGCATCGGGACCTACAAGAACAGCTACGGCGTTCGGTACGTGTTTAATAACCTTGGGCATGGCTCTAACGAGTACGTGAACCCCTTTTGGGTAGTGTAGTCTACCAACGTAAAGCACAATCTTATTGTCTACAAGGTTATACTTTCTTCTAAAAGCTTCTCCATCGAATCTTTTAAGGGCGTAGTCTGGTATACCATCGGGGATCAGGCATATTTTTCTGTCGCTAAAACCGAATTTGATTAGCTTCTCTTTGTCCCGCTGATTTTTAACATGAATAATGTCTGCATATTTCACAAATTTTAATGCAGCCCATTCATATAAGCCGCCAAGTGCTCTTTTAACAAGGTTTGGATGCTCCATAAAACCTCCAACGGAAAGCAGGGAAATTACTGTTGGTTTAGCTAAATGCTTAGACATCAGTAGCGCTTGAAGGCATATAGGCTTTATGCTGTGGATATGAATTACATCGAATTCCTTAATAAGTGATGGGCGAATTACTTTGGTTCTGTGTACATAAATATTTAATGAGTCTTCTTCTTTTCCTCTAGTTGAAGTTATAACGTGCACTTCGTTTCCGAGTTTAACTAGTTCAGCCGAGAGGAAGCGGACAGCATTCGCACCTCCACCAATCTTGGGATAGAAGCTCGCTACAACTTCTGCTATCTTCATTTGAATATCTCTCCATTCTATTTCTTTGCCAAGACCACTAATCTTCTTGCCAAACTGGCTTTTAAGGAAAAGATCCTATCCACAAAATGAAAAACCTTATTATTGAAAAACCTTATTTATCGGGGTGAATGTCATAAGTACCCTTAACTTTTACATATTGCAAATAAAATTGTAGTGCTCAAGAAACTCTCTAAGTGCTTTCAATGTGAAAGGTCTAATATGCCCAGAATGCCCAGACGGCCTTCCAAATTACCCCTTTTCTGTATGGTACACCAAAAACATGTGTAGCAGAGACCTCCACATTATACGGTTGACATCCTAATAACATTGTTAGTCTATTTACCCAATTGCCTAAGTTAGGTGTTGAAATAATCAGATATCCGCCTATTTTCAAAATTCTATAGACTTCCACAATCATATTGTCTGGACTTGCTAAATGCTCTATTACTTCAAGCACAGATACTAAGTCGAAAAAATCATTCAGGAAACGGCAGTTTATCAACTGAAAAGTCTAATTTAAATGTTTTTATCCCTTTTTCTTGCTTTCATTAGAAATTGTTCATTTTTATCACAACCGTAAACCTCTTTAGCCTTTATCAACTTCACTATAGCCATTGTTCTTTCTCCATCACCACATTCGAGATCGACATATCGATTAAAAGATCGACCGTTTAGCAAATATAAGACTAATTTAAACCTTGGCTCCTATATTTTCTCCTCTAGGTTGCTTTTTCAAGGTCTCTCACCTACTAGAGTGGATGCACGCGCACTTGGTTCCTAGCCTCAGAATCGGTTTCCTTCATTTCATCACTTTCCTATCTATAATGTCCTTTAGCCTCTGCTTAATGAGATCCCTAATGTCATAACTAGGTTTTACGCTAGAAGTGAAGATGTCGCTAAGTATGCTACCGTCCATGTACATAGGAGGCTTTATTTTAAAGATGGTGAGCACAGTTGGTGCTATATCAACTATGTTTGCATGCCTATGGTACTTCTGCTTAATATTACATCCATAAGCTAGAAATGCACCATATAGTGTGTGATACCCTATGTTCTCTTTGAATTGAGTTAGCTCAAAGTCAACATATTTTTTCGTGAAGGGATTGGTCTTTATCTTAAAGGGTTTGTTATTGGCTTCTTCGAACAGTAGAAATATATCAGGTGCATTATCTAGATATTCGCCATCAGCATAGACTTCATATTTCGGCTTTGCTATAATGAGCTTAGATAGTTCTGGATCTTTGTTTATAGCATTTATGATTTCCTTCACAACGGGTTGATACTCTTCTTCTTTAACTATTCCATTCTTTTCTCGCCCTCTAAGGTTTATGCTTATATGCCCGTCAAGAAATGGTACGTAGGCCTTTGTTCTGCTCCAATCTATCAAATCTAGTGTGAATTCAGATGCCCCGAATCCAGTAACCTTAATAGCTTTTTCTTTAAGGTCTTTTGGTAAATAGTTATATACTTTCTTGCCTAGCCTCTTTGCTAGTAACAATAGGTAGTACTTTAATACTGTAAATCGATGTCTTGTCTTTAGAAGCCCGTGCTTCCTTAGGAATGCATTTAGATATACGACACCATAGTATGGCGCAAATCCATGATCTGAAACTATGAAGAGTACGTAGTTCTTGTTCAGGGATTTCATTAGTTCGGCGATGTATCTGTCTACCTTGATGTATAGGTCTCGAACTATCTCTTCATACTCAGATTTATATAGTGGATGGCTAGGGTCTACAAAAGTTGCGTAGTGATGGTGTAGCATTTCTGTGCTCATTATGACCCAGAATACTAGATCCCATTCGTGGTTCTCCATATACCACTTCACGAAGCTGTATTGCTTATCTAGGATCTCGTGAACCTCTTCGATATATCTCTCTGTTCCTGGTTTTGCTGTGGGTAGTATTTTATAGCCATGTTTTCGAAGCATCTTCCATATCTCTTTCGGATAAGCGAATACATGGTCTGTAGAAGGAGAGAGAACAGAGCTTACAATAACACCTTCTTTAAGTGGTTTAGGTGGATAGCTTACCGGAACATTTACTATACAGCACCTATAGTTGAACTCATCGAGTATTTCCCAGAACCTCTTCACCTTAACCATTGTCGAGTTAGGAGGTATTCGTTCATAGCAATCCTTATTTCTTAGAAGAACATTGTAGATACCGTGTTTAGGTGGGTAGACCCCTGTAGATAGAGAAGTCCAGGCAGGAAAGGAGTGTACAGGTAAAACAGACTTAAGGGTGCCATGTGCACCTTCATTTAGTATTTTACTGATAGTTTGTAGGTACCCTTGCTCAGACCATTTCGTTAATACATCCAGTCGTGCACCATCGAGTCCTATAACGAGTACTTTTTTCATATTCAATCAACCTTATCTTGTATGTGTTTAGCTGTTGTTCTATTTACCTTTGCGCACACATTTATACATTTATACATTTGCTCATATATTTCAAAACGATATTCCTCCAATCGTATTCTTGGGCTTTTAAGTTTGCCTCTTTTCCAATATCACTTAACAAGTGGATTCATTTCTAAAACTTCTGAGCAACAATACATAAATTCTCGCCGATTGGAACAAACTTTAAGTTCAACCCAAACGCTATCAACGAAAGGATGCCCGCGATATAACAAGGTAAATAACGTAATAGAACTTTTGCATTTTCGGCTCTATTTCCTCGAAGAATAACAAAGAAAAGGCTATCAGAGAACACCTCCTTCACTTGTAATCCATTATCTTTAAGCGTTTTAATCCAAACATCCTTAGGGAGCATGGATACGTGAGTGTTGTCTAGGTATCCATGCCAATGGCTCTTTAAGACTCTAACACCTATGCTCTCAATATTTGGAGTGCGGATTACAATTATTCCCCCACCCTTCAATAGTTTCGATAGTCTGTGGATTGCAACTCTAGGGTGGTTTAAGTGCTCAAGCACATCAAAACAAGTAATTATGTCAAAAGTCTTTTCTTTGAAGCATGGAGCTTCAGCTGAGCTAAGTACGACGTCAACTCCGCGTTTTCTGTTTACTTTAACGGCAAATTTGGAGATGTCGATCCCGTAGCACTCATAACTCTCTCTGGCTAAGAGTAGAAACCCGCGAATACCACACCCCACGTCGAGGAGACGCCCACAAGGGAAGTACTTTCTTATCCGTCTTATCCATGATCTCATGACGAGAACTTGCAGATAATATGAAAGATATTGACCTATTCGTCCTAAGAGCTCACCAGCACCCCCTTTTAGACCCCTTTTAGCCCAATACTCTACTTCAAACTTGTTCAATCTCCATCACACTCATAATTTTTGAGATCTTATTTGCACCCTCATATATTCCTAACCGCTATAGTGATATGATCTATGTAAGCGACGTTTTCGACACCGTCTGCATCAAAGTTTTGTAACTCAATATAGAACTCTTTGGGTAAAGGTGAATTATATTTCTCCCTCCACAACTCGCTTATGTTAAGCTTAAAGAATCCTTTGTTCCCTTCTAATTGAACTTGCTCTGGGTTAATTAAGGCGTAGGGCGTTGATATCACCACTGCACGTTTCCAAGAGCAGTCAGCTATTATTATCATGAAATGGTCGAGCCAGTTGCTGAAGCCCTCAGTCGCATCTAAATAGAATGATAGAGTAACATTTCTCGAATCCCAAATGCACACTTTCCTGTAAACCCAGCATGCATAGAACCATTCCTTGTCCCTCATCGAGGTTATCATAAGGCTTCTATTACCGCTAAAAGCGTGCCCTAAGCTTATATTAGCATTTCCAGAGCCAGTTCCCGCGCATTCCCTTGCGATGTGAAATTGCCACCCTGTTTCATCCAAATTATCGTATTCAAAGTCTTCTAGAAAAGCCACATTTGGATATTTATACTCAAAGGCAAACAGCCATGCGTTCCCAACTTGTTTAACCAGTTTAAAGTTTGGATTCTGGAGAAATATGGCGGGGTTCCACTTATGCCTCCACTTATCAACGGCCGTTACATGAGACCCTACATAAACGTGCGTTATGTTAAATTTCTCCATAAGCTCACAAACCGTGGCGTTCAAGTTTCTATCCTCTATTAAGCTACAAAGTTCCTGATAAGAGCGAGAATTAGCACTGGCAGTGCGAGGAAATATTATTTTGTGATGTGATATGCTTGGTATGAAAAGACCCGCTTCATGCCGGTTCACTAGTATAGTGGCGTTCCGTGGCAGATTGTCCTTCATCCATAACATAAGTTGCACGTCGTCGCTACTAGTGACTGCAAAGACACGGTAACCTCCAATAAGTTGGCTGGGTCTCTGAAGAAAGCTGTGATATATGAACGGTGAGCATACTAACGCAATCATTAAGGCGCTTAAAATAGTAGCTAACATTTTATTATTTTTATTATTTTTATGAAAATTAATTTTTGCAACGTTGCTCCTAAACAAGGATGGAATAGTGCTGTGAAGCCACACAATAAGCAATCCTATAAGAAAATAGAGAGAGATATAAAGAAGGAACCCATTTGGATAAAATGGTAAAGATGGGAAAATGGAACCTAGCATTACGATTAACAATTCTCCCATAAATGTTGTCGAAATAATTTTCGTAAGATCATCATTGTTAGTAACATTTTTTCTTATTAATAACAACGCCATTACACTACAAAATATTAACAATATTAAGGTCATTCTTAGCATATCAGAAGGTGCTAAATAATACAAAAACCACCTTACGCCTACAAAAAGAGCGTCAAAAACATTCTGAAAGTTTGAAAGTGCATAGGGAGGATTAGGCGATATTACATCTTCGGCTACACCAATATTGTGATGAGGATAGGAATACCACATTATCCCTCTATAATAGAATGGGCTTGGGGGAATAATGCTAAGGAAAATAACGAATAGCGCCCGCGTTAAGTTGCATAAAGCTTTTCTTTTATCCCTTGTACATTTAACAAGCCAATACAACATCATAGAGCTCACTAAACACTGGTATGGTTGAAGATGCACCGCAACCAAGTACCCAAACAGAATTCCAATTACCGCCAAATCGAGCTTATTAAATTCCTTCTCGCTTTTCAAGAGAGGCGGTAGTAGACTTAGGCAAATGAAATAAAACGGTATACTTGCTACAAATGCATTACTTCCCCAAGTGATGTATGTGGGCCATATCGCTATGAAAGTAAATACGAATGACAAGCTGACAGCTAAAGTCCATTTCGAATTTTTTGATAGTCTTTTCCCCAAATAATATGCACCTAATACGGACATAGCGCTGAAAAGTGCAGTAGTTTCTAAAACTGCCCTCGCTGGCAAACATCGAAAAATATACGTAACATAGGCTACCATAGCATGATATCCTTGCGGATAGATAAGTCCCTCTTCAGTATACGGTTGATGAGTCATCGGGACGTGCCCATTTTCAAGAATGAGTTGGACGAATAATGAGTGCAGCGAAGTATCATCAACGCTTCCAAAAATTAGATGCGAAATAACAATACTTTGAGTTCCCAAAGCAATTCCAAACATTAATAGCACTACCATGTAGCAAAAAACATCATGCCTACTAGGTCGTTTGAACTTCTTATTTGTAATCAGGTGGAAAAAGGTCGAGAACAATATTGAGAATAGTAAGATGCTCCATACTACTGCAAGATTGAACAGGTGAAATGGAAGAATAGCAATGAAGTAGAAGATAAGCCCGCCAAGGTACACATCGAGAACTGAGATTTGCAAAATGTCTAAGTCCCTAAAGATCTTGGAGAGGCGCAATATCGCTATTCTTAGCGGTTCACCAACGATAGCTAGGCTGAGCATAATCAGCAACAGACGAAGGAATATTGCCAGAGGATCTCCAACCAATAACCATCCCCTAGTTACTATTTATGAGCATCCTAGTGTTGTAGCTTGTAGCACCTTAAAGTATATTTTCTCGATTTCTCGTGCTATGTTGTCCCACGAAAACTTAGTAATAATGGATTTGTTGATAGCTCCCATATTCTTTGCCATTTTCTTGTCTTGGAGCAGAAGACTGACTTTCTCAGCTATTTGGTCGGGTTTTTTGGGTTCCACAAGAAAGCCGTTTAAACCATCCTGTATTAGGTTGCGTGCAGCACCGAGGTTTGTTGCTACAATCGGCTTCCCCCTAGCCATTGCCTCTAACACAACTATTCCGAATGGTTCACATATTGAGGGTAGAACGAAGACTTCACATGCATCGTAGGCAGCAAGAAGAAGCTCGTTAGGAAGAGAACCAGTAAATATAACATGATTTTCAATTTTGAGCTGGGTTGCCAAGATGGTTAGTCTGGCCTTGATTCCAAAGTCTTCACCGACTATTACAAGTACCGCATCTCTGTTTTCTTTAAGGATCTTGGGCATTGCTTTCAACAGATATTCTAATCCCTTTTGTCTGCTCAATCTTCCAACAAAGAGAATCACATCCCCCTCTATGTTATATTTTTTCTTAAAATCGTCACCGTTCCCTATATGAGAAAGGAATTTTTCGTCGACACCGTTTGGGATTATTGATAATTTTTCAGGTTTAGCGTCTAATGAGATAAAATAGTCTGCATCCTGCTTGGTCAAAGCGATTATGTGACTAGCACTATGTAATACGAATTTACCGACAGTACAGTCGTACAGCTTCCTCAGATTGGGTAATAAGCTTTCTGTACCTGCATGTGTCGTTAAAATCATTGGTACTTTACTGACTTGACAGGCTAATGCTGCCGAATATGCGGGGAAGTAACAATAGTTGTGTGCATGGATTATATCTGCCCTTTCTTTTAACAGACACTTCACCATTGACGGCATAACAACGCTTGCATCAACCCTCGGAAGAAGCTTGAAGGCTTTAAAACGCCGTACCTCAACCCCATTCAATTTACACCCAACATCCCCCGATAATTTAGTTATCGGATTATCGGTGAAGAGATCAGAGGTGTAGACGACGACTTCATGTCTTTTAGCGAGCCTTTTGACTATTTCATAAACGTGTTTTTCGACGCCGCCAATTGCCGGGTAAAATCGTTGAGTAATATGCACTATTCTCAAACGCATCTAATCTCACCCCAAGCATGCACACATTACTCGTCTTTTGTGGACAATTGTTCAATCGCTAGACCTCCTTAGTCGATTGTACGATTTCCCAAATATAGGGATTTTTCTTTTTAAAGTAATAATCCCACACACCCAAGAATGCCCCTAGGAGCTCTAAAATCAGATAACCTAAGAAGAAATGAAGTTTCATTAGGTTAGCTAAGCCCTCTTTTGGGATGATTTCGAGAATTTGAGATAGATTCATGGAGGAGATTTTATAACTGGTTCTTTTTTTGAGGTCAAGATGACCAGCATAGTGTCTTCTTCTCTGTTTAAGAAAGTCAGAAACACTTTCCGGACCTTTATTATAAACTATGGCATTGTCTACATGAACGATTTTATACCCTCTCTTAACCACTACAGATTCTATCCACGCTTCGTCAACTGCCGTATCATATGGTAACTTCCTCACCAGAGATTTTCTGAAAGCGATTGTTTCACCATGTCTCTTAAACTTATTATGGAGTTTCCAGTGCATGCAAGAAACATAACCCGTAAAGCTTCTTCTAGGATTTACAGGAATGGGATTTACGCTTGTCATACCCACTTTTGGATCGTCGAATGGCCGAATAAGATTTTCTAAACAGTTTTCCTCGAAAATCACATCTCCACTTGACACCACTACTATTTCTTCCTTGGCTTCTTTGAGAAAATAATTAACAGCCGATGCTTTCCCCTCTCTTCTTTCCTGCCTCAAAAGTCTGATTCGACCGTCCTTTTTAGCCAATTCTCTAACTATCATGTCACTATTATCCGTAGAACCGGATGACACCACGATGACCTCACTAATCATACCGTTTTCAAGACGCTGCCGAAGGATGCTATCAAGTAATCTTCCAATGTTTTTCTCCTCGTTATAAATGCATATACCGATTGATATTTTCTTCATGGCCCTTTAGGTCCTCCTACTCATTATGAGTATCTTTAACGTTTCCATAGCTTCATCCTCAGCTTTAGGAGTTCAAGGCCCATCTTCACTCCATCCCTGAAGAGCCGGACCTTAGAGCGCCTATTTCCGGGCTCCCTCCATGTTATGGGAACCTCAGCTATTAAGAGGCCTTTCCGCTTCGCCTTGACGATTAACTCTGTATCGAAAAAGAACCCATCGGATTCCACATCTTCGATTAGGGATTCAAGGGCTTGTCGGCGGAAGGCCTTAAATCCGCATTGATGGTCACGTATTCCGCCCCTGAATAGGAGTCTAACAAGGGTGTTGTAGGCTATGCTGGCTATCGCTCTTGAGAGGGGTCTTTTCACACGGGCTCCTTTAACATTCCTAGAGCCTATAGCCCCATCATACCCTTCTTTAATAGGCTCCATAATTACTGGCAGATGGTCGAGGCATGCGGCTAGATCCGCGTCAATAAAGACGATTACTTCGCCTCGAGAAGCTTTTAACGCTCTTTTTAAAGCACAGCCTTTCCCGAGCCTCTTATCCGAATGTAAATGTAAGATATGAGGATCTTCTTCAGCCAATTCTTCCGCTATTATGTTGGTTCCGTCCGTGCTTCCGTTTTCCGCTATGATTATCTCGTAAGATCCCATAGTCTGCTTAACTGCCTCTTCTATGAGCGTTACGTTCTGTTTAAAGTGGTAGGCTTCATTGTAAGCCGGAATAATTACGCTAACTTTGACCCTAGGATCCTTTCTGGCTAAGTCGCTGACGATGCGGTAGGTTTCATCCTCGCTCGCTGTCAACCACTGTCACCTCATAATTCAGCCTTAAACCAGTCATAACTTTAGTGACCTCTTCTACACAATTGGCAAGTCTCTTCTGCTAGTTGTGGGCGGGTATGATAATAGATAGCTTCAAACCGCCACCGCTTTCCCGCGCGCAACGCACCGTTTTTCCTTGCTTCTGCATGTGCAACTTCATCTCCTATCGAGCTCCTCATATTTCATCAGCCTCAATGTCTGCTCAACTCTCCTCCTCACGGAGTTCTGGACGAACTCTTTCACGGTTACGTAGCCTAGCTCCGGGTGCCTTGTTATGAGCTGCTTAACTCTCCCTCCGTGATTCGGTGAGGGGAGAGGGACGGGTTCCTGCCCTTCCATTTTATTTTTCTGATTTTAATTTAGAAAAATTTTTTTGTATTTATGTTTTCCTTTGTATTAGGCTTGGTGGTGTAGAATTTTTTTGTCTTGGTGTGTTGCTGTTTGTGAGGGTCAGCTTCTTGTTTTTGGGCTTCTCAAACCGCTATGATGAGCCCGCAGCTGAAGTGGTTAAGCTCGGCGACCGGGTGTTTTTGGGTGGGTTGGCGTGGGTCCCTACGTGGAGCTCCGCTCTGGCCTCTGCTCGTGGGGTTTAGGTGTCCCTGCGGAGTGTTTCTGTCCCAAGCGCTGTTTCTGTTTTTGCCGTTTCTGTTTCCGCTGTTTCTGTCAGAAACAGCATCATCTTATCCCGGCACCGAATATGTGTTCCTGTGGTGTTTCTGTCCCCTGTTTCTGTCGTTTCTGTGTGTTTACTACTCTACTTTAGGGATCAATACAGGTAAGCCTTGCAGGAGGAACCAAAAGCCTACATTCCTGCGGTTGAGTTCAAAGCATCTCAGCTCTTACTCTCTGTGAAGGCCGTGGCTAAAGAGCGAGGAGAATATGACGAGGGAGTTTTTCAAAAACACTGGTCAAGCCACAGGATTAGAAAACTTCTAACAAAGATGCCCATTTTCAAGCGGACAAAATCAGGATGCAGCCTATACACGGTTTTAATCTCCTTGCTAAGAAGCCTCTATAAATGGTATTATGGTGGATTTGGTGGATTAAAAAAGGAAGGGTATCTCAAAAAGAAAATCCACCACAAACAGAAGTCAAGCCCTAGCTTGAGGATGGTGGATTAGTTCAATACATCATCCTTTCAAAAATAATCCACCTCATTCTTGCGAGAGGTGCGGCTCTTCAAATGCTAAACCATTCATCCGCGAGGTGGGGTTCACTATCTTTGCGATAAATGTCTAGCTGATTGGGGGGGAGATCTCTAGAACGGATAAATGAGCAGAGGGAAGCGGCCGGAAATAAAGTGTGATTGATGGACAGCGAGGATGGGCTAATGCACGCCAGAGGCTCCGGGAAAACCCGTGGAAGAGGGGAAACCGCACCCCAGCAGAGGCCAGGCTCAAGGACGAGCCTGAAAGGCTTAAAGGCAGGGTCGGCATGGGGTTCGAGGTTAAGGTTAAATGGCTCCCAGAAACCACAAGATTCAAAAACGGAAGACAGCTCCTAGAAGAGGTTGCAGGAGACACAATCCTCATATACGCGGAGGACCCAGCTTCCGCCGTGCAGCTTCTACGTCACGGCTTCGCGGAGTGGCTGCTAAACCAGCTCACGAAGCGGTACAGGCTGCTCATCAACAAGCTGATAGAGCTCTTCGAAGAGATACACTACGAGGAGAAGGAGAAGCTGGCGGACGCGCTAGCGGAACTGATATCCACGCCCTAAAACTTTGAAACGCTCACACAGATCTTGGTTGCAGCACCCCTTTCACTGTTCAC
>Ga0180301_10002893_pt1 | contig 13473 bp, 18 predicted proteins | sample GuaBasSediGuay16_FD_121797 | JGI IMG/M metagenome (GOLD analysis project Ga0180301, IMG submission 121797) | Subseafloor sediment microbial communities from Guaymas Basin, Gulf of California, Mexico - Guay16, Core 4569-2, 12-15 cm | ecosystem: Environmental > Aquatic > Marine > Hydrothermal...
AATAAGACTATCACAAGTGAAGCTGCAGCCTATCTTATTTTCTGCTTATTTAATAGGAGAAACATTCTTGTAATTGGAGAGCCTGCTTCTGGAAAAACAACTCTGGTTAATGCATTGGATATGATTACACCGCCACATTGGCGAAAAATATCAATTGAATCTGTAGTTGAAAGTGTGAAGCAAGCTCCCTTAAATAAACATCAAGTACGATTTAGAGTTGATCCCATTGAAAGGTACTCGTCAAAGAGGAGGAAAATATATGAAGTAACAAAGTTACTTCATAGGTCTCCAAATTACATTTTCTTGGGTGAAATTTTAACGAGTGAGCATACTAAAGCGTTGTTTAATGCTTTAGCTTCAGGGTTGCGTGGCTTTCAAACTTGCCATGCAAGTTCTCCAGAATCATTACTAGTGAGATGGGTTATACATCATAATATACCTGTACCCTGCTTGACTGATTTAGATTTAATAATACTTATGAGGCATATTTTGGAGTATCGATTTAATCGACGGCATGTTCATAGGATTAGTGAACTAATTCTGGATAGAAGTATACTTACTCTGAGTGGGGTTAAGGTTATAGATGTTTTTAGGAGGGATTTTTTCTATGATGACCTAAAGCCTGTAATGGATTTATATGAATCCCCAGTTGTTTTTAAGATACGTAGAGAGAGAAAATTGGATAGAGAAAGATTTTATGAGGAATTATCCTTTTATAGAAATGTTATAGATCTTCTCTGTAAAATGAATATTTCTTCTCCTAAAAAAGTAAGTTCAATTTTTGCTCGAGCTTATGTTTTTGCTAAAAATGGATTTTTTGATGTGAGGAGGTTTATGATTGAAGCTAATGTTAAAAGTTTTTAGAGTCTTTAATTTATCTATACCGAGAAGTATAGCTGATAGACTTTCATCAGATGAGCTTAGAGCTGCTATTCAATATTTCTCTTCGAGATACAATTTAGACTTGACTTCTCAAGGTGTAATTGGAGCTTCAATTTTTTTATCGTTAGTTTTCACAATGTTTTCATCGTTTATCGTCATTAAAATTTTTAGCTTAAGTTTGTTTTCATCTGTTTTTATTTTTCTCCTCCTTTTTCTCTCTCTATACTTCTATTTTTCAACATATTTGAATAGGAGATTTAAGTATGAGAGAAGTCTGTTTGCAAAATATTCCTACTTTGTTTTAGAGGAGATGTATTTAGCTCTTATTTCAACTGGTTCCCTTGTTGATGCTATAGCCTTTATTTGCGATGGAAATTATCCTAAGATTTCAGGGGATTTTAAAGAGATTCTTCTTCAATGTTCTAGTGGTTCTCCTCCTGAGTATTTAATCAAAAGGTATGCTTTTTCTCAGCCTTCAACTTCACTGAAGGAGGGTTTAATAGCAATGGTTTCATCTCCTCCTTCCACAAGTAAGAAGCTTATCCGTGTATTCTCAAGTTTTTCTTCTTCTGAAATAAGGAAATATTTTAGAGATTATTTGACAAAACTTGAAATTTACTGTTTAATTATAATTATGCTAGGATTACTATTGCCTATTTCAATGATTTTTCTGTCTTCATTGTTTCTTGTGAGTTCATCAGCCCTTTTATTAGTCTTAGTTCCAATTCAGTTTTTTATTCTCATGTTGCTGTCTTACTTCTTTATGAAGCAGCCTATAAAGCCCTTGGGGTGAAGCTAATTGGTTAAAATAAAGTTTTTTAAGAGTTCATTGCCATTAGCTCTTTTAATTTCATTTTCATTTGCCTTGTTTTCAGCTAGATTTCTTGGATTTTCCTTTATAGTATCTTTTACTGTTTTTCTCGTTCTATTGATTGTTTTTTCATTTCTCATTTCTTTCCCTCTTTCTCTTTTCAGTTATGATAGGAGGTCTATTTTGAATGCTGAGGTGGTCGAGGTTGAGAATTTTCTTTCAATTTTCTCTTCATATTTAAAGCTTGGTTTAAGTCCTGAGTTATCCTTAGTTAACTCTTGCAGACAGTATTCTGGTTTCCTAAAGACTCTAATTAATGGATTAGTGGAGTCGTCGATTTATTCTGGGATAAGTGCATCACATTCATTATTAATGTTGGCTCGAAAAGTTAAAAGTAGAGAGAGTAGGCGTCTTCTTCAACTTTTCTCGCATGCGTTAAATAGGAATTCAGAAGCTTTTGGGAGTATTGCTTTCAAGTTGTTGAAGAATTTAAGGAGAAATAGGGTTTTAAAAAATGAGGTTGACTTATTGTTTTCTAGAATGAAAATTAGAGTTTCTCTGCTTTCACTAGTTTTTTCTGCAGTTTTAGCTATGGTTGCAAGGTTGTTTCCAATTATCTTGCTTTTCATGTCCTCCCTAAGAGGCGGCTCTCTCTTGGCCTTTAATGTGCAAGGTGTTCTTGATGACATGTCAATTTTTTTGGCATTAGGTATTCTCTCCTTTTTGAATACGTATTTTGTTTCGATGGTTGTATATCATAGTCATCCTTTGATGTTATCTTTTGCTTCATATATCGTTTATATTCTATTTTATCTATTAACTCCGAATTTGATGCGTGGAACTTAAATACATTATTTTCCTTTATATGACGGGTTAGGAGTGGATTTTCTAAGGAAGATAAAGTTTCATATCCTTAGTCTAATGAGGAATCGTAGGGCTTCCCCATTGCTTGAGGAGGGTATGCTGATAGGATTAGCTGTTATGACTTTAACAATAATATTTTCCATGGTAGCTGGCGTATTAAATGGCGTTCAAGAGGTCATTAAAAATGTTGGTTTTGGAACAGATGACTTTATGAATGCACTCAATGACCTATGGAATAATATTTTGGCTTTTCTAGGTATTCGTGGCTGAAAATTTAGTTAAATATCTCTCTAATACTCCTTCTTTTCTAATCTTTTCTATCCAATTAATTTTTCCAGGTTTAAATTTGTTTGAGTTTTCTAGTGCATCTATTATTTCTGAAATTACTTCCAGTACGCTTTTACCTGTAGTGTCAATCTCTCTAACTTTGTCTTTGCCATATGCTTCTATAGTCTTTATTAGACATGAATCAAGTAGTTCAGCTTGAACATTTTCTATTATCTTCTTTTTAGGCCACTTTCTTAGTTCCAGTCTTTTTTCTAATTCTCTTGGATCTAATCTTAGTATTATGGCGCATTTAACATATTTTTTGGGTACAATTTCTGCATAGTGTCCCTCTATGATTAGGGGTTTGTTTGTCTCTTCAATTATTTCGACAAGTCTCTTTATGAGCTGTTTTTCATCAGCAATTTTTGCTCTACTCCTCTCGTAATCTATTCTTTTATACAGTTTTTCTCTTTCAACTAGCTCTGAAATATCAATATGTATTCCTTCTAGCTGCTCAGCAAGTTTCTTGGCAATGGTTGTTTTTCCAGTTCCTGGAGTGCCATCTATGATTATTACTTTTCTCACTTTTTCTCCCATTTATTTATGAGATAGCCTTCTAATAATTTATTAGGGTTTAAGATGAGTAGGATTCGCAGTATCTTAAACAGGATAATTTGGCATCCTGAGGAGGATCCTTCAAAATATGAGATTATATTTATACATAGAGGAGCTCCAGGGAATCTTAAGTCTATTCCTGCATGGTGTATTACTAAGGTTAATCCTCAAAGTTTTGAGTATAGTCTGGGTGGTGAGTCAGCTCGGATACCGTTTCATCGTATAGTGGAGATAAGAAATGTGGAGTTAGGTGTAGTTGTTTGGAGGTCTAAGAGGCATGGTTCAGCAACCTTTTTCACAAATGGTTAATATTCCTACAGCTGAAGAGTTGATAGGGTTAGCTTTTTCTAGAAGTCGGAGGGCATCTCCTTCAATTCCTTTGAGAGCTTCTCTTCTCACTAGGACGAAGCGTATAAGTGAAGCTCGATTGAGGGCTCTTTGTGATATTTTGTGTGCTAAGCTTAATCGTTTTTATAATTCTACCCCTAAATTTGACTCTTTACACCCCTTCTATAAAGCTCTTTTAGAATTATTGGTTAAGATTGAAGATTATGAACGTGCGAGAAGAAGATTGCTTACTTCTCAAAGGATAATTCGTAAGTTAACTAGGGATTATGTTAGGAGGATAAGGTTGTCTAATGATGTTGATGAGGTTCGTAATATTAGGAGGGAAGCCTATGGTAGAATTGTTTCTGTTATTAAGCGTTTGAGAAAGCATCTTAAGCTTTTAGAATATGTTAGAAATGAGTTGCGTAATGTTCCATCAATTGATCCCAATGAATTGATTTTTGTAGTTGCAGGTTATCCTAATGTGGGTAAATCTACCTTTGTTGATAGGGTTTCATCAGCAAAACCTAAAATTGCTGAGTATCCCTTCACAACCACTGAGATAAATGTTGGTCATTTCACTTGGAATAACGTTAGAGTTCAAGTTATAGATACTCCTGGTCTTCTCGATAGACCCTTATCTGAGAGGAATAAGATTGAGCGTTTAGCAATTTCAGCTATTAGATATCTAGCGAATGTAATAATATTCATTATTGATCCCTCTGAAAGTAGTGGTTATACTTTGGATGAACAGTTTTCACTTTTTAATGATATTAGGAGTGAATTTAGTGAAACTCCTATTTTAGTAGTTTTAAATAAAATTGATATTTCACCTAAGGAGAATGTGGATAGGTGTGAGAGATTTTTTGGCGTTTCTCTTTTGAAGATTATTGCTAAAGATGGTATTGGAACTGATATGGTTATTGAAGAGGCTTTGAAAATGGCAGGGATAGATTAGTGAATATATTTATTAGTTATTCCAAGTCCTTTAACGCTTACCTTTGCATTGCGATTTTCTTTAATGTCAAATTTTACTCCTAAAATTCTCTCTACTACTTCTATGCTTGTTTTTGCATGTAGAGTTAGTTTGGAAACTGTTATTCGTGATGTTCCTTCTGCCACAGCCATGTATGGTGGTAGCATATCTCCTACATGACTGTCAATTGGTGCTCCACCTCTTATTTCTTCTAAAAGTTTATGCGCTGCTTCTCTTCCAACTTGCTCAGCTCTTTTTCCTCTTTCACCTAGTGCGTCGGATCCGAGGATTGCTCCTCTATCACTTATTGCCCATAAAACTATGCCGCTTCCTGGACCTAGATGTCTGTCTTTAGCTGGTTCATACCATTCACTTTTAATTTCAATGTTAGTGTAACCTGCACTTCTAAGGACTTCTATTGCAGCTTTTCTCTGTCTTTCAGCTACATGTCTCGGCAACTTGACGCAGTGAGAGATGCCCTCAATTTTAATTATTTCTCCTAATTCCATTATTTCTATTGGCTTTAGCTTCTTAACAGGATGAGTTATGACTCTTACTATTCCTCCTCCCTTGGGGTAGTGTCCTCTACGGATGATTTCAATTTCAACTTTATACCCCATTTTTTCAAGGTACTTTATGAAGACATTTTTCATGTAGTCTATGGGTGGACTCCATCGAACATCAGTTCCTCCAATTATTTTTAGCTCGGTTTTTCTTGGTGCGAAGGCCATTACTGGTAATATTGTTTGTAGTACAAGTGATATGCTGCCTGCTGTTCCAATGTTGAATTCAAATTTACCTGATTTACATTGCTTTGGAGAGAATGCTATAGATGTTGAGTTTACATATAGGCCTTGAACTTCTGCATCTGTTATTTTAACTAGCATCTTTATTCCTGTTAGGTGTTGGGGTCTAAGCCCTGGATTTGATCTCTTTGCTCTAATATTGTAGATTTTTATTGGCTTCATACTTAATGCTGATAATGCTATTGCAGTTCGTAGAACTTGTCCTCCTCCCTCTCCCATTGATCCGTCGATCTCTATAATTTCCTTCATTATTTCACCACTATGTTGAGTTATGAATTCATCTGTTATGATGCTAGATATTTAAATGGATAAGATATTAATATTCTTTAACGTTTTGTTCATGGGGATAAGTAGTATGTATCGATGGAATCGAGCTGTATATGTGGGGAAGTTTCAGCCTTTCCATCTTGGTCACTTAGAGTGTGTGAAGTATATTCTCTCTCAGGCTAGGGAGTTAATTATTGTGCTTGGAAGCGCGCAGTATAGTCATAGACTTGAGAATCCCTTTACTACTGGTGAGAGAATTGAAATGATTAGAGCTGCTTTAAGTGAGGCAAATATCTCATGTGACAGATATATGATTATTCCTGTTCCAGATACTAATGGTGTGCATTCTATATGGGTTTCGCAGGTTATTAGCTATATTCCTAAATTTGACGTTGTATTTACGAATGAGCCATTAACACGTAGACTTTTTATTGAGGCTGGCTTTAAAGTTGAGAGTATTCCATTTTTTGATAGAGAGATTTTCTCTGCAACTGAGATTAGGAGGAGGATGCTTGAGGATTCTGATTGGGAGAAGCTTGTTCCTAGAAGTGTTGCAGATGTAATAAAATCCATAAATGGTGTTGAGAGATTAAGGTCTTTAGCTTTAAGCGATAAGGTTAAAAGGTAACTGTTATTTTTTCTCCAACTTTCACATTATATTTTCTAGCTGCATTACCTTGGTTTACTGCTATTTCAAGAAGATTGAAGCTGTCTATTATGGCTAGAGTTTGTTCAACTTCAACTTTGCTATAGGAATCCTTGAGGTTTAATTTTTCTTTTTCTCCATGGATTTCCACAGTTATCTCACTGCCTATTGATATTGACTTTTTTTGTAGTTCTTTAATTGAGATATTTGTTATGATGTTTCCGAAGTCATCGATGTGAATTATTTCTCCAATTATCTTTTTCTTTAATATTCTTGGCTTGGGGAATGGTAGTTTTACATATTCCTCTACTTCCTCACCTATTTCTTCTGGTTTCACTCCATTTGCTATGTATGCTGCTACGGGGGCAAATATGTCTCTTCCATGAAATGTATATGAAACTTCTTCAAGTAGGAATTTATGCCTCTTTATTTCAAGAACTTTTAGGAGGCCTTCTCTTTCTGCTGCTAGCATTAGGAGTCCATTGTCAGGTCCAATTAGTATGCTGCGCTTAGTAACTGCTATTATGGGTTTTCTTAGCGATCCTACTCCTGGGTCAACTACTCCTACATGAATAGTGTTTCTTGGAAAGTATTTGATTATTGAGGCTAGTATGAATGCTCCCTCTCTTATATTGAACTTGGTTATGTTGTGGGTTATATCAATAATTTTTACATGAGGGGCTATGGTTAATATGACTCCTTTCATTGCTGCAACATAGGGATCCTTTTCCCCAAAATCTGTTAGTAGGGTGATTATATTTCTCTTCATGGCTGTTCATAATATTTTGTCCATCAAACATAAACATGTTGTTGGTTGCATTTTCCATTGTCTTTATATCCTGTTTATTTGAAGAGTGTGTCAGAGCTTTTAACTTTCGTCATCAATTTTTAGGCGCTCAGCCAGCTCATCATCCACAAAATAACATCGCTAACCTCCAATAAATTAATTATTCTAATGTTGGTGAATGTTAGTTTTTCCCACTTAAAATTTCATTCCATGCTTCTAGTATTGACATGGCTAATTTTTCATCTATTTTCTGGATTGCAAATCCAGCGTGAATTAATACATAGTCTCCTGGCTTCAATTTCTCTTCAATTAAAGTTACGACTACTTCTCTTTGAACTCCGCCGAAATCTACCTTGGCTATGTCTTTTTGGATGCTTATTACCTTAGCTGGCACTGCAAGGCACATTTCTATCAAGAGACCATTTAGCAAAAAAATAATTAACTTTTGTGTTTAATTTTGATGCGTGTTAGGTAGGGATCAAAATGCCTCTCAGTAAAGGTGATTTCATATTAATAGATTACGTGGCTAAAATAAAGGATACAGGTGAAATCTTTGATTTAACCATAGAGGAGGTAGCTAAGAAAGAGAATGTGTATAGAGACGATGTCCTATATGAGCCGATGCTTGTAGTTGTTGGTGAGAAGTGGATTCTCGAAAGCTTAGAGGAAGAATTAATGAAAATGGAGCCCAATGAACAGAAAACCATTGAACTTCCACCGGAAAAAGCCTTTGGAGCTAGAGATCCATCTAAGGTTAGAGTTATTTCTGCCAGAGAACTCTCTAGACGGGGTGTAACTCCTAGGGTGGGTGCAAGAATTGAAATTGATGGAAAATTGGCTGTGATAAGAAGTGTGGGTGCTGGAAGAGTAGTTGTAGACTTTAATCATCCCTTAGCTGGAAAAACACTGGTGTATGATGTCAAGATAGTTAAGAAATTAGTTAGTGACAAGGAGAAGATACAAGCGTTAATCCATAGACGTATTCCAAGCATACCTGGTGATAAGTTTGATGTTAGAATTCGAGGTAAAGTTCTCACAATAACTATTCCAGAGGAAGCCTTCTTTGTCGATGGCTTACAGTATGCTAAGAGGGGTGTAGCGCATGACATTGAAAAGTTCTTTCCAAAGATATCGACTGTAAGATTTGTTGAAGAATATTCATTTAAGCGTGAGGAGGAAGAAGCTGCTTCTAAGAAATGATGGGTCTAAGGCTGGCTTTTACAAGGTTTAGACCCATTGGGCAGTTAATGTTTTCCTCAATTTTTTCAATCTTCACTCTATCTCCCTCTTCTAATCCTCTAGGTTGACATAATGTTCTATAGATGCACATTTTATCGCATTCTATTGGTCGATATCTTATTATAACTCCTTCAATGGCTATGCGGTTTTCTATTGCTGCTTCTATTGCTGCCTCTCTTACTTCAACAATAACTACCTTGTCTTCATGCACTAGGCATGAATGTTCTTTTCCTCTAATTTTGATTACTTCATAGATTCTTCCTACCTTTAAGTTGTCTATGCACACCTTTTTTAATGGGCATTTTATGCATTCTTTTGTTCCTCCTTCATGTATGAATTTATAGCCTATTCTCGCAGATGTTTTACTTATGAGTGTTATTTTGCTATTCGATAACTCCTGTAATTCTTGCAACTTTCTCAGCAGCCTCCCATGATAATCCTGATTCTCCTAGAATAGTATATCTTTCCGGCCTTATTTTATGTGCGATGGTTAATGCCTTAATTATTTCATAGTCTTTTACTCCAAGTTCCTTTGCAGTTGTTGGGGCTCCAATTATGCTTAGTGTCTTTTTAATTTTCTTCCATCTTCCTCCATGTAGATACATCATCATTATTGTTCCAACTCCACATTGTTCACCGTGTAGTGCTGGTTTTTCAGCTATCATATCCAATGCATGGCTGAATAGATGTTCAGATCCACTGCAAGGTCTACTGCTTCCAGCTATGCACATTGCAATTCCACAGCTAATTAGTGCTTCAACAACTGTCCGCATGCTCTCAGTAATTCTCTTTGAAATGTATTCGGCATGCTTGACGATTAAGTTGGCTGAAAGTAGGGCTAGTGATGCAGCGTATTCTCCATAATATTCTCCTCTTAATTTATGTGCTAGTTTCCAGTCTTTTACAGCTGTGAATTTTGCTATTATATCTCCACAGCCGCTTGCCATTAATCTATATGGTGCCTTAGTTATAACATCTATATCTGCTATTATTGATATTGGTGGTTTAGCTGATATTGAGCTTGCTCTACCATATCCCTTTACTGAGGCTCTTGGTGAGGCAATGCCGTCATGTGAAGCTGCTGTTGGAACGCTTATGAAGGGTTTGTTTTCTTCATGTGATGCAAGTTTAGCTACATCAATAGATTTTCCTCCTCCAACTCCTATAACTGTGTTGGCATTAACTTCTCTAATTATTTTTCTAACATTTTTTACTTCATCTATGGATGCTTCCTTCACTATGTATATGTCTACATTGAATTTTTCATCTTCCAGTGATGAGATAACTTCTTTTCCAATTATTTTATGGACATGAGGTCCAATTACAACCATTACTTTCCCGCCTAAACGTAGCTTAGCACATATTTTGCCAATTAACTCCAGAGTTCCTGAACCAACTACTATGTGTTGAGGAAGGATCATTTCGTGAACTTTCAACTTAACACCAGCCTAAAGTATAGTTATTGTAATTTAAATTTTAGAAGTAACACTTAAATAGTAGTCGTTCATCACTTTATCCGAATTTTAGTAAAGTTATTTTATAGTGGAGGTTTAACATGGCTTACTTTAAGACCCTAGATGATAAAATAGAATTAAATTCGAAGGTATTGCGCTCTGGAACCACGACTATTGGTGTTCTCTGCGGTGATGGAGTAGTGCTAGGTGCTGATAGACGTGTTACTGCTGGGCATATAATAGTGCACAAGAAGGTTAAGAAAATTTATAAACTCGACGATCACTTAGCAGCCACTATGGCTGGTGTGGTTGCAGATGCACAACAAATAATGGAAATTGCCAGTTCAAACATAAAGATATATAAGTATTCAACGGGAGTTCCAATGAAGGTTAAGGCTGCAGCCACCTTACTATCAAATATCCTGGCCAGTGCAAGATTATTCCCATATATAATTCAGGTATTGATTGGAGGAGTCGATTCATCAGGGCCTAGACTATTTTCTCTAGATCCCTTTGGAACCCTAACTGAAGAGAAGTATGTTGCAACTGGCTCAGGCTCTCCCATGGCTTTAGGTGTGTTGGAGGATTCCCTTAGGCCTGGAATGACTGTTAATGAGGTTATTCCAATAGTTGTTAGGGCAATTAAGGCTGCAATGAAGCGTGATCCTGCAAGTGGAGAAGGCTTTGACTTGGTTGTGGTTTCGCATGAAGGTTATAAGGAGATACCTTGTGAATTGTTTAAGTAAAGATGGAGAGTTGGGTGTATATTAAATGATGCTTGATGATGTGCTAGTGGCTATTAGAGAGGCCATATTGAAGACGGTTCCTATTTCAGCTAGAATAACTAGAATCGAGTTTGAGGGACCTGAAATTGCTATTTACTCAGCTAACCCTACAGTGCTACTTGAAGATGATTCTATAATTAAAAAGATTGCTAAGGTGATAAAGAAGAGAATAATTGTTAGAAGTGACCCAAAGATACGTTTACCTAAAGATAAGGCTGAGGAGGTTGTTAAATCTCTTATACCAAGTGAAATTAGCCTTGGTGGAATAGCTTTCGATGAAGAGTTTGGTGAAATTATAATTGAAGTGGATAAACCTGGTATTTTGATTAGTAAGTTTGGAGATGTTTTAAAGCAGATAATGGCAATGACTAAGTGGCGTCCTAAGGTTGCTAGGAAGCCGCCTAAGAGGTCTATTACCATTGAATGGATCAATAAGTTGATGCTTGATGAAAGTGCTATGAGAAAGAAGATGTTGAGGACTATTGGAAGCAGAATCCATCGGCCGACAATTCTAAAGACTGGAGAGGTTCGAATAACTTGTCTAGGTGGATTTAGAGAGGTGGGGCGTTCAGCTATTCTTGTTGAAACATCTGAAAGCTCTGTATTGCTGGATTGCGGGGTTAAGACTGGTGTCTCCTATTCAATAAATGAGTTTCCACGTCTAGACGCATCGGAATTTGATATTGAAAGACTTGACGCAGTTGTAATTTCACATGCACATTTAGATCATTGTGGTTTTCTACCTTTCCTATTTAAATATGGATATGAGGGCCCGGTTTACTGTACAAAGCCAACTAGAGATTTAATGGCTCTACTACAGATAGACTACTTAGAAGTTGCTGCCAAGGAGGGTAGCTTAACACCATACAGTATGAGGGATGTGCGTGAAGCTCTTCTTCATACTATTCCTCTAGATTATGGTGAAGTGACTGACATTGCACCTGACATAAGATTAACTTTTCATAATTCTGGACATATTTTAGGCTCTGCAATGGTTCACTTACATATCGGTGAGGGGGCGCATAATTTAGTTTATACAAGTGACTTCAAGTTTGGTAAGACAAGGCTTCTAGAGCCTGCAACCTACATTTTCCCAAGAGTGGAGACATTAATAATAGAAAGTACTTATGGTGCGCCATCAGATATTCTTCCACAGAGAATTGAGGCTGAGCATCAATTAATAGAGATAATAAGTCAAACAATAAGTCGAAATGGAAAAGTCTTAATTCCCGTCTTATCTGTGGGTCGTGCACAAGAAATAATGTTGGTTTTAAATGAAGCTTTTTCAATGAAGTATTTGCCAGAGATTCCAGTTTACATTGAGGGTATGGTTCAAGAGGCAACAGCTATACACATGGCCTATCCAGAGAACTTGTCTAGAATTCTAAGGGATAAAATGCTTCATGAAGGAGAAAATCCCTTCAACAATGAGTTATTCAAACTTGTACCGCCAAGAGCTGAGAGAGAAGAAATTATTGAAGGTGATCCATGCATTATAATTGCAACTTCAGGCATGCTTACTGGAGGTCCAGCACTAGAATACTTTAAGTTGATGGCTCCTGATGCAAGAAATACAGTGATATTCGTAGCATATCAAATTGCTGGAACACTGGGGCGTAGGGTTGTGAGCGGTGTGAAGCAAATACCAATAGTTAACAGGTATGGTAAAAGTGAGATTATCCAAGTGAATTTAAGAGTGCATTCAATTCAAGGATTTTCAGGGCATAGTGATAGGAGACAATTGCTAGGTTTCATGAAGAGAATTACTCCTAAACCTGAGAAAGTTATAGTCTGCCATGGAGAGGAGGCTAAGTCAGTTAATTTAGCTGAAACATTCCGTCAATTATTTAAGGTTAACACCTATGTGCCACGTAATCTGGAAACTGTTCGTTTAAAGTAAACTGTGTTTTTGTAGGAATTTCCAAATTTTATCTCCAACGTAGTGGATGTTACGTATAGCTTTTCCCTTCTTCATGTTTTTTAATTCTTCAGAGGTAACTAGGGTTAAGCCTATTGCAAACGCCTTATTATGCTTTTCATCTACAATTGAAACTATATCATTTACATTGAATTCTCCATCAACTTTAACTATTCCTGGAGCCATAACATCTGCGCCATTAACTATGTAGGGTATAGCTCCCATGTCAACTACTATTCTCGGTAAATCTTCATTGCATGTTTGTAGTGAATTTATGGATGGCATAGTTATTTTGCCATTTACTTCTATGATTATGGCTTTATTGTTAATTAGGTATATTTTATGGTTTAGATCTGTAACTATTATTTCTATATTGTTTTTCTTTAATTGATTTCTTATTTTGCTAAATAGTTTCGGATATTTCTCTTTAATCATTTCTATTATTTGTCTAGCCTCCCTTGCTCTTAAGAAGTGTCTATGCTTTATACGCATGTTCACTTTACCTCTTTATCGAGTAAATTTAATATTAACCGTTACTTTTAAATTATAGAGTTAAAACTAAGCATGACAAGTAACGTGTTGGTGATATGGATGGCAGAGTCCACTACTTCTGAAATTCTATTTAAGTCCCTTGGAGGATTGGTTTTAGTTAAACTTAAGGGTGGTAGAGTTTTTAGAGGGATATTGAAGAGTTTTGATCAACATTTGAATCTAGTTTTAGAGGATACAGAGGAACTATCAAGTAATGGTGAGTCTAAGAAGTTAGGAACACTTATAATTCGCGGAGATAATGTTATCCTAATCTCGCCGACGACTTCATAGGTGACAT
>Ga0180301_10002894_pt1 | contig 13468 bp, 7 predicted proteins | sample GuaBasSediGuay16_FD_121797 | JGI IMG/M metagenome (GOLD analysis project Ga0180301, IMG submission 121797) | Subseafloor sediment microbial communities from Guaymas Basin, Gulf of California, Mexico - Guay16, Core 4569-2, 12-15 cm | ecosystem: Environmental > Aquatic > Marine > Hydrothermal...
CACGATATACAATGCTATTCGCGAAGTCGGCAAAAAATATAGCGTCGAACCGGTTATTATCGAACGGCTTCCTCATAAAGAAACGCTCGAACTAAAATCGACCTGCGACATATTTATCGACCAGCTCGGCGAACTCGGCTACGGGATAAGCGCACTCGAATCGCTCGCTATGGGTATCCCGACTATCGTCGAACTACTGCCCGACCACGAAGAATTTATCGGCGACCATCCGTTTGTAGTTGCTAATTCGGAGAATTTACCCGATATTTTAGCCGGCCTAGTCGAGGATGACGAGCGTCGGAAACGACTTTCCGAAAAAGGACGCCGGTGGGTCGAAGAGTTCCACAATCCGGCTCGGGCCGTAAATATAATACTCGAAAAATACAGAAACCTCGGTTGGTTTGCCGCAAAGGACGTATATGAAAAATAGCGGATTTATACTCCCCATTCTGTTAATTTATGTTACCGTTGCCTACCCGCTAATTTATGTCCATAATGAGACGGTTCCGCCGACGGTTATTATGACAGGTTCCGAAGCTACTGCTACCGTTCCCGGCGCTACATACGTTCCGCTCGGAGAACCTAACCTCCCGGTAAAAATTCTGAATATCGCGCTACCGCCCGGCAAAGTAGCATCTTCTCTAACATTCGATATCGACCGCGAAATCCTGACCGGTGGGGTATTGGTTAGAGAGACTGTTTTAACCGGTTTCGATACAATCTGGTCAAAACCGGCACCTGTAGTTAATACTATGCCTGCACCCGCCGACCTGATTACTACCGGACATCTTTTCGGTGTCCCCATTGCGCAGGTCAGAATACGACCGGTATCCTACGACCCGTCCAGCGGGACCTTAATATGGAATAAAAGATTCCGTCTCAAAATAGAACTTTCGGACAGCAACCCCGAATTTAACGAACCGTCGCGAGTCGCACCAACGTCGGCGGCGATTCGGGAACGCTCCCTCCACAACCTCATCGACAACCCGAAAGCGCTCCCGTGCCCGGTGCCGGCGGCGGAAATGGATTTCCTCTCGACGCCGGTCAGAAGTTTTCCGCCGGCACCGGGGGACGACACCGTGGACGGGGTCGTAATCGCCGCCGACTATATAGCGCCGCTACTCGAACCGCTGCACAGTGAAATAGCGTTCGGAGTTATACTCGAAATCGTCCCCGTGTCGGATATACTCGCCGCATATCACTGTGGTTCCGATAGAGTTGAAAGAGTCCGAGATTTTATTGTGGACGCCTACCGATACTGGGGCATCACCGGTGTGTTCCTTGTGGGCGCGTTGGATGATATACCGGTGAGATTCGGCACCGCGATTGACCCGACAAGCCATGCCCCCGTTCTGGTCCCGACCGACCTTTATTTCGGTGTGATGGATGGCGATTGGAATTCCGACGACGATATGTCGTTCGGTGAGGAAGAGGAGGACGACCATTTGCCCGAACTTTTCGTCGGGCGTTTCCAACCGGAGGATACACTCGAGGTTACCGCCTATCTGGAGAAAATCCACACACTAAGATGGGAACTCGACCCCGAGTTCACCTCGAGATGGCTATTTGTAGGCGCGAGTATCGATGGCCACGACTATCGCGGCCCGGGGCTATGCGACTCCATAATCAACGCCGGCCCGATTCCACCGGATATCGATATCACCAAGATGTATGCCTTCCCGGATTCTACCGGCGGGGATGTCGAGTTAACGAAATCGAACTTCCTGGACGCCCTATACGCCGGTCAATACCTCATATTCCACTTTGAACACGGGTATCGCTATATACTCCATACCGGCAAAACCACCGACAGCGGTAGCGGATTGAGTATCCCGGAATTTATGACGCTGACAAATCGCCCGTATTACTCATTTTTACACACCTATTCGTGCGAGGTCAACCCGATAGACCTCAACTCGGTCGGCGCGGCGTCGATACGCTCCCCCGAGGGCGGGTTTATCGCGATACTCGCCCATTCCCGGCCCGCTTTCACGACGCATATGAATATTGTCCACCATTTATGGGGAGAGAACCTGCTATCCTCGGGAAAATCTATCAAAATCGGCGAGGCCGTCAGAGGAGCGATTATCAACTACTCCGACACCGGCGAGATGCGATACTATAAGCTTATCACCAACCTCTTCGGTTATCCGTTTCTCGACCTCTTTATAGGAATGCCGAAAGCTGTCGAACTCGAAACTCACCCGGATACGCTATTCGCATCCGATTCGATAATAACCGCCCTGGTTACCGATTCCGTCTCCGCCGAACCTATGGACAGCGTTCTGGTTACTGCCTATACATCGACCGGGAAATACGCTATAGCGCGAACCGACGAATTCGGGGTGGCCGAAATACGTTTGTCTCCGGGAAGCGAAACCGAGATATATATAACCGCTTCTGGAAGCGGCGCATTGCCGGAAACCGACACTATCCCGGTCGCTACCACTTCCGAAGCCTGCATAGTAATCGATAGCGCCGTTTTTTATCCTGTCGGGGGCGACAGCGATATCTATGCCGAACCGGGCGACACCTTCTCCTGCAAACTAATCCTGCGCAATATCGGCGAAACGTCCGCCGATTCGATAACAATCAGGACAGGTTGTGTCGGAATTATAGATTCTATTTCCTGTTCGACCGATATCGCCCCCGGAGCGAGTTGCACTCTTTCCTCGGCGTTTACATTTGCGGTTCAGCCGGAATCGCGAGGCTATACGAACCTTCGCCCTGCACTCGCTATCGAGACCGAAAGCCACATCGCATTCGATACACTCGCAATAAATATCCTCGGCCCGGAAATAATGCATTACTCGACCGAGTATATCGACGGTGGTGATGGAATTCCCACACCCAGCGAAATAGCTACTTTATCCGTCGTAATAAAGAATATCGGCCCCGGCGACTTTCATGGTTGCGAGGCCGATATCGACATCGCTGGCGCGACACCGCTGACAACCCATTTTACCCTCGGCGAATTCCAATCCGGCGATTCCCTCGAGTTGGATATCGTCCTCGATATCGACAGCCTGGCTATTTCTGCGGATATCCTTTTCACTTTCGAAAATACAACATCCGAATCCGCGAGCATCGAGCTTAAAACGCCTCCCCCACCGGATAGCCTGCAGATGAAACCGTTCAGAACTCAAATCGAATTATCGTGGTTTCCGCCGGACGATTCCACGATAATCGGCTACTACATCTATCGGGGAGATAGCCTCTCCGAAAACTGGACACGCCTTACCGAAATACCGTTAACCAACTCTATATTCACCGATGAAAACCTGCCGTCATACACCCTTTACTATTATTCGGTCAGCTCTATCGACCGGTGGCACAATGAAAGCCGGCCGTCGGATACGATTCCCGCCTGGACAACCTTACCCTACCTGCCGCCGTGGCCTATATCCGTCGGTGCTTCTTTTCAGATATACGCTTCGCCGGTTCTTTTCGATATCGACGGCGATAGCGCTCAGGAAATCTATGTGGCGGGAAAAAACTACGCCGCGGTCTGGGCTTTTTACGGCGACGGCACCGATATCATAGATTCCACCGAGAACATCGACCCATTCGCCGTAACCGCCTTTGACGATTCCCTGCCAGCGAAGCTCGCTATATGGGGCAGTCCCGCTATTGGAGATGTCGATGGCGACGGCGATTATGAACTACTCGTTAACGACAGACACCCGAGTAACAGAATTCACCTTTTCGACGCCGCCGACGGTTCCGAATCGCCCGGCTGGCCGGTTAATGTCCACTGTGCCTCGCTCTCGACTCCAGTCCTCGCCGACCTCGACTACGACAGCCTGCTCGAAATAGTCCATCCAACGTTTGTCGGATTGGAGGCTTACGAAGCAACAGGACTCGAGTTTATCCCCGGCTCCGGCGGGTTGTTCGGCGAATTCGAACACGAATTAGACGGCACTTTTTTCTGTTCTCCGGCTATTGGAGATATCGACGGCGACGGATGTATCGAGATAGTAATCGGCGCTCCGCGAGACTCTCTCAATCAAGGAACCGTATGGGTTTTCGACGACAGCGGCAATGTCGAACCGGGTTGGCCGGTAAGGTTTCCATACAATGATTTCAACGTCGGAACGCCGACCCTCGCTAATTTCGACTCCGATACATCGACACTCGAAATTCTAATATACTCCAGACTTACCGGAGTGTATATCTTCTCCTGCGACGGCTCTGTTTTGCCCGGTTGGCCCATAACCGGATATTATTTCCCGGATTTCGTATCACATTCCGCTGCCGCAGATTTCGACGGCGACGGCACTTGCGAGGCTGTTATCGCCGGGTCGTATTGGTTCGGTATCTATTACGCCGATGGCTCTCCTATGCCGGGCTGGCCGATATATATCGGCAGTTCTACGAGTTACGCGAGCAACCCGACTATCGGCGATATCGACGGCGACGGCGAATGGGAAATACTCGACGCACTCGGAAATTCGATATTCGGTTTTGAAATAAGCGGCGAACCCCTTTACGGTTTCCCACTATTCCTCGACGATAATTGCTTCGGCTCTCCCACCCTGGGCGATGTCGACGGCGACGGCGATATCGAAATCGTCGCGGGGTGCTACGACTCGAAAGTTTATATCTGGGAAACCGGCTCGCCGTATTCATCTCGCGCTATCGCCTGGCCGACAGAGAAAGGGAATTTCCAACGAACCGGAGTCTACGGCGACCACTGGCGTTTCGAGAATATCGCCGAACGCAAACTGCCACAAACAATGCATATTCGCGTATTCCCGAATCCGTTCAATTCACTGTGCAGGATTGTCGCGCCAGCAAACGCCGATATAGAAATCTTCAATGTCTCCGGGAAATTAGTCAGAAAAATCGAGGTGGCAGGGAAAAACCCGCACTCAGCACTCCACACTCCGCACCATATCACCTGGGACGGTCTCGACAATTCGGGAAAACCACTGCCGAGCGGCATATATCTGGTTAAAGCTACAACACCTCGAACCACAAGCACCTCGAAAGCGGTATATATCAAGTAAATTATGAAATCGAATAGACCAAAAATCCTACATATAACCCGCGGCACCGGCAAAGCGGGTATCGAACGGATAATAATCGCTATTACGAAAGCTCTATCGGATAGGTTCGATTTCGGTCACCTGGGCCTTTTCGGAAGCGGACTCGTCGATGAAAAATTTCAGGAAATGGGCATCGAAACGCTTTGCGCGGAGATAACCGAGAAAAAACTTATATATTATCCGCTATATTTTCGGTCGGTAAATAGGCTTTCAAAAATTATCTCCAATTTCGGCGCGGATATTGTCCATCTCTATCATCCACCTCATCAATATTGGGTCGGCAAAGCCGCTCATCGCGCCGGGGCAAAGCTTGTCCTCGAAGCCTGCAACGCGAACATCTACAGAAGGGAAAAACTCGCCGCCTTCGTCGAAAGAAAAGGTATGCATCTTGTCGATACCGGGATCGCTATCTCAAAATTCGTGTTAGCTGAATATCGCGACCGTTTCGGCGTCGACCCGTCGAAATTTACCGTTATTTATAACGGCACTGATACGAATCTATTCAAGCCACCCGAAAAAACCGAACGCGAGAGTATTAGGCGAGAACTCCATATACCCGAAAACGCATTGGTAATAGGCGGTGCGGGAAGGCTTATCGCGCGTAAGGGTTTTGAGTTTCTCGTAGAGGCGTTTATGAATTTTTGTAAAATACGCTCCGGTGCGGTTCTTCTTATAATAGGCGACGGCAATGAATTCGAAAACCTGAAACGGCTATGCAAAGATATGCCCTCCGAAAAAACCGTATTCACCGGCTATAGAAAGGACGTCCCGGAACTGCTCCGTGCGATAGATATATACGTGTGCCCATCTATACACGAAGCATTCGGTTTGACTCTCACCGAGGGTATGGCTACCGGGTTGGCCTGTATAGCCTCCCGAACCGGCGGTTTTATCGAGATAGGAACCGAAAACGAGGATTGCCTGTTCGTCCCGCCCGGAGAAATAGAACCGCTCGAGGATGCTATCGAGAAACTCGCAACGGATATTTCTTTAAGGGAAAAACTCGGCAAAGCCGCGCGTGAAAAGATTGTCCGGGAATTCTCAATCGAGAAAATGATAGCCCGCCGAGCAGAATTATACGAGGAATTGCTCGCCGTTTAGACGGGAGCTGCGGTTCTTTCGGTTCGAGGTAAAAATTATTCTCTATTGCCCCCACGGGTCGATATCCCGAAAAGGAAGTAAAAACAGCAAAACCCTATCGCGGCGGTGATTAGAAAGAAAATCCCAGCGGCAATCGATACATATCCCCAATAGCCACCGCCGAGTAATCTAAATATCCCCGATGCAAGAAGAACCAGACCGGCGACCGTTCTCACCGCTTTATCGACTCCGCAGACATTCTTAGTCATAATAATTTGTGGTGTATGGTATATGATACGTAGAGGCCGAGCGTGCTCGACTCACGGGCGCAATATGCTGTCCCTCTACTGGGATATTGCCGACATTCTGTCCGTCGATACTGTGAATTCTGTATTCCAAAACCGCATCATTCGTTCATCTCCGCTATCTTTTTCTCGGCAAGCGATTGCATCTCCTCTGCCGCGTCGGTCGGGCTCATACTGCCTGAAAGCACCGCCTGATACGGCGGCCTCATAGCGTCCCAAATAGCGCGAAGCTCGGGGCGAACCGGCATCTGCCTGCCGACCTCCATCTGCAATATCGACGCCGTAATCAGCGGGTCGTCGGTGACTACAGGGTCTTTTCGCGCCTCGATATTGCTCGGAATCGTGCCGAGAACTCTCGTGTAGGCGAGCTGAACCTCCGGCGAGGTCAAATATAGCATAAGGTCCACGATGTCGCCCATCATAGCCGGGTCGATATTCGCGTTGATGCTGTAGCCTTTCGGCGAAACCATCGGTGTCGGCCATTTGCCGGTCGAAGATACCATCGGGATACGCGCGAGTCCGTAATCTATATTCGCTTTTTTGTATCCGCCCCAGCTCCACGGACCGTTGATTATCATACCCGCGCGGCCCTCCTTGAAAAGGGCGTCGGCGATATCGTAATCCAGTTCTGCCGGGACTATCTTTGCACTGTCACGGAGAAAAACCAGAAAGCTAAGCGCTCTGACGGTCGAGACTTCGTTTAGCGTCGGACGGCCGGCGTCGTCCATCACCCACCCACCGAAACCGCCGAGCCACGGAACAAAGAAATACGGTTCGGTGAAATTCCAGACCAGTCCGTAGCGGTCGGGCGTGCCGTCGCCGTTTTCATCGACCGTAAGTTTATTGCCGATTTCTATAAGCTCGTCGGTATTTTTCGGCGGCTCGGGAACGAGTTCTTTATTATAGACGAGGCAAAGGTGATTCCCGATTCGGTCGGCGATTTGATAAAGCCTGCCCTCGAACCGGACGAGGCCCATTTTATCGAAATCGTCGAGAAGGCTATCCTCGATAACGCCGTCGAGCGGCTTGATTATCCCCATCACCGAGAAGGGACCTATCTGGTCGGACGGTCCATAGATAAGCTCTGGTCCGCCTCCGGCGACAGCCGCCGTCTGGTATGCGCTCCGGAGTTCCTCGGTCTCTTTGTAAAGCGTCGTTACCGCGATACCGTGTTCCGTAGCCCAGACATCACATACCGAATCGAGCACCGCGCGACCATCCGGCGACATCTGATGCCAGACAGTGATACTTTTCGGGCCGCTCTCGCAGCCGCCAAGCGCGATTAGCAGCGTTAAAGCCATAAATGCCACAATCCTTTTCATATTTTTGCCTTTCAGTTGTTTCAATATTTTGTTCAGTAGTGTAATTGTAAAAACTTCATTTCGCAAACGTATAAATTTCCGCGTCTCTATCGTGAAACATATAGCGCTGCCAGATAGATAGAATACGCAATCAGAAAGCCGGCGCCCTCGAGACGCGTTAGTTTTTTCCCGCTTTTCGCCAGAGGCAGAAAGGCGGCGCTTGTAGCGAGCATCACCGGTAAACTGAAGTGCAACATTTCTATGTTTATCGATATCGGCTTGATTACAGCTGCGACACCGACTATACCAAGCGCATTGAATATATTGCTTCCGAGCGCGTTCCCTATCGGAATATCCGAATGCCCTTTGATAGACGCAACCACGCCGATTGCCAGTTCGGGCAGCGAGGTCCCGATTGCGATAATAGTCAAACCGATAATATATTGAGGAACTCCGAGCATTTCGGCGATACCGGTTCCGCCCCGGACACAAGCCCATCCACCGAAAATCAGCAGCGCAAGTCCGACCGGCATTATCAGCAAATACAGAACTCTATTATGCTTGGGAGTTGGTTCGATAGAGTGCGCGAACCTCGTTTTACGGTCTTTCCAAAGATATATTAGAAAAAGCATAAAAGCGAGAAGCAGGATTATGCCGTCGAGGTCGTTCAGGAAACCGTCGGTGGCCAGAATCCACAACAATCCGCAGGAACCGAGAACCGCCGGGATATCCTTGCGGAGATTGTCCTCTTCGATTCTAATCGGTCTGATTACGGCCATCACGCCAAAGATGAGCAGAATGTTGCAGATATTGCTTCCGATTATGTTTCCAAAGGCCAACCTCTGCGTTTCCTTCACAGTGGATAGGAGAGCCACCGTTAATTCGGGGAGACTCGTTCCGAAAGCGACTACTGTCAGACCGATAAGTATCGGGCGGATGTTCATCGACAGAGCGAGGCCGGTTCCGCCGCGAATAAGTGCTTCCGCACCGATATATAGCGTAACCAGGCCAGCTATGAGTAAGACTGCAGGAGTCATAACGTTAAGACCCTCTGTTTAGCGATAGAAAGAATTATACGGCAAAACGCGGCAGAAGTCGGGATTTATTTTTTCGTCTCCATAATTTCAAAATCCCACAAATGTGGTGGTGTGGGGCACCCTAATCCCTAGGCCCTATACCCTAGACCCTTTCTTCTACTTTTTGCCGAAGATATCTTCGACCGTCATTTTGCCGCCGTCGCCTTTGACAGTAATCGCGCGGTTGGCGACGGGGAACTCCTCGCCGGGGAGCCATTCCCCTTCGGCGCCGGAGTTGGTGTATTTATATTCTATATAGCTATTTTCGGGAAACTCGACAGTCAGGCTCCACAGACCGTCGCCGGGTTTCGTATCGCCGTGCGTTCCGTCATCGAACATCCTAATTTTGTTCGGGGTCCACTCACCGAGTTCGGGTGGCGCACCGGCGATATAGATAGCGTCCGCGACCTTCTGCGCTTTCGCGTCGACAACGAACGTAACACTGACTTTTGCGCCACCGCGCGCCATCGCGCCGCCTCCACCACTAGCAGCACCCAATATCGGCGGGAACTCCGGGATATCGACATCGACGCCGGCCTGCTTCGCGTAACGATAGACATTGGTCAGGTGCGTCCGGAAAGCCTCGTCGAATGGGGCGTCGCCACCCGGCGCACCCTGGTCGCCACCGAACCACCAGAACCAATCGGAACCCTCGGCGGCGAACATCGCCTCCCAGGTGTTATATTTCGACGACAGTTCGTCATCTTTTTGTGACATGGTGTCATAGTTTCGCGACAGTTTGTTCGGGTCGGGTCGTTCGATTTCCCACGATTCGAGGTCGTCGCGGACCTTGCCGAGCAGATTCCACGCGACGTTCTCCTCGGTCTCGCCGAGCCAGGTGTCGTAGTTCGCGTTAATCCAGCTCCCGGGCCATAGCGGTTCGAGTTCGGGCATCGCGGAAATCGGATGCGGCGCGACTCCGCGTTTTGGGTTGCCGGTGATATACTCCGAAGGGGTTACCGTTACGACGCGTCCGAGCGCGTAGAGTTTTTCGAGCTTGCGGTAAAGTGCGTGGAGAAAGTCTTTGCCGTCAGGCGAGAGGCGGTACCATTCCCAGGCGTTCTCACCGTCGAGGATTACGGTTATGAGCCTTTCCTCGCCGGGCGCGGCGTATGATAAAACACGTTGGACAAAGTCCTCCGCTGCTTCCTCGCCGGTCTTCGTCTGGTATTTAAATCCGATGCGGTCGGAAAGCTCGGTATCGCGGAAAAAGACAGCGACCGCTTTAGTTGTGTCGTCGGTGCCCTGCGAACGGTCGGGGTCCACACGGTAGGGCCGCCAGACAGGTTGATTCGACGGGGTCGATTTCGTCAGAACGGCATCGGCCGTGGCTATCCAGCGGATACCGGCATCGGCGAACACGGGAATAACCTGCTCCGAGACGGAACCCTCGCCGGGCCACATACCGGTCGGCGCGAATCCGAACAGCTTCTCGAAATACGCTTTACCCTTGACAACCTGCGCTGCGGCGTCTTCGGGATGGTTAAATCTGGTTGGCATCGGGCTACCCGGCTGGCAAACCCGCGCTATATCAGAATCGTAGATAAGCGGTAATATCGGATGATAGTATGGCGTTGTGATTATCTCTCCCCGGCGGTCGGCGATAAGCTTTCGGTGCGCCGGAACGACCGCCGCCATTATCTTATAGGATTCCGCGACGAGGCGGTTGGCATCGTCCTCGGTGAACTCGCGGCGCTGAAACCACTTACCGTCTTTGTTCTCGACCAAATCCGAAAGGTCGACCGTTTCTCTCGTAACGAGTTCGACTTCGCCGTTCAGGAAATCCGGGTCGAACCAGGCAAGCGCAAACCAGACCTTAAGTTGTAACTTTTCCTCGAGAGTAAAACCGGAGCCCTTGTCGCGCAAAGCTTTGTATTCCGGGAACCTGTCGAGCATCACATCCGAGATGCCGAATGCGTTCCACGCGCCGCCGGTGAGGTAGTTATTATCCGTCGTGCTGAACCACTCGGTCGGTTTTAAAAGCATATCGACCCATGGGTCGGTGCGGCCCTCGTATTTCTCGAAATATTTTTCTTCGTTGATACGGCCGTATTCGATAACATCCCCGAGCCGGGCGACATAGTAGTTTTGAAGCTGCTGGAGAAGCACGCTGGTCAGATTAATCGTAACGTGAACGTCGGGGTAATCGGCGAGCATCGCGGCCATATCGTAGTAGTCTTTCGTCGCGTGGAGGCGCACCCACGGCCCGCGAAGGTAGTCCTGCGCCGGGTCGGCATAAAGCGGTTGGTGCTGATGCCAGATTATAGCGAGATAGACTTTCGCGCCTTCCGGATAGATATCGTCGGGATTTGTCGGTCCTCGCGCCTGCGCTTCGAGGAGGATTTCGCCGCCGTCGGTCAGAACAAACACCGAATTGAGTCCGCCGAAATTGTCGTCGATACCTGCGGGATTATCCGGGTCTTGAATCCAATTTTTACCGTCGATTACGAATTTATACTGATGAACTCCCGGCTCGAATTCGAGAGTTATCTCCCACACGCCGTTCTCGGTTTTGGACATCGGAGTAGCGGTCGGTTTCCAACGATTAAATCCGCCCGCGATAAAGACCCGATTTGCGTTCGGAGCAGTCAACGCGAACTTGACTTTACCGTCGCCAACCGCGATAGGTTGGGCGAAAAGCGATGTAATGGCGATTAACGTAAAAAGGAATATCGACCCTCGTTTCATTTTATCTCCGGTTATTCGTTTAGTAATGTGGGAACCGACCGCCAATGATGATATTAAAATAATTGCCGCTATTCGGCGACAGATGGGGCACGAGACCCACGCCTATGGCTATTTCATATATATAATATTAGCAGTTGCGTTCGTTCCTTTGATTTTGGCGAGATATATGCCCGACGGGAGGTTTTCCGGTCGCCATATAATCTCCGCAGGGCCGCGGTTTCCACGCCCGATGGGGATGTTGTCGACTAATCTACCGTTGATATCGTAAATCTCCATCCATAGGGGCAATTCATGAATTGCCCCTACACCGGCAAATTTAATCCTACAGCTCGAATTAAACGGATTGGGGTAATTGAAGAATCTAAATTCTTCCGGTAGATATTGTAATTCAGCCTGTCCACTAACAACACTATCGCCCAGGTCGAACATATATAATCTCACGTAATCGTCTCTCGGGTGCCCCATCGCATAAACTCTCGATTCCTTCATTACGAAATGTGTTATATCCATCGTGCTGTCCGTGTCCATATAATACGCGACTTCGTATATGTTATCCAAATCGTCGATATTAAGTACCGAGAACCCATGTTCAAAGCCAACCGCGATAAGATGCTCATTTAACACATCCACCCCAAAAACCCCTGTGCTATCCCAGTGCGCCTCGAAATTATATGTTGTATCCGTCCCCCAGACATACAGGTCGCTTTCTCCTATAGCCCAATCGGGATAATCGGTCATAGAAGAGTTTACGTAAAATAGATACGTGCCGTCGGTAGCGATACCGCCGAAATACCTATTCTTAACGAATAGGTAATCTATAAATTCGGGTATTGCTGAGTTTATCATGTCCGCTTTATCTACTGTAAAATATGGCCAGGCTTCATATGTGCTGTCGTCCCATTGGGAATATGCACCGGCGGTATATGTATAACCGTTTATAACCTCCAGGCCCGTTTTACCCCCCATATGGTCGAGGGTCCGATAGATAAAGATAGATTCCGGGTCTGCAACGTTTATACAAGTGAGCGCCGCAGCAGGCCCACCAGTTGTATACAGAAAGCTGTCCTCCAGCGCGGCAAAGTGGTAGTCGGCGGAGGGGGTATAAATCCTACTAAGGAGACTGACGGAGTCCCCATTCCACAGTGTACTATACATATATACCCCACCCCCATAGTAAAATATTGAGTCGTCTATCACAATAGCTACTACATCTTCTGAACCAGAATGCCGCTCAATAGTAGTATCTATGGTCGTTGTGTCGTTCGCATCAACAAGAATCTTTTCTCGTGACCCCGGCAACCACACCATAAACGAATCCCCCATAGCCAGGTCCCAGAATTGCGTGCCGGTGTAGTTATATTCAGCAGGCCAGCCGCCACCGGGGTAATGGTCGAAGTTGTGGTTGCTCGGTGCATCGAGCCAATCGATTAACCGGCAGCGAAGAGAGTCCACATCGGCGAGGGCAAGAGAGGCAAAAAGGCCGAGAAGTAAGAGAATGATAGCGGTTTTCATATAATATCCTATCCGTGTTTTTTCTTCGGTTTAAATAACAACATATATAATATATACATACAGGAATACAACGCCATAAAAAAATAGATTTCTCGACAAATTTCGGAAATATCTTGCTATACCGTTCCTTATTTTCTAAATTGATTCTCGGAGGTTTTCCTAATAGATGCCGAATATACTGTCCATTATTCTACTCGCACTTGTTCAGGGGATTACGGAGTTTCTGCCGATTTCCAGTTCGGGACATCTGGTTCTCGCGCAGGAATTGTTCGGTTTGAGAATCCCCGGCGCAGGGCTCGAGATAGCGCTTCACGCCGGAACACTGGTTTCGATACTCGTTTTTTATCGGAAGGACCTCGTTAAGCTCCTTCGACCGCTATTCGAGTCAGATACCGTCGCAAAAGCGGCATCGTGGAAAAGAATAGGATTATTAGTGGTGGCTTCCGTTCCGATAGTGG
>Ga0180301_10002895_pt1 | contig 13466 bp, 9 predicted proteins | sample GuaBasSediGuay16_FD_121797 | JGI IMG/M metagenome (GOLD analysis project Ga0180301, IMG submission 121797) | Subseafloor sediment microbial communities from Guaymas Basin, Gulf of California, Mexico - Guay16, Core 4569-2, 12-15 cm | ecosystem: Environmental > Aquatic > Marine > Hydrothermal...
ATAAAAAAGTAATTGTATTGAAGAAGATAAATTACAAAAATTAAAATAAAGATAATCATTGATTTTTTTCTGTGCTGAGATTTTTCTCACTTATTATTTTATATGTTAGACAACATTTCATTTGTTTCTTGGTCTACATGAAACAGGTCAAGAAAATGTTTTTTATTATTGTGTTATAAAATTAACCAAATCAAGCATACAATTGCATTTTTTTCCAACTGTCATCTTTTATATTCACCAATATAAGCTTATCTTTATCTTTTGCTAAAAAGAAAGTTTCAATGCCCTTTAATAAATCGCGATATTTCTTAATCTGTTGAATAGTCTGCTTTGTTAATGGTAATACTAACCTACCCTTAACATAATAGTTATCCTTACTAAGAATAAAGGTCTTACCAGTTTTCTTGCTAAGTTTGACCATTGCATCTCCTAATAGCTTATGTATTAACTCTTTATTACTTTTCTCAAAGCTTTTTACAGATGCTTTCACTTGTCTGATCGTTTGTCCAATATCTGTTATATACGACTTTATCTCTGTAAGGACAATAATTATTTTATCACTTTCATCATCATATTCAAAACTGACAACATCTGCATATCTTTCTATCTTGTAATGCACATAATAGGCTTCTGCATCTAGATAGTAGTCTCCGAGATATTTGATATAATCAGCCATAACATTTGCATGTCTTTTATCCTTCACCATCTTAATACCGTATCCTAAAATCGGAGAATTCTCCTGTTGGTGTTTGCTTTTTGATTTTCACTTCTGAAATTTTGGCTCCCTCAGGTCCCTCTTTACAAAGTCGTATCAAAGAATATAAGGCCCTTTCTTCACCTTCAGCAACAACAATGACAGAACCATCGGCCATATTTCTAACATATCCTTGCAACCCAAGCCTTTTAGCATTGCTCTCAACATAGCTGCGAAAGAAAACACCCTGTACAATACCTGTTATCCTTAGTTCAACTCTCTTTAGTTTTTCCATTTATTGGAGCCCCTTTCTTTTGAATTTTTGCTCATTCATGTATTCACAATTCATGTATTCACAATTTAGTGAAGAGTTTGTAGTATTTATATTTAACTCAAACAGAAACAATCTTCATTCTAGATTTTGTTAATCATGACTGTATTTTGTTAATCATGATCTGCGTCACCAACAACATATATCTACAATCTTTAAACTAATCCGTGTTCACTAATGCTTTTTTAGACAAGATTCTAAGCAAGTTATGTAAAAGTTGGTTCTTAGTAAATAGGATATCGTTAAATATCGTTATGTAGTTATCTTAGATATCTTTATGTGTATAATTATTCCTAACATCAAAATAGATCATTTAATATATCATGGACTTAAATAACAATTATTAAGCTTTATTAACTAGAATATCTACTTAATCCTAAAAACCTCCAGATTTCTTGGTGCAGAAGTTTCGATTCTGTTTTGTTTATGTATGGAACTAGCTAGATCTAAACATCTAGAGCTTTCGCCATGCATTACTATAACCCTTTTTGGTTTAGGATCGCATTTGTACACATAACTCATCAATTGCTTTCTGTCAGAATGGCCTGTAACTTCTAACTTATGTATCTCCATCTTGATTTCAACAACTTCTTGCTTAGTGCCAGATTTAAAAATTATCTCGCGAGCACCACGTTGTATTCTTTGCCCGAGAGAACCTTCGCCTTGATAACAGGTAAACACTAACGAATTCTTAGGGTTATCAGCAAGATGTTTCAGATACTCAACAGACGGACCGCCAACAAGCATACCACTAGTTGCCATAATCACGCAAGGACCATGCTCTTCTACAATTTGCATTCTTTCTTTTTGTGAGCCAACACGTTTAAATGCAGGATTCAGAAATGGATTTTGATCTTGGTGGAAGATTTGTTTTCTAACTGTTGCATTCAGGTATTCTGGATACGCAGTATGTATGGCTGTCATATCCCACACCATACCATCAATATAAACAGGGACCTCTGGAATCTCTTTATTACGGATCATTTCTTCGACCATCACCATAATCTCTTGACTTCTTCCAGATCCTAATGTAGGCATCAGAATCTTACCGCCACGTTTGATTGTATCCTTAATGATTTTTTTAAGCAATTCATCAGCTTCTTTTTGATTTGGCAACACATTTTCTTTACCACCATATGTTGCTTCTATAATCAAAGTCTCTGCTCTAGGGAATTTTGTGTTAGCCGGATCTAGTAAAGCTGTTCTGCCATACTTCATATCACCAGAGTAAACTAAGTTGTGCAGACCATTGCCAATATGTAAGTGTATCAAAGAAGAACCGATAATATGGCCAGCATTATACAACGTTAGCCTAACATCAGGAGTTATATCTGTGACCTCACCATAATCCAAGCAGATTGTGTGTTTAACCATTTCTTTTATGTCTTCTGCAGTAAATATTGGCTCTTTACCCTCAGAGTGCATAATCTTAACATAGTCCAACAAAGATAGAGCCATAATATCCCTAGTAGGAGCTGTACAATAAACAGGACCGCGAAAGCCAAACTTAAATAAATAAGGAATAAAACCACAATGATCCAAATGAGAATGAGTCACAATAACAGCATCTAACTCTTTTATGTTAAATTCTGGCACCTCCAGATATGGATACATTTTATCCGATGAAGCAACATTAACACCGCAATCTAATATAACCCTAGATTCTGGTGTTTGCAGGAACAAACAAGACCTTCCAACCTGTCTTCCCCCTCCTAGTACACTAACTCGAATCCATTCTTGCTTTTTTTCACGGATCCAACCGTCATAAATACGGTGGCCAGTCTTATTCAAAAATTTCCTTCTATATTCAGAATTCAGATACAAAACAGAGCGTACATCCTCAATTATCTGGCTTCTAATTGCAGGCGTCCTTCTTATTAGTGGAACCCATAATGTATTTTCTCTTATCCCCCTTAATATTGCACCCTGTTTTCCAATAGCAAGCCCAGGTTTCTTTGCTTCTATTATGACCCTAGACCGTTGCTCATCAAAGATTATCTGTGCAACTTCGGCTTCTTCTGGAATCATATCTTTAATAAGTTTTTCTGCTTTTTCCTTTGGCATTGTTATGCTAGGATCTGGCCTTAACTCTACCCTTTTCTTTATATCATCAACTATCTTTTTGATCAGACCTTCATTATTCAGGAAAAAACTTTTATCTTTAGTATAGAGCACAATGTTTGCTCCTTCAAACACAGCATCAGATACTTTATCCTTAGGCAAATATTTTAAGATCTCTGCTATAATATCAGACATTTTTTAACTACCTTTGTTAAATCCTAAATTTATTTTTTCAGAACAATTTCATTTGATATTTTCATTCAATCTAACAGTTAGTTGCTCAGTATGTACTTTTTCAACACTGTCTTTTGTGACAACCATCATATCGATTCCTTCGCCAGAAGCTGTGTCACGTTGTAGTGCAGCATTAATGGCTTTTATAGCTAATTTTTTTGCTTCATCTAATGGAATGTTTTTATTATACAATGCATCCAAAACACCTAATGCAAATACCATTCCTGAACCAGAACAGACGTATTCATCTTCTTCATTCAATGAACCATCTGGAAAAACATCGTAAAGATGAACACCGTGTCTATCAAATCCCGCAACCAAAAATTGCGTAATTCCTGGAAACATCTGCCTCAGATTTGTATATACCAATGTAGCTAATAAATTCACAGCTTCTTTTACATTTACTCTTTTAGAAGTTCTAATCTCTTTTAGCTTTAGCTCGGCCTTAATGTATTTCATTAAGAGTTGTATATCTGAATAGTTTCCAGCAACAGTCAAGCCTAAATTATCAAGTATTTTAAAGACCTTTTGCACTTTTTTATTGATGATCATGCTGCCTGCTGTTGCACGTTTGTCCGCTGCTAACACTACATAATCCTTACCTTTTATTGCTAGTGTTGTGGTTCCGGTCTTCATAGATTTTTCATCCATTTATCACACCTAAGAACTCCTTCTTTTTCCGAAGATTGAGTTTTAGTATTTAAAGTTTTTGGTTTTTCAGCTATTATGAAACCCAAGTTACCGTCTGTGTTGCGAGGCCATGACACTTAATAATCGCATCTGGCAGGGGTTGTCCCTTACGAGGATGCCAGATAACGCAATCAGAAACACATGCAGCTGACGGCAACCGAGGCAAACGCAGTTTGCCGAGAGGGTTTCATAACAGCCGGTTTTCGCTAATATTTTTTTGGCTAATATTCAAGCTAATATTTAGGCTAATATTATAAAAAGTTAGTATAACTCGAAATCCTTATCTTAATTACAAGGTTACCATGCCATATTTCATAACACAGTGATCTAATGTAATTTTCTAATTAATTTCTAATGCAACTAGGTAATAACCCATTATCTAATGCAATTGGGACATAGCTAGAGGAACATCATTCTAAATGCTAAATTAATAAGCAAATCAAATGATATGATGATTCTTAATTAGCAGATTCTCAATAACATATTCAAAACACGATTTTATCTTTGTCAGTAAAATAACAATTTGAAAATCATAAAAAACTCTCATATATTTTGCATATCCATATTTTCATATGTATTTTTCATCACCATCGCGTACAACACATATTTATAAATCTTCTAAAAAACAATCTAAAAAAATAACCACTATAAAATTAAGAATCATTATTTAGACAGGAGATTTTAAGAAAAAGACCAAAGAACAGGAGCAGAATGAACATCCTTTCACCATATCCTAAGAACAAACAACAAGCAATTGCTGTTGATAAAGCTTATTCTAACCTAAGATCTAATAACTTTACTATTCTAGCTGATGATGTGGGCACAGGCAAGACATTTGAAGCTCTAGCTACAATACACAAAGAAATAAAACTGAAAGAACTAAAGTACACTCTTGTTATAATTATAGCTATGCAAAAAGATCTAAGGGTTAAGTGGTGTGAGGATATCAAGGAGATATTTGTTAAACAGTATTTAAAAGATGACTTTGCCGAATTCTTCAAAAATACAACAATGGCAACTACGCTAGAACAAGCTATTAAAAATTATCCTTCTATTGCTATATGCGGCTCGTCTGCTATATCAGTAACAAAAAAAGAGAAAGAAAACTTTACAAAGAAGTACAGAAATAACAAAGTCTTTAAAGATTATGTTGATAATCATTTATTGACCAGAAATCTGACCATAAATCAAATAGTAAGAAATGATAAGATCAAACGCAATCTAGTTGCGAATTTTAAACGGTTCCAACTGAGAGAAAAAATAATGCAAAATTACAAGAAAGTTATTCTAATAGTTGACGAAGCACATAATCTGAAAGCAACAAGAAACAATGACTTCTATGATTTCACTAAACATGAGCATGAGATAAATCCTTTGAGTAGTAAAGTTCCATTTTACACCACAAGATACAAGATTGTGGATAAAATTCTCTTCCTAACTGCAACACCATTTCAACAAACACCAAAATATTTACTAAGATTACTTGGAATACCCATAACAATCCTGAAAAAGCAGGCAAACTACCCAAAAATTCTAGAAAACATAAGAATGCAACTGGAGGGGCTTGAGGATTATAAACAAGCAAAAAATTCATATTACAGCAGAGTTGTAAAAGCAGAATCTTATTATACCTTAGTTAACAATATTTATCAGGCGTTGCAGGGTGACACCCTAAGAAAGATAAACATGCGACTCCACGGAAACATGAGCAAAGAAAGCATCTTAAGAGCCATTCCAGATTTTAAACTAAGAAACAACATCCTTCAGTTAATAGATCTAAAAAACAAACTAGAAAAAAATTTTAGAAGGATCATTGTGAGAACCGAACCAGACCGCCCCTACCTGTTAAGGGTTGTAGGTAGCTTAGCTCTACCAAAAAACACAAGCGCCATAAATATTCGTTCAGGGATAAAACAAATAAACATTAGCAGCAGAGAAGAAAATAAAGAAAAGAAGTTATTAGAGCTAATAGATAGACTAAGAAAAGATCGTCAACTAGAAAAACATAAAATACAAGGTAATAAAAAAATTGTTATATTTGTAAATTCCATAAAAACAGGTAAGAGAATAAAAGAACTTTTAAATAGCAAAAAACCAATAGAAGGAAAACGATACACTAAACCTGCATTGAACCTTTTAATAAAGGTAAATCAAAAACAGTTGAATAAGATAACAAACATCGCAGCTGGTTATAAAGGTAGTATTTTTAATACCAAAAGGATAACACAATTCCAGAGGTGGATAATTTACACCTGTCTTCTATTAAAGGAAATTAAAGAAGAGAGGTACAAGAAAATCTTTACAAAGTATTTAAAAGAAGAATTAGATTTAGCAATAAAAAGAAACACTAAAATAAAAGAAGAAAACAAGTTGACAGCTAATGAGATTCTAAGAAGAATTAAGAAGGCGAATCTAGAAGAATTTGCTAAATATAAAAGGAAAACAAAGTTTAGACAGATGCTAAAGTCTCAGAACAAAAAGGTCTACAGCTATATTAAAAAGAAGATAAAACTTTTCATAGACAAAGAAGAGGCTATAAAATATATGCTTTACCTAATAGAGTCAATGCATCTCTATCCTGATCTTAAGAAAGATATATTTAACAAGCTTGATGTAACTTTTAAAGCTGCTATTGAAGAAAACGATATAACTTTTATCACCAATCTAATAGATAAGAAGAATAGGAAAAGGAATTTCCTTAGCATGCACGAGTGTGAGTTCTACTATGGTAAAAGGAGAGAAATGATAAGAACATTATTTAACACACCTTTTAACCCGAAGATCATAATCCTGCCTAACACTGCTCAGGAAGGACTAGATTTCCAACGCTATTCAAATATCGCAATACATTATGACTTGCACCCTAGCTCTGCCAAGATGGAGCAAAGGATTGGCAGGGTAGACAGAAAAGGCAATTTTGTAAGGGATAATTATGATGCAAATAACCCCGCTGGCATTATTGAGTTCAGGCCATGCTGCAATAAAAAGGATCAGAGAGTGATGAATATACTATCATATGATGAGCGTTGGTTTAATGTTTTTTTCCTCAAACTGAAAAGAAAGGCCCTAAAGTTGAATAAAAGAGAGTTGGACATCTTAGATGTGTTAACACAACTGTTTAGAATCAAGTTAGGTTAAGTAGTTTAGAATTAAGTTAGGTTAAGCAGGGAAGAGTTGATTAATAATAATGATTAATAATAATTTATACTCTGTGGCCTGTAATAATTCCTGTACAATAATCTTTATAAACAACCTAAATCATCACTTCTTTTTGGGGGTTGATAGATTGAAAATCACACCTGCTGTTAAACAGTATATAGAAAATAAACAGCAGTATCCAGACTGTATTCTATTTTTTAGAATGGGAGACTTCTACGAGATGTTTTTTGAAGACGCCAAAATAGTTTCTAGAGAACTAAACATCACACTAACCAGTAGAGGTAAGGACAAGGTGCCACTTGCAGGTGTCCCACATCATTCTGTGCAGCCTTATCTTGCAAAATTAGTTAAAAAAGGCTATAAGGTGGCTATTGTAGAACAATTGGAAGATCCTAGGTTTGCAAAAGGTGTTGTCAAACGAGGAGTTGTAAGGATAGTAACACCGGGAACCCTAATCGACGATCTAATGCTGAATGAAAATGTTAATAATTATTTGATGGCTATCGCTAACAATGATAAATGTTACGGAGCAGCTATAGTCGACATCTCTACAGGCGAATTTCTTGTGACAGAAGTAAACCACATCGAAAAACTCAAAAATGAGATTACCAGATTTAATCCTGCTGAAATTTTAGTTCCAAGCTTTATTGCAAACTTATTCAAAGGATGGCATGTTAATCCTTACGAAGAACGTTTTTTTTACAAGCCGATTGCTTATACAAAACTGAAAGAGTTCTTTGAGGTGGCAAACCTAGAAGGATTTGGAATAGAAAAACAAGAACTAGCAATAAGTGCAGCTGGCGCCTTAATAAATTATCTTGAAGAGACTCAGAAAACATCGTTAAAGCAGATCAATAATATAAAATATTTCTCAACAGAGGACCACATGATATTAGATGCGGCAACAATTAGAAATTTAGAGTTGATTAAGAGCATCATAGACAACTCAACAAAAAATTCTCTGCTTGGCGTATTGGACAAAACACTGACACCAATGGGTTCTCGTTTATTGAAGCAGTGGTTGCTTCGTCCATTATTAGACAAAAAAAAAATAAATACAAGACTAAGTGCAGTTGAAGAACTCACAGCTAACTTACTGATGAAGGAAGAACTACAAGATGGGTTAAAGCAGATGTACGATATTGAAAGATTGATAGGAAAAATTGCTTATGGTAATGCAAATGCACGCGATTTATTGGCATTAAAGAAATCTTTGCTTGTGTTGCCTCTAATTAAAAAGGTTCTAGAAGAAAGTAATTCTGCATTGTTACAAGAAATATCTAAAATTAAAACTCAAAACAAAATAGTAGAATTAATAGAGAAAGCAATCAAGGAAGACCCGGCTGCAACTATAAAAGAAGGAAACATCATTAAAAAAAACTATAATAAAGACCTTGATGTGTTAAGAGAACTAAAAACAAATAGCAAGAAGTTTATAGCTGATCTGCAGAAACATGAGATAAAACGTACAGGAATAAAGTCGTTGAAGATCAAATACAATAAAGTTTTTGGTTATTTTATAGAAGTGACAAAACCAAATTTACATCTTGTTCCAAGCAATTATATCAGGAAACAAACCCAAGTTAATAGCGAACGTTTTATAACTGAAGAATTGAAAGAGCACGAAAGCAAAATATTGAATGCAGAAGAGAAAATTGTCAACCTGGAGTATGAATTATTCTGTAATATAATTAATCAGATTAATGAGCATACAAAAGAGATTCAAAAAGCTGCACATGAAATTGCTAAACTAGATGTGCTTGTTAGCTTTGCAAATGTCTCTCTGGTTAATCGTTACACTAAACCTGAGCTAAACAGCAATAACGAGATTAACATCAAGGCCGGAAGGCACCCTGTACTAGAGCAAACTGAGCAAATATATATTCCAAATGACTGTTTGATGGACGAAAATCTTAATATGATGATCATAACAGGCCCAAATATGGCAGGAAAAAGTTCTTACATGAGACAAGTCGCTTTAATACAACTAATGGCACAGATTGGCTGCTTTGTTCCAGCCGATTACGCAAGCTTGGATATTGTTGATAGAATCTTTACAAGGGTTGGTGCGCATGACGATCTCGCAAGTGGGCAAAGCACATTTATGGTTGAGATGAATGAAACTGCTAACATTCTAAATAATGCGACTAAAAAAAGCTTGGTTATCTTAGATGAGATCGGACGGGGAACTAGCACATTTGACGGTGTTAGCATTGCATGGAGCGTTGCAGAGTATATCAATAAAGAAATTAAAGCGAAAACACTGTTTGCAACGCATTATCACGTATTAAATAAATTAGAAACCAAACTTAAGAGTGTAAAAAACTTTAACATAACTGTTGCAGAAGATGGGGACAAAATAGTATTTTTAAGGAAGATCATGCCAGGCGGAACTGATAAAAGCTATGGTGTACAGGTTGCTAAGCTTGCAGGTTTACCTGCTGACGTAATAGAAAGAGCAAAACAGATTCAATTTCAGTTGGAGGATGAAAATAAGATGAAAGATAAGGTCGTTGTGGAACGAACACTGGTTAACAAAACAAGAACTTTAGACAAATTCGCTGGCACGCAAACAGACCAGAGAGAGTACGTATACAAAAAATTAAAGCAGAAAAACTTAGAGGATTGGTGATGTTTTCAAGCAAAAAAGTACAAATGATCGAAGAAAAAGTTGAAACGATCAGATTTATAATAGGCGCTTTAAGGAAGGAGGTTGAAGAACAGAATGAACAAATGAGAAAGAATATTCAGAACATTTCCAATTGTATCAAAGAACTAAAGGATCATTTTTTAGCGTTCAAAGAGTCCAAAGCTGCCAAACAAATTGACAGAGAATGTGAAAGAGTGAAAGAAAGCACCTTTAATTTGAATAAGGAGATTATGGATTTCAAGCTGCTGAAAGGTAGATTATACGAAAAGCTTGTTGAACAAATATCAATGGAAATAAAAGACAAACTGTTCAAACAGCTGGATCAAATTAAGACAGATATAAAGATATATAATGAAGTTAAAGAGAATATCAAAAAGTTGAAGGCTGAGCTAGATATGTTGAAGGAAGAAATCACTCAGTTCAGGAAGATTGTGAAGGAAAAAGACTTTGAGTTAACAGGTTATGTTAATAAGATAACTCAGATGGACCAAGAGAAGTTAAGATTAATGCAGCAGGTCAAGACATTACAGAAATTAGTTGCTGCAGAGAGACGAAAGCAAAGATAGTCTGTAGTTTGATAATTGTTAAAAAGAAATAAAACAAAGTTGGTTATGCGGCTGTTTGAAAAAAAAAAGAATTAGCTGTGAATATATGCGAGAACTAGCTAGAATAGACATAGAAGAATGGAAAAAAGATAAGAAAATCAGCCAAAGACATAGAAGACCAATCTGGAAGCCGTACAATAGGACATCTGATAAAAAAGAAAAATAATCTAATGCTATATAAGAAAGGGAAGGTTATTTTAGAATCATTTTAGAACCCAAAAAAACCATTATTACTATTAATAAAAACATAAATATACTGTTCGTATAGAATGAACCGTTTGTGATAGCGTGTAAATTAACATACTGTGAAAATCTTTTAGATAAGACAAGCAAGGGGGGAGTTATAAGAAAATGCCAATGTACGATAATGAAGAGGAACTCGCCTTAGTCAGGCGGCGTATAATTCATGCCATATTCATACCAAAAAGGGAAACATTGGATGCATTTTTCTATGATATATCGAAATATAAAAATGCAATAGTTTATGCACAGAGAGACCCTAATTATAAAGATGATCTGGGTAAATGGAAAGGCCATATCATCTTTGAGTATTACAGATGGTACTACATTCTAGCAGTTGACCATCGACTTGGAAGAAATAATCTGCCTGTTAGCAATATAGACCTAATAGATATTCGACACGATCTAAAATCTGCAAGAGCAATAATCGAAGAAGGCCGTTTGGCTGAAAGACAAAGAATCAGAGAGAAGATCGACATTTTATATTTGAACCTCACTAAATCCACTAACTTAACTGATTATATTGAATATTTTTCAGATAAACTTCCAAGTGAAGATATCCTTGATTTGAAAGAAAAAGTACTTGTCCGAGAAAAAGACGAACATGGAAGGATCATAAAAGAAAAGATAGATTATAAAATTATCTTAAAGTTCAAAGATGAGACATACTTATTTCCGGTTACCCAAACTCTTGTCAGCCCGTCTACCAGGCTGGTAAAGCAAAAATATATGTATCATATTAAAAAACCAAGTAAAGTGCAATCACTTGAAGAAGCGATTATACTATAATTATACTATAATTATACTATAATTATACTATAGATACACTACTTCGGATAAAGTTTTGAAATATGAGATATAAAAGATGGCAATCCACAAGTTAGATCAAAACTTGATCAATAAAATTGCAGCAGGTGAGGTGATTGAAAGGCCTGCATCTGTTGTAAAAGAACTAATAGAAAATTCGCTAGATGCAAATGCAACTAAAATATTCGTTGAAATCAGAGAAGCAGGCAAGAGCTATATAAAAGTAGAGGATGACGGAGATGGCATGACAGAAGAAGATGCCATTTTTTGTATAGAGAGACATTCTACATCAAAAATAAAAGACATAAATGATCTATTTAAAATAAAAACACTAGGATTTAGAGGGGAGGCTTTGGCCAGCATTGCAGCAATCTCTAAGATGAGGATAATAACTAAAACAGAAGATAGTCTAGAGGGAACCCAGGTTCACATTCTGAATGGTAAGGTACTAGATAAAAGAACTGTTGGCTGTAACAAAGGTACAATAATAGAAGTGCAAAATCTTTTTTACAATACGCCAGCTCGTAAAAAATATTTGAAGGATATACCAACCGAATTAAGACATATAGTAGATGTCATCACTCGCTATTCACTAAGTAATCCACAAGTATATTTTCAACTAATTCATAATAATAAATTAGTATTCAATGCACCATCAACAAATGATACATTTAACAATATTGTTAACATCTACGGAAGGAGTGTTGCAAAAGAGATGCTACCTGTTAATTACTCTAATGGAGAAATAGAAGTGATTGGCTTTGTTTCTAAGCCAGCATTAACCCGTGTAGACAGATCTCATCAAACATTTTTTGTTAATGGCAGATATGTGCAGAACATTGTAATAAGCAGAGCTCTAAATGACGCCTATGGAACTTTGTTAATGGTTAACAGGAAACCTGTTGCTGTTCTTAATATAGCTATTAATCCTGTTAAAATTGATGTTAATGTACACCCGACAAAGCGCGAGATAAAATTCTCAAATGAGAAAGAACTATACAATACTGTTTTTAATGCAGTAAAAGAAACTCTTACTAAAAATAATCTTACAAGAAGCGCAATTGAGGAGGATGCTAAGTTAACCCCTTTAGGAACTGTAAAAGCAAAAATGGAAGTAAAGCATGGTTATGATTTAGTAAGAGACGAACAGTCTATCCTAGATGAGATGCTTAAATCAGATAGACCGTTAAAAGAGATAATGGAAGATGAAGAAGACATAATGGTAGAAGGGATTCTACCAAAAAGAAAAGATTTTACTGTTATAGGTCAACTCAATAAAACATATATTTTAATAGAAGATGATGATGGCCTTGCAATAATAGATCAACACGTTGCAGAGGAAAGACCAAATTACGAAGATTTTATGCGACAATTTAGACACAAGGATGTGCCAACGCAAACTCTAATCAATCCAATCGTGCTAGAGCTCGACCCTAGAAATAAGATTATTTTAGAAAGTAATTTAAAACTGATACATGAACTTGGCTTTGATGTAGATGAGTTCGGTGACGGAAGCTTTATCCTAAGGGCTGTCCCTGTAATAATGGGTAAAGAAATGAAAAAAGAGATTCTGTTAGATATAATTGATGAGATTAGTGTGTTGTCAAAGACCATTTCCCTTGAACAATTACAAGAAAAAGTTATTACCAGGATGGCCTGTCGGGCTTCTATAATGGCTGGTGAAGAATTAACAAAACCACAGATGATTAAGATTGTTGATAGATTATTTCGGTCTGCTCAACCACACACTTGTCCTCATGGCAGACCAACCATGATCAGGATGAGTCTAAAGGACCTTGAGAAGAAATTCAAACGGGTTATTTAGCTTTTTAGCTTCTTTTTATTAAGGTTAGTTTTTTATTAGATTATTTTTTTATATTTTCTTATTTTTTATCTTGTTTTTTATTTTAATTTTTCTTTTGATTATTCTTCTTTTATTTTGTATCTTTTCTTTTCTTTATTTTATTTATTTTCCTTTAACCTTATTTTTTATAG